>LULG01000043.1_pt1 | contig 78251 bp, 70 predicted proteins | sample 728211 | NCBI WGS metagenome assembly LULG01 (sample SAMN03860295, study PRJNA289734) | marine metagenome | biome: seawater column; feature: ocean; material: water; isolation source: Red Sea water column Station 169 - depth 200m | place: Saudi Arabia: Red Sea | collected 2011-10-15 | depth 200 m | reverse complement strand
CAAACGATTACTCAATTATCCATTTACTTTGAAGGTCGATTAGATGATATAATTAAAATCTAGTCAAATTTACTGACACAGAATTTTGAACGCCCTCCTGCAAATTAATTATAGTTTCTCAGAGACACTCTTTGGTTCTATTGTGATTGCCTCAACAGCTAAAGGTGTTTGTTATATGGCTTTTACTGAGAATCACGAAGATGCTTTTTCTCAGCTTAAATCACAATTCCCAAATGCAAAATTTGTCCAGCGACAAGATGAATTGCAGAAAAAAGCGATCACTATTTTGCAGTCGGATCATCGAGATCTATCTAAAATTAAGCTGCATCTAAAGGGCACCGAATTTCAACTTAAAGTTTGGGAAAGCCTACTTAAAATCCCTATGGGTGAACTGACGACCTATGGTGCAATTGCAAAGGACATAGGCAATAACAAAGCTTCTCGTGCCGTAGGTACTGCAATCGGAAGTAACCCTGTTGCATTTCTCATCCCATGTCATCGGGTGATTCAATCCACAGGACATTTTGGTGGTTACATGTGGGGAACAACTCGAAAAACAGCCATTATTGGTTGGGAAGGAGCAAAAACCCATGCATCCCACTGAGTTAGAGGAATATTTTAAAGCTAGGTTGGCGCAACTCGATTGGAAGGCCATTACTGAAGCAATGCATCAACATGGTTTCGTGGTACTCGAAAAGTTTTTAACTGAGGAACAATGTGACCTTGCCAAAAACAATTATGATCATCCTTCGCTATATCGTAAGACCGTGAATATGCAACGCTATCGGTTTGGATTAGGAGAATATAAGTACTTTACTTATCCTCTGCCACACTTGATTCATCAATTACGAACGCAGATGTATTCTTATCTTATGCCTATTGCTAATGTATGGTTTAAGGTACTGAATTTGGATACGGTTTTTCCCGAAACGCATCAAGAATTACTGCAACAATGTCACGAAAATGGACAACAGAAAGCAACCCCATTAATTCTACAGTACCGCAAAGATGGCTTTAACACTTTGCATCAAGACATTTATGGTGATGTATATTTTCCGATTCAACTGGTGATATTTTTGAATAAAGTGAATGTGGATTATCAAGGCGGAGAATTTGTTTTGACCCAGCAAATTCCGCGTGCCCAATCCAAAGCCACGGTATTACAGCCGCAAAAAGGTGATGTACTCATTTTTACAACGCATTTCAAACCAGAAAAGGGTACTCGTGGTTATTATCGCGTCAATATGAAACATGGAGTCAGCCCATTACATCATGGAGAGCGTTATACATTAGGTATTATTTTTCATGATGCAGTGAGCTAAATATGATACGTCATGAAATGATTACTGATCAGGAGCTTTATGGTTTGCTTCGACAGGAAAAAATCTTGTTTGGAGGAAATCTGAACTTAAAAATTTATGGTTCGTTGCGATGTCAATCAGGTAAACGTATGAAACGCAAGAAGCGTGTTTTTTTTAATGATGAACTTGAAGCACTTGCACTCGGCTACCGTCCTTGTGGGCATTGCATGAAACAAGCTTATATGGACTGGAAAAATGGATCTGTTTGAGCAAGAAAGTCTCTATAAAAACCTATTGCCCTATGATGGCACGGTTTTATATTTCGGTCATATTCTTGCACCACAGCAAGCAAATGCATATTTCGATGAGCTATTTCGTTCAATTTCTTGGAAACATGATGAAGCCATCATTTATGGAAAGCGAATCATAACTAAACGTAAAGTTGCTTGGTATGGCGATCACTCGTTCTCATATACCTATTCAAAAACGACAAAACACGCTTTAACTTGGAGTCCTGTATTACTTGAATTAAAAAGAATTGTTGAGCAATTGACGGAGGAAACGTTTAATTCCTGTTTATTAAATCTTTACCATGATGGCGATGAAGGCATGGCGTGGCATAGTGATGGAGAAGTAGATCTAAAGAAAAATGGTGCGATTGCATCCCTGAGTTTTGGGGCTGAAAGAAGGTTTGCTTTTAAACATAAAGTGACAAAAGAAAAGAGTGAGCTACTTTTAGCACATGGCAGCTTATTGGTGATGAAGGATACGACACAAACCCACTGGTTACATCGTTTACCACCAAGCAAACGAATTAGAACTGCACGTATTAATTTAACTTTTCGACAAATTGAGAACTATCTATAAATTTAGCAAGATAATATTGTCCAAATATGTTGTCCTCGTGTTTCGAGTGACACATATCGGTCATCTAAATAGCAGTAATTTGTTTCAGCCCATGTTGAGCGATGAATGACATAATGTACACAGCCAAGATCCTCAATACTTTGTTAAGCCAGCCAACCCCCATATGCCCCACCAATCTCAAACGAGCTAATATTGGCAGTAGTAGCAACAAAACTAGTTAAAGGGCTTCCTGACTATTAACGTCATTCGATTTTTCTCACTTTACCTGTTGAGCATTTAATTACGATTCATTGTCTAATAGATCTAAAGGGCAAGGAGTATAAATATTATTAGTTCCTAATAATTGAATAGTGTCGCCTTTGTGCATGAGGAACCTGGTATCTTCTATGACCTTTTGAAGTTCAAAGGCAAGTTCATCGTGGGGCTGCAAATAGTTTAGAAAGATTTTCAGATCACGAAGTGGTTGTGTTGAATTTGCCTGAAAATGTCCCAGTAGTTTTCCATGTCGGTGTATAGTTAATTGGTAACCTTGGCTCATATTTTATTTCTCCGACCAGTAGTGGTTATCTGGTAATGCTCTTGCCCCAAAAATAGCCTGTCCAATTCGAATGTCTGTTGCCCCTTCCTCAATAGCAGTTTCAAAGTCCCCAGACATGCCCATTGATAGGCGTTGTACTTCTGGATAAACTTTTTGAATGCTGTCTCGTAAGTTTCGTAAGGTGCGAAAGCAACGTCTAACCTCGACTAAATCTTGGCTATGTATGGCGAGAGTCATTAGACCAACGATGTTGATTTGTGAAAATTGCTGACACTGCTCAATGAGGGACAAAGCTTGTTCAGGTTTAACTCCGAATTTGCTTTGTTCATTAGATGTATTTACTTGAACAAAAACAGGGATTTTTCTTTGTTCTAAAGTTAAGTAATGATTCAATTTTTCAGCAAGTTTTAAGCTATCCAGAGCATGGAATTCGTCAATAAACTTTGCCACGAATTTTACCTTATTGCTTTGAAGGTGCCCAATTAACATCCAACGAATAGGTAAGTGTTTCAGTAACATATATTTATCATGCGCTTCTAACACTTTGTTCTCACCAAAGCATTGAAAACCAAGCTGGTACGCTTGTTCGACACGTTCTGCTGTCAAAGTTTTCGTCACAGGAAGTAGGCGAATCTCATTGGGGCTTCGACCTATCCTTTGACATGTAGCACTTATTTGTTGCTGAACATTTTGAAAACTCTGATGTAATTCTATCAATTTAATAGTCATATCATTATAGATCCAAAGTAAACTCACTCAGGATCTGTAATCTGCAGCGAGAATGGAGTGCGGTTCAAAAGTAATTTTAGTTTAGAGGCATGCGGTACTCAATAATCCCTGGTTTATCAGCAATCCAGTTATAAAGTTTCTGGGCTGTGTGGTTCGTTTCTTGTGTATGCCAATACAAGCGGTCGCAACGTTGGGCAATCGCTTGTTTTTGTACATATTCAATTAGGCGTTTACCGATATGTTGTCCTCGTGTTTCGGGTGACACATATAGGTCTTCTAAATAGCAGTAATTCGTTTCAGCCCATGTTGAGCGATGAATGACATAATGTACAAAGCCAAGAACCTCTATACCTTGTTTGGCAACCGCACAGTAAACAGGTTCAGCTTCTTCAAAAAAACGTTGCCATGTTGATTCAGTCACTTTATTGGATAAACTTACTTGGTAAAAATCCTGATAGGCCAACCAGTAAGGTAACCATTGTTGATAATCCTGTTGTTGTACAGGAATGACCTGAATGTCTTGGTTCTGCAAGGTGATACTCCCATTATTTTTAATATTTAAAAAAAGATGGGAGAATCATAATATTGATAGAGAGTAGCTCTAAGGTACAGTTTTAATTTTTTTTATAGTACCAGTTTACTCGAACTATTTTATTTCTGATCTTAAAGGAAAACAGTATATCTAATATACTGTTTATCGGATGCCCTTTATAAAAAATTAATGAATGTCAGCGAATAGTATAAGTTTTGAAGTTACCATTTAAAATGAGATAAGTCAGCAAGCCCAATACCAACCCCCAGAATGCTCCACCAATCCCAAACAAGCTAATATTGGCAGCAGTGGCAACAAAGGTAACTAAAGCGGCTTCCCTACTATCAACTTCACTCATGGCATTCGCAAGGCTCCCTGCAATCGTGCCTAATAAGGCAAGCCCTGCCAGTGTGCTAATAAATGCAGTTGGAAACGCTGTAAACACTGCTGCCAGTGTGACTCCAAAAATCCCGACTAAAATATAAAATATTCCTGCGGCTATCCCTGCGACCCAGCGTTTTGATGGATCTTCATGAGACTCCTTGCCTGTACAGATTGCAGCAGTAATTGCAGCTAAATTAAATGCATGTGAACCAAAAGGTGCCATTAACAGAGAACCCAAACCTGTTACAGTAAGAATTGGCTTGGCATTGGTTTTAAAGCCATCATTTTTTAAGATCAATAAACCTGGCATATATTGCCCTGTTAAGGTAATAAGGAATAAAGGTAAGGCAATACTTAATATTGAGTTAATTGAAAACTCAGGAGCAGTGAAAATCGGTGATGCTAACTTCAGCTCTAACCCAGCAAAGTCAATTCGTGATTGCAAAACCAAGAAAACAAAGCCGAATACTAATACACTGACAATCGCATAACGTGCTGAAAACCGCTTGGTGATGAGATAAACAAAAAATAATGAAATCGCCAGAAATGGGTCAACGGTCATATTGGTAAAAGTAGCAATCCCAAACTGTAGTAGGATTCCTGCTAATAAACCTGAAGCAATTCCAATCGGAATCAGGCGAATTATTTTTTCAAAATAACCTGTAATCCCTAAAATGACAAAGGCTAAGGCAGAAAGTAAATATGCTCCAATCGCTTCGGCATAAGGTACGGTCACCAGAGCAGTAATGAGAAAAGCTGCTGCAGGAGTAGACCATGCAGTAATAATTGGTTCCTTTGTATACCAGCTTAATAATATCCCAGTAATACCGACACCAATCGAAATCGACCATACCCATGAGGCGGTCAGCTCAGGACTAAGTCTTGCCATCTGTGCAGCTTGAAAAATTAAAATAAATGTACCGCCATAATTAACAATGACTGAGATTAAACCTGCCATAATTGGGGGTAGCAAATCATTGGAATAGCGCTGAAAAGATGAGTATCGACCTGACATAACCCAACCCCTAAAAATTTAAAAAATTAAGTAGCAGAGTGTATTTTTAATGATGGTATTGTCATAAGATACAGTTTGGTTATTTTTTAAAGTACCAGTTAAATTATGGCTACATCACCTTCGGCTTATTTTCCACACTTGATTTTGCCCAAAGGAAAGCAAATTAAAGACGGTTTGTATTGTATTTTGCGTGATGCGATTTTAGAGGGGCACCTATCTGCAGGTACAAAATTACCCTCAAGCCGTGCTTTGGCAGAGATGATGTCAATTTCTCGTAATTCAGTTTTGGCAGCGTTAGAGCGTTTGCTTGAGGAGGGTTATTTAGTCACAAAACCAAGCTCAGGCACGTATGTTGCCGATATTGTTCCAGACCAACTAGTTCAAATTCAAAATGATAGCCAACAAACTGTATATCAGTCCACGCAAACACTCAACATTAATCCCCATATAGCCAATTTACTACCACATTGGCATGAACAGAGTTTTTCTAACCAAGAAAAGAAAATGTTCCATATTGGTGTGGGCTGTGTGGATTTATTCCCTCATCAACTTTGGGGAAAGTTATTAGGTCGAGCGTGGCGACAATCCTACTATCAACTCGGACAATTCCATGACCCGCGAGGATATTTGCCCTTACGTCAGGCAATTTGCCAGTACGTCCAATCGACACGAGGCTTAAACTGTAATGATGAACAAATTCTGATTGTGAATGGTACACAACAAGCTATTCATCTAGCTGCTTATGCCTTGCTACAGCCACACGATCAAGCATGTTTGGATGAACCAGGTTACGACTCGGCTCTTCATATATTTCGTAGCTTTGGCGTAACTGTACAGCCGATTGAAAGTGATGATGAGGGCATGAAAGTCCCAGAGATTATTCAGCACCATGCAGACAGTAAGCTAGTATACACAGCACCCTCGCATCAGTTTCCACTTGGTGGCACATTAAGTCTTGCGCGACGTTTTGTCTTATTGGATTGGGCGGCCCAACAGCAAAAATGGATTTTTGAAGATGATTACAATAGCGAGTTTCGTTATGGCACACACCCCATTCAGGCATTGCAGGGTTTAGACCAACAGCAACGGGTGATTTATGCAGGCACATTTTCCAAAATGATGTTTCCTGAATTTCGCTTGGGTTTTATGGTCGTCCCTAAAGCCTTAATTGATACATTCAGTTTGGCAAAATACTATACTGATACGCGCAGTTCTTATCTGGAACAAGTAGCACTGGCTGAATTTATAAAAGATGGTCATTATGCTCGGCATGTGAGAAAGGTACGTAAAGCCTGTTATGAACGACAGCAGGCTTTAATTGCTGCAATTCAACATTACCTGTCGGATGTATTGGATGTACAATCTACTGATTCGGGGATACATTTAGTGTGCTGGCTAAAAGGGCATTGGACGGAGCAGGGTTTTATTGCCCAATGTTTAAAAGTTGGTTTATCAGTCCAGCCATTATCTCGATATTGTCAGACTTCACCACAGGAAAAGGCAGTACTGTTTGGTTATGCGGCACATACACCAAATGACATCAAAGAGCATATAGGGAAACTGGCAAAACAAATTCAAAAAGAGAAGATCTAAGGAATTAGAAAATTTAAAAAAGAATTGGCTTCGTAGGTAAGTCGTTCCTCACTTAGACCCGATAATCTTAATACACGCCATCGATGGCTATTTTGATGCTCAAGACTCAGTTTAATCAGTGTTCTACTGATACGCCGAATCTGATAGAAGCTTATGCTTTCACTATATTTTTGTAGAAATAATTGTGTAATGGGTAAAAGAGAAAGGTTCTTCTCAATGGTTGAATTGTTTGAGGTTTGTTTCATCCACCATTTTGCTGAACGTCTAGGACTATCCAAATCCCAGAGTAAATCATTGTTGAGTTTAATCAACTGTTTTACAAAGGACAAATCACGGTTATGCCAATCCATTTTAGTACCTTGAGGGATATATTTCTGGTGAACCCCCCGATTGGTCTCTAATAACCAATGTTTATCGTTCCGGTATAACCAAGCATATAAAGCAGCATTTAAATCCCGAGCAGGCTTTATACCATTTTGTTTGATCAATCTCAGCCATTTTTCTCGCTGTTCTATTGTGAGATCAGTAATACAGCTACTATTGACATCTATGTGATTATGTTTATTTATTTTACGGAAAGAGCGGACTTGGTTGAGAGTATCCACAAATGACCACTCTCTATTGATTAAAGCCTCAATCGCAATAATATGCTCCAAATAACTAAAGCTTTTGCGATGTTTTCTGAAAATATTATGTAACCAAGAGGTCTCGGAAGTTAAATCGGCTAAACAATACTGCTCTAAAAATTTCTTTGACCAACGTGCTGTCATTTTTTCAAAAATTGATTCATGAGAAATCTGCTGTTGCCCCCGACTACAATCATTCTGCCGAGCCAATTCATAATAAAACATGGTCCATTGTTCATAGCTGGGTGATTCAGATGGCTGTAAGGACAATAACTCTAATAACTTGGACGTAATAAAAATGTGGTCAGGATTAGCGATGTTTTGTTTTGTTTTAGGACATGATTGATGAGATGGAACTAAAAAATTATGCCGATGCAATGATCTTAAATCCAAATCTGAGTCAATGAGTTGACCGTGCTGGGGACAGCAAGCTCCCTGTATTTGCCATAACCGAAACCAATAATATTCACCATATTTCTTTAATTGTTCTGCTAAACATTGTGGGCAATAACGTAATTTATGAATGGGTGGAATACGTGAGGCATTAATTCCCAAAGCCAGATGAATCGAGCCTCGAGAAAGATCAGTCATCCACATTAAGCATTGTTGTCGTCTGTTTTCGGGAACAAAAGGGGCATAGATTGGAAACAGCGTATGCTGATAGGCAATATCCTGAACGGTAAATTGATGGTTCGGAAATTGGTAAATAATCGCGTTTAAGTGACAAGGCAAATCTACAGTTGCAATCACCTTACGGTTTTCAAAGACTTCATCCAGTAATTGTTTGGGACTGTCCAAAGCCAAACGAGTCCCTGCCCGAGCCACAGTACTGTAAATCAGCTCGTGTTGGTAAGGCATGGGAAAGTTTAGCATGGCTAACTGACCTGTTTGAGCCAGTGGTTAATATCAAAAACTACATTAGTTTGAGCTTTTAAATGTTCATAAAAGCTATGTTCACTTTCTTTTTGTGAGAACTGAAAACGTAAGTCCGCTGTATCTAATGTTTGCCATTGATCAGTTTTGGTACTTTTACCTTTACTTTGTGATGATTTTGGTTTTAATGATTGTGAACTAGGCTTTTGTGGGATATCTTGATTTAGCCAATGCATAATAATAGGGAATAGCTCATTTAATTTTCGATCTGAATGTTCTTTAAATGCCCTTTTAACAAGGGGAATTAAAAGCTGGGAATCATAACCAAGTTCAAGCAATAGATTATGCAAGCGTATGGATTCAGCATGACCCCGATATTCCGCCAATTGGTCATTTTGATCTAGACTACTTTCTTCAATTCGGGAGATCAGTTTTAATAACTGCCGATCTATTTCAGGTGTAATCAAGTCGGAATATTCTGCAATTCGTCTTGCATCACCAGAACGTAAAACATCTATAATTTTATGAATCGGTTTAAAATCTTCCTGAAATGTGGTTTTAAGCAGCTTAACGGTAATACGTTCCAAACCCGATTCAATTGCTCGTATCTGTGCCAGAACGAACAGTTTGACTACAATGTCTAGAATACCCTGACTCAGATCAAACCAGCATTGGCGTAATTCTTCAGACAATACAGGATCCGATTTTCTCAACCATTGATACTTCCAGAGTGAATCAGTAAATGTCATCCATTCGGATTTTCTGACTTTTCCATCTGGAGTGGTGATTGCAGGCTCATTTTTCATCGGTTCCCAATGAATTGAACCCAAACCTACCGCTCGACGTGATGAACGGAGATCCTGCTCAAAGATTTGAATTGCTTTAGGTGTCCCGACCATGACGATGGGGAGACTATAAACATTGACTAAAGTGACAAAGAAATTAAGCATTTCATCCGAATTTTTGGAGCGATTTGCCAGTAAATGTTGAATTTCATCAATGACTAATAAGCCAATGGCATGAAGATGGGCAATATGCCCCATAAGCTGTAACAGCTTTTGTTCATTATGGCGTTTCTGCGTATATTGTTTTTCGTAAGTTGTTCCCAATGCACGATCTACGGCACTAAAGAAATTTAAATATAAAGACTTAAGTGAACCATTATAAGGACAGTCGATTTTTAAATAGACAAGTTGGGTGAAGTTATGCTCAGGGTGGTAAATCTTTTGTTTGTAATTTCTTAAAATTCGGTTCAGTGTTGTGGTTTTCCCACTGCCAGAAAAACCAATAAAGGTAAGGCTCTGTGCTGTAGAACGTACATCATTAGAGGGTGTTGGTTCAAAATTGTTGGATAAAGCAACTTGATGGCTACGGTTTAGAATTCGATTAAAGTCGCCAGTCACAATATTCCTCCCCACATAGCCTTTCCTCAGCATGATGGAGATTTTCTGCTCTAATTCTAAGTGTCTGCGGATAGGATGAAAAAAGTTATTAAATAACTGTGAAATAATATGGGCACGAGTATTATTCGGTAACTGTCGATCAGATTGTTTAAATTCGATTGAACCTTTTATGGCTTGAATCGTGTCCTGGGCCTCAAAAATAGGTGGCAAAGCCTCAATAAAAGGATTTCCCTGATAATCCGAAACTGGGCTAGGTTTATATACTGCATAATCATTTTGATTTGTCATAAACATATCCTAGAGTAGAGTTGGATGTATTAATCCTCATCATCTGAGTGATCAATATCTTCCAGCAAGTCCTGATAAATACCAAAAGTAAGTTGGTAATCCTCATCATGTTCCAGCTTCTGTTTGGACTTAGGCATCTGAATAATGTTATTTATTGATTCAGATACAGTTTCAGTTGATCGTTCAGGAGGTGAATTTTTCAGGTAATCTACTTTCCTCGCCAAACGTTCATGATTCTTTTCCCGTTGACGGTTTTCCCTAATGCCTGTAACACGTTGTTTTTTGCTTGATGTTGTCTTTGGTTTTTGAGCATTGGCCTGAGCAATAATAAACTCTATATGCTCTTCAAGAGCAGCTTTAGATTTATTGGTTTCTAGTTCTTGAATTGCTTGGGTTTGCTTCTGTTCCTGTTGAACGTGCCAAACCTCCCAGAAACTACAACCTACAAATTCTCTTGATCTTGGTGCAAGTACAGCTTCCCAATAGTGCAGGCTATCTTCCTGATAAAACACATAAATCATCTCAGCATTACTTGGGTCATAAGCGACTTGTAAAGTATCTGGTCTTGAGATTGATTTTTTACGGTGCATCCAGCCTTGTTGATGAATTTCCGCACAATAATAGAATACGCCAAAAACTTTGAGCCCAAGATCAGATAAAGTTGCTTTCGTTTTAGGAAGCAGTGCAACACGTAATGCCTTTTCGGAAACCTGTTTTAATCTCCCAACTCGGTTTTGTATACCCCAGTTCCAAAGATGAATCGGAACTAACGGTAAATCCGTTGGCATATCAATATCTCGGTCATACTTTTTTAATTGGTGTGTCAGGTTGTAGGTGAGGATTGAACCAATAATAATTTGCTTGAAATCATGAATTGTTAACGTAGCATCTAGACGATAATCTGAGCCACCTCGTTTTTTTTCTTTAAACGGCTGAACTACCCCCTGAGCAAAAGGCTTAAATTCTGCCTGAGCAGTTCTGAAATAACGTTCTACAATAGGTTTTAAATCCCCGCGATATGGCGCAGTATTTTCAATCCGAATTGAAAAACTAAGTTCAAGTGCCTCAATTTGATGACCTAATAATTCTCCACGATCCGCTAAAATAGCATCAGGTAATCCAATACAAGGCCACTCACCACTAGTAATTTCATAATCATATTGTTTGCATAACTCAACTTTATCAGTCATGGCGACTTGTAGAGCTTGCATTGCGGTTACATATGAAGCATTCTCAAAACCAATATAAAAACCGACCACCATTCGGCTAAATACATCAGCAATGAAATAAATAGTTGGTCTTCCTACAATACAGGCACGATCAGAATCTGAAACAAGATAAATATCGGCAATAGTTGCATCAATCTCATAACGTGATCCTGGTCCTAAGACTTGGGTATTCACTGTCGAGTGAAGTGCCCGAATGTCCTTGTTATAGAGAATGGGATTACTACGGGCAGTAAGTTGGGCAATTTTAGGAAATTCACGTTCATAAAAATGTTTAAACTGCCATATAGAGGGAATCTCAGTATCCTGAACATCAGGAAATAATGAATGATACATTGTATAGAACTTACGATAGGCATAACCTAAGGAATGTTTATCCTTGGTTAACATGTACTTATTGATGTTAACTCTAAATAATCGCTCTATGTTTACATCAATAAGTGCCCCTGCGCCTGGCGTAAACTTTCTCGGTCGTCCCAGCTTTTTATCTTTGGCAATTCGTTTACTGCCTTTAGCACCAGAGTTTTGGTAACTTGGAATAAGTGCATTAGGCATTTGACCTCGTTGCCAATACCTGCGGGCAAGCCTGTAAATCGTCTGGTGAGTAGATTTCTGTTGCTCTAATATGCGTTTAACTAAATCAAAACGGATAGACGGAACATAGAACTGATCATGTGTAATGAGCGGTTTGATTAACTCCATTCCAGCATCACGCTTTTGCTGCTGGATACTTCCCTCAATGACTTTCAACAATGCGATATCTGCGAAAGGGTCTTCAATCAATTCTGCTTCATTTGATTCTGTTATTTTAAGGATACGAAAAGATTTATCTTGCTGTTTATAAACATCATTGATTCGAAACATGGCGAATGTCCTCCCACACTTCAATATCACCTAATGTAATTTCAGATAATTTGAGCTTTTTATAGTCCTTGGTGATATCAAAAATAAAATAACGTTGAGCAAGAAGCTCTCGAATTTCTGATAGCGATGAACCCAGTTCTAAATCATAGGCCTGATCTACTTTTTTACTTAATTCGATTAATGTGAGATGAGGGTATTGAGCAAATTTTTGCATATAGTCATCAAGCTTTTCATAAACAGGAAGAGAAGATTCCCTCATAGCAGGATAGAGCCATTTGATATTGTGAAGTACAGTCGCAGGAATATCTTTTTCTGTAAGAATGTACCAAGGTATCTTTGTGCTTTCCCAATATCTTCGTTCTAGCTCAAGCTTTTCAATGGTTCTGATATCCTCCAAATCTGTTACGTACTTGGTTTGGAGAACAAAATTGGGTTGCATGGAATCTTTACGATCTACATAAAAATCTGAACTCATAATTTGTAAGGTATTGCGCACTCTGGGATGAGTAATTTGAGCTTGTTCTGCAATTTGAGTTGTGGCTTGAAGTGGTAAAGGAAATTGTTCTCGAATATCAGTAACTGATGGATTCCAGTCTAAAAGTAGAAAGGTTGCAAGTTCTAAATCAGACAATAAGTGATGTGTACGTTTAGTTGTGTGCCCATATACCCGATGTGAGCGACCTTTTGAACCAAAATCACGAACAGTCACCCAAGGCTTATAACTCTTTAAGTAGCCCTGACCACGACCTTCTTTAATCCAATTGCCTTGTTGTTTTTCAGTCGCCATAGCAAATCGCCTGCTACTCTCATTAATTTAAGAATAGCAGGCGATTGTTGTTTGAGCAATATAAGATGATACTTTATTACCTAAGATGATACTTTATTACTTAGGGTGATACTTTATTACCATAATACAGCTCGGCTTTATGGGTTGAGAAAATTACTCCACGGTTACGCTTTTGGCGAGATTTCGAGGTTGATCGACATCGGTTCCACGCAGTACCGCAACATGATATGACAGCAGTTGTACAGGTATACTATAGATGATCGGTGCAAGCCATTGGGAAATTTGAGGGATGTGCACCACATGCTGGCGGTCCTTTTTGTGGATACCGCTATTTTCATCCGCAAAGACGAACAACTCGCCACCACGGGCTTGTACTTCTTCCATATTCGATTTCAGCTTATCAAGCATGTCATCTTGTGGCGCCAAGATCACTACAGGCATATCATTATCGACCAGTGCCAAAGGTCCATGTTTAAGCTCACCAGCCGCATAGCCCTCGGCATGGATATAGGAAATTTCCTTGAGCTTCAATGCGCCTTCCAATGCAATTGGATAATGCGTGCCACGACCTAAGAATAAGCAGTGTGCCTTTTCAACAAATAGCTCAGACAGGCTGAGAATCTTGGCATCATGTTTAAGCGTTTCATTCAGCACTTTTGGACAATGCCAGAGTGCTTGGATCAATTCTAATTTTAATTCAGTGGCAATCGATTGCTTCACTTCACCGATTTTTAAGATCAAAAGCATCAGCGCAGCTAGCTGAGTGGTAAAGGCTTTGGTCGATGCCACGCCAATCTCAGGTCCTGCAAGGGTAAGCAAATGAAAATTGGTTTCACGAATCATTGATGAAGTCGATACATTACAAATCGCCATAGTGTAAATCGGCGTATTGCTTGCTTTGGCACGTTTTTGAATATCGCGTAACGCTGCCAAAGTATCTGCGGTTTCACCTGATTGCGAGATACATAGATACAAGGTATTGGCAATAATTACAGGATGACGATAGCGGAATTCACTGGCGATTTCGATCTGACATGGCAAGCCGATGATTTGCTCAAACCAATATTTCGCCACCAGTCCTGCATGATAACTGGTACCACAGGCAATGATCTGCACATGCTGGACTTGCGTCAATGCAGGATTGGCATGTTCTAAGAAGTTTTCTTTTAAGGCATTACCATCAAGCGCTTGGGCAATGGTTTGTTGCACAGCGTTGGGTTGTTCAAAAACTTCCTTGAGCATAAAGTGACGATATTCACCTTTGCTACTGCTCATGACGGTGGCATCTAGCTCAGTTACTGGGCGCTCGATGGCTTGACCGTGGGCAAAGATCGCCACGCTATCCCGCTTCAAACGTACCGTATCGCCTTCTTCGAGATAGATAAAACGATTGGTCACAGGTAGCAATGCCAACTGATCGGAGCTGATAAAATATTCACCAATACCCACTCCGATGACCAATGGCGAACCTTCACGTACCGCAATCAGTTCATCAGGTTGATTGGCATCGATAATGCCGAGCGCATACGCACCTTTGAGTTTCGGAATGATGGATTGCACAGCAAGCAATAAATCGGCTTGATTTTTCAGCGCATGATGTACCAGATGCGCCACCACTTCAGTATCTGTTTCAGACGTAAACTGATAGCCAAGCGCTTGTAACTCGGTTTTTAATTCTTGGTAATTTTCAATAATGCCGTTATGTACCACAGCAATATTGTGTGAGGTATGCGGATGGGCATTATGCTGTGACGGCTTGCCATGCGTCGCCCAGCGAGTGTGTGCGATACCGACATTGCCATGAATACCACTTTGTTCTGCGGCGTGCAAAAGATTGTCAACCTTGCCGACTTCACGCTCACGGCTAAGCTGACCCGATGCGATCAGTGCCAAACCTGCGGAGTCATAACCACGATATTCCAGACGTTTCAGTCCTTCGAGCAAGACCCCTGAAATATTACGCTCAGCGATACCACCAACAATTCCGCACATACTGATTTACCTCAAAAAAACGTTTACGACTGTGTATTTTCGTTCAATGATTTCGCATTTACTTTTGCTTTTGTGGACGTTGATAATTGCTCTTCTGCAATTGTTTGCCGCGTTCAACAGCCAAAGCATTGTCGTCGATATCTCGGGTAATCACAGAACCTGCTCCGACTGTTGCACCATTGCCAATTGTTACTGGCGCAACCAGTGAACTATTTGAACCAATAAAAGCGCGATCGCCAATCGTAGTTTTAAACTTATTAGCACCATCATAGTTACAGGTAATGGTGCCTGCGCCAATATTGCTATCTTGTCCCACTGAAGCATCACCAAGATAAGTGAAATGATTCGCCTTACTGCGTAGACCGACCGTGGTATTTTTCACTTCGACAAAATTACCGATATGTACCTCATCAGCGAGCCTAGCATTCGGACGTAATCGGGCAAAAGGACCGATTTGATTATTTTCGCCAACGATGGCTTGATCAAAAACACTATACGGCTGAATCACGGTGCCTGAAGCAATCGTACTGTCTTTGATGACACAGCCTGCGCCAATTTTGACATTATCACCAATGGTACAATCACCTTCGATGATGACATTAATATCAATCTCGACATCTTGACCAACAGTGAGTGTACCACGTAAGTCAAAACGTGACGGATCAATCAAATGCACGCCTTGGCACATCAATTGTTCTGCCTGATAACGTTGCCATTCACGTTCGAGATTTGCCAATTGTAAACGGTCATTCGCGCCTTCGACTTCAAACGCATATTCAGGTGCGATCGAAGCAATTTCCAAGCCATCTTGTACCGCCATTGCAACAATATCGGTCAGGTAATATTCGCCTTGCGCATTGTTATTGGAGAGTTTTGGCAACCATTGATGCAATTTTTCATTGCTGACACAGTAGATTCCCGTATTGATTTCGGTGATTTGTTTTTGTGCATCGCTGGCATCTTTATGCTCTACAATGGCTTGAATCAACCCATTTTCACGAACGATACGCCCATAGCCTGTTGGGTCAGCCACCTCAAGCGTAATCATGCCAATGCCTGAGGTTTTTGATGAATCCAATAAACGTTGTAATGTAGCTTTAGACACTAATGGTACATCGCCATACAGAATCAAGGCAAAACCAAATTTGCCAAGCACAGGCAAGGTCATTTGTACCGCATGCCCTGTCCCCAATTGCTCGGCTTGTTCCACCCATTCGATCTGCTCACTAGCAAAGCGCTGTTTGACCGCATCGCCACCATGCCCATAAATGGTAATAATGCGTTCAGCGTGCAGTTGTTTTGCGGTATGGATGACGTGGGCGAGTAAAGGTTGTTTTGCCAAAGGTTGTAGCACCTTTGGTAAAGCCGACTTCATTCGTGTGCCTTTTCCTGCCGCTAAAATCACCACATCAATCATTGATAACGCCTTTTAAGTCAATACGATATACAGAATTACTGCCAAGCTAAACATCGCCATCAAGCCTGCCAGTAGATCATCAAGCATAATGCCAAAACCACCATGCACTTTGCGATCCGCAAACCCGATTGGAAATGGCTTCCACACGTCAAATAAACGGAATAATGCAAAAGCAATCACGACCCACCAATGTGGCAGATTTGCCAAATAAATCAAGGGGATTAATGTGATTGATTGTCCTGCAAACTCATCCCAAACAATACGGGGATCATCATGCGTGTGCATGATTTCTGCGCTACGTCCACAAATATAAATTCCAACCAATGACATCATGACGATGGCAATGATCGTGGCAATCCAACCGATCGAGAGCCATACAGGATAAAGCACCAAGATCAATAGTGAACCGACCGTACCTGGTGCAACAGGAGATAATCCTGTACCCAAGCCTACACCTAAAAACCATGTCAAACGGTCGTGAAATGGAATATTGTCGAGATTGATCGGCGTCTTAGGCAAAGTGTTGGTATCCTGATTTTTCTGGTGTAAATTTTTGATTTTGATAAAAGTAATGGCTAGCCATATCTTGATGTATCTGCCCGATAACGGTTATAGGTGTAACGTAATTTTCAGCATGCTGTGCTTGCCAACGCTGAAAATGATCAGGGCTGATGGTAAAGCATAGTTGATAATCATCACCGCCTGCAAGCACATCGTTAAAACGTTGCTCAATGGATAATTGTGCAAGTTCATCGGCAATCGGAATCTGCTCTAGCTGAATCTCAGCACCAACTTGACTGGCGTGTAGAATATGCCCTAAATCTTGTGTTAAACCATCCGAAATATCGATCATACTTGATGCAAAACCGACTAAAGATTGTCCTAGTTCTAGTTGTGGTTTTGGATAATCTAAAATCGCTTGTAAGGTGCTGTTCGGGTGACGCAACGCATACGCTGCACTACCGATTTCACCACTGACCACAATCAAATCATCAACCTGTGCGCCACTGCGTAAAATTGCCTGTCCTGTTTTAATCCATCCTAATGCGGTGATGGAAATGGCTAATGTCGGGCTTTGCGTGGTATCACCGCCGATGAGTTGCACATTGTAGGTTTTACAGCATTCAGCAACACCACGACTAAATTCAGCCAGCCAAGCGTCTTCAATTTTCGGCAAACTTAAAGCCAGTAAAATGCTGTGCGCCGTTGCACCCATCGCTGCCAAATCCGATAAATTCACCGCCACACTTTTCCAACCAATGGCATGCGCAGATGTATCTAGGGGGAAATGTCGTCCAGCGACCAAAGTATCAACGCAACTGACCAGTTGCATATCATGTGGTGGTGTAGTGACGGCACAATCATCGCCAATCCCGACATCTTTCGCATGTTGTGATGTCAAGGATTGCGATGCTAAGGATTGCGATGTCAGCGACTGAAAATATTGACGGATGATTGAGAATTCAGCCATGGGCGAATGCCAGTAGATGGAATTGGTTAAAGTTGTTTTTCATCTGGGCGCAGTTGTGTTGCAACACGATCCAGTACGCCATTGATATATTTATGGCTATCTGCTCCGCCAAAGTGCTTTGCCAGCTCAATCGACTCATCTAAAACCACTTTGTATGGAATTTCCATATGGTTTAATAGCTCATAGACACCTAGACGCAAGGTTGCCAATTCCACGCCATCAAGTGCTGATACTGGGCGATCTAATGCAGGCAATAGGTATTCATCCAGTGTTTCATGGCTTGCGACCACTTGGCTGAGCAACTCGTGATAGTAGCTAATATCGACTTTGTGCATGGCATTGTCGGCACGGGTACGTGCTTCGATCTCGTGCACGGCATTGCCACTCATTTGCCATTCATAAACGCCTTGTACTGCAAAACGACGTGCTTTGCGTTTTGCCGCATAGGTTGTTGGATAACTTTGATTCATGCTTTTAATTGCCTTTCGCTTAAATCGCTTTTAACAGATTAACCATTTCGATCGCAGTTACCGCAGCTTCAGCGCCTTTGTTACCTGCTTTGGTGCCTGAACGCTCAATCGCTTGTTCAATGCTGTCAGTAGTCAATACGCCATTGATCACAGGCAAAGTACTGTCTAGACCAACCACGCCAAGACCTTTTGCGCATTCGCCTGCAACAAAATCAAAGTGTGGCGTGCTACCACGAATCACCGCACCAAGAGCAATGATCGCATCATATTTTCCTGTAGATGCAAACTTCTTGGCAACAACTGGTAGCTCCCATGCACCAGGTGCATACGCCACGGTAATTTGTTCTTCTGCTACACCATGACGTTTTAGTGCATCAATCGCACCTTCGAGCAAGTGTTCAACGACAAAGCTGTTAAAGCGACCAACGACAATGGCATATTGCCCTTCACTTGCTAGATGTAAAACACCTTCAATTTTACGAATTGCCATGACTTTATTCCTCTAATTTCTCTTTAGCTCAATAGAGCGATCAATACGATACAAAATGGTTTATTTCAAAACTGACTGAATGGGCTTACTGTCCACACTGCGCAGGACTCACATACTCTTCCACTTCGAGATCAAAACCTGATAACGCATTAAAGCGCAGCGGTGAACTGAGTAGACGCATCTTTTTCACACCCACATCACGTAAGATTTGCGCACCGACACCAATGGTTTGATATTGCTGTGACAGTGCCGCATTGGATTTGCCTTGACGAGGCTCAGCTTGTTGTACCAGTGCAGGCCCGAGATCTGGCAATTGGTTTTGACCAATCCAAACCAATACGCCACGCTCATTTTTAGCGATTTCTTGCAGTGCTGAATCAATATTCCACGCACTTGTGCCATCGGCTTTTTTCTGCTTGAGTAAGTCACGTATAGGGTTAAAGCCGTGTACACGTACTGTCGTCACACCGTCGCTTGGATCACCTTTGACCAATGCAAGATGTACCGCAGGATTGCCTGCTTCTTGATAGCGGAACAGTTGAAATTCACCATATTCTGTTTGAATGGTGCTCGACTCAATACGCTCAACGGTTTGCTCATTGGTCATGCGGTAATGAATCAAATCCGCAATGGTGCCCATCTTAATGCCATGCTTTTCCGCAAATACTTCAAGGTCAGGGCGACGTGCCATTTCACCATCTTCATTGATGATTTCACAAATCACCGATGCAGGCTCTAGCCCTGCAAGACGTGCCAAGTCACAACCTGCTTCGGTATGTCCTGCACGATGTAATACGCCACCTGGTTGTGCCATTAATGGGAAAATGTGTCCCGGTTGAACAATATCACTTGGCTTAGCATGTGCAGCCACCGCAGTGCGTACAGTATGTGCACGCTCTTTGGCAGAAATCCCTGTGGAGATACCTTCGGCTGCTTCAATTGATAAGGTAAAATTGGTGCCGTGTTGCGCACCATTGAGATTGACCATCAGTGGTAGATTGAGCTGTTCGCAACGTGCTTTGCTCAGCGTCAAGCAGACGAGACCACGTGCATGGGTGATCATAAAGTTGATATCTTCAGGCCGCACATGCGTCGCTGCGATGATCAAATCACCTTCATTTTCACGATCTTCGTCATCCATCAGAATGACCATTTTGCCTTCACGAATATCGGCAACCAGTTCTTCAATGCGACTTAATTGCATTACAGCTACACCTGTCTAGCGATGGGGATGTTTAAAAACATTTGAATTTCAGCACAAGCGAAATTCAATGAAACAAACAAAATAGAATAAATGCGCCATATTCTAACGGTTTTTGCAATAAATTGCTGTACTTTCGATGACTGCGGAAAACTCTGTGATTCAGCGATTTTGAATCACAGTCAATCTTGGAGTTTAATTTTTGAGCATTGTCACTCAACTCAAACTAGGCTTGATCAGCACGAGGCACGATTGATTCATCATGCGCATTGGCTTTTGGACCAAGCAAAATCTCTGCACGCATCTTCTGTGCAGTTTGCGCACAGTCATTATTCATACCTTGCAAAAGTACCGCATCACGAGTCAGTGCATTAGACGGATTCGGAAGATTTAAAAACTCGTAGCAATGACGGACATCTTTAAAACTTGGACGGGTTAAATAAATCGCTGTTTCTTTGGCATGAAGATATTGTGCCAAACGAATCGCAGACTTATCTGCGGACAATTGCATACTCGGTAAAGCTTCTGCAATCGCACAGCGGGTTTGTAAGATAAAGCGTTTTTCATCTCGCATACGCTTATACACTGCTTCAAATATCAGCTGAAAAACAACCGAAACCTGAATAATGGCAGGAATCGCATTCATCGCTTTTTTATTAACACGCACCAATGCGCCATCGTCATAAAACGGCTGAATAATTTCTAAATCCGTTTCACTCAATTGATAATGCTTTTGACATAGCGCAACGGTTTTATTTAAAAACACTTGTGACAAATTAAAATAAGATTGCGCTGTATGTTGATTGACCGTGCCTAAAAGTTGTTTTGGATCATAATGTTGCACGCTCAGATAAATATGTTCTGAATCTTGCGTGGTCTGTAAAGGATCTTTGACGTTTAACTCGGCATGGGGACGTTGATACAGTTGCTGTGCTTTGGCAATGGCAAGACTGGCTTGATGTTTTTCATGCTCAACTGCTTCTGCAAGACGTTGAATCTCATGCTTTAATAAAGCTTCACGTTTCATCTTATTTAGAAATTCTGAACGTGTTGGGCGGGCAATGGTGCGGTAACCAACCCATAAGCTAAAATGTAAAATCAGTGAAATCAGTAGCGGTAACCATTGATTGCGAAGCAACTCACCAATACTTGGCTTAATTAAAGTCACTTCGATACGACCAACTTTTTGCTCATTGACCATCGCATCACGAACAAAGACATCACCTTGACGGGTTTTATTTGCACCTGCGGTCGCCAAGACACGATCATCATGATCCAGCACACGTAATGAGGCAATACTCGGATTGGTCGCATATCGAGAGGCCAGCAGTGCCAATGCCACAGTATTTGGCGGTGCAAGCTCACTCATGCTGTCGGCAACCAACTGACGAGTCAATAGCTCGCCTTGAATTGCACGATTATCCTTTAAAAAATAATTGGTTGCGACCACGATAAGAATACCGTGCAAAACAAAACTCAGGATCAGTAGGCTTGCAAAAAGCCCTTGTCGAGGTGCATTCAAGTTAAAACTTCCAAAGCAATTCGTTGCAATTTAGATTATCATTCTAGCCAGTGAATCGAATATTAGCCCAATTTAGCAAAAGCACATGCAAGAAATCATTCTTATATCCTTTTTAGGATCTGACCAACCTAATCAGTTTACCCGACTTATGCAAGTGTTGTCTGTACATCGTTTGCAGATTCTTGATGTAGGGCAAGCAGTTATTCATAACCAATTGACCTTAGGCATCGTGGTCAGCTCAGATGATCAGACCGCAACTGCTTTGGCGATGCGTGAAATTTTAATTCTCGCGCAAGATATAGGCTTAACTGTTCGTTTTAAACCAATCCCTGCCAATGAATATCAACAGTGGGTTGCCGACGGTGGTCGCACCAAATATATCGTGACCGCACTGGCGCCAGAGTTGACTGCTTCACATCTGCAATCGGTGACTAAAATTGTATCAGATCAAGGCTTTAATATCGAAACGGTAACACGCCTGTCAGGTCGATTAGAACTTGAAGCGAATAATGTAGAACAGCAATCGCATGAAAATGTCGCCTGTATTCAATTTGGTTTAAGCGGTCAAATGCTTGATGCACAAGCGATGCGTTCGGCATGTATGCTGATGAGTGCACAGCACAATATGGACATTGCGGTACAAGAGGACAATGTTTACCGCCGTAATCGTCGCCTTGTTTGCTTTGATATGGACTCGACTCTGATCACCCAAGAAGTGATTGATGAATTGGCACTAGAAGCAGGTGTCGGTGAGCAAGTTGCAGAGATTACTGAACGTGCTATGCAAGGTGAACTCGATTTTCAGCAAAGCTTCCGTGCTCGTGTGGCATTACTGAAAGGTCTAGATGCCAGTGTATTACCTCAAATCGCTGAGCGCCTGACCATTACTGATGGTGCAGAACGCCTAATTTCTACTTTAAAATCACTGGGCTACAAAACGGCAATTTTGTCTGGTGGTTTTCAATATTTTGCAGAATATTTACAACAAAAACTCGGCATTGATGAAGTCCACGCCAATATTCTTGATGTGGAAAATGGTGTCGTGACAGGTGTCGTCAAAGGCGATATCGTTGATGGCGCTCGCAAAGCATTGTTACTGCAACAGCTCTCTGAAAAGTTCGGCATTTCAACGGAACAAGTGATCGCTGTAGGTGATGGCGCAAATGACTTGCCGATGCTTTCACTTGCAGGTTTGGGCGTGGCATTTCGTGCAAAACCATTGGTGCGTGAAAATGCAAATCAAGCGATTTCTAGCGTTGGATTGGACGGAATTCTCTATCTTTTGGGCTTACATGACAAAGATTTGTACCGTGCCTAAAAATCATATAACCTACTATATGTTGTGTGTGGAGTTTATAAAATAAGCTCTGCATATCTGATGTATTACTTTTGTAATTACAACGTGATTTAAATAAAATATTCATAAAAAACAATAATTTAAATATGACAATCTTGTCATGAAAAAAAACTTGAATAGGCGATAAGTGGCGATAAAGCACACGACTTATATGAAAAACCCACACAACATATAGTGTTTGCTAGGGTTAGCTAAAAACGATAAATTGCTGAGAAAACATACGGCGACACTCTGTGTCGCAAAGCATAATTTTAGGGCTTTTTTTCAGAGAAAAAACTTGCATAATCAATCTAAGCACAAAAAGGTTTGTGCATAAAAAATGATCTGTGTGTCAGTAGCAAGATTGCCAAGATAAAACAAAGGCAAGGCTTGCATAGCGTAGGATCTATTTTGTAGGAGAGTTTTAATGTTTACATTAAATTTAGCCACAATCATCGGGGGATCATTGGTTGGCTTGGCTGTATTACTCATCGCATTTTCACAATACCGTCATTGGTTAGTGTTTATGTGTGCAGGGATGGTGTTTTGGGGTGGACTTGAACTATTACGTGCTGGTATTCAAAGCGTAGTAGATATGCCACTACTTTACGGTTATGTAAGCGCAATGATGGTGTGTTTATTTGCTTTCACCGTAGCCATTGCATTGAATGACCGTCGCTTGGCACGACAAGACACCAAAGTCAAATATATTGAGCATACGCCAGTATACGATGACTAAGTCCGCAATATTTTCTACGCCAATGTGAGTTCATTTGCGTACGAGGGCAGTGTTGAGTTTAATTTTACAGTCATTTTCTCTGACCCTATATTTATTCATATTGACTAAATCGCAACAACGATAATCTCGAAAAGTCATCTATTTTTTGCATTGAATATGCTAGCATCGACACAACTACAATATGTCGTAAAAAAGATTAGGAACATGTCGATGAAATTGTCATCTTTACCTGTAATTAAACTCCCTGTAGTTGATGTCACTACAGATCCACTTGATTTGCTGATCACGGGTCTTGTACTTCGTATGAAACAATTGGCGCGTACTAGCCCTCAGTTTATTGAACTGATTTATGATCGTAGCTTCCGTATTGAGATCGGTACTGTGCAAGGTGTCGCTCGTCAGATCATCATTGATCAAGGCAAAGTATCAACTGCTGCGAGTGTGACGCAATCAGCAGATTTTAAAATCCAATTTGTTGACAGTGAATATGCGGTAAAAACCTTAATGAAAGGTGATCCAACCGCATTCATGACAGGTATGCAGTCTGGCAATATCAAAATGGAAGGTGATTTTTCATTATTGGTGTGGTTTAACCAAGTGGCAAAATTGGTTGTGCCGAAGATTCCGAAGCCTATAAAGCAGCGCATCAAACAAGCACGTCAATTCTTAAAAGACAAAACTGGACGTTAAATCCTTCAAAATCCTCCTTTATTCAGGGGGATTTTTTTACCCTGCAATTTGTCGAGATTTTATTCCACTTCAAGCATAAAGCTGACAGGGCCATCATTAATCAGATGCACCTGCATATCTGCGCCAAAAACGCCTGAAGCAACATGTTCATATTGACTACGCAGATAGTCTAATAAGTCATCATATAACGCTTTCGCTTCCACTGGTGGCATCGAAGGTGCAAAGTCTGGGCGCAGTCCTTTTTGGGTATTGGCGTATAGTGTAAATTGTGAAATCAATAAAACGCCACCATTCGCTTGGGCGACATTCCAACCCATTTTGCCATTTTCATCATCGAAGACACGATATTTCAAGACTTTATCAATGAGCTTTTTGCCTTTGTCTAATGTATCTTCACTTCCAATACCAAGTAGCACGACTAAGCCTTGATCAATTTGCCCAACAATTTTGTTATCGACGCTGACATGTGCAGACTTGGAACGCTGAATAAATGCACGCAAAATAAAACGCCTCAATGAATGATTGAAGCGAATTGTAAGATGCTCGGTATTGATCTGCAACAAGACAGATCCATTCAGACCTTAAGAAGCCAATTTAGACTCGACTTCTGTACGCAGATGATTATAACGATTGATATAGTTCTGCTGCATACTCTTATAGCGATCTAGTCGGCTATTCACAGCATTTGGATTATCCACCAAAGCTACGATTTGCATGGTGCTATAGTTCAGTTGCATCACTGCATTACGTAGTCTAGCCACTTCTGGCGTGTGCACATGCAATTGTTTAAATTGCTGATTTTGACTATCTAAAGTGCCTGCAAGATCACGTAGTTCTTGACGGACTTTGCTGTTGGTGGTTTGCTTGCTTGATGCAAGATCAAGCTGATCATCGAACTGCATAAATAAAGAGTTTTGCTGTGTACGAATCTGATCAAAGGCTTTTAAGTCTTTAATCAATTTCGCTTGGTAAGCTTCATCAGGACGTTCTTCTTGCGTCATGCCTGTCAGTTGCTCAAGCGTGTCTTTACAACCCACTTGCGTCAGTGCAATGGCAAAAATACATGCTGTCATGACAGCTTTTGACGCCTTACCCCTAAGAGCGTCATTCAACGTATTCAACGCGGGAAATATTTGCATTGTTGTTCCCTTTTTCAAAGTTTTGTTAGTTTATCATCAAAATTACCGAAGCTTTTATACACAATGCTTAAATATTAATCAAGTATTATATACAAATGTACATCAAATTAGGCGATGGATGGTTTTTCGCTTCCAAACAAATTGATAGTACAAGCCCTGAAAAATAAATAAAAAGACAAATGCCGTGGCATAGCCATACCAAATGCCTTCAAGCCCCCACCAACGACTAAATAAATAGGCGAGAGGCACTTCGATCAACAAAATACAAGCGACATTAATCAGCATCGGTTGGATGACATGACCACTGGCTCGCATGATCGCTACGAAGACTCCACTTGCACCAAAAAATAGAATCGACCACAGCACGATAAAGAGCAATTGCTGACCGAGTTCAATGACATGCGGTTCAGTGATAAATAGCGCCATTAAATATTTCGATGCCAAATAGCCGATAAGAATCAATGAGCCTGTGAGTGCAATATTCATTGCTAGTGCTGTACGAGTCACCCGAGTGACGGCATCAGCGTGATTTGAGCCGATGGCTTGGGCGGCAAAGATCGAGGCTGCGATAGAAATCGAAATTGCAGGGAATTGTATATAGTTTAAAACTTGGTTGACTGCACCATAAGCGGCGGTGGCTTCTGAGCCAAAGCGGTTGACTAAGCCGACGATGACTAACCCTGCGATCGAAGTTGTAACCATTTGAATGCCAGTTGGCACGCTGAGCCGAAGTATGAGTTTGCTCATCTTTGGCTGATGGCGAATCTGTTTCAAAATTTCCATATCAACTTTGAGCGGATGATTTTTCACCTTCATATAGAAAAATAGGAAAATTAAAACCAGTAAATAGCCAAGAATCGTGGCAATCGCAGGAGCGATGATTCCTAATTGTGGAAAACCAAAATAACCTTTGATCAGCGTTGGTGTGACGATCAACCCGACGATGCTTGTGAGTCCCAAGGCGATCATTGGTGTAACACTATCACCGACACCACGAATGATTGAGGTGTAGATAATATATAGAAAAATCAGTGGACTACCTGCAAGCATCCATTGTACGAAAGGTAAAGACAAGTGCATGATCTCATCATCTGTACCTAATAATCGGAGCAACTCTTCGGCAAAATAGACACCAAAAATGGCAATTAGCGTGCCACCGATCAAGGTCATAAACAGCGTTGAACCGATGATGCGTTGTAATTTGTCATGATCTCGTGCACCCCAAGCTTGCCCGATTAATACGGTACAACCCGCGGACAAACCGATAATAAATGCAAGTAAGGTAAACAAAATCGGGAAGAAAACCGCAACTGCAGCGATTGCATCGACGCCCATCATCTGCCCGACGAAAACAGTATTAATCGTGCCTGATAAGCTTTGTAAAATATTGGTGGCGATCAGAGGAAGAAGAAAAAATAAAAATCGTTTCCAAAACGCTGACGAGGGTTGAGCAACTTCCATGTGAAAATCTTATTTTGATAGTGCAATTTAAGCACTCATTCTACGCTGATTCGACGTGAAAACTAGCACGGATTTGTAGCGAGCCGTTTTCGCAACCTAGATGTTTTTAGTGAATTGATTGTCGGTGAAAACTATTTAGGCGCAATGGGTAAATGTTGTTTTCGCCATTGCTGTGGTGTGTGCTTCGTCCACAGTTTAAAAGCACGTTGAAAAGCACTTTGTTCGGAATAACCGAGTAACAGCGCAATCTCGTGCAAACTCAAATGTGGATCTTGCAAATATTTAAAAGCAAGCATTTGGCGAATGGCCTGTACACGCTCTTGAAAAGTGGTGTTTTGACTTTGCAAATGGCGCTGAAGCTGTCTGACTGAGGTGTGCAGTTGTACTGCAATATATTCAATATTGAGTTGTTGCTTTTGCAGTTGTTTTAAAATCGCCTGTTGCAATCGCTCATCAAGTTGCGTGGTATGTGGCAATTCTTTGAGCAATGTCTGCGCTTGCGCAGTGAGTAAATCTTGCAAGGTTTGATCGGCATGACGAATCGGCTTACTTAAGATATGACTTGGTAAAACGATCTGCGCAGTAGGCTGTGAAAATAGCACAGGACAACCGAAATAGCGTTGATAAATCATCGTATCTTTTGGTGCAGCGTGCATGAAATCCACTTGGATCAGCTCGACATCATCAATGTGCAAAAAATGCCGAAAAAACTGATACATAATCGCAATGGCAATCTCATTGGTGATCTGTGTGGTAAATACTTTGGGGACATCCCAACCGATGATGAGATGATCTTGATCTTGCTGAAAGATCAATGGACTGCCGTCATAAATCAGCCGATAAAAATCATGGTAACGTAATAATGCCTCGCCAAGATGTTCGCAACTTTGAGCCAAATAACCAAGTACGCCAAGATGTTTGAGCTCGACATATTTGGCAATTTCTAAGCCGAGTGCAGGTTGATCTAGCTGTTGACCCAGTTCATTGAGCAATAGATACCAGACTTGATAATCAAATCGCTCTAGGTTCTGTACCTGTAGTAGTTGTGCAGGCATCGTGATTTGATTGGCTTGGCAATATTTAAATAATAAATCGCCCAAACCACCGTATACCGAGCCTTGATAGCTTGTGATCTGTTGCATCCTTGCACCATTTTTTAAATAAAGTGAGCAATAAAATGGTTATAAATCTTCTGTCGTAATTTGTCAATCAAACGCCGATGAAGTGTCAATACGCTACCTTTTCCTCGCTCTACACTAGGGTCTGTTGACGTTTCAGACATGCATTGTGTTATCAGCTAAAACTACAGAAACGAGGCATGAAACGAAGGGAATGGTCACTCCCTTGCCAAGTTTCATAACGAAGTTTATGGCAGTTTTAGCGATAACCCTTCGGGACTAGGATGTTTTTTGCCGCTACGTCGTTAGGAAAGAGTCATTTAGAATGACTAAATTTCCTCATTCCTGCCTAGTATCGTCTAAAAAACATCCATAGTCGCAAGCATCTGTGAAATGTCAACAGACCCTAAATATAGAAAATAAATAGGTAGTTTTTATGATTAAGGGATTTGTTGCAGGATTGATCGTTGCTAATGCCTTTGAATGGGTAGCACATAAATATATTTTGCATGGTACACACCGAGCAGGTAAGCCGAGATTTAGTCCTGTGCCACGCAGTATGAAGTCGCATTGGGAGCATCATCGTGAAGTGCGTAAGCAAGAATTTGAAGATGATGGCTATGTACAAGGTCTGAGCAACTGGCGTACCAAAAATGAAGTGGTGTCACTAGGAATCGTTGCGGTAACGACAAGTGCTATGTTTTATCCATTCTCAAAAGGCATGGCAGCTGCGGCATGGTATAGCGCATTCAACTATTATTATATCCATCGCCGTGCGCACCTTGAACCTGATTGGGCGAAAGCAAAAATTCCGTGGCACTATGACCATCACATGAATGCCAATCAAGATGCCAATTGGTGTGTGACCAAGCCGTGGTTTGACTATGTGATGGGCACACGTGTGGTGTCGTCAGCAGATTTGCAAGAGCGCAATCCACTGGGCGTCAATTTGCCAAAATTTATTGAAACGCCATTGAAACAACTGGTGAAACAATATTTCCCTGCCAAATATGTGCAAAAATCGGTGTCAAAGAAAAGCTCAGAAAATCAATCGAAAGATGCTGAAGCGCAAGACGTACTTTCAATTGCATAAATCTGTGTCTAAAACTTAAAACAAAACACTCAGCTTTATCAAAGCAGTTTTCATCAAAGCAATCCATAGTTTAGGATTGCTTATTTTTTTCGACCGCTATATTCTTAAAAACATAATGAAACTTAACACATCAATTTCCCTTTTGAGAAAACTCCCATGACTCATTCCAACAGCTATCGTGCGATTAAAAAATTATTTAAAACGATGAGCATCATTGCTTTGACTGGATTTTCCATGATGAGTTATGCCGAAGGATCAACCACCGTCTTTGCGGCCGCAAGTCTGACCAATGCCATGCAAGACATCGAAAAGCTCTATGAGCAAACTTATAAAACCGATGTGAAAACCTCATTTGCAGGCTCATCGACTTTGGCAAAGCAGATCAAAGCAGGCGCACCAGTGGATATTTACATGTCTGCGGATTTGCAATGGATGGATTATTTGCAAAAACAAGGACAGGTGAATCCAAAAAATCGAGTGAATTTACTCGGTAATTCGCTCGTTTGGATTGCGCCGAAACAGCAAAAAACAAAACTCGATGTGAAACAAGGCGCAGTACCAGACCTTGTAAAAAATAGCCGAATCTGTACAGGCGATACCAGTAGCGTGCCTGTGGGTAAATATGCCAAAGCGGCACTCACTTCACTGGATTGGTGGACGGCGGTACAACCAAAACTTGTAGAAACTGAAGACGTGCGTGGTGCACTGACTTTTGTGGAACGTGGTGAATGTCAGCTCGGGATTGTCTATGCTACCGATGCTGCGATTAGCGATAAAGTCAAAGTCGTTGGCACATTCCCTGTAGGAAGCTATCCTGCGGTGGTGTATCCTGTGGCGAAACTTGATCAATCCACAGAAACACAACGTATGTATCAGTTTATCCAAAGTAAAAAAGCAGAACCGATCTTTAAAAAATATGGCTTCATTCCGCTTCATCCAACTGCAAAACGTAAATAATGCTTGTGTTAAGTCCTGAAGAAATCAATCTACTGCAACTGTCCTGTAAGGTCGCATTAGGCTGTCTTTTGCTGAATATTATTCCTGCATTATTCTTTGGTTGGCTATTGGCACGTAAAGAATTTTGGGGTAAATCCTTACTCGAAACCTTAATATTTCTTCCATTGGTGCTTCCGCCCGTTGTGCCAGGTTATTTGTTGCTACAGCTATTTGGCAATAACGGTGTGATCGGTAAATATTTTCACTATTTTGGGTTTGAGCTCGCTTTTAATTGGAAAGGAGCAGTGCTCGCTTCGGCGGTGATGGGCTTTCCGCTGTTGGTACAGTCAATTCGCCTCGCCATTGAATTGGTCGATCGTCGTTTAGAAATCGCTGCAATGACTTTGGGTGCATCACGACTTGCTGTCTTTCGGCAGATCACCTTGCCATTGGCGAGTAGTGGCATTCTGGTCGGGTTAATATTGTGTTTTTGTCGCAGCTTAGGCGAGTTCGGTGCAACTATTAGCTTTGTCGGCAATATCGCCGAAGAAACGCGTACCTTACCGCTTGCCATGTATAGCTTGATGCAACAGCCGAATAGCGAAGATGCATTAAATCGTTTAATTATCATTTCCTTAGCGATCGCATTTTTGGCTTTGTGGTTTGCACAATGGTTCCAACGCCGGCAAAAACGCCTTCGAGGTGTGTTATGACTGACACGATGAATCAGGAAAAGTCGTCCGTGATAGACATTGATATTGCATTATCTTTGGGACAATTTCAGCTTGAAGCAAAATACCAGACCGATCAACAAGTGTTGGGCTTGTTTGGCGCATCAGGTACAGGGAAAACCTCAATTTTGCATAGTGTTGCGGGTATCGTAATCCCACAAAAAGGTAAAATTTATATTCAAAAGCAGTGTTTTTTTGATGCGAGTAAAAAGATTAATCAGTTGGTGCAACAACGCCGTGTCGGTTTGGTTTTTCAAGATGCACAGCTCTTTCCGCATTTTTCAGTAAAGAAGAATTTATTGTTTGGTTTTCAGTGTATTTCCGCTTCACAAAGACATTTTCAATTGGATCAAGTGGTCGATTTACTTAAATTAGAGCATCTGCTAGAGCGTATGCCGATAAAGCTCTCAGGCGGTGAAAAGCAACGAGTTGCACTGGGTCGTGCGTTATTGTATTCGCCGAATATTTTGCTACTCGATGAGCCATTGTCTGCATTAGATACAGCGCATAAGCAGGAGATTATTCCTTTTTTTCAGCAGATACGAGATCAGACCAATATTCCGATGCTCTATGTCAGTCATGATATTGATGAAATCAAGCAACTGACTGATGAGGTGTGGAGTTTATAAATTCAAGGTAAAAATAATGAAAAACGCATATAACAGTGCAATTTTAATTGAAATTTGTTTATAATAGCGCACGGAAATTACCAGTGAGATTGTTATGCTGACCATCGTTCAAGAAGCATTGACCTTCGATGATGTTTTGTTACTCCCTGCTTACTCTACAGTCCTCCCAAAAGATGTCTCGCTAAAGACACGTTTGACTCGTGATATTCAACTCAATATTCCGCTTGTTTCTGCGGCAATGGATACGGTGACAGAATCCCGTATGGCGATTGCAATGGCACAACATGGCGGTATTGGTATTTTGCACAAAAATATGGATATCGCTGCGCAAGCTGCAGAAGTACGTCGTGTGAAAAAGTTTGAAGCGGGCATGGTGAAAAACCCAATTACCGTCTCACCGACGACCACTGTACGTGAGTTGATGGAGATCACCCAAGCCAACAATATCAGTGGCGTACCTGTGGTTGAAGGCGAAAAAGTGGTTGGTATTGTGACAGGGCGTGATACACGTTTTGAAACCAACCTTGAACAGCCTGTTAGCAATATCATGACGCCACAAGATCGCTTAGTCACAGCACGAGAAGGCGAGTCTAAAGAAAATATTCAAGCATTATTGCAAAAGCATCGTGTGGAAAAAGTCTTGGTGATTGATGATCAACAAAACTTAAAAGGCTTAATCACCGTCACCGACTTCCGCAAAGCTGAACTATATCCAAATAGCTGTAAAGATGATTTAGGTCGACTACGTGTTGGTGCGGCAGTGGGTACAGGTGCAGATACACCAAGTCGTGTTGAAGCGTTGGTTGATGCTGGTGTTGATGTGATCGTGGTGGATACAGCACACGGTCATTCTGCGGGTGTGATTGAACGAGTACGTTGGGTGAAACAAAACTTCCCACAAGTGCAAGTGATCGGTGGCAATATCGCAACAGGTGATGCAGCATTAGCGTTGCTTGATGCAGGTGCAGATGCCGTGAAAGTCGGTATTGGTCCAGGTTCGATTTGTACCACACGTATTGTTGCGGGTATTGGCGTACCACAGATCTCTGCGATTGATAACGTCGCCAATGCCCTGAAAGAGCAAATTCCATTGATTGCCGATGGCGGAATTCGTTACTCTGGTGATATGTCGAAAGCCATTGCTGCAGGTGCAAGCACGATTATGGTTGGGTCACTCATGGCGGGTACGGAGGAAGCGCCTGGTGAAGTGGAGTTTTTCCAAGGGCGTTATTATAAAGCTTATCGTGGTATGGGTTCATTGGGTGCAATGTCTGGCTCGAGTGGCTCGGCAGATCGTTATTTCCAAGATGCCAAAGCAGGTGCGGAAAAACTCGTTCCAGAAGGTATTGAAGGACGTGTGCCTTACAAAGGGCCAATGGGCAATATCGTGCATCAAATGATGGGTGGTTTGCGCTCATCTATGGGCTATACAGGTTCTGCAGGCATTGAAGATATGCGTCATAATGCCAAATTTGTCAAAATCACGGCGGCAGGTATGAAAGAATCGCATGTGCATGATGTGACGATTACCAAAGAAGCGCCGAACTATCGTGTTGGATAATTTGAATATTCTTTACGATAAAACTAAACAGCCATCTCTCCGATGGCTGTTTTTTTAATGTAAAATAAATATTTATATAAATAATGATACATATGAGGCTTAAATGAGCTATTTTGGTACAGATGGTATTCGTGGTCAATTTGGGATATCACCAATTACACCTGAGTTTGCATTAAGATTAGGCTTTGCCACTGGAGCAGTTTTAAAAAGAGCTTTTCCGAAGAAAAAGCCGATTGTAGTCATGGGGAAAGATACACGACTTTCGGGTTATATTTTAGAGTCAGCACTGCAAGCAGGATTAAATTCGGCGGGCGTATACGTGCATTTGCTTGGTCCATTACCAACACCTGCGATTGCCCACCTTACTCGTGCGTTACATGCCAATGCAGGAATTGTGATTTCAGCATCGCACAATCCGTATTTTGATAATGGTATTAAATTTTTTTCAAGCGATGGCAAAAAGCTCGCAGACGACCTACAAGAACAAATCAATCAAGAGCTTGAAAAAGACATCATCATTCAAGAGCTGAATCAACTCGGGAAAAGCTTTCGTGTCGATGATGCACAAGGGCGTTATATCGAGTTCTGTAAATCAACCTTCCCATATCATCTGAATTTGCAAGACTTTACCATTGTCATGGATTGCGCCAATGGTGCGGCTTATAGTGTGGGGCCTGCTGTGTTTCGTGAGCTTGGTGCAAAAGTCATTAGCATTTTCGATCAACCGAATGGCACCAATATTAATGAGCAGTGTGGTTCGACCCACCCTGATAATTTACAACAGGCTGTGATTAAGCATCGTGCTGATTTGGGCATTGCTTTCGATGGTGATGCAGATCGAGTGATGTTAGTCGATCGCAATGGTCAGCTTATAGATGGTGATCATATTTTATATATTCTTGCCACGAAAGGTAAAAAAACACCACGAGGTATCGTCGGCACAGTGATGAGTAACATGGCACTTGAGCTTGCCTTAAACAAAGCGGAGATACCATTTATTCGTGCCAAAGTTGGTGATCGTTATGTGCTTCAATCTTTGGAAGAAAATGACTGGTTTATTGGTGGAGAGCCATCAGGACATATTTTGACTTTAGATCGAAGCACCACTGGCGATGCGATTATTGCTGCATTACAAGTGATGCGTGTTTTGGTTGAGCAAGAAACGAGCTTAGATGAATTGGTTAAAGATTTTAAACTCTTTCCTCAAGTCTTAGAAAATGTGCGTCTTGCACAAATGATCGACCTATTTGCTGATCCAGTACTAGAGGCTGAGTTTGAAAAAGCAGAGCAACAGCTCAAAGGGCGAGGGCGTCTGCTGATTCGTAAATCAGGTACAGAACCTGTGATTCGAGTGATGGTCGAAGGTGATAATTTAGATGAAGTCAGTCAATTGGCGAAGCATCTTGCGGATCAAATACGTAAACAAGCCAATATTCATGAAGAATAAAACACGGTATTAATAGACTTCATTCGAAAAATTGGCGTTTTCATAGGTTGAAAAAAGGATAGACCAAGCAATGACGACTGATCATCAAAGTGCAAGTCATATCAAAGACTTGAGCGAGTTGCGTTTAAATTACCAGCGTGGCGAGTTGCATGAAGAACACGTGGCTCAAACGCCACACGAACAATTTTTACTATGGTTCAATGCGGCGTTGACTGGCAATCTACATGAACCCTATGCCATGTACTTGGCCACAGCCAATGCGCAAGCTGTACCGCATGTGCGTACGGTGTTATTGCGTGGCGCAACCAATCGAGGCTATGATTTTTATAGTAATTACGACAGTAAAAAAGGACTCGACTTAGCAGAAAACCCACAAGCACAGATTCTTTTTTATTGGGCAGAGCTTGAGCAACAGGTGCGGATTTCAGGTCAAATTGAGCGTATTTCCGAAATTGAATCGACTGATTATTATCACAAACGCCCTCGTGATAGCCAAATTGCAGCACATGTCAGTACACCACAAAGTGGTGTGATTGAAAGCCGAGAAGCACTGCAACACCGCTTTGATGCTGCGGTACAGCAGTTTGAAAATATGGAACAACTCGATAAACCGAATTTTTGGGGAGGTTACCGCCTCGTGCCTGATTATTATGAATTTTGGCAGGGCAGACCAAATCGTTTGCATGATCGAATTTGTTATCAAAAGCAGGATGAAGATTGGTTGATTCAACGCTTAATGCCCTAACGGTTATCGTTATTATCTCATATTCAAAAATTACAATTTTTAGAACCTATGCAGTCAATCCAACTCGATCAACGCCCCTTACAACAACCTTTACAGCAATATGAATATCTTGGCTCAGACACGTTGGCACGAATTTTATCAGCACGTGACACGACAGCTGATCAGCTTGATTTACAATTAAAACATCTATTACAACCCGACTTAATGGGTCTAGACAAAGCAGTACAAATTTTAGATCAAGCGATTGATGAACAACAAAAAATACTCATCGTCGGTGATTATGATGCTGACGGTGCAACCAGTACCGCACTTGCTATTTTAGCCTTACAGGCGATGGGTGCGACGGTGAATTATATCGTGCCTGACCGTTTTAAATATGGTTACGGCTTAACACCTGCGATTGCTGAACTTGCTTATGAATGCTTCCAACCCGATGTGTTGATGACGGTGGATAATGGTATTTCTAGTCATGCAGGTGTAGAGCGTTGTCATGCGCTCGGGATGCAAGTCATTATTACCGATCACCATCTCACGACGAAAGCGACGCCAAAAGCCGAAGCTGTGGTGAATCCCAATCAATTGGGTTGTACTTTTGCCAGTAAGTCTTTGGCAGGCGTTGGCGTGGCGTTTTATCTTTTGGCTCGATTTGCTACGCATCGACAAAAGCTCGGTAAATCGAGCGTGCGCATGACGCAGTTTCTCGATTTAGTCGCATTGGGTACGGTTGCCGATGTGGCAAAGCTTGATTTTAATAATCGCATTTTGGTACAGGCAGGGCTAGAGCGCATCAGACAAGGACAGTGTCGTGCAGGAATTTTGGCATTGATCGAAATTGCAGGTAAAAATGCAGCACAACTACAAGCCAGTGATTTTGGTTTTGTACTTGGTCCTCGGATCAATGCGGCAGGGCGTATGGACAGTATGCAGATCGGTATTGAATGTTTACTTGCGCCCGATCTGAACAGTGCTTATCCATACGCTTATCAGCTTGATCGCTTGAATATTGAGCGTCGCCAAGTCGAGCAGGGGATGCGTGAACAAGCCTTTGATTATCTGCAACAAATCCATATCGAACAAGATCAGCTTCCTGAGGCGTTGGTACTCTTTGAGCCTGAATGGCATCAAGGCGTGATCGGTATTGTCGCTGGGCGTTTAAAAGAGCATTTCCACCGTCCAAGTATTGTATTTGCACTTGATGAAGATGGAGAACATCTGAAAGGTTCTGCACGTTCAATCGCCGGGATTCATATCCGTGATGCCATCGAAGCGGTAGCAGAACAGCATCCGCGGTTGGTGAAATTCTTTGGTGGGCATGCTATGGCAGCAGGTTTAACCATCCAAAAAGAAAATTTTGATGCATTTCGACAGGCGCTTATAGAGGTAGTTGCCGAAGTTAATCCTGAAGTATTTCAAGCAAAAATTTATACAGATGGTACACTCAAAAAAGATGAGCTGAATGTTAATTTTTTACAACGCTTAGAGCAACTTGGGCCGTGGGGACAGGGCTTTGAATCGCCAATATTTGAAGGGATATTTAAGGTTGCCGATTATCAATGGCTTAAGGAAAAGCACTTAAAACTAAAATTACAAATTGATGTAAATCATCGTGTTGATGCGATTGGTTTTAACTTTATTGAAAAAATTGACAATGCTGAAATCGCAAAAAAAGTCAGAATTGCTTATAGCTTGGAAAGAAATGAATTTCGTGGGCAAATAAGTTTGCAACTGCGATTGATACATTGTGAAAATGTCCTTTAGAAAAATTCACAGCGATGTAAGCCACAAAAAAATCGCCCAATTGGGCGATTTTTTAATTTCATCAGCGATGTGGAATTAGAAGCGGAAAGTTCCGTTAATACCAACAGAATCAACGTCATCCGCTGTGGTGTATGCCACACCAACACCGATTTGTGGTGTAAAGAATTTTTTCGCATTGATGCCGAAGATAGTTTCTGATTCATCTACCGTAGAATCGGCAAAAGACGCACCAACACTTAATGTTGGATCAAGATACAGGTCACCACCAAGTTTATAAGCTGTTTCGTCACCAAAATAGACGACACCTTCAAAGTTGGTGTAAAAGCCACCGATCTGAGTCACGTACTTGCCACGAGTGCTGACAGTTGTATCTTCACCTACAGCATCTACATAACCTAAAGATGTAACGAAACCATTCTCTGCAACAAGTACAGGATCTAAACTTTCTTTAGATACGCCTAATGCAAGTAGTAAGCCGTTTACTGGTAAGTAACCTGCTTCAACGGTATAACCTGTATTGTCTTCGCCACCAAGATCAACTTGATTTAAAGATCCACTGAAATAAAATTGTGAGTTTGGAATAAAGAATTCACCCGAAACTCCATAGACATCAATATCTTCGTCACCATCGCCACTCGCATTAACATAGCCCAAGCCAATGTTACTTCCACGATTTAGAAATGCTGCTTCAGCAAGTGGTGAAGATTTGGTTTGAACTGCATTCAAATAATACTTACCTGAAGCAGACCAAGTATCAAGATCACCCAAATCTTCGATATCAGTATTTTCATAACCGACATTGACTTCATACTGATAAGCATTTGCACCCATGGCAAATAGTGAAGTGATTAGTGCTGTAGCAAGACTCAATTTTTTCATGGTTATTCCCCATTAACGTTGTAAAAATTGTTAAAATATTATGTTACATATTACAGTTTAGTGAAATTTGTTGTTTCGTCAATAGCACTTTATCACTTTTTCTTGACCAGTTATCCTATGTGCAAATACAACATATTTGGAAATTGATGATGAAAATTTATGGCATTAAAAATTGCAATACCATGAAAAAAGCATTTATTGCACTTGATGAGCAAGGTATTGATTATACGTTTCACGACTATAAAAAGCAGGGTATTGATCAAGCGACGTTACAGCAGTGGCTTAAGCAGAAAGATCAAGACGTGATCTTAAATAAAAAAGGCACCACGTGGAGAAAACTTTCACCACAACAACAAGACTATGCGCTTGAAAATAAAGAACAGTTCATCGAAACATTGATCACCAATCCAAGCATGATTAAACGACCTGTGTTGGATATCGGTTCAACGATTGTCGTGGGTTTTGATGAAGCAGAATATGCCAATTTGGCGAAATGATAGACATAAAAAAGCTTGCGAAGTCGCAAGCTTTTTTGATTGAGTAAATTTTGCTTAGCAATGATTTTACAAATGTTATTTCACACGGTACCACGTTTGGTTGCGACCAAGTGCAGCGATGCCGATGTAGCCACGCACTTTAAGGGTTTTACCATTTGAAGCCATTTCAGCGTTCATTTTGTAAGTTTTACCTGACTTTGGATCAAGGATTGTTCCGCCGTCATACTTATTACCTTTGTCTAGTTTCAGGTTTTGAACAATATCTAAACCTTCCATCGGTTTGTTTTTTTGACTTCCAGAGCATTCGGTGCAAACTGTTTTAGCTTTTGGATCAAGTAGTTTCTTGATTGTAGCAGTATAAGTACCATTTGAACTTTTAGAGAATTCGACCAAAGCTTTCGCTTTGCCTGTTTCATCATCAACGGTTCTCCACTGCGTATTGTTTAAGTCTGCAGCAAACGCTGAAGTTGCCAGTACACTGCTAAGCGCAACAAATGCGAATTTTTTCATTTTTGGTTTCCTTGCGAAGGTTTTCCTGAGTTCATCAACGATAAGTCATAAACGAATTTCTATTATGATTTTTTCGTTTATACTTGTAATTTTATAAGCTTATTTTGTGAATAGCTAGTCAAATTATGGAAAAATTATATGCCTGCATCTAATCCATTGAAAACATTTGCACTCGAAAAATTTTTAAGAATGTGTGTGCATTTTCCAAGTCGTCAAGGGCTTTCGCCATTCGTATTACGTCGCATGATGGATAAAGCAGGTTTCTTTTTTCCAGTCGATAAGCGACTCGCATTTAGACAGTTAGAGCTTGCAGGTATGCAATGTGAGGAAATCCGACATAAACGAGACCCTGCGACACAGCTGATTTTTCATATTCATGGTGGTGCTTTTTTCTTGGGCGGATTGGAGAGTCATCGTGGATTGATGTGTGACTTAGTCCGTGCCACAGGTGCGCAAGTGATTCATTTAAACTATCCACTTGCACCAGAACAGGTCTTTCCTTCGGCATTAAATACTTTGCAAGCGGCATATCTCGAAGCACTGGAGCAGGGCATTGCACCAAAAAATATTACGCTATCAGGTGATTCATGTGGTGGTAATCTCGCTTTGGCATTGTGTTTAAAGTTGCGAGATGAAAATTTACCATTGCCGAACGGTTTGATATTACTGTCGCCTTGGCTTGACTTATCTCTCAGTGGCGCGTCAATTCGACGCAATGCAAAGCATGATGCCTTGTTGTCTGAACAGTTACTGCGAGATGGTGTGAAGTATTACTTGAATGACAATGCCAGTGTTGATGAGCCTTATGTTTCGCCATTATTTGCCAACCTCAAAGGATTGCCTGAGATATTGATTCATGTCGGCAGTAAAGAAATTTTACTTGATGATGCGAAAAGATTTAAAGAAGCCGCTGACCGTGCCGATGTCGATTGCACATTGACGATTTATTCAGGCATGTGGCACAACTTCCACATGTTCAATCACTGGATTGCACCAGCCAAAAAGGCACTGAGAGACATCACCAAGTTTGTTGATCGTATGGATCGCTAATTTGAATTTCGATTGGATAGAATTAATGTTCCACGTGGAACGCTAATTAAGCCATTTATACATGACTAAGGCATCAACAAGACCTTGTTTGGGGTGGCTGAAGGCTTTTGGCAAGCGACCAACGATATCAAAACCTAGTATTTGCCAAAGTCGAATTGCACCATCATTAGTTTCCACGACAAAGTTAAATTGCATCGCAAGATAACCGAGTTCACGTGCGACCTGTTGAGAGTTCTCACACATTTTGGCAGCGACGCCTTGAGCTCGTGCGGATTCGGAGACCATATAGCCACAGTTGCTGACATGCGATCCGCCACCACTTTGATTGGTTTTGAGATAGTATGAACCTATAATTTCTCCGTCTTTTCATAAACATAAGTTCGGTTGGGCAAAGTCATCCAAATGTCAAAAGCCTTGTCTTTCGTCACCTCACGATCAAAAGCATAGGTTTCGCCTGCCTCAGCGATAGGTTTAAAGAAGCGCCAAATTTGCTCAAAGTCGCCAGTTGTCGCTATGCGAATCATCATCATGCTCATTGAAAAAACAAGTCAGATTATAGGTGAATACACCCTTGAAAAGCTGTAATACAAAAGTGTGAACTATAAAAAAAAACATAAAAAAACTGCCCTGAGAGGCAGTTTTTGAAAAGATAAAATCTTCTGTGTGAATTATTCACCAGCGAGTGAACATTCAAAGTTTGACTTATCAACGCTACAACGTGCTTTTTTCAACACTGACATCATTGATTTGTCATAAACGCCTTGCTTGGTCAAAGCAATACGTGATTCACGCATCATTTTTTGATAACCAATCTTGTCGTCAGCTGGAATATTCATTTTGTATTTCGCAGGAATACCCGCTTCAAGCTTAGAAATCGTGCTAAATGCTTTAGGCAATTGCTTCACGAACCAATCACGTGACTTTTGACCAAAGCCAGCAGGGAATTTGCTTGGATTGATCACAACATTCGCTGTGACGTGAAGAATTGGGAAGTTAACCATCGCACCTTTTGAACCCAAGCCTTTGTGAAGCTCAAGTGGTTTGAATGCATATGCAGGCGCACCAATGATATCAACCTGACCGTTGTTAAACTTCGATGCGAAATTGGTTACGTCAGATGAAACAGGTTGTGCACCGATTTGTTGAACCATTTTCTTTTGTGCAGAATCATAGTCTAGAACGGCAATTTTCTTACCTGCCGCTTTTGCAACAGAGTTGATGTTGCGATCGTTGACGAATAAGTAAGCAGAACCCAATGGGGCGATACCGACGACTTCATATTTTTTGTTCGAGCTAACCATTTTGCCAGCATTACGAGAGTTCAAAGTGAAGCTGATTGCACTTTGCGCAACTTTATTGTTTGGTACTGCACCAATAGAATCAATAGAACCTACGAATTTATTGAATTCACGAGCACGCATTGCGGTGAGGCTAACGCCATCACATTTGCCTGCTTTGAAATCTTCATTGGCAACACGCTCATCGGTGTAAGCCTTTAACTGAACATCTGCACCCCAAGATTTCGCTTGTAACGCCCAGCCTTTCATTTGCTGATAAGCTTCACCTGAAGCACCAAGTAAGTCAAATACACACATTGTTGCTGCTTGAGTGTTAGACATTGCACCCATAGCGGAAGTTGCCACGATGGCTAGCGCAAGTTTTTTCATCTTTGCCTCATCCTTTCAATTGTTGTTTTTGGCGGGACTCATTCCCAATCCAACTTGAGCAGAATAATATCGTGCTTACACTTAAATTAATAGAGTAATTGCTCCAAATTCCAGGGTATTTTGTGTGAATTTGTTCACAATAAGTAAAAATGTGCATAAAAAATGAACGTCAAATCAGTCTAAATAAACCCCACATTAGGGTGTCTAAACTAGACTATGGACGACTTCTAAAATTGTTTACAATAGCGATCCTCAACACAGTGAAACGATGATGACAGATGATCCAACTTGAAAATTTTAGCATCCGACGAGGCGTTCGAGCGTTATTCCAAAATGCTACGATGCAAATCCATCCAGGTTGGAAAGTGGGTTTAACTGGTGTCAATGGTGCAGGGAAGTCATCTTTATTTGCTGCGCTATTAGGAGAGCTCGGTGCAGATGAAGGACAACTGACGCGTCCTCAGAGCTGGGTCGTGGCACATATGGCGCAAGAGATCGAAGCGCTGGATGTGCCTGCGCTGGATTTTGTGTTGTCGGGGGATGCAGAGTATTGGCAAATCCAAAATAAACTCGAAAATAGCGATCAACTCAGTGATACAGAACTTGGGGAGCTTCATGCTCGCTTTGATGAAATTCATGGTTATGTTGCACCTGCTAAAGCAGCGCAATTGCTGGCAGGTTTAGGCTTTTTTGAATTTCAGATTCGTCAGCCTGTACAAAGTTTTTCCGGTGGTTGGCGTATGCGTCTGAATTTGGCTCGCACATTGATGAGCCGTTCAGACTTATTATTACTCGATGAGCCGACCAACCATTTGGATTTAGATGCGATTTTGTGGTTAGAAGATTGGCTAAAAAGCTATGCGGGCACGCTGGTCTTGATTTCGCATGATCGGGACTTTTTGGATGCGGTAACCGATCATATTCTACATATTGAAAATGCAGAATTAACGCTCTATTCAGGCAATTATTCGAGCTTTGAAACCATTCGTAGTGAACGCTTGTCACAACAACAGCAAGCTTATGAGAAACAGCAAGAAACACGAGCACATCTGCAAAAGTTTATTGATCGTTTCAAAGCCAAAGCCACCAAAGCCCGCCAAGCGCAGAGCCGTATCAAACAACTTGAACGTATGCAGAATCTTGCGCCTGCGCATGTGGATACGCCGTTCACCTTTAGCTTCCGTGAACCGACTAAGATGAGTTCGCCATTACTGAGCCTAGACGATGCAACGATTGGTTATAGTGCAGACAAAATCATCGCTTCAAAAGTAAAATTGCAGATCACGCCGACGACTCGCTTAGGGTTACTCGGCATGAACGGTGCAGGGAAATCGACACTGATTAAATCATTGGTCGGTCAGTTACCTTTACTTTCGGGTGAGCGGCAGGCTTCAGAATTACTGAATATCGGGTACTTTGCACAGCATCAGATGGATGCACTAGATGATCAAGCCAGTCCGATGTTACAGCTTGCTCGGATCGCAGATAAATCCATCAGTGAAGCGAGTTTGCGTTCATTTTTAGGCAGTTTTGGCTTTAGTGGCGAGCGCATGGATACACCTTGTCAGCGCTTCTCTGGCGGTGAGCGTGCTCGCTTGGCATTGGCATTGATCGTGTGGCAACGTCCGAATGTATTGATTTTGGATGAACCGACCAACCATTTGGATTTGGATATGCGTCATGCGCTGACGATGGCACTACAAGACTTCGAAGGAGCGGTGGTGTTGGTATCGCATGAGCGTCAATTGATTGCTACCGTGTGCGATGAGTTATTGCTCGTTCATGATGGGCGAGTGACGGACTTTGACGGTGATTTGCAAGAATACAGTCAATGGTTGCGTCAAGCACGTCAGCAGATGTTGCAAAAGCAACAAGATGAGATGTCTACGACAGTCGGTACAAAAACGACAACCGAAAAAGCAGTAGACAGTACGACAAGTCATACAACATCTACATCTGCGAGCGTTAAAGTTGATAAAGAAGCACAGCGTAAAGAAAATGCACGGCGCCGTGAGCAAACTCGTCCACTTCGTAAGAAAATGGAACAATTAGAAGAGTCGATCGAAAAGGCGCAAAGACTGTTGACAACCATTGAAAATCAATTGGCGGATAGCGCAATCTATGAAGCTGATCGTAAAACCGAGTTATTGCAATTAATGGATCAGCAGACCGCACAGAAAGCGACATTGGCGCAAGATGAAGAGCAACTGCTTGAATTGATGATGTCGCTTGAAGAGCTTGAAGCAAGTTTTGAAAGTTAAACTAAAAAGCGCTTTGTTAACTTATGTGACAAAAATAATGGGTGAGTTCATGTAAACATTCGCCAAAATATCGTCTTGGTAGGATTTTAACGACTAAAAATGAGTGGCTTAGCGAGATATTGAGACTTTTTAACTGAATCGGGCTAGGTACATATTGCGTGTATTCTTTACATACTGCTTAACATTGGCAACTTTCGCTAAACAGTGTTAATGATTGCAGATCGGCATAATGCAGTTATTGAATCGATCGCATGAGACACGATCAACCCTCAAGGATGCGTAAAAACATCCTTCTTCTCAAAGCCTAGGCTCTCCCCAGACCTAGGCTTCTTTTTTTGCCTATAATCAGCGAACTTAAATCCTGCTACAGCATTACCCTCGCTCGCAGTACTACGTGTACACCTTCGCTCAGTTGCCTTGTATCAGAAATTAACTTCTTCGACTATATAAATACATTTCTTAAAAAATAGGCAAAATAAAACCGAACATCAATGTTCGGTTTATATACTTCAAGAATAATAAACTTAGATCGAAAATGATGATCCACAACCACAAGTTGTTGTTGCATTTGGATTTTTCACGATAAATCGTGAGCCTTCTAGGCCTTGTACATAATCAACTTCTGAGCCTAAAAGATATTGATAGCTAAGTGAATCCACGACCATTTTGACATCGCCATTTTCAAACTCGGCATCGTCATCATTGACACTTTCTGCAAAGTTAAAGCCATAGGAAAAGCCAGAACATCCGCCACCTGTCACATAGACACGAAGCATCAAATCCGCATTGCCTTCACTATCACGCAGTTGGCGTACTTTGTCGGCAGCATTATTTGTTAAAACTAAGGCTTGGGCAGTCATGATGATTTCCACCAATAAATCAGAACACAGTTATTTTACCATATCTGTGCGAATTTGTGATTTACAAGTGGAAATCAAATCAGTGGGCTTATTTTTTTGAATATTGCTCATCTTTGAGTGAACATTCAAAGTTTTGACGATCTTGGGCACAGCGAGCACGCCACAGCAGCTCCATCATTTTCTTATCATAAATGCCTTCTTTGGTGAGCTGAATGCGGGCTTCACGCATCATTTTTTGATAACCCAATTTGTCACCCTCAGGGATTTGCATCCAATATTTGGCAGGAATGTCATCTTTCATTTTACCAAGAATAGTGAAGGCACGAGGCAATTGTCCTTTGATCCACGTTCTTGATTTTTGACCAAATCCCGCAGGGAATTTTGCACTGTGAATGATCAGGTTGCCTGATACTTGCAGTAGTGGATAGTTGGCAATCGCACCTTTTGAACCAAGTCCTTTATAAAGCTCTAAAGGACGAAACACTGCAGCAGGTGCGCCAATGATATCGACTTCACCATTGTTAAATTTTGAACCAAAATTGGTAACATCGGCGGAAACGGCTTGTGCGCCAACTTGTTGCACCATTTTTTTCTGCGCTTGATCGTAGTCTAACACCGCAATTTTCTTTCCTGCTGCCTTGGCGATGGTATTGATATTTCGATCATTTAAAAATAAATACGCATCACCGACTGGAACAATGCCGACGATTTCATATTTTCCTTGTTTCATGTCTTTGGCAAAGCGAGGATCAGCCAAGGTTTGCATAACTTTCACCGCCAGTTTTAAGCTTGGAATTGAACCAATCGAGTCGATCGAACCAGTGAAACTATTGAACTGACGACCACGCATCCCTGTGATACTTGCACCGTCACACTTACCAGCTTTAAAGTCTTCGGTTAGCACGCGCTCATCGGTGTAGGCTTTCAGTTCGATATTTGCACCCCATTTTTTTGAAGCAAGTTGATAGTCTTTCATCAAGGCATAGACATCGCCTTGCGTACCAACAAGATCAAATACACAGAAAGTTTGCTTAGCTTGCGCAGTATTCATGGCGAATGCGCTCATAGCGATCGTAGTCAGACCGAAAAGTTGAGTGATTTTTTTCATTGATATTTCCTTATTGAGTTGCATTCGTGGAGTCATTCCGTGACTGCATTTTTGTTTTTCAAAGCGATTGGATCAAGTATATGCGCTGAAATGCTGACCTACATTGGTCAAAATGACATGCGCTTACATGTCATTCGCAATGCTTGTCTTCAATATTAGTCGATTTTTATTGGCTCAGTTTTTGGTTTAATGCGATCAGTTGGTTTGCCAAATCATTGAGGACATTGTGTTCAGTTTCATTTCCTTCAAACGGGTTTGATTTTGTGCGTGCGAAAATATCACGAATGAGCAAGCTGATGTTGCTATCAATCATACCTAATGCGGTGGTGACCTGACGGATTTGTGCAATTGAACGTGCGCCATTGACTGAACCATAGCTGACAAAACCGACAGGTTTGCCACTCCACTCCGCACCAAGATAATCTAAGGCATTTTTGAGTGCAGGAGAATAACCATTGTTGTATTCAGGGGAAATGAGGAAATAGGCATCACCTTCAGTGATTTTTTCATCATTGTATTTGTCCTGTGCTTGTTTTATGTTTAGCTTAGCAAGAAATTGGTCATGGAAAAGTTACCGTATGTCAAATTTGCAAGACCCACGTGTTTTACTGGCTTTGGAGCGCACTGTTTTGGCGTGGAATCGCAGTAGTTTGGCGCTGATTGCATTTGGATTTATCATTGAAAAATCAGCATTTATTGCGCAGTTAGTTGATCCTGTGAAGTACGCCGACAAGATTGCATTTAGCAAATGGGTTGGTATCGGTGTAATTGTTTTGGGAATGATCGTTTGCTTGATCTCAATGCAACAGTATCGAATTGCGCTACGCTCAATCACAGACGCAGAAATGATGGAGGGCTATAAAACCAATCAGCCGATGCTTTTGGCAGGATTTAGTATCTTGGTTGGGATGTTATTGATTATTTCGTTTTGGGTTTAGTCAGCAGTATAGTAGTAATTCCAGCTCTAAAAAATGACCACACAATGCGGGTGGTCATTTTTTATTTAATCAACTACATTTGCACATTACATTAACCGAATACCTTGCTGACCTTGTGGTGTGACTTTAAAAATCTCCACCGCAAAAGTAATGTTTTTCCCTGCAAGTGGATGATTAAAGTCAATCTCAGTAATGTCATCCGCCACAGTCATCACCACGCCAAATAGACTGGCTTTGGCTTTATCTTCAAACTCGATCATATGACCGACTTCAGGACGTTGTTCAAACTTCACTGTGTCAAAGCGTTGCACATTCTCAGGATTCCACTCACCGAAGGCATCTTCAGGCGGTAGGCTCACAGTACGGCGATCGCCTGCACGTAAACCAAACAAGGCTTTCTCAAAACCTGGCAAGAGATTACCATCGCCGATGACTAAAGATACTGGCTCATCTCGGCTACGGGTATTGTCGATTTCCACGCCATTTTCGATCGCCACAGAAAAGTGCAATTGCACTTTTGAACCATCTTCGATGCGGGTTTCGTCATTTGGATTGATAATTTCAGACATAATTTTAACTGTGATTCACAATAATTTTTAGGCGTTTTCGCCACGGAAATGATTAAGCAGACGACGCATGATGACGTTTTTTCTCAAGGAAAAAAGTGTCGATTAATAACAAAATCGTCCCTAAAGTAATCGCACAATCGGCAAGATTAAATACAGGGAAGTTCCACGTTTGATAATGCACATGCAAAAAGTCGATCACCACGCCATGTACCTGTTCACCACGATAATTGACCAGTTGCGTGGTCAAGCGGTCAATCAAGTTGCCGACTGCACCACCCAAAATCAACGCAATCGAAGCAGGCAAAACTTTTAAAGTTTTTGGCATGCGCAGTAACCACACCACAAAAAACACCGACATCACACTCGCCAACCCTGTAAAGAAGTAACGTTGCCAACCGCCTGCATCGGAGAGAAAGCTAAAAGCCGCACCAGGATTGTATGCCAAAGTCCAACTGAAGACTGGCAGGACATTGACACTATTGCCTTCAAAGACCAATTTATCGAGGGCGATTTGTTTGGTGATTTGATCCAAAATGATGGTCAAGATACTGAGTCCTAACCACCAAAAATTCACTGCGTTAAAGCGCAACCAATCTGCTTGCTTAGGCATATTTTCTCTCTTCACCAGTGCCAGATGGCAAGTTGATGATACAACGTGAACATAATCCCTCATGACCTGCATGGGTGTTCACATCAGGGAGCACATGCCAACAACGCACACATTTCTCACCTTCTGCGCTGGATACCGCAACACGTAAGCCGCCGATGTCCGTTGCTTCACCTTTTGATTCATCAAAGGTGTGTACAGCAACTTGCGAAGTGATGAGTACAAAGCGTAATTCATTTTCCAAGCGGTCAAGAATGGCTTTTAATGTCTCATCCGCCCAAATATCAACTTTGGCAGAGAGATTTGAACCGACCAATTTGGCATTACGTGCCGCTTCGATTTGCCTATTCACCGCAGATTTGACTTGGATCAGACTTTGCCAATCGGACTCGCTGATTAAGTTTTGTTGATTTGATTTTGGTAAATCATACCACTCGGCAGTAAATACATATTTTTCTGTTTGCTCAGGAATCAGTTCCCACGCCTCTTGTGCGGTAAAGCTCAAGATCGGACTCATCCAACGCACAAAGGCTTGCACCAAATGATACAACGCCGTTTGTGCCGAGTGACGTGCTTGTGAGTCGGCTTTGCTGGTGTACTGACGATCTTTGATGATGTCGAGATAGAAACCGCCCAAGTCATTAATACAGAAATTCGTGAGCGCATTGGTCACAACATGGAAATTCATTTCGTCGTAGGCTTTGCGAATTGTTGCTTGCACTTCGCTAGAACGTTGAATGATGTATTGATCTAATGCAATCAACTCATCCATCGGTAGTGCATCACGACTTGGCACAAAACCGTTCAAATTTGCCAGCATAAAACGCAAAGTATTACGAATACGGCGGTAGCTGTCCGATACCCGATTGAAAATTTCTTTCGATGCGGCGATTTCATAGCGATAATCGCTCGAAGCCACGTACAGGCGTAGACCGTCTGCACCGAGTTGCTTGATAATTTCTTCTAATGGAATGTAATTGCCCAAAGATTTTGACAATTTTCGACCATTTTCATCGACGGTAAAACCGTGCGTCAGCAATGACTTATACGGCGCATGACCACGCACACCGATACTGGCAAGCAAAGAGGTTTGGAACCAGCCACGATGTTGATCCGACCCTTCGAGATACAAATCAGCAGGGCTTTGTAAGTCGGTACGTTGATCAAGCACGGCAAAATGCGTTGTACCCGAATCAAACCATACGTCTAAAGTGTCACGCACACAGTTGTATTGTTCCGCATCTTCTTCAGACAAGAAGTCTTTGCCGTCACGGTTAAACCATGCGTCAACACCTTCTTGTTCGATGAGTTTGGCGACTTCTTCGATCAGCTCAGGCGTGCGTGGATGCAGTTCATTGCTGTCTTTATGCACGAAAAATGGAATCGGAACGCCCCACGTGCGTTGACGAGAGATACACCAATCTGGACGACCATCGACCATGGATTGCATCCGATTTTTACCCCAGTCAGGAATAAATTCGATGTTGTTTTCAATCTCATTTAAAGCCGTTTCACGCATTCCACATTGTTCCATGTTGATAAACCATTGTGGTGTTGCACGGAAGATGATTGGTGTTTTATGGCGCCAGCAGTGTGGATAGCTGTGCGTGATTTTTTTATGCGCCCATAAACGACCCGTTGCACCGAGTTTTTCAATGATTTGCGGATTGGCTTTATAAATGTGCTCACCTGCGAAGATCGGTGCAGTCGGGAGATAGACACCATTTGCGCCAACAGGATTGTCCACGGCAAGGCGATATTGTAAACCGACTTTATAATCGTCCACACCATGACCTGGTGCAGTATGTACCGCACCTGTACCACTATCTGCGGTGACGTGTTCACCTAAAATCACAGGCACTTGGCGTTCAGCGATCAAGGGATGTTGTAATAATAAACCTTCGAGTTTGTCCCCTGTAAAATTCGCCAAAATTTTTGGATTTTCCAGTTGATAACGCTCACATGCCGAAGCGACCAATTCTTTCGCTAAAATTAAATTATGTGTTCCACGATCTGATTGCAATTCAACCAATTGATATTCAATTTCAGCATGTAAAGCGATTGCTTGGTTGGCAGGCAAGGTCCATGGTGTGGTCGTCCAGATCACAATATCGGTTGCTGTGCTGACAGATACACCGAGCTTCGCTGACAAATCCGCAAGATCAACGACACCAAATCCAACATCAATGGCATCAGACTTTTTATCTTCATATTCTACTTCGGCTTCAGCCAGCGCAGAACCACAGTCCAAGCACCAATTGACTGGTTTTAGACCCGATTGGATGTGACCATTTTTCTGAATTGCTGCAAGTGAACGAACAATATCCGCTTCTTGCTTAAAGTTCATGGTCAGATATGGATTGTCCCAATCGCCAAAGACGCCTAGACGTTTAAAATCTTTTTTCTGCAACTCTACTTGGCTTAGTGCATATTCACGGCAGGCTTGACGGAACGTCGTTGCGTCGACTTTGACGCCAACTTTACCGATTTTTTCTTCGACTTTCAGCTCGATCGGCAGACCATGACAGTCCCAACCCGGTACATACGGCGCATCCATGCCGTCCATGACACGGCTTTTTACGATAATATCTTTTAACACTTTATTCACCGCATGACCAAGGTGAATACTGCCGTTGGCGTATGGAGGACCATCATGCAGAATGTATTTTTTCTTGCCCATTCGAGATGCACGAATCTGCTGATAAATGTCGTCGGCGTACCAGTCGTCTAACCATTTTGCTTCACGTACCGCCAAGTTGGCTTTCATGGCAAAATCAGTCTGTGGCAAGTTGAGTGTGGCTTTATAATCCACGACATTTTCAGAAGGTTGCTTATCGCTCATGCATCTGTCTTCCAGTTGGGTTGTCAAATCAGTATCACTGATCGTTAAAGATAAAATAAGATCAATGGTGTCAGCGGTTTAAAAAATCAATCGAGTCGTTGTCGTCTCGAAATTTTTTCAATTGCATCACATCATCATCAATACCATCTTGCAAGGCCTGCAACGATGAATAATTTTTTTCGCCGTGTAAATAGTGCAGAAAGGTCACTCGCACCAGCAAACCGTACAGATTAGCAGAAAGTTCAGGGAAATGAACCTCCAATCGCCACTCAGGCGTATCTTGCTCGATCGCAGGACGTGTACCGACATGACCTGCACCATACAGGCTTTCATGTAAATAACCTTTAATACCAATTTGATCTGTATTTTGCGTTGCTAAAACTTGTGAAAACGGTTTTTCCAAGCTCTGTACATCGACTGCATAAATGCCACTTAGACATGGTTTATGACGATGCAAAGCGACATTAATGGTGGGGAAATTGATGGTGCGACCAATCTGATCGCCATACACCACACGCCCAGTAATGCTGTACGGACGACCCAGAAGCTGTGCAGCAAGGGCAAAATCACCTTGTTGCAATACTTCACGAATGCGAGTTGAGCTGACACGATCAGCGTCGTGGTTGACGGTATGTAAATTGGTCACGTCAAAGCCTTGCTGACGGAGAAAATCACTGTCGCCACTACGATTTTTACCAAAATGGAAATCATCGCCGAGCACGAGGCTTTTGGCATTGAGTTGAAGTTTTAATAATTTTGCAAACTCAAGTGCACTCATACCACGAAAGGCATCATCAAATTTGGCAACGGCAACATAGTCCACCCCAAGCTCAGCCAGTAATTCGACTTTCTCACGTAATGATGAAATACGAGGTGGTGCATCGCTACCTTGAAAAAATTCTAAAGGTTGCGGTTCAAAGATCATCACCAAGCTGTGTAATTGTTGTGCTTCGGCGACTTTTTTTAGCTCAGCAATCATCGCCTGATGCCCAAGGTGGACACCGTCAAAGTTGCCAATGGTGACAACGGTCGGAGGTAACTGATGATGAGGAGTCAGCGCATGCAAACGAAGCAGCTTCATAGCCAAAGTGAAATCTGAACAATTTAAAGGCGACTATTGTGCCATAAATTGATTGAAAATGTTATGTATCAAAACACACAACAAAATAGATTATTTTTCGAGGCGATAATAAGAGTATTCAACGTTTTTATCTCGATATACATCGTAGCTACGTTGTTTAAAGTCGGACACCCAACTGTTGCCACTATAACCTGCGATATGACCGTATTTATGTTTTTGCGTACGGTGGATAATATAGATATCACCATCTTGTGGATTGTCAAAAGACGGTTTGATTTGACGATAGCCGATCGTCTTCAATGTATCGCCCCAGTCTGCGGCTGCTACAGGATGCGACTGAAATTTTGCGCCAGCAGATTGAAATGCAAGACGAATGCTACGTGCGCATCGACTGGTACTGGTCTGACGCGTGATGCTTTTTAATTTATTGGTAAAAGAATCTAAATTGAAAAATTTCGCACTCAAACCACGCGCACCATCAAAAGGTCCCAAATGCTTCTGTGAAGACTCGGCGATCACTTGGACTTGAGGTTGGGTATTGAAATTTGCAGGATCCGTTGCAACATTATCGTAAATCATACTGACATCATAAAACAGAAGGCGGCGTATAAATAACACACATTTTTAAGAAATGGGAGTAATGTAATAATTTGAAATATTATTACATTACGCACTTGGCATAAAAATTTGCAAAGTGTGATTTTCTTCAAAATATTTCTTCAAATATTCATCGCTATATAGCGGTTTTGTTTATATCTAATGAATATATGTTTTAAATATGTGTGATTGAACCTAATACACGAAAGCCATTTGCGCCTGTGACCGCAGGCAGATTTCCAGCCTGACCTTCACAAAAGCGCATTGCAAGCCAAGCAAAAGCGGTTGCTTCCACCCAAGTCGGTGCTAGTCCCAGTGCTTCGGTGGTTTGCACAGACCAATTGTGCTTGCGCAATCGCCAGCGCAGCTGTTCGAGCAATGTACCGTTGAACGCACCGCCACCACAGACATAGATTTCACCTGTCGGCATACTGTCTTTACTACGATAAATCGCTTTTTTAATCGCTCGGGTGGTGAGTTTCATTAAGGTAGCTTGCACATTTTCAGGCTGATCTTCGAGTTCGTCATAGTCAAGATCGTTGCGCCAATCGGCGAGTTGATCATCGAGCCAGTCGATATTGAAATCTTCTCGCCCTGTGCTTTTTGGCGGTTCTTTGGAAAAATAATCGTGCGCTTGCAGACGGTCGAGCAGGGAGCGAATCGGATGACCGTATGCCGCCCAATTACCATTTTCATCATAAGGCTGACCTGTGTAGCGGTCGCACCACGCATCCATGAGAATATTGGCAGGCCCAGTATCGAAACCGAAAATTTGCTCGGGCTGACCCGCAGGCAACATGGTGACATTGGCAATACCGCCCAAGTTTAAAATCACCCGATGGATACTGTCGTGCTGAAATAACACTTGATGAAACGCAGGAACCAGTGGCGCACCTTGACCATTTGCTGCCAAATCACGACTGCGAAAATCGTAAACCACAGGAAGATTGGTGAGTTCGGTAATGATGTGCGCATCACCAATTTGTAAGCTAAAACCACTTTCTGGACGATGGCGAATGGTCTGACCATGTGAGCCGATGGCTCGGATTTGACTACGATCCAGTTGGTTGTCTTCGATCAGCTGATTGACACCGTTGCCAATCATTTTACCCAGTGACACGTGCGCAACCGCCATGCGGTCAATTTCATTATCATCAGGTAGTGACAATGCCATGAGCTGATCACGCAAATCTTCTTCGAATTTTAAAGTCAAAGTGGCGTGGATTTTCAACGGATCAAAAGATGCAGCAACGAGGTCTAAGCCGTCCATGCTCGTCCCTGTCATCACACCAATATATATTGCACTCATGCCGATCTTTGCCTGCATTTTTCTGAAAAAATGTTAGTATATCGCACAATTTGAAAGTTAGAACGATTAGGTTTTGCTGATGAGCACTTTTCTACCTGCTGAAGAGCAGTTGGCGTTAATCCAACGTGGCACACATGAGATCATTTCCCAAGATGATTTATTGAAAAAATTGAAACAAAATCGACCGCTACGCATCAAAGCAGGTTTTGATCCAACTGCGCCTGATTTGCATCTCGGTCATACCGTGCTCATTAATAAACTGAAAGTATTCCAAGATCTTGGGCATGAAGTGCTATTTTTGATCGGCGACTATACCGCCATGATCGGCGATCCAACTGGGAAAAGTGCGACACGTCCGCCATTGACTCGTGAGCAAGTCGAAGCCAATGCCAAAACTTATCAAGAACAAGTGTTTAAAATCCTTGATCCTGCCAAAACCAAAGTGGTATTTAACTCAGAATGGTTTTCAAAACGCTCTGCTGCGGATTTGATTCAATTGGCAAGTCAGCAAACTGTTGCTCGTATGCTAGAGCGTGATGACTTTTCAAAACGCTATCAAAGCGAGCAACCGATTGCCATTCATGAATTTTTGTATCCATTGGTACAAGGCTATGATTCGATCGCAATGGAAGCGGATGTCGAACTTGGCGGGACAGATCAAACCTTTAACTTGTTGATGGGACGTACCTTACAAGGGCGTTATGGACAAGAATCGCAAGTCTGCATTACCGTGCCGATCTTAGAAGGTTTGGACGGTGTCAAGAAAATGTCCAAATCGCTTGGCAACTATATTGGTGTATTTGATGCACCGGGTGCGATGTATCAAAAAATCTTGTCGATGCCTGACAGCTTGATTGAGCGTTATTTTGAATTACTCAGCTTTAAATCAATGGATGAAATCGAAACCTTGCTCAAAGAGATGGCAGACGGACGTAATCCACAAGAGATCAAACGCATTTTGGCATTAGAAATTGTGGAACGTTTCCATGACCAAGAAGCGGCTGAAAATGCGCATAAAAGCGCAGGGAACCGTATTGTCGATGGTGAAGTACCTGAAGATACCCCTGAAGTGGATATTTCACTGTCTGAAAATGGTGGAGAAATCTTTATTGGCTCGATCGTGCGTCTTGCAGGATTGACGAAGAATGCAGCTCAAGCCAAAGATGCAGTCGCTCGTGGCGCAGTCAAAGTAGACAATGAAGTGGTTAATGCTTCGTTTTCAATCAATGCTCCAAAAACTGTGGTGATCCAAGCAGGGAAAAAAGCCATCGCTCGAGTTAAGTTTATCGACTAAATCAAAGTCAATATTTAATTAGACTAAATAAGCGTCACCATCACGGTGGCGTTTTTTATGCTTAGTGAATATATAAAGAAAAACATAAAAAATCATAAACTGTTGAAAGCCTGATCAAAAGTGAATTCCAACTAAAAAAGGTTTAGTTTATATATAGGATAACTGTAACTAAATTAAAAATTTGTTGTAAAAACAAGTAGTACTATTATCATAAAAAAATAAATGCATCACATATTGTGTGGAGATTGTGAAAATGAATAAAATATATCGTGTAATTTGGAATGCTTCACAGGGCGTGTGGGTCGCAGTCTCTGAAATTGCAAAAGCCAAAGGCAAAACAAAATCGATCAAAAAAGCGACCGCTATCGGTGTATTAACAATAGTCACTTCGACGGGTGCAATAGCAGCTCAAACGATTGATGATGATTTGATTGTTAATGGAGACATTACTGTTTCTGGCACGGTGGATGGTGTCGATGTTTCTGATTTGGCGACCACTGTTGCAGATAAAGCAGATCAAACCGCTTTAGACGGTTTAGCTACGACTGTGAACTCGAAAGCAGATCAAACCGCTTTAGACAGTCTAACCACGACTGTAAATACCAAAGCAGATCAGACCGATTTAGATACATTATCAAACCAAGTGAATGACGCAACCACTGGTTTAGATACTAAAGCTTCGCAAACAGACTTGGATGACTTATCTGATGTGGTTGATACCAAAGCAGATCAAACAGATTTAGATAGTTTAACAACAACAGTAAACAGCAAAGCGAATCAAACTGATCTAGACACATTATCCAGTCAAGTCAATGACGCAACCACTGGTTTAGATACCAAAGCCTCGCAAACAGACTTGGACGACTTGTCTGATGTGGTTGATACCAAAGCAGATCAAACCGATTTAGACAGTCTAACCACGACTGTAAATACCAAAGCAGATCAGACGGACTTAGACACATTATCAAACCAAGTGAATGACACAACCACTGGTTTAGATACTAAAGCTTCACAAACAGACTTGGATGACTTATCTGATGTTGTTGATACCAAAGCAGATCAAACCGATTTAGATAGTCTAACAACAACAGTAAACAGCAAAGCGGATCAAACTGATCTAGACACATTATCCAATCAAGTCAATGATCCCACTACTGGCTTAGCGACCAAGGCGAGCCTCGCTCAAGTCGCAGCAGCCAAAACCGAAGTGGTAGCAGGCGATAATATTGCAGTAACCACGAGCACAGGCTCCGATGGACAGACGGTTTATAACGTCGCAACAACGGATGATGTCAACTTTAACCAAGTGACAATTGGTGATACAGCTGGGGACAATACCGTATTGACCAGCACATCAGCTGGTTTAGATGTAGGTACTGACAAAATCACCAATCTTAGCAATGGGGATGTATCAGACGGCTCATCTGATGCGATCACTGGTGATCAGCTATACGACCTGAGAACAGAGTTGTTTGGTGATAGTGCCACGCCTGCGAGTGGCATTAAATATTTTAGAGCGAATTCGACATTAGATGATGCTGCGGCGATAGGTACCGATTCGGTAGCGATAGGTCCTGAGGCACAGGCACAAGGCACATCCAGTATTGCGATGGGGCAAGCGGCAACCGCATTGGATAGTAGCGGTATTGCGATCGGTGCCGAAAGTCAAGCATTAGGCGGTAATAGCACAGCGATTGGTTCGGCAGCGACGAGTCGAACCATTAGTGTTGAGTATGAGTCTGCAACTTCGACCACTGTAATCGCAATCAATGGCATTCCAGTGGAGGCAACCAGTAGTACAGCAGGTAGTCAGGATATTAACAATCTGACGATTACATCGATCAATGGTGTCGATGTAAGTACCAATGCACCACTTTACACTCAATTTCTAAGTGCACTGCAAAGTGGTGCAAGTGTCGCACTTGGTGAGAATAGCTTTGCAGCAGGCACGTCTACGCTTGCAGTGGGTGACTCAAGTGTTGCGCTAGGTGATAGTGCGGTTGCAGGTGCGAATAACTCCACGGCAATCGGTCATGCTGCCAGCTCGTCAGGTAGTGCATCTGCTGCACTCGGTAACAGTGCCAGTGCCACAGGCAGTGCCTCGACATCGTTGGGGAGTAGCTCTACAGCCAGTGGCTCTGACAGTGTCGCAGTGGGTAGTGGTGCACAAGCCTTAACACAAAGCTCTGTATCTATTGGTGATGGCGCTGGTGTTGGCACTGTGGGTACAAAAATTGGTTCTGGCGCAACCACAGATCGTATTGAGCATATCGCTATCGGTGCTAACTCAGGTCAAAATGTGGTGGGTAACCAAAATATTGCCTTAGGTAGCGGGGCGGGTTCAAACTTATCTGTTGGTGATACCACCAGTTCAGATCAAAACATTGCCATTGGTGTCAATGCAGGGAGTGGGCATAATGGTGATAGCAATATCTCTATTGGTGAAAATGCCAACAGAAATGTGAGCAATAAAAACTTAAGTAAATCTGTAGCGATTGGCTCACAGGCACAATCGGGTAATCAGGCTGTCGTCCTTGGTGCGGATGCTGAAGCGAAGCGTAATAATGCACTAGCAGCAGGCTATAGTGCAGAAGTCACAGGTGCTTCTGGTACAGCACTAGGTGCCAATACCACAGCTGGGGCAAGTAATGTTGCGCTTGGTGCAAATAGCATTGCATCAACCAATTCAACAACAGCATCATATTTGGTGACAGACACTGTACCGACAGCTGGCTTTAATGTAGTGTCTGTTGGTGGTGGATCAGGGAGTAATGTGGTCACTCGTCGCATCACCAATGTAGCAGCAGGTGGTGATGCGACCGATGCGGTCAATGTATCGCAACTAAGACAGTTAAACGAAGATGTCGCTGAGAAACTATTTGGCACATCCGTGACCAATGTGTCCAGCGGGGTGATCACTGATGGTTCAGGCAATAACTATACCAGCTTCTTGGATGCGATTCAAAATTTAACTGCAGGTACAGGCACGCCTGCTTCTAGCGATGCGGTTTTGTATAATGTTGGGGATACTACAAAAGTACAACTCACAGGTGCGGGTGGTACAACGATTAGCAATGTCAAAACTGATGAAACAGATGGTACTTCAGCTGCCAATGTGGATTATGTCAATAATGCAGTAAAAGATGCTTCAGTCAAGTATGTATCGATTAACAGCACTGAAAGCGAAAACGAAAACAGTCAAGAAGCACATGCTATTGACTCAATGGCGATTGGTTCTGATGTTGCAACAACAAGCGCTGCGACTGATAGTGTGGCAATCGGATTTGCGGGTGTAACTGCAGAAAATACCAATACTGTTGCGATTGGTAGCAACACAACTAGTGCCAAAGGTGCATCTTCGATAGCGATAGGTGATGATGCAGAAGCTTCAAATATCAATAATATTGCAATGGGTACAGATGCAATCGCTGCAGGTATTGATAGTATTGCGATCGGACATAACACTCAGGTTGATAAAACAGGTGGGCAGTCTGATTATGCAGTGGTGATCGGAAGTAGTGCAGAATCACAAAATGCTGACAATGCTACAGCGATCGGTCATACAGCCGTTGTGCAAGGTGACCAAGGCATCGCTATTGGTAATATCTCTAAAGCAGTCGGTCGAAACAGTATTGCGATGGGGGATAATGCACTTGCGACAGGTGAAGATGCTGTGGCAATTGGTGAAAAAAGTAATGCCGTTGGGCGAGAGTCTGTGGCAGTGGGTGATAGTAATAATACCTATGCTACAGAGAGTATTGCGGTCGGTAAGGGTAACAATGTCGGATTATCCACTGTATTGTCCGGCCAATCACAAACATCGCTCTCCGGTGTTCTCGGTAATGGAAACAATGTCAGAGCGAGTAATAGCTTTGCAATTGGTAATGCGAATGACGTAGTCAACGCATCATCCGACACTTTTATTTTAGGCAGTAATGTCACCAATACCACCAATGATTCCGTGTTCTTAGGCAATGAATCAGGTTTTGTAGCGAGCAATACGACGACTCGAGGCAAAGCAACCTATAACACCGAAACAGTGGATGGTATCGCCTATAACTATGCAGGTGGTACGGCGACAGGAGTCGTGTCTGTTGGCAATGCGTCAGAGAAACGTCGTATCCAAAATGTCGCTGCGGGTCTCGTCAGTGCGAGCAGTACCGATGCCATCAATGGTAGTCAGCTCTATAGCACTAATGTTGCCTTAAGTAATTTACAAAAGTCTACGGCGACAAATTTGGGTGGAGGTGCTACAGTCAATAGTGATGGTTCAGTGAATGCACCAACGTATACTGTCATTACCAATCCAAGTAGCAATACAAGCACTACCTATAATAATGTTGGTGATGCGCTAACAGGATTGAGTACCGCAGTAAATCGACCAATTACATTTACTGGCGATAGCGGTTCTACGCAAAGAAAATTGGGTAGTACCTTAATCATTAAAGGTGGTAAAACTACTGGACTCACTGAAAATAATATTGGTGTGATTACTACTGACTCTACCATGACGGTGAAGTTAGCAGAAGATATTGATTTGGGTGCCAATGGTAGCGTCAAAATGGGTGATACATCCATTGATACGGACGGATTGGTGATCGCAAATACAGACCCAACAAAAGTGGTCAGTATTAAAGATACAGGGATTAGTGCGGGTAGTAATAAAATCACCAATGTAGCAGCTGGAGATGTAACAAGCACATCGACTGATGCGGTGAATGGCAGTCAGCTTTATGCGACCAATCAGAATGTCACCAATGCTCAAAATACAGCAAATACTGCATTAAGCACTGCCAATAAAGGCTTGAATTTTGCCCTGAACAATGTCAATCCTGACAATCTTGCGCTGGGTGATACGGTTAGCTTTAATAATGGCACCAACACTACAGCAACTTATGATGGTACCACCAATACTTATCAATATAATCTAAATGACAGGATTACACTCACCAATGCTGGTGGTATTAGCATTCTTAATACTGCTGGGACAGGAAGCGCCGTTGCGATAGATCAAAGTGGTGTTCAAGCAGGTAATGTTAAACTCAATACCTCTACAGGTAAGATTACGGGTCTGACCGCAGGTACAGTGAGTGGCACAAGTACAGAAGGCATTAACGGAACTCAGCTCTTCAACAATGCCAGCTCTGTATCGACTGCACTAGGTGGTGGTTCAAATGTGAGTTCAACTGGAACAGTTATTGCACCAAGCTACACAGTGACCACGAATCCATCGACTGGTGCAAGCACGACAGCAAACAATGTGGGTGATGCGTTGAGTGGATTGAACACTGCAGTGAATCAACCATTGACCTTTGCAGGCGATACAGGTGCAGACGTTACACGTCAACTGGGTAGTATATTGAATGTCGAAGGTGGCGCATCAGGTACATTGACTGATAATAACATTGGTGTAGTTGCGAATGGCACAGACACCTTGACGGTGAAATTGGCAGAAGACATTGATCTAGGTGCAACAGGTAGCGTGACTACAGGTAATACTGTGGTGAACACTAACGGATTGACCATCACGAATCCGACAGATAGCACGAAGACAGTCAGTGTGACCTCAGGCGGTATCAATGCGGGTGGCAACGTCATTAGCAATGTTGCAGCAGGCAGTGCAGCGACAGATGCAGTGAATGTATCACAATTGGAAGATGCACAAGCTGCAGCGACAACCGAAGTTGTTGAAGGCAAAAATATCTCTGTGAGTAGCTCGATTGGTACAGATGGACAAACGATCTATACGGTAGCGACGGATGAAGATGTTAACTTTAACCAAGTGACCATTGGCAGTACGACGGGTAATAACACTATATTGACCAGTACAGCAGATGGCTTAAGTGTTGGAGGAGACAAGATCACCAATGTAGCGGCTGGCACGATCAGTGACACCAGTACCGATGCAGTGAATGGTAGTCAGTTGTATGACACTAACCAACAAGTTTCAAGCAACACCACCAACATCGCAAATAATACTGCGGATATTGCAGACAATACTGCAGAGATTGCCAAAGGGCTTAACTTTGGTGATGGCGCAACTAGCAATAATTACGCCTTAGGTGACACCATTAATGTGACCGAAGCGGACAGTAACATCGAAACCACGACTACCTCGACGGGTGTATCAGTTGGTTTGGCGGATGATATCAGTGTAGAAAGTGTGACTGTGGGTGATAGTACTAATAGTACCGTTTTAACCAGCACAGCGAATGGTTTAAGTGTCAATAATGACAAGATTACCAATGTAGCGGCTGGCACGATCAGTGACACCAGTACCGATGCTGTAAATGGTAGTCAGTTGTATGACACTAACCAACAAGTAGCAGGGAATACCAGTGCTTTGGGTGGTGGTGCAAACTATGATCCAGCAACGAATACCTATACTGCACCAACGTATAACATCAATGGCACCGACTACAGCGATGTTGGCAGTGCTCTCGCAGCGAGCAAAACAGAAGTAAAAGATGGCAAAAACATTACTGTGACCAGTACAACAGGCACAGATGGACAAATGGTCTATACGGTCGCAACTGATGACGAAGTTGAATTTGACAAAGTGACTGTGGGTAATGTTGTGGTTGATGCTACAACGAATGACATTACAGGCTTATCGAACACCGCATTGGGTGGCACTGATTTTGCGCAAAGTGGACGTGCAGCGACAGAAGAGCAATTGAATGAAACACAAGATAACCTTGTGACCTTGATTGGCGGTAATGCAAGCAATCAAGGCGGAACGGTCACGACTACGGACATTGGTGGCACAGGTGCAGACAATGTTAATGATGCAATCGAAACCGTAAATAACACAGCGAAAGCATCGAAAACTGAAGTTAAAAAAGGTCAGAACATCTCTGTAACCAGTACGACTGGGTCTGATGGACAAACGATCTATACGGTCGCAACTGATGATGACGTGAACTTTAACAGTGTAACCATTGGTGATACAGCTGGCGATAACACCGTATTGACTAGCACAACAGATGGCTTAGATGTTGGTGGAGACAAGATCACCAATGTAGCGGCTGGAACGATCAGTGATGGTAGTACCGATGCTGTAAATGGTAGTCAACTCTATGGCTTGGGTAATAATGTTACCAATCTCTTTGGTGGTAATGCGACCTATGATGGTGATGTGATTAATTGGACTGATATTGGTGGTACAGGTGAAAACACCATTGATGATGCGATTGCTTCGATCAAAGACTCTGCGGATAATGCCAATCAAGGCTGGAATATCTCGACGAATGGTGGCACTGCAACCAATGTGAAACCTGCAGATACTGTTGATTTCCAAGGTGATGGCAATGTTGTCGTCAGCAATACAGGTACGGAAGTGACCGTTGGCTTGGCTGATCAAGTCACCATTGGTACAGGTGATACTGCCGTATCGATTGATGGTGATACAGGTACGATTACCACTGGTGATGTCACTATTGATGGTTCAACAGGTATTATTACTGCTGGACAAGTCACTGTTGATGGTGATCAAGGTACAGTGAATGGACTCAGCAATACGACTTGGGATGCAGACAATATTACGTCTGGTCAAGCAGCAACTGAGGATCAGTTGAAACAAGTTGCAGCCGATGCAGCAAGTAATACGGCTAAGTCGAAATCGACAGTCACTGCTGGTGATAACATTGAAGTCACCACATCAGAAAATACCGATGGGTCTACCAATTATGAAGTTGCGACAGCGAAAGATGTCACATTTGAAACAGTGACCTCAGACACTGTAACCGCTGGAACGGTGACAGCCGATACAGTCAATGTCGGTGATGTGTCGATTACGTCATCAGGGATCCATGCTGGCAACCAAAAAGTCACAAATTTGGCGGCGGGTACAGTGAGTTCAGACTCAACTGATGCAGTCAATGGTAGTCAGCTCTATGGTCATGCTCAAGCAGTGCAAAACATTATCGGTGGATCAACCACTTATAATGCAGATACTGGCACTTATACCAATAATAATATTGGTGGTACAGGTCAAAGCACCATTGATGCAGCGATTGGTGCAGTCAACAATAATGTGACTTATCTCAATCAACGTGTGAATGATTTGGAAGATGATCTATCTTCTGGTATTGCTGCGACAGCAGCACTTGAGAACGCACCATTTATTCCTGGTAAATGGACTTATGCGGCAGGTGCATCTTATTACAACGATCAAAGTGCAATTGGTGCGACATTAAGACGTACCGCGGATAACGGTCGTTGGTCATTCACTGGTGGTGTTGCTGGAGGTACGAATGGTTCACCAATCGTTCGCTTCGGTGTCAGTGGTGTGATTGACTAAATTGCTAAATCGTAGATTGAAGATGTTGCGGCATCTTCAATCTCTCAGAAGCCCCAATTGAGAGAATGATATGAATACATTAAAAAATTTATTGGTTTTGAGTATATTTAGCAGTTTGCCGATTGCCATGGCTGTACATGCTGAGGAGCTGAATACTCAATCAAGTTCAGAAGAAGTGGTTCAATTTCCTGAAGTGAAAGACAGCTATTTGAAGCAAATCAAGCGTTATGAATATGACGATGTTGCTCGAATAGAAACTGGACTGAATAAAGACCAGTTTCGTCACTTACTCGGCAACCCTCAGTTCAATGAAGGTGTGTTTGTCAATCGTACGTGGAATTATGTTTTAGATATCCGAATTCCAAATACACAAGAATACAAACGCTGTCAGTTAAGAATTGATTTTGATCGCAAAAATATTTCGCAAGAATTGTATTGGAAAGGAGAGCAATGTCAGGAAATTGGTGTTGCATCTTCAAACCAAGTGGCAGTCATTCCTGCGCCGATTGTTCAAGCACAACCACATGAAGCGATTTACAACTTTGAATTTGATAAATTCCAAGTGAGTGAAATCACCGAAAGTACCGCACCATTACCAGAAGTGGCGGCGCAAATCAAAGCGGATAAGCCACAAGCGGTAAATATTTCAGGTTATACCGATCGCTTTGGTAGTTTTGAATATAATCAAAGACTATCTTCACAACGTGTTGCGAGTATTTCCAATGCGTTGATTCAATATGGTGTCGATCCAAGTATTATTCGTACCGAAGCCAATGGTGCGACATCAACTTTTCAGCACTGTAATGGATCAAAAACAGAACAAACCATTGATTGTCTAACGCCAAACCGCCGTGTCAATGTGCAATGGTAGGTGCATTAGTTCCGACTTAAACCTGTTCAAAAAGCACTCATGATGAGTGCTTTTTGCGTTTGAAGAAGAATGTCTATCTGAACAAGCGATGCATAATGACTTGATCGATGCGCATCGAATTGCTATAAACAAATGAAAAAATGGATAGAACATACTGCGCATTTTCACGCATAATGCGAACAGATTTCGTTTAATTGGTATCAACTTTTAAAAAATTGTTGAGCCACATCTTTTTTTAACATTGATTGCATTCGAGGTAAAAAGCAATGTCCCTGATCCGACGGTGGTTTGATCCGATCCGATCGAAATGGTATTTCGATCGTCCGCATCGTCAAGCCGAATTGCCGATTGATCAAGGGATTAGTGCCTATCTGCGCTTGGATGATGTTTATAGCTATCTTGCGGTTCAACAACTAATACAGCTCGAAGAAATTCTCATCGAAGAGATTCGACCATTAAAAATTGTCATTTCTACGCAAACTGCTCCACCACCGCAAGGTATGTCGGTCGAAGCATGGCAACACTATACTTTGAATGATGCCAAAATCTTGGCAATGCAACATCGTTTCGCCTTTGATGATGTGCCAGAGATGCCGACACAGCAGGCTTTGGATCAGGCGCACACCATTCTTGAGCGCACACCGCTGACAGGTCGGGACTTTTTATATTTGCTTGAAGATATTTTCCATATGTTGTGGAATAAGCAATATGGCAAGTTAAAAATGCTGTATATGATGGCGAAAAATTACCGTCAGCCGAGCGAAGATGCGCAGTTTCGTTTTGATGATACGCCCATTCTGACGGCATTTTTTAGCTTTGGCGGACGAGAATACCAAGCGGTAGACGATTTACTGCGTTTGACACGTCGTTTACAACAACAGAAATTACTCACTTCATCGCCAATTTTCCTGATTAATCATATCGAATGGCGTGAGCATCTGATTCAAGATGCCGAAGAGCTGACTGATATACAAGCCATGCAACCTGAGCTTGATTTGTATTTCACCTTAGAAAATCCAATTTCATGGTTATTGCTTGCCTATATCAAAGAAGAATTGGCGAATCTCTACAACATCCACATCAATATTTATCCGCTACCGTATCAAGGGCGTGATTTTTTTGATTGGAGTTTGGCGATGCGACTGTCGAAACGCACCGATGTGGCATTTACGCCATTTTGTCGTCCTGATCAAAATACCGTTATGGCGATGGCGAAGCTATTTTATCAAGTTGAACCTGAGCAACGTGTTGATGCGGTCTTGGAAATGTTGCGACTGACATGGACAAAGGGCAAAGATTTAAGCTTGGCGAGCCATCAGCGCAGTGTGTTGATGAGTCATCAGTTTGTCCAAGAAAAAGTGTCTAATGACGAAGTTCATCAAGCTTTACAGCGTAACCAACAACACTGTGATGCACTACAACAGCCGAATCAACCTGTGATGGTATTGCGCATTGCCGAACAAGAATTTGTCTTCAATAGCTTGTATCGAGTGTGGATGATTGAAAGTATTTTTTCTAATATTTTGCAAAAGAAATATGAAGCAGAATCTGTATCGAATGAGTCAGACTTAGTTGAAAAAGACTTGGAAATTGAATCACAAGATGTTGAATAATTGAGCTATTTATTATTTTTTGAAGCGCATACATTTCAATCTCGTCAATATTAAAAACGCTCAAGGTCAATGTTCAAAACGCTCAAGACTACGACTGAAATGGTCTAAAATGATAATAAGCTGTCCTTTTCGGCAGTTCTTTTGAACCCTAATGCCTTTGATAATTTCGGATAGAAACTCAAAGTATATTAGGTGACGCAATGAATGCACCCGCACAGCTTAGTTTGCAGGACGCAACTGCCCATGCAAAAAAGATTGATAAAAAACGCCGTTGGTGGCTTCTCAGCCCTGGTCTGCCGATGATCGGTGTGGGCATTTTAGCAGGTTATCAGTTTGGTCCAAAACGGACACGTAAGCTGTTTGCACTTAGCGGTCCGATCGTTCTTCATGCGATCATTCCTGCATTCGATGCCGTGATTGGTAATGATGAAAACAATCCAACCGATGATGATGTGCAGAGCCTCGTCAAAGATCCGTACTATGATCGTCTGGTCAAAATGTTTATACCGATCCAAATGGCAGCCAATGTCTATGCGGCGTATTTGGTATCACGTAAAGACACGCCGATGCTCGATCGAATCTTACTCGGCATTTCCATGGGTGCGATCAACGGTATCGCAGTGACCACGGCACATGAGCTATCCCATCGTCCAAATAAAACGGATCATATGTTGTCACATGCGACATTGATGCCATTGTTTTATAACCATTTCCGTGTGGAACATCCGTATGGTCATCATAAGCGTGCAGCGACACCTGAAGACCCTGCATCATCACAAATGGGCGAGAGCTTTTACCAATTTTGGCCACGTACCGTATTAGGTGGTATCAAGTCGGGTATTGAGATCGAAGCACGTCGTTTGAAACGTAAAGGTTTACCATTTTTCACTAAAGACAATGAGTTGCTTCAAGGTTGGGCGATGAGTGCGACATTCCATGCTGGTTTGATTAAAACCTTTGGCACGCAAATCATTCCATATCTTGCCACACAAGCGTTTTACGGCATTAGCCTATTTGAAATCATTAATTATATTGAGCACTATGGGTTAAAACGTGAGCAAAAAGAAGATGGTAGCTATGCTCGTACCATGCCTGAGCACAGTTGGAATAATAACAATGTGGTGACCAATCTGTTCCTGTATCAGCTACAACGTCATTCTGACCATCATGCCTATCCGACACGTCCATTCCAAGCGTTGCGTCACTTTGAAGAAGCGCCTGAATTGCCGAGTGGTTATGCGACGATGCTGTTGCCTGCACTGATTCCATCGTGGTGGTTTAAGATGATGGATCAACGTGTCTATGATCATTATCAAGGTGATTTAAACAAAGCCAATATTTACCCAAAACGACGTGCTGAATTAATGCAGAAGTTTAATGTGGCGGATGAGGTAGAAACCATTTAAACGGTTTTGGTTTGGAGAGCTTGATTTAAAAATCGAGCCATAAAAAAGCACCTGAGTTTTGAGCAAAGGTGCTTTTTCTGACAAAGACTATTTAGCAAAAAATCTTAAAAACTACTGCGCATCAATACTTTCGCCAGTCACCGTATGACTATCTTTACCCATCAGGTATAGATATGCAGGCATGATGTCTTCAGGTGTCGGCAAGGTTTTTGGATCTTCACTTGGATAAGCTTTGGCACGCATCGCTGTGCGTGTGCCTCCAGGATTGATACAGTTAAAACGAATATTGTCTTGATCAGCAAATTCACGTGCAAAGATTTGGCTTAATGCTTCTATACCAAATTTCGATACAGAATATGCCCCCCATTCTGCACGTGCATCACGACCGACGCCGCTACTGGTAAAGATAATGGATGCGCTGTCAGAGCGTTTTAAAAGTGGCAACAAAGCTTGGGTCAGGACAAAAGGAGCACGCAGATTGACATTGAGCACCTCATCCCACACCTCCGCAGGATAGTTCTCAAGCGTCACTCGCTCACCCAAAATCCCTGCATTATGCAAGATGCCGTCAAGGCGACCAAATTGCTTGTCTAAAGTATGAAACAAGGTGTCATAATCATGTGCAGATGCACTGGATAGTTGCAATGGTAAAATCGCAGGTTGTGGTGCGCCAAGTGCTTCGATCTCATCATAAATGATTTCAAGCTTATTAATACTGCGACCATGCAATACTACCGTTGCACCGTGAAGTGCATAGTTAATCGCTGCGGCACGACCAATACCATCGCCACAACCCGTCACAAGAATGACGCGACCTTTGAGTAAATCAGGATCAGGTTGATAGCTTTTAAAGTCCATGTGGAACCTCTAGTGGTATTGGTAAGTTATTGTATAGTCAGAGAACTTAAATCCTGCTACAGCGTTAACCTCACTCGCAGTACGACTTGTACACCTTCGCTCGGTTGCCTTGTATCAGAAATTAATTTCTTCGATGATAGAAATTGTTGAATAGATCATTTTGTTTATCGTTCAAAGCACATGCAAAGTCAAAGGATATTTGTTAATGACTTTGCACTACTTTTACCTTTCAAATTTATTGATTAACCAATGACAGTACTAAATCAGATAACTCAGCAACATCTTGAACAATATAATCTGCACCCCAAGCTTCCAAGTCATCTGCCGACTCAGGTGGGAGATAGCCATAGGCAGCGAGTATCGTTGGCATATTGGCATTTTTCCCTGCATCAATATCACGAGGATGATCGCCGACATAGGTGATTTGATCTGCGTCGATATTGAGCTGTGATGCGGCAAGGAACATCGGCTCTGGATCAGGTTTGGTATTCTTGACATCATCAGGGCAGACCAAGACAGCACAACGCTCAGTCAGATTCAGTGCTTTGAGTAAAGCTTCGCTGAGTCCACGAGGTTTATTGGTGACGATACCCCATGGAATGTTGCGCTGTTCAAGCTCAATGAGTAACTCATCCATCCCCTCAAAAAGCGTGGTATCCACCGCAATATCTGCACCGTAGCGATCAAGGAAAGCTTGACGGAGTTCAAGAAATTTAGGATCGGTAACTTCTAACTCAGGATAGACCAAACGCACCATAGCACGAGCACCTTCGGACACTTGAGTGCGAATGCGTGAGGCAGATACGACCTCAACACCACCTTCACGGCACATGGCTTGAATGATGCGAATAAAGTCTGCTGCTGTGTCGATCAAGGTGCCATCAAGGTCGAATAAAACCGCTTTGATCATGCCTCGTTACCTGCTTGAGTTGTTTTGCTTTTTTTAGCAGTTTTGTTTGATGCTTTTTCAGTAGATGTGGCTACAGCAGGTTTTACTGTGTGTACCATATAGTTAACATCGACATTCGGAGCCAACCAATAGTATTTGGTTAATGGGTTGTAATGCAGTCCTGTCATGGCTTTGAGCTCTAAGCCTGCACCACGAATCGCACCTGCCAATTCAGAAGGGCGAATGAATTTGTGATAATCATGCGTACCACGAGGCAACATGCGAAGTACATACTCAGCACCGATAATGGCAAACAGGTACGACTTTGGATTGCGGTTGATGGTCGAGAAGAACACATGACCATCGGGCTTCACCAAATCAAAGCAAGCTTTCACGATAGACGCAGGATCAGGCACATGTTCGAGCATCTCCATACAGGTCACGACATCATATTGACCTGCTTGCTCACTTGCCAATTGTTCAACTGGAATTTGCTTGTATTCAATATTATTTACACCTTCTTGCTCGGCATGAATACGTCCAACCGCAAGTGGTGCTTCCCCCATATCAATACCGAGTACGGAACCTGCACGACGTGCCATACTTTCCGCCAAAATACCACCACCACAGCCGACATCGAGAATCTTCTTCCCTGTGAGTCCACCAGACTTTTCATCAATCCAATTTAGACGTAACGGATTGATCTGATGCAAAGGGCGAAATTCGGAGTGTTGATCCCACCATTTATCTGCCAAAGCTTCAAATTTGGCGATCTCTTGGGCATCGACATTGGGTGTGATCATATCTCAGTACCTTTGGGAAAATTGAAAATTATTCTATAAATAAACGGATTATCCTAGCTTAGCTTAGAATACCAGTGAAGAACATTGTAAATCGTAATCAACGAACAAAAATCTGTTTACAGATTAAAACGATTCGTTCCTATTTGCTCTATATTTATTTTATTTAATATCATTTATAGTGTGAACACTTAAAAAATTATTCAAGATGATGAGGACGTATAGACCAATGAAAAAGCTTGCTTTAACGGTAATGTCTGCTGCAGTGATGACAGTTTCAGGAATGACGTTTGCCGCAGAACAATTTATCGAAGGAAGAGATTATAAATTGGCACCAAAAGTAGGCAAAGTGGACGTTGCTGGCAAGATCGAGGTGCGTGAGTTTTTTTGGTATGGTTGTGGACACTGCTACAGCCTAGAGCACCCAATGCAACAATGGCTTCGCAAATTGCCAAAAGACGTAAACTTTGTGCGTACACCTGCGGCGATGAATCCAGTTTGGGAGCAAAATGCACGTGGTTACTATGTGTCTGAAGCATTGAAAATCCGTCGTAAAGCGCATATCCCATTATTTGATGCGATCCACAAAGGTGGTCAACAGATTTTTGATCAAGCATCTTTGGCGCAGTTCTATACTAAATATGGTGCAGATACCAAGAAATTTAACAGCTTGTTCAATTCATTCGCGATCACAGGCAAAATTAACAAAGCCAAAAACTTGGCAATGGATTATCAATTGACAGGTGTACCTGCGGTAGTTGTCAATGGTAAGTACATCGTGCAAGGTAATAGTCAACGTGTTATTCAAGTCGTGAATTATTTGGTCGATAAAGAACGCCAAGTCATGAAGAAAGCTTCATAATACACTATTTTAGATTGAAGTAATTTAAATTTAAAATAGAATTGGAAAAGCTCGACATGGTTCGGGCTTTTTTATGCACAAATTTTCGGTTAGGTTCTAATTTAAAAATAGAAAGGCTGTTTATTCAGCACTTTGCCAATTTTCAATGCCACGGAACAGTAATCTTACCTGTACCGTCACTTGATCAATATATTGCTGTTGCTCTGTTTCGAGCTGTGGTGAACTCAGATTTTCACGCATATTGCGCCACGTCATCGCCCAAGTAAATGATAAGTTGATCAAAATGGTCGAGATCACCATCAAATCTTCAGCACTTTCCACATGTTTAAAACTGGTACTTTCCGTCAGATCATTACCCAGTCCTGCGATTAAAATATCAATTTCATTGGCAATTTCTTGGCGTACTGCTAGCGATCCGCCCCAACGCTCTGCGATAAAGAACAACCAATCTTGTGGGCTTTCATCCACGGCTTTAAAAAATAATTCGATACTGCTACGCGTTTTGGCATTTTGTTGAATGAAATAACCCTGACGTAGTTGCAATATGACTTCTCTCAAACGCAAAGAAACTTGTTCGACCAAGTTGCAACCGAGCTGATCCATATCTTCAAAATGACGATAAAACGCCGTCGGTACTAAACCAACTTCACGGGCAATCTCACGCAAGCTAATGGTGCTAAACGAACGCCCTGATGTGCTGAGCTTGAGTGCTGCATCAAGTAAAGCTTGGCGACTTTGTTGTTTGCGTTCATCACGAATCGACATGGATTAAACTCAAAAAATGCAATAAAGACATATGGAAAGGCACAGTCTAGCAAAAAAGAAGAAATTGACCTAAAAAAACTCAGTGTACAAGTGTTGACTTAAATTAAAGCTGCAGGTATAGTGCACAAATGTTCTCTTAGAGTACATATGTTCACTCAATAAAAACCAGCAGCAAAGAGGAACACGAGCATGAACACAGCAGTAACTCACGTAGCAATATCTAACACATCTTATCAACCGCATTGGATCAAAGAAGATTTTGTCGACTTTGTCCTAGCACAGTTCAACCCACTATGGTCGATGCGTAAAATCAAAACAACGATCATTGCACGCCAAGCTTTGGGCAATGATATGTATAAAGTGGTTTTGGCGAATAATCCAAAATTCAAAAACCAGTGGCAAGCAGGGCAGTCAGTCTTAGTGACAGTGCAAGTCCACGGCGTACATCATCAACGTAGTTACTCGATTGTTGATATTGATGCCAAAGGTCAAATTGTTTTAGGTATTAAAGCACAAGGTTTGGTTTCAGACTATCTTTGCAAATACGCAGATGACATCGTGGTGGAAATCTCTCAAGTGCAAGGCGACTTCATTTTACACGCAGGTTCGCATACAGATCAGTCACCTGCATTGATGATCGCATCAGGCAGTGGTATCACTGCGATCTATGCGATGGTAAAACAAGCGATTGCACAAAATCTTGAATCAGTACATTTGATTTATTTCAATCGTGCGCCAGTGTTCCACGTGGAACTTGAGCAATTGAGTCAGCAGTATCCGCAGTTTCATTATCACTTCATTGATACAAGCAGCACTAAGCAGTATTTAGATGAGGCTTTATTGACAGCACAGTGCGCAGATTGGAAATCCATCAATACATATATCTGTGGTTCAACACCGATGATGAAAGGTGCAAAAGCCATTTTTGAAAAGCATGATATTTCAAATCAGTTGCACAGTGAATACTTTCAACCATGCGTAGACGATAGTGCAACAGAGCAACCGATTACGTTTCGCCGTGCACAGCGTGACTTCATCGCAACCAAAACACTTTTGGAAAGTGCTGAAGATGCAGGACTTCGTCCAACTTCAGGTTGTCGCATGGGCATCTGTAATAGTTGCACGTGTACTAAAGTCAGCGGTGTGACCAAAAACATCATTACAGGTGAAATTGATCAAAGTGACAATCAGCAGATTAAGTTGTGTGTCAGTCAGGCACTTAGCCCAGTTATCATTGATCTTTAATCAACCCACTTTAATCCTAGAAAAACAAATACGAGGAAAATAGCCATGAATTCAGCAGTGAAATTTCCGTTAAATAGCAAATCAAAATATTTAACCTCAGACCAAATCGAAGCATTTGGTGCAAAAATTGATGCAATACGCCAAGAGGTGATGGATGATTTAGGCGAGAAAGACGCAAAATATATCTACAAAGTACGTAACTTTGTGCGTTATACCGAGATCGCATCTCGTGGCATGTTGATGTTTGCAGGGTGGTTGCCACCAGTATGGTTAATTGGCACAGGTATGTTGGGTGTATCTAAGATCGTTGAAAATATGGAGCTTGGTCATAATGTCATGCACGGTCAATACGACTGGTTGAATGATGACAGCTTGCGTGGCAAAGACTTTGACTGGGATAACGTCTGCACAGGTGATGATTGGCGACATACGCACAATTATATTCATCATACTTATACCAATATTGTCGGCATGGATCACGATGTTGGCTATGGCTTGCTTCGTGTCAGCGATGAGCAAGCTTGGGAGCCACGCTTCTTGTTGAATATTCCTTTGGCGATTCAGTTGATGGTGTTCTTCGAATGGTATGTTGGTGTGCAAAACTTACACTTAGAAGATGCCATTGCGTATAAAACCAAAACATGGGCGCAAGTTTGGCAGGATTCGGCGAATTTCCGTAAAAAAGCCACACGTCAAATCTTGAAAGACTATGTATTTTTCCCTGTTATTGCCACAGTGAACTTTATTCCTGTCCTTACAGCCAATGCAACAGCGAATATTATCCGTAATCTATGGTCGTCGGCAGTGATTTTTAATGGTCACTTTACCGAAGATGCAGAAAACTTTGAGCCAGATAATACAGCGACAGAAACTCGTGCAGAGTGGTATTTGCGCCAAATTCGTGGATCAAGCAACTTCACAGGTGGCAAATGGATGCACTTTTTAAGTGGTAATTTGAGCCATCAGATAGAGCACCATTTGTTTCCTGATATGCCTGCCAATCGCTATCAGGAAGTTGCACCAAAAGTTCGTGCAGTGTGTGAAGAGTTCGGTGTGAACTACAACAGTGCAAGCTTTAATGCACAGTTTGCAACAGTGTGGACACGATTGGCGAAAATGTCAGTGCCAAATAAAGCCGAACGTCAGCAATGGAAAGCTGATGTTCAAAATAAACTGAAAGCACGCTTCGGGAAGTTGTTTGCAAAATAACTGAAGTTAGCGCTTCAAACATAAATAAAAAATGTTGTTTCTTGCATGGAGCTGGTAGGTGTGTTCGCTAGCTCTTTTTTTTGCGCTAAAATAAGTAAACTTGTTCAAGCTGTATAAATTCTAATATGTTAGAAAAAATTCTATTTATTCATGGTTTTGCATCAGTTGGTCATGGTGTGAAATCATTACAACTGAAACAATGGTTTGGCAATGATGTTTTTGCACCTGATCTGAATCATCGACCACTTGCCGATCTCGATGATTTATCCGCATTGATAAAAAAAGAGAAAATCACCACGATCGTTGGCAGTTCGTTGGGTGGCTTTTATGGGCTATTACTTGCCATGCAATTTCCAGTGAAATTGGTGCTGATTAATCCTGCTTTACAATCTCCGCAAACTTTACAGAAATATATTGGCACCGTGACACGTTATAATGGCGAACAATTCACATGGACACAGCAAGAAGTCGATGAATTATCAACTTTATTAGCCCAATTCATTGCATCGAAAGATCGACAACTTGATCAATCTAAGGTGCTGATATTATTAGCAAAGCAAGATGAAGTCTTAGATTATCAGATTGCGATCGACACTTTTTCGAATGCCAACATCATTGTTGATGAGTTTGAAGATCATCGTTTTGCAGATATTGGCAAGTATCGACAACAGATTGAAACTTTTATCAAACGCTGATGCGTGGAAATGGCTAGGCTTTGTCATATTCGGTTGTTATACTTTTGCCTCAAGCCCTGAGCAAACTGTGCTATTAATTTGTTTCCTCAATATTTCCCAAATATTTTTAAACCATTTTTATAAGGATCGACCATGCGCATAGATCAACGTGCTGAAAACCAACTCCGCCCAATCAAAATCACACGCAACTACACACGTTATGCAGAAGGTTCGGTCTTGGTCGAGTTTGGACATACCAAAGTGCTCTGTACAGCAAGTATCGACAACAGTGTGCCTCGCTTTCTCAAAGGTCAGGGTCAAGGCTGGGTCACTGCGGAATACGGCATGTTGCCACGTTCGACCCATACTCGTTCGGATCGTGAAGCGGCACGTGGTAAGCAAAGCGGTCGAACTCAGGAGATTCAACGTCTGATCGGTCGTAGTCTGCGTGCGATGGTCGATTTGAAAAAGCTTGGTGAAAATACCATTACCATTGACTGCGATGTGATCCAAGCCGATGGTGGTACACGTACAGCGTCGATCACAGGTGCGGCAGTTGCATTGATTGATGCGATGAATGTATTGCTAGAAAAGAAAAAAATTAAAAATGATCCGCTAAAAGGTCTAGTCGCTGCAGTTTCTGTCGGCATCCATAATGGCGAAGCTTTGCTTGATCTCAATTATGATGAAGACTCAACCTGTGAAACAGACTTGAATGTGGTCATGACCCAATCAGGTGAATTTATCGAAATTCAAGGCACAGCCGAAGAAAAGCCATTTACTCGTGAACAAGCCAATCAAATGTTGGCATTGGCTGAGGAAGGCATTAAGCAACTAGTTGAAGAACAACAAAAAGCTTTAGGCTGGTAATTTCCCTTTTTAATTTACATCAGCACCGAAAACAAAAAATGCCACAATGTTGTGGCATTTTTTCATCATAACGATCTTTTTTAAAAAGTATTACGACTCTACTTTTAACAGCTGTACATCGAAGATTAAAGCACTATTTGGTGGAATGCTTGCACCTGCACCTGTTTCACCATACGCCAATTTTGCAGGGATGAATAATCGATATTGATCGCCTTCTTGCATGAGTTGCAAACCTTCTTGCCAGCCTGCAATGACTTTATTGAGTGGAAATGAGATCGGTTGATCACGTGCGATAGAACTATCAAATACCGTACCGTCAATCAAACGACCTTCATAATGCACAAGCACTTTACTTGTTGCGGATGGCTTTTTCCCAGAACCTTGCTTGATCACTTGATATTGCAGGCCTGAGTTAGTGACTTTAATGCTTGATTTTTTTGCATTATCCGCAAGAAAAGCTTGTCCTTGTGCTAGATTTTGTTCAGCAGTTTTTTGAAACTCAACCAATTCAGCCGCTTCAGATTTCTTTTTATACTGATTGAGGATGCTGATCATTTGCTCGTTACTTAGCGACGAATCTTTGCCTTCGAAGCCTTGTTTAAAGCCTTCCAAAAAACTATCTAAATCCAAATCATCTAATGCATTGGTATTTGAGCGTCCCATGAGGTAGCCAAAACTGTAGCCGACTTGGACGCGTTCAGGACTTTTGTCGGTGACTTGTTCTGCCGCAAAGCTTTGACTTGCAAGGAGCATCAAGCTCACTAAAGCGATTTTTTTCATCATTGTTCCACGATTACATCATTAGTTTAGAAATAAGTTGCTCTGCCATATCATCTTGTCAATGGCTATGATGTGTGGCAGACATTGATTTTACATTACAATAATTTATTGTATTGGTTGTATGTTTTTGTAATAGAACATCCATATATTTTGCCCAAAAAAGCCAATAAAAAAGCCCTCAAATCTGAAGGCTGTTTTCATAACGTAGAAGTCGAAATAAATTACTTCACCTTGATGAGCTGTACCTTAAATATCAATGTGCTGTTTGGTGGAATTGGTCCCATTCCTTGTGCACCATAACCAAGTTCAGAAGGAATATAAAACGTGTATTCAGCACCTTCTTTCATCAGCTGTAAACCTTCTGTCCAGCCTGAAATGACTTGATTCAAGTTGAACTCGACTGGCTCCCCACGCGCGATTGAGCTGTCAAATACTTCACCATTAATCAGTTTGCCTTCGTAGTAGACTTGCACTTTATCCGTCGAAGTAGGTTGCTTGCCTGTGCCTTCTTTGTCCACGGTATATTGCAAACCTGAAGGGGTTGTTTCAACATTTGGCTTACTCGCATTTTCTTTTAAGAAAGCGACATCCGCTGAAGGTTCTTGTGAAGATAGCTGATTTGAACCTTGTGCAGCTGATTGCTCAGGTGTCGCTGTCGCGTTTTTTTGTGAAGTGATAAACTCTTCATACGCTGCTTTGACTTCATCTTCCGTCATTGGGAAAGTTTCTTTGCTATGTCCAGCTTTCGCACCCGCAGAAAAAGCATTGACATCCAACTCTGGTGGTGTCATTTGACTCGTGACTTCATAACCAAGTACATAGCTAATTTTTTCAACTGCAGACGCTGATTCAGGGTTGAATGTTGCTGAATGAGAGCTTGTCTGAAATTTTTCAGGATCTTTGCTTGCCATGTATACAGGCACCATAGCGGCACCACCAATGACAGCTGCAACAACGATGGGTAAAGCTTTACTCATAAGATAACCGTAGGACAGAAAATAAAACAAAGTTGTGACAAGTTTAACAGATATTTTGCCTTTTAAATGATGTATTATCATAAACCTGTACAAAAAATTATACCGAGATACGGTACAACGTCCTTTAAATTAAATCTTTCAGAAATCAGTCTTTGAAAATCATAGATTGTTTCAGTCCTTACCGAAACAATGAAACGAGAAAACTCGACAAGGAATCTCAAAATGAAAATGCAACACGCACTTTTAGCAACAACCCTCTTACTGGGCGCACAAATGAGTTTAGCCGCAACACAAGTCACCATGAAGACCTCAATGGGCGATATTCAAATCGAGCTCGATGATGAAAAAGCGCCAATCAGTACAAAGAACTTTGTGCAATATGTAAAAACGGGTTTTTATAAAGGCACGATATTTCATCGTGTGATTCCAGGATTTATGATTCAAGGTGGTGGATTTACAGCAGACATGACGCAAAAAGAAACCAATCCGCCAATTAAAAATGAAGCGAAAAATGGTTTGAAGAATGCTCGAGGCACGATAGCAATGGCACGTACAGGTGTTGTGGATTCGGCAACCAGTCAATTTTTTATCAATTTGGTTAATAATAATATGCTTGATCATGGTGCGCGTGATTATGGCTATGCAGTATTCGGCAAAGTGACCAAAGGCATGGATATCGTCGATAAAATCGCCAAACAACCAACAACCCGTAAAGGTATGCACGCAAATGTACCAGCGCAGACCATCACTATTCGTGATGTCAAAGTAATTAAAACCAAATAAAATGCACAACAAATACGCATAAAATGAGGATTTGCTCAAAAAAGGCACAAGCATTGCAAAAAAGTTGCATAAAGGGCTTGTGTCGGCAAATTATTTCCATATAATGCGCACATCCCAACGCAATTGATCGGACATCACTTAGGGTGATGTGAGTATTTTATTGCGTTGCGTTTTTATCGACGAGATAAAAACATGATCATTAAGAGATAAAGAAGAACAACTTGTGTGGATTTTTACTGGTTGATTCATTGATATATTATCATTGATTGAATTGGTAGAAATTACTCGAAGTTTATTTGAGCGAAT
>LULG01000016.1_pt1 | contig 79968 bp, 70 predicted proteins | sample 728211 | NCBI WGS metagenome assembly LULG01 (sample SAMN03860295, study PRJNA289734) | marine metagenome | biome: seawater column; feature: ocean; material: water; isolation source: Red Sea water column Station 169 - depth 200m | place: Saudi Arabia: Red Sea | collected 2011-10-15 | depth 200 m | reverse complement strand
TTGTTTTAAGGCTGTTTCAAAATCAAATGTAGTTGCCATAATGCATCATTCCTGTTTTTAACAGTTTAAGGAAATGACACAGTTTTTTGAACACTACCGAATAAATATTAAAACTTGTTAATTTAAATGAGTGATTAAATCATGGATAGCTCATCAAATTATTACTTTAGACGAATGATCGCCATGTTGCTGTTTATCAGTGCATGGTGTTGTTTGATCTTATTTTTTCTGCAAGGTATGCAGGATTATTATCTACTGCTATTGATGATTGGGTTATTTATCGGTTCATACTTTGTTGCACCATATTCCAAAGGTCGGGAGAGTTCATCAGGTGCATGGGATGTTTATGCGATTGAGTTTTTCTTTGAAATGGTTTCGTTGCCAATTCGCTTAATTATTTTTCTCGTTCGGCATGTGGTGGATTGATTTTAAATTTGCACTTTATTTGAGAATCTAAGGTATAAAAAAACCAAGCACATGGCTTGGTTTTATTGTTTTAGGTATAGATTGTCTTTGGTATAGATTAAATCTTCCATTCCACAAAGTTTTTCAGCAGTTGCAAACCTGCGGTATGACTTTTTTCAGGGTGGAATTGTGTCGCAAACAAATTATCTTGATGAATCGCTGTGCAGAAGTTCAATCCATAGTCACAGGTCGCAGCGACTAAAGCTTGATCTTGTGGCTCAACATAATAGCTGTGCACAAAATAGAAGCGACTACCATCGGCGATGTTATTCCACATCGGATGGCTTTGATCGAGTTGATGCACTTGATTCCAACCCATGTGTGGTACTTTTAGATGTTCAATCTCTGGGAAGTGTTTGACTTGCCCTTGAAAGATACCCAAAGCATCTGCGCCACCGTTTTCTTCTGAGCGTTGCATTAAGGCTTGCATGCCGACACAGATCGCAAGAACAGGTTTATTAAAAACTGATTGTTTTACTACCTCGTCAATGCCTGCTTCATGCATCCCTTGCATACAGTCACGCATTGCGCCGACACCCGGGAAGACGATCTTATCCGCTTTTGCGACTAGTTTTGGATCATTGGTCACATCAACTGTTGCGCCAACGTGTTCCAATGCTTTTGCTGCCGAGTGTAAGTTGCCCATGCCATAATCAAGTAAAGCAATACGGGTCATTACAAGCTACCTTTGGTCGAAGCGATGGTGCCAGCCGCACGAGGATCATGTTCACACGCCATACGGAGTGCACGTGCAAACGCTTTGAATGTGCTTTCGATTTGGTGGTGGCTATTTTTGCCTTTTAAATTGTCGATGTGTAGCGTCATCAAGGCGTGATTGACAAAGCCTTGAAAGAATTCTGAAAATAAATCGACATCAAACGTACCGATACGTGCACGTGTAAATGGAATATCCATAAACAAACCCGGACGCCCAGAAATATCGACCACGACACGAGATAGAGATTCATCTAGTGGCGCATAAAAATGCCCATAACGACGAATGCCTTTTTTATCACCCAAAGCTTGTGCAAAGGCTTGTCCGAGCGTAATACCACAGTCTTCAACCGTGTGGTGATCATCAATCTCAAGGTCGCCATCGCAGTGAATATCAATGTCGAATAAGCCGTGTCGTTTGATCTGATCAATCATATGGTCAAGGAATGGTACGCCAGTGTTGAGTGTACCTTGACCAGTACCGTCTAAGTTTAAACGGACTTTGATTTTGGTCTCATTGGTATTTCGAACCACTTCACTGATACGTTGCGTCATGGACACATTCCTTAAAACATTGAACAATAAAATCATCAATGATAATTTGATGAGAAATAAATGATAGGGCGTTAGGTGAAATGATCGTCAATCAAGTATGTTTTTTGAGCAATACATCGTCACACATTTGCATGCCTAGTTTACCGCATCTTATCAAAGATTTACAGAATCAATCCGCATAAGCATTTATTGTGTGGTTTGGGCTATACTGAGAATATATGTTTTTATATTTATTCGTCCAAGTCATTTCGCAATACTCAATTTATTGATACTCAAAGGAGCATCGCAATGCCAATCCAAGTCGAAGCTGTCAAATCGTTATCTGATGCAATGGTTCGCAATCAAGTGGAACGCCTGTATGAAACTAGCCCAGAGTTTAGCGATGGTCAAGATGCGGTCAATCAGTTGGACAATGTGCTCGACGAAGATACTGTACTTTATACGGCGATATTTAATGACAAGATTATTGGTGCGATTTGGAGTGTCGGTACTGGTAACCATCGTCTACTTCAAAACATCGTGGTGCATCCTGCCAATCGTGGGCGTGGTGTCGCAGATCGTTTGGTCAGTGAAGTGTGTCGTATCGAAGAAGAGCAAGGCGTGCAGACCTTTAGTCCAGGATGTGGTGCGATTCATCGCTGCTTAGCGCATTTGGGTAAAATTACGCCTGCTTAAAAAGATAAAGTTGTATTGCTGTAAAAGTGTGCAAATGGTCGTCAAATCAGTGTAAAGCCAAGTTTAATGCTTGACCTTTGTTTGAGAAATCTGTTTAATACACGCCATCGGCGCGATAGCTCAGTCGGTAGAGCAACGGATTGAAAATCCGTGTGTCCCCAGTTCGATCCTGGGTCACGCCACCATATATTCACATACATATATTTTTTAGTATTGTGATTTCAAGCCCTGATCCCATCAGGGCTCTTTTTTTGCCTATTTCTAGGCTAAAGATAGTGAAAATTACTTAATTGGTTGAATTAACGACGTTCTAGCTTGACCTGAGTTTGAGAAATGGGTTTAATACACGCCATTGGCGCGATAGCTCAGTCGGTAGAGCAACGGATTGAAAATCCGTGTGTCCCCAGTTCGATCCTGGGTCACGCCACCATATTCAAAAAGCCCTAAACACATGTTTAGGGCTTTTTATTTTTGCGCGCTGAGAGTGAATTAAGCTCTTTGATGTTGAACATCAAAGAGCTTTTTCGTAAAGCGATTCAGTCATTTGACTAATCGGCTTTAAAGCGTTTAAAGCCTTTGTTGGCATAATCAAAATTACGCTTTTTATTGAACGCAGGTTTTTCCTGTGGCTGTGTTTCATTTTCTGAATCACGGCGTTGTTGACGTAAGTAGCCACCACGACGTGCAGGAAGCGGATTTTCTTTCATCTTTTCAGTACGGCGTTTTGCCATACCATACAGACCTGTGCCTTGACGTGGCTTAAGCTCAACAAGCTTGGTCAAATTATCAATATCATGCTTATCCAGTTCGATCCAACGACCAGTACGAAGCTCACGAGGTAGAATCACTGAACCATAACGAGTACGTAATAGACGGCTGACTTTCAGCTCTTGAGATTCGAACAGCCGACGCACTTCACGGTTACGTCCCTCTTTCACCACCACCTGATACCAGCGGTTAATACCTTCGCCACCAAGATCGGTGAATGATTCAAACTTTGCAGGACCATCGTCAAGCTCTACACCTGCAAGCAGTGTGTTGCGAATCTGTGGAGTCACTTCACCCATGACACGTACCGCATATTCACGCTCGATTTCATTCGAAGGGTGCATCAAACGATTGGCAAGCTCACCATCATTAGTAAATAGCAATAAACCTGTACTGTTAATATCCAAGCGACCCACCATCACCCAGCGATCATTGGCGATCGTCGGTAGATTATCAAATACGGTTGGACGATTTTCAGGATCATTCTTCGAGCAGATTTCACCTTCTGGCTTGTAATACACCAAGACACGACGGCGAATATCATCTTCAAGTTGATAATCCACTTTACGACCGTCGATACGAAGCTCATCGCCGTGTTCGATCCGTTGACCGACTTCGGCAATTTTACCATTGACACTGACACGACCAGCGGCAATGACTTCTTCCATATAACGACGAGAACCCAGTCCAACACGGGCGAGGACTTTTTGTAGCTTTTCACTCATAACAGCACAACCTTAAAAATAAAAATCATCAACATCACTCCTTTAGCACGGACTTGAATGCTCAAGCTGTGCTAAGCCCTCCTTGTGATCTTGAATAACTGGGAGATCATTTAACGATGCTAAACCAAAAGCATTTAAAAAATGTGGTGTTGTCACCAAGAGCGCAGGGCGACCGGGAGCATCCCGAAAGCCTGACTCTTTGATCCAATTCCACTCAAACAAAGTACGCAAAACTTGACTATTGTTACTGACACCACGAATCTGCTCGATATCGGCACGTGTTACTGGCTGATGATACGCAACCACAGCGAGTATCTCTAGCAGACTTGGTGATAGCTTGACAGGTCGCTCAGGCCAAGCCTGTTGAATAATGTGGCGATATTTGGCACGAACTTGTAGGCGAAAGCCTTGAGCTGTTTCGATCAGTTCGACTGAGCGACCATGCTGTAGCAACGCCAACTGTTGAAGGAGTTGACGGATTTGACTGCTGGAAAAATGATCACCTAAAGCCTGTTTGATGCGTGCAATGGTGACAGGTGTGTCACTCGCAAAAATAAGCGCCTCAATCTGCATCAAAGCTTCATGGTGCATATCATCGAGATTGGTCGGCTGATCAGGAAAAGTGTTTTGCATTCGCTTCTCCTTGATCATCGGTATTTCCAAGTGCTTTGTCTTGAAAAGACTTGCTCTGAATAGAGAGCTTCCGTTCTACACCATCATGTACAATCGTCACTTGCTGTTGTTTTACCAACTCTAAAACGGCGACAAAAGTCACCACAACACCCATACGCCCTTGACTTGGATTTAGCAAACGTCCAAATTCAATACATGCGCCAGTCGCCAATTGCGATTGAATAAATTGCATCCGCTCTTCAAGCTGAACAGTTTCATGCTCAACCTGATGGACGTGCGGATCAGGGCGCTGAAAAATACACATTAAGGCATCGTGCAAATCGGTCACATCAAAGCGATCAATGACTTGACCTCGTTCGCCAAGATCAGCTTGCGCAACAAAAACGTCACGTTCCAAAATGCTGTGCATCGCCAAGCGTTCAGCCGCTTGTTTAATTTTTAAATAATGTTCAAGACGTTCGATGAGTTGTTTTTTCGGATCATCTTCAAATTCGATTGCTGTTTCAGGTACAGGGAGTAGCAGTCGTGATTTCAAATCGGCAAGTAATGCAGCCATCACCATATAGTCTGCGGTGAGCTCGATATTCAGCGATTTCATTTGCTCCATATAGTGCAAATACTGTTTGGCAATCGGCGCTATATCGAGATGTTTCAAGTCAAAACCATTCTTTTGCACAAGATACAACAAAAAATCTAAAGGGCCTTCAAACTGAGATAATAAAATGGCAAAGGCTTCTGGCGGGATGTAGAGATCCTCAGGAATTTCCTGATAATACTCATCTAAGACACGTATTGAAGATATTTTTTCTTCAGGGATCGTGTTGACAGACTCTACAGCCACGGTTGTTGTACCTATTCTTTGTGCAAATTGGTGTTAGTGCACATATTTCTATCAGTCATGGGAAAACTGATGTTATAGCCACGCGAATTTTCAAAAGCATGAATTTTGAATTGACCGAAAATACGACATTTCAAAAAATTTGGTCAATTGTAGTCGATTTATATCCAATATTGAACTCAAAAAAGTGAACTTGTAGGTTAATGTTTTAGAAAACTCATGTCTTATTGTATTTTTTTGAATATCATTTTGAAATTCAAGTTATTTTTTTGCCTAGTTAAAATCGTATTAGATGTGGGTGTTGCGTAACTATTCACGAAATTTTCATGAGAATAAGTAGGAATATCTTGATGCCCTTTAAATATGTATAATTATTTCAATCCACCATAGATTTAACCATTTTGAATCAGGAGATCGCATTGGCACACTGGCAAGTAAAACAAATCATTGAAGGTTTACAACACGCCCGTCACGATTGGCGAGAGTCACAGCATCGTGCCAAAGAGTATGGCGGGCGAGAATTGCCTTCAAAAAATGCTTTAAAAGCCATCGTCAATGAGTTATGCGGTATTTTGTTTCCGATGCGTCTTGGACCGACGGATTTGCGTCAAGAAAGCGAAGATTTCTATATCGCTTATGCTTTAGATAAAGTGCTTAATGCGTTAAAACAGCAAGTGATCTTGGCACTGTCTTATGATCAACGTCGTCAGCAACAGCCAGTAGATTTAGCTCAGCAAAAGACATTAGCCCATCAGATTGTGCAAGAGTTTGCCGATCAACTGCCACAGATTCGTCGATTATTGGATACAGATGCTTGTGCTGCTTTTGAAGGTGATCCTGCGGCACGAAGCGTCGATGAAGTCTTGATTACGTATCCGGGGATGCTTGCGATTATTTATCATCGACTTGCGCATCAGCTCTACGCTGACGTACCGTTATTAGCACGAATAATTTCTGAACAAGCGCACTCAGCCACAGGGATAGATATTCATCCCGGTGCAACGATTGGACAAGGTTTCTTTATTGATCATGGTACAGGTGTAGTGATCGGTGAAACTTGCATTATTGGTAAAAATGTGAGGATTTACCAAGCGGTGACTTTGGGTGCAAAACGCTTTGAAGTTGATGAAGCGGGTAGCCTGAAAAAAGATTATGCACGCCATCCGATCGTAGAGGATGATGTGGTGATCTATGCAGGGGCAACGATACTTGGGCGAGTGACGATTGGTAAAGGCTCAACTATCGGTGGTAATGTGTGGCTCACGCAAAGTATTGCGCCATATAGTCAAGTGCTACAGCAAAACTGTGATCAGGTTAAATCACAACAGCAGATTTAAAAATGAAAAATGGGAACAGTCGAATACCGAGATATTTGACTGTATGCCTCTAACATCAAAAAGTACTAGAACATGAAAAATTATCAAAAAAACAGCTTGAATGAATATCAACAACCTATCGGTGAACTTGTTGATAAAACACATTTTCAAATGATTGAAGAAAAGGTTTTGAATGGTCAAAGTCAAGTACGACTTATACCTTTTCAAAGATTGGAAGATGTGGGAAATCGTATTAATCAACTTTATCAAGTGATTGAGAGCGAGCCTGATGAGCGTTGTTGGACATATTTACCTTATGAAAAACCAATCAATGCTGAACAACTCTTAGATTGTTTAGAAAAAAATTTTGGATTTGAAAATTCTATTCATTACTTCATAGAAGTTGATGGGCGATTGCTCGGTTATATTGCTTTAATGAATGCTCGTGTTGCTGTCGGTGCAATAGAAATTGGTAATGTCTATTTTTCACATGAGCTACGCCGTCAAAAAGTTTCAACAGAAGTCATCTATCTATTGCTATATACGAGCTTTCAGTCAGAGTTTCGTCGAGTAGAGTGGAAATGTGACGATCTAAATCAGCCATCAAAGAATGCGGCATTGCGCTTTGGTTTTACTTATGAAGGTCTATTTCGACAAGATCGGATTTACAAAGGACGAAACCGTAATACTGCATGGTTTTCAATATTGGATGATGAATGGTTAATTATTCAAAAAGGATATGAGGCTTGGTTGAGTGCGGATAATTTTGATAAAGATGGTTTACAAAATAACAAGTTAAGCGAGTTAATTCATCAGTTTATAGATTCAGCTTAAATTTACTCAAAAGCACTTACATCACCCAACCCACGACGCACAATCGTGGGGTTTTCTTTTGATAGATCAATAATACTGGTGGTCGCAAGCATGCCTAGACCACCATCAATGAATACATCAATACGTTTACCTAGTTGCATTTCAATATCAAAAGGATCATCAAGCGGATCAGTTTGATCAGGTAAAATCAGCGTACTAGTAATCAATGGTTCGCCAAGTTCTTTGAGTAAAGCTTGCGCAATCGGATTGCTTGGAATGCGTAGTCCAATGGTTTTTTTCTTAGGGTGCATCAAACGACGAGGTACTTCACTGGTCGCAGGCAAAATATACGTGGTGATCGCAGGCGTATTGGCTTTGAGCAAGCGATACATCGCATTATCAACTTTGGCATAGGTCGCAATGTCTGATAAATCCTGACAGATAATCGCATATTGATGTTTATCAGATAGCCCACGAATCTGTGAAATCCGATCCATTGCCGATTTATTTCCAATTTGACAGCCAATCGCATAGGCTGCATCGGTCGGATAGACCACCACATCACCTGCACGAATTCGCTCAACCGCTTGGCTAATCAAGCGAGGCTGAGGATTGTCAGGGTGTATGCGAAGATGCAACATAGTAGTTGTCCAAAAGATGGAATAGTTTAATTATAGCACTTTTTCACAATACCCATTCAGAATACGGCATTGATCAAGAAAACTTGTATTGGGCTGTCATCGTGTTTTTAGTCTAAGTCAGACCGTTGAAATTCGCCAATTTCTAAAAATTTTCCATCTCGAATTTCTTCGCATAAATGTTGAATGAGCGCAAAGCCATCTTTGGGAATGCTCTGCGGGTCATTTAAAAAAGTCTGTACTTGCGCAAATACATTGTCTTTAAACACTTTTCCATCACCACCTTCACCAGTCAGATTATCAAGTGATACTCGAAATGGTCGCCCACATGATTTGGCAAATAACCATTCTAAAGCTTGTGGTTTGATTTCTACTTTTTCAAATAACGCTTGCTCTGATTCGCTTCGACCATCAGGTGCATACCAATAGCCGAGATCAGCTTGGGTGCGACGTTTTGTGCCTGCAATACACCAATGACTGATTTCATGCAGTGCACTATTAAAAAAACCGTGCGCAAACTGAATCTTGGCAGGACAATCAGCCGTTGCAGGAAAATATTCAGGTTCATGCTCGCCACGGACTAAAATCACATTGTGGTGGGAAAACCATTGATTAAAGTGTAAAATTAGCCAATCCACTTGCATGGCTTCGGTGTGACACGCTGACCATGAGCTAAGTGATTGAATATTTTGAGCCGAAGACGTTGTAGAAGCGATATTTTTCGCTTGCGACGGATTCATAATGACTAATTTCTCTCAAACAGTACAAAATTTAGATGCGAAATTGTATCTTAATCTTTGACATTAGTTTGATGAATTTGTAGAATTGCGTCCCTAATTATGTCAGCAAATACCTTTCCGACACAGATTGAGCCATTTAAATGGGCAGAGCAAGGTTATACATGGTTAGGTCAACTACCATTATCTAGCTTTACTCGTATTGCACACGAGGCGATTGGATCAATTGATGATCTTTCGGTACAGGTCGAATGTAAGTTATCCTTAGATGCTTATCATCGTATTGCTTGGTTGACAGCACATCTGAAAGGTGGTGTTCCGCTTCGATGCCAACGCTGTTTGGATCAAGTCGATATGCCACTTGAAACAGATGTGAATGTTGCCTTGATTGATGATGATCGTGAGTTAGATTTCTTGGATGAGGATGCTGATTTCATTATTTTGGGTGAAGACCTCGGAACGACCAAAGGGGATATGAATGCTCCTGCGACGATCAATCTGATTGCTTTGCTTGAAGATGAACTGTTATTGTCGATGCCAAACTCACCTAAGCATGACGCTTGTGAACACAAACATCGACCAACTGTTCAAGCTGAAGAAAAAACCGAACGTGATAATCCGTTCGATGTTTTGGCAGGTTTGAAGGGTAAACTGGGCTCATAATGTGCTATACTTGCGCCCGTTGATTGTTTGATCCATTTTTGTATTTGTAAAGGAGCCTCTCATGGCTGTTCAGCAAAACCGTAAAAGCCGCTCTCGCCGTGATATGCGCCGTTCTCATGATGCTTTGACTGCGAGCACTCTAACTGTAGACCAAACTACTGGTGAAACACATCGTCGTCACCACGTAACTAAAGACGGTATCTACCGTGGTCGTCAATTATTCGCTCAGGCAACTGACGCAGAGTAATGGTTAGCATGTGATGCAAAAAATGGAGCGAAAGCTCCTTTTTTTATGGGAAAAATTTATTTCGATAAGTGTCATTGAACATTGCAAATCATCTTTTTTGCCAATTAAGAAAATTTCGAAATTGCATAAAAAGTCAGTTTTGATGCTAGACAAGTCAGTGGAGCTTGATAAGCTTAAATCATTTTAAAAGTTGATATAACACGGATTCTTTATGTCATCATCATTTCAATCTTTATTATCTGATTCACAGCAACGCGCCACACAAACAGCTTTTGTTTTCCCTGGTCAAGGCTCGCAAAAAGTCGGTATGTTGGCAGAGCTTGCTGAAAAATATCCAAGTATTCGCAGCACCTTCCAAGAGGCATCGGATGCGCTTGGTTTTGATCTGTGGCAGATTGCCCAGTCAGGTGAACATTTAGATCGACACTTGGATCAAACCGAATTTACTCAACCTGCATTACTCACGGCAAGTATTGCGCTATGGCGTGTTTGGCTAGAGCAAGGTGGTGTCGTACCAAAGTATATGGCAGGGCATTCACTTGGTGAATATAGTGCGCTTGTGGCTGCTGAGGCAATGACTTTGAGTGATGCGGTGAAACTGGTGAATCGTCGTGGTCAGTTGATGCAACAAGCCGTGCCACATGGTCAAGGTTCGATGGCTGCGATTCTCGGTTTAAGTGATGAGCAAGTGGTTGAATTGTGCGAGGCATCTTCACAAGTGGGTGCAGGGCAAGTCGAAGCAGCCAACTTCAATGCCAAAGGTCAGGTGGTGATCGCAGGTGATGCCGAAGCGGTACAAGTTGCCATGACTAATGCGAAGGAAATGAGCGGAAAAGCCATTGTCTTGCCTGTGTCTGTTCCCTCACACTGTCGCCTGATGAAAGGTGCGTCAGCGCAGTTTAGTGATGCGTTGAATGCGATTGAACTTCAGTTGCCAAAAATTGCAGTGATTAATAACGTCAATGCAGCGGTCGCGACAAATATTGATGGCTTGAAACAAGCGTTGATTAATCAGTTGTATCAACCTGTGCAATGGACGAAAACCTTAGATAAGTTTGAGCAAAATGGTATTCACTATTTGGTGGAATGTGGTTCAGGTAATGTTTTGAGCAATTTGGCGAAACGCTTAGCATTTGTGGAAAAGGTTTTCCCTACAGATACCGTTGCTCGGTTTGACGATGCGTTACAGCAAATCAAAGCAATTGAAGCATAGAAACTATTTATTTTTAGATTGAAACTTATTTTCAGATTGGATAGAAACTGAATTAGCGAGATGTTTTTAAATCGAAATGTTGAATAAAAGGAATATTGAATGAGCGACACTAAGAAAGTAGCTCTCGTGACAGGTGCAAGCCGCGGTATCGGTGCTGCGATTGCGGCACAGCTTTCCCAAGATGGATTCTTTGTAGTGGGTACAGCGACTTCACAACAAGGCGCAGAGAGCATTAGCCAAAGCCTAGCGACTCAAGGCGCAGACTGTGGTGTAGGCAAGGTGCTGAATGTCTGTGATAAAGATGCAATTGAGCAAGTGATTAGCGAGATTGAAGCTGAGTACGGCAACGTCTTGGTCTTGGTGAATAATGCAGGCATTACCAAAGACAATCTATTACTTCGTTTGAATGAAGATGACTGGGATGAAGTGATCAATACGCATCTTAAAGCCGTCTATCGCCTGTCTAAACGTGTATTAAAAGGCATGACCAAAGCACGGTTCGGACGCATTATTAATATTAGCTCAGTGGTTGCGCACTTTGCCAATGGTGGACAAACTAACTATTCAGCAGCTAAAGCAGGTATCGAAGCTTTTGGGCGTAGTCTTGCGCAGGAAATGGGTAGTCGTCAGATCACAGTCAATGCGATTGCCCCTGGATTTATTGCCACAGATATGACTGAAACCTTACCTGAAGACGTCAAAGCAAAAATGATTGCCCAAGTCCCTTTAAATCGTTTGGGTCAACCCCAAGATATTGCGGATGCGGTCAGCTATTTAGCCAGTGATCGTGCAAGCTATATCACGGGTACAGTGTTGCATATCAACGGTGGCATGTATATGTCATGATTTTGTTTAGGCACGTAATTGGCTTTGACATTATCTATTTTTAATCTAAACTAAGGCGAGAACAAAACGCCACAAGCAATGAGGAGAATTCCTGTGAGCGATATCGAACAACGTGTTAAACAAGCAGTCGCTGAACAACTCGGTGTCAATGCTGAAGAAATCAAAAATGAAGCATCTTTTATGGATGATTTAGGTGCGGATTCTTTAGATCTAGTAGAGTTAGTAATGTCATTTGAAAATGACTTTGACATTACCATCCCTGATGAAGACTCAAATGCAATCACCACAGTTCAATCTGCAATTGATTACATTACAGAAAAGCTTGGTTAATTTAAAAAAGCCAAGATATTTTAAGGTCGCATATTGCGACCTTTTTTATTGCTAAAATTTTTTACACTATTTCAAAAGTGACTTGATTAACCTTACAAAACATTACACGAATGAGTATTTTATTTGCTTGAGTAGGTCTTCGAATCACGCTAAAAATTGAGAACCGATTTTGGTATATTAAGAAAATGGAGATTGATATGGGCTTTTTCGATTTTGTAAAAGGCATCGGCAAAAAGAATAACGCACAGCCAGTAGAACAACCAAATGCACCTGCTGCCAGTGAACCGTCTGCACAAGAAACTGCAAATAAACTACTTGGCTTGGTGAAAGGTTTGGATTTGGGCATTACGGGTTTGTCTGTTGGCTATAACAGCACCACAGACCTCGCAACGCTCAAGGGTGAAGCACCATCACAAGCTGCTCGTGAAAAAGCGATTCTCGTTGTGGGTAATGTTGATCATGTAGCACGTGTTGATGATCAAATGACAGTAGCGACGGCTGAACCTGAAAGTAAATTCTACACGGTACAATCAGGCGACAATTTGTCGAAAATCGCCAAAGAAGTGTATGGCGACGCGAATCAATATCCAAAAATCTTTGAAGCAAACAAACCTATGCTCAAAGACCCTGATGAAATCTTTCCAGGTCAAGTATTGCGTATTCCTGCGTAAATAAATAACCAAAAAATCGCTCAATTGAGCGATTTTTTTTATTGCAGGGAATTATTGCTTAAGAATTAAAGACGTTTACGCTTAGCCGTTACAATCTGCGACTGACGCATGCGGAAGCCATCTTTTTGCTTATCTGTGGTTTTGTCAATGCAGTGCAGACAAGATACACCATGTTCATAGCTTGGCAATTCACGCTCTTCAGGTGTAGTTGACCAACCGCAAGCGTGGCATTTTTCATTCTGACCTTCTTTAAGACCGTGCGTCATCGCTGTACGACCATCAAAGACAAAACATTCACCTTGCCACAAGCTTTGTTCAGCAGGCATTTCTTCTAAGTATTTTAAAATCCCACCTTTGAGGTGATAGACCTCATCAAAACCTTCTTGTAAAAGCAGTGATGTCGATTTTTCACAGCGAATCCCGCCTGTGCAAAACATCGCAATTTTTTTATCTTTATGTTCTGCAAGTTGCTGTTTTACATATTCAGGAAATTCACGGAAGCTTTCAGTTTTTGGGTCAATAGCCCCTTTGAATGTGCCTGCTTGGTATTCGTAGTCGTTACGTGTATCAATCAAGATCACATCGTCACGGCTGATCATGTCGTTCCACTCTTGTGGATTGAGATAGTGTCCAACCAAGTCACGTGGTTTCACATCGACGCCCAAAGTGACGATTTCTTTTTTCAGCTTAATTTTCATCTTGCGAAAAGGTTTTTCTTGGCTCAGCGATTCTTTGTATTCCATCGCATTAAAGCCTTCATTGAGCAAGAATTGGCGGATACGATCAATCGCTTCTCGATCGCCTGCCACAGTACCATTAATCCCTTCATCTGCTACGATCAGCGTACCACAGAGGTTGATGCTTTGAACCAAGTTCAGTAAACGCTCACGTAAGTCAGCAGGATTTGAAACTTCACGAAATTGGTACAGTGCGGCAACGATCCAAGTGGCAGTGTTTTGTGCTGGCGATGTTGCTGGCTCTGCGACAGGTGTAAGCTGTTCTACAGTAGCAGTCATGGGATAGATACTCCGAATATAAATGATGTGGGCAATAAACGTGCTTAATAAACTGGTTGATAAACCGAGTGTATAAAAGCGAGTTGATAAAAATATAAGGTGCGTTATTCTAACGGAATCTAATTCAGAAAGCGATAATTCCATATAACTGTTATGGATTAATCGAGTTAAGTTTATTGAGCAAAATTGTATGTCCAACCTAATCATCAAAGCCGAAACGCAACTGCTATTGACACCCTGTGCAGGGCGGTGCTCGACGGTATTTGGCGATAGTGTATGTCGTGGTTGTCGCCGATTTAACCATGAGGTGATCAATTGGAATCGCTACAGTAATGCGGAGAAGCAGTCGATTTGGCAACGCTTAGATGCACAGCTCGATCAAATCCTCGTGCCATTATTGCCACAATATGAATTAGCGACCATTGAAGCCTTTCTAACCCATAAACGTATTCGCCTGATGCCGAATGCCAGTCTTGGGCGTAAGCTCTATCATGCGTTAAAGCTGTGCGAAAAAAATATCAATTTTGCTGATGAAAGTGGTTTGGGTTTAGAGTCTTCTCAAATCAAAACCACATGGAAATTGTTTGAAGCACGTGTGTTAAATCTTGCCCAAGCAAGCTATGAAGTGGCATGGCTACGTGCTAATTTTATCCATCAAAATGTCAACGAATTTGACGAAGAATAAATTTCTCAAAACTACATTGACGTAAAAATAGAACGCATAAAAAACGATGCGAAGATCGACTGTCAAATAAGCTCAAATAGAATTTTTTAGCTTCATCGCTTTGTCATTTTTCGGTCATTGTTTTGTCTTAATTTTAACGCCATTGATTTTCTTTGAAAAATTTAGGACAAATAGATGCAATTTCTTGCAAAAAAACTCCCTTTAAGCGTTTTAACACGATCTCTGTTTGCTGTTGCGATAACAAGCTTCGTTGCCTGTGCTCATCAGCCCGAAGTTGATCAACCGATGATTGCAAATGTTGACGCTGAAAGCAATGATGTCGCCAATACACAGCACGATAGATTACCCACTCCGCAAGCCATAGGACAGATTGATCTGTTTGGAGGTGCACGTCGGGTCGATCAAGAGCGCAGTCAATTGTTAAAAGATTCGATCGATGATGCACATGCCAAAAATGTGATTTTATTTATCGGTGATGGCACCAGTGACTCAGAAATCACCATTGCACGGAATTATCTTGCGGGTGCGTCAGGTTATCTGAAAGGGATTGATGCTTTGCCATTTACTGCAAGCTATACCACTTATTCGATTGATCCAGATGGTCGAGTAAATTATGTGACGGACTCTGCGGCATCGGCAAGTGCTTGGGCGACAGGTGCCAAGTCTTACAATGGTTCATTGGGTATAGATCGTCATAGCAAAATCCACCCGTCTTTGCTTGAGATTGCGAAAGCCAATGGACTCGCAACAGGTAATGTGACGACGACGGAAATCCAAGATGCAACACCTGCGTCAATGTATGCGCATATCTCAGCACGCAAATGCTATACGCCTGAAAAAACAGCGGAGCTGTGTACAAGTGAAACCTTACAAAAAGGTGGCCTAGGATCGATCACAGAGCAATTGTTAAAGAATCACGCGGACATCACCTTGGGTGGTGGTTCAGCACATTTCGATGCAATAGCTACAGCAGGGCAATATCAAGGACAAACCTTATTACAACAAGCCAAAGCACGTGGATTTCGCATCGTCAATAATTTGCAAGAATTGCAAGCTGTCGATGCAGTAAGTCAACAGCAACCAGTAATTGGCTTATTTGCAAGTAGCCATTTACCAGTGATTTGGACTGGACCACAATCTACGCTGAATGGGAATAAAAAACCTGCGATCGAATGTCAAGATAATCCTGAGTTTGTATCAGGAACACCACGACTCAAAGAAATGACAGCCAAAGCATTGTCGTTATTGGTGAATCATCCAAAAGGATTTTTCTTACAAGTGGAAAGTGGCTCGATTGATAAACAAAATCATAAAGCCAATGCTTGTGGTCAGATTGGCGAAACCAAGCAACTGGATGAGGCAATCCAAGTTGGGCTTGAGTTTGCGAAGCAACATGGTGAAACTTTGATTATTGTGACGGGCGATCATGCGCACACCAGTCAAATTATTCCAACCAAAGCCAATAGCCCAGGACTTACTATTGCACTGAAGACACCAATTGATCAATCGGTTATGGCGGTGAACTACGGTACAGAAACAGGGGATAGCCAAGCGCATACAGGTGCACAAGTACGCATCGCTGCATTCGGTCCGAGAGCGGCGAATGTGACAGGGTTGCTTGATCAGACGGATTTATTTTTCATTATTCGGGATGCATTGAATCTTCCGCAAAATGCTAAATAAAATTCTTTAAATCTTTTGGAAAGTACTCGATTAATAAGTACATACCTCAAAATGCAAAAACCTTGAATCATACAGATTCAAGGTTTTTTTATTGCATCGAGATAAACCACACGAAATAAACAGCTTGGGCTTTGGTGTTTAGACTTACGATGCTTTCAATTCAGGATTTTTAAAAATGTGTTATGCGACTTGTACAGGAATACAGTTGGCAGTATGGCTGACAGTATTGTCTGGATTTGCATAGACTAGGCGTGGTTTGTGACGATTTGCTTCAGCTTCGTCGAAATTGCCAAAAGTTGCGATGATAATAATATCGCCGACATCAGCCTGATGTGCGGCACCACCATTGACTGAAATAATACCAGAGTTGTCTTCGCCGCGGATTGCATAAGTAGCAAAGCGTTTGCCATTAGTAACATTCCATACATGAATTTCTTCATATTCACGAATGCCAGCCAAATCCATCAATGCGCCATCAATTGCACAGGATCCCTCGTAATGCAGCTCGGCTTGAGTGACGATTGCACGGTGGATTTTGCATTTTAATAAGCGGGATTGCATGGGAGTGCTCCTCAACAAGATGTCATGATCAGAACAATCATGAGCTCATAACCATTAAGTGGTGCATTTTGCAAGGTTTACAAGGATAACACAAGCTGATTTTAAATTTTGATTAATTTTTAAACAATTTTAAACGCATTAATCGCATTCATGGCTTGCTGAACTTGTCCTTGAATCAGTGATTTGGATTGTGCCAAAGCATGATCAATTGCTTGATCCATCAGCTGTTGCTCAGAACTCGGTGCTTTACTTAGCACATGCCCAGAAACACGCTCTTTACTGCCTGGGTGTCCGATACCAATACGCAATCGTAAGAAATCTGCACCAATGTGCGGGACGATATCTTTTAAACCGTTATGACCACCATGACCGCCACCGTTTTTTAGGCGAATCACACCAGGACTCATATCGAGTTCGTCGTGCGCAATGAGAATCTGTTGTGGGAGAATTTGATAAAATTTGGCAAAGGGAACGACACTTTGACCAGATCGATTCATATAGGTGAGTGGAAGGAGTAAACGAACGTCGTGTCCTTCGATTGTACCACGTCCAGAGATAGCGTGGTATTTGCTGTCATTTTTCAGTGGGATGTTGTATCTGTCTGCAAGACGTTCAACATACCAAAAGCCAGCATTGTGTCGGGTTTGGGCATATTCCGAACCCGGATTGCCCAAACCGACAATGAGCGATAGCGAACTGTCACGATCACTCATCAGGCGATTACTCGTCTTTTTTCTCTTCAGCGTCATCTGCTTCAGATTGTTCTTCAGCAACTTCTGCTTCAGTAGCTTCAGCTTCAACATCTTCAGCAGCCTTACGAACTTCAGTAACTGATGCAACGGCTTGGTCGTGTTCTTCACCATGCTCAAGTGCAACAATTGTTACGCCTTCTGGAAGCTTGATGTCTGACAAGTGAACAACATCACCAATTGCCAAATCTTGAACGTCAATAGAGATCGACTCTGGAAGGTTACGTGGTAAAGTTCTTACTTCAACTTCGTTTAAGTTCACCATTAACATACCACCAGCTTTCACGCCTACAGCAGTTTCTTGGTTTTCGAAGTGTAATGGAACGTTTACAGTCAACGCTTCACCCGCTTTCACACGTAGGAAGTCTGCATGCATCGGTGTGTTTTTCGAAGGATGACGTTGCATCGCTTTGATAACCACTTGCTCATCTTTACCATCAACTTTAATGGTGATGATTGACGAGAAGAATGCTTCGCTTTCAATTGCTTTAACCACTTCACGAAGTGCCAAAGTGATTGAAGCAGGCTCTTTGCCAGCACCGTAGATGATTGCAGGAACTTTTTCTTCACGACGAAGGCGGCGGCTCGCACCTTTCCCTTCATGTGCAGTATCACGTGCGTTTGCATTTAATACAAAATTGCTCATTGAGATATCCTCAAAAAGTGAATGACATGTTGAATTTGCGACCAATTCAACGATAAAAAACCCAATGAATCGAGATTCATTGGGCTCGAAAGCGCAATATTATATATAACTATCGAACATTGCGCTAATAGATTCTTCATTATTGATGCGTCGGATGGTTTCAGCCACCATTGAAGACACAGATACTTGACGAATATTCGGTAAATCTTGAACTTCAGGAGAGAGCGGAATGGTGTCCGTAACAACTAATTCATCAATCACAGAGTTCTTTAAATTTTCAATGGCTTTGCCTGATAAAACAGGGTGCGTTGCATAGGCAACCACACGGCGTGCACCAAACTGTTTTAAAGCCTCAGCAGCTTTACACAATGTCCCAGCAGTATCCACCATATCATCGACGATCACACAATCACGGTCTTTGACATCACCGATCAAGTGCATTACTTGAGATTCATTGGCTTTTTGACGACGTTTGTCAATGATTGCAAGGTCAATGTCACCCATTTGCTTAGCAACTGCACGTGCACGGACTACACCACCCACGTCAGGAGAAACCACAACAAGGTTGTGATATTGCTGTTGACGTAAATCAGCCAAAAGCACTGGTGTGCCGTAGATGTTATCTACAGGGATATCGAAGAAACCTTGAATCTGATCGGCATGCAAATCAATCATTACCACACGGTCAATACCAACTGTAGTGAGCATGTCTGCAACCACTTTTGCGGTAATCGGTACACGTGCAGAACGTGGACGACGGTCTTGACGTGCATAGCCAAAGTAAGGAATCACCGCAGTAATACGACCCGCACTAGAGCGGCGCAACGCATCTGCCATGACCAAGATTTCCATTAAGTTGTCATTGGTTGGTGCACAAGTTGGTTGCACGATAAAGACATCTTTACCACGAACATTTTCAGTGATTTCAATAGAAATTTCACCGTCAGAAAAAGTGGCAACTTGAGCTGAACCCAAAGGGATATGAAGATGGCTAACAACTTTATGGGCGAATTGTGGATGCGCATTTCCACTAAAAACGACAAGATTGGGCATGTGGGACCCTTAATGTGTTTGGCTAAATAAGAAGTATAAAATAATGGCAGGGGCGGCTGGATTCGAACCAACGGATGGCGAGATCAAAACCCGCTGCCTTACCACTTGGCGACGCCCCTAACTTTTCTGATTTAAAGTGATTGATTAGAAAATCAATACTGCTTAAATCAATGATCTAGAATCACTTGAATCAGCACGAATGTAGTCAAATACTGGCGATGTATTTAAGGTTTTTGCAAGATAAGCCTGAAAAGGCGCATTATCAGCAATCGCTTGTACATCAACACCAATGGTTTGTACATCATGCGTAAACTCAAGAAATACACAAGCTCCTGTACCAGTAAGTTTGGCTTGACCGTATTGATTTAAATACTGAAAAGCTTCATTGACTGGTGGGTACAGCTCCCGAGCGAGTGGCTCAAAATTGTTCCCGAACAGACTTGGATTCTGTTGATAGGCGGCAAATTTAGAGGGCTTTGTATTTCTTGTCAATGATTTTTGAGAAAATAATGCTTGAGTGCTGATAAAACAGTCAGGTTTTATAATGACAAATTGCTGACTTGGTAAGTCGTGAATCGGTGTGATGATTTCACCGATGCCTTCTGCCCAAGCATTTTTTCCCACGATAAAAATTGGCACGTCTGCACCTAGCATCGTACCAATTTCAATGAGCTGTTGTTGTGAGAGATGACATTGCCACAATTCATTTAAAATTAATAATGTCGTCGCTGCGTTGGATGAACCACCGCCCAGACCTGCGCCCATTGGTATGTGTTTATCTAATCGAATATCACAACCTGCATGTGCAAGCTGTGCAAAGGGTTTAATCGCAGTCGCTGCACGGTAGATCAGGTTTTTTTCTATCGTGACATCGACGGCATTGGCATCACTGAGTGTAATCGTATCACTTTGATTGACTTGAAAATAAATATCATCATGTAAATCAATGAGCTGAAATATGGTTTGCAACTCATGATAGCCATTGTCACGCTGTCCAGTGATGTGTAAAAACAGATTCAACTTGGCAGGTGAGGGAACGCAAATTGTCGTATTCGGATTGTTCACGTGCTGTGTGCTCACATTCAACTTATTCACGACTTTGAATGGTTAAGGTCACACGGTTTTCTTGTGCATCGTCAATCAAATTGAGCTTGTTTGGATATTTTGCAGATTCATTTTCATAATGCAAAGTCGCCGACCAACCACCTTCTTGAATAGATTGATTACGCCCTTGTGCGTCTTTTTCTACTTTTGCTGATGAAGTCACGGCTTGACCACTCACCCAAGAGATGAGATGCGTAATCGGCGCGTGCCAACCTGTGGCTTTAAAGAGTAACTCTTCAGGTGTTTCGGCTTTGATCGTTCCAGTTTTGCTACTGGTGAGTGTGACATCGCCTGCTTGACCACGAATCGAGGTTTGCCCAATACCAAGCGCACCAGTGAGGTCAATGGCGAATTGATCGCCAACTTGCGTCCAACCGTAGAAAGCTGAACCATTTTGTTTTGGCGTGCGGACACCGATTTTTCCTGTGATTTTAAATTGTTCTGCACTTGGCACATTACTATTGGTAGGGATAGATGGCGCAGTTTTAATCGTTTGACAGCCAACTAGACCAGTTAAACTTAAACACAAAAGCAGGCTAGAAATACGTAAATTGATCAATGGAAATACTCTTTTTAAGAATGATGTGAATGTGTCGTAAAAGATTTAGACAAATCTGGTGAAATGTTTGGCGCATTAAATTCAAGCAGTTGATCTAGCTCAGTCGCATCAGGGTGTGCTGTTTTGAGCTCACGATAGACTTGATTAAAGCGATCAACATCACCTCGAATATACAAAGCTTTGGCATAACGCATACCAATGCCTAAGCTAGGTGCAAGTTGATATGCTTGTGCCAATGCCTGTACAGCAACATCATAATCGCTTTGCAAGTACGCCACGTAACCAAGTGTATCTAATATGGAGGCTTGTTGTGGTGCATAGACTAAAGCTTGTTCTGCATAACGACGTGCAAGATCAAGTTTGCGGTTTTGCTGTGCCAAAGTGTAAGCATAAGCGTTTAGAAAAGTTGGGCTATTCGGCTCAATTTCTAACAGTTTATTTAAGGCAAAATCCAAGCGATCACGATCTTTAAATGGGTCGAGCAAGAGTACCTGACTATAAATCAACTCGGCATCATTTGGGTCTTGTTGCAAGGCTTCATCAAGAAGCATCAAAGCTTGTGAAGAATTTCCTACACTTTGCAAAATCTGTGCTTGCAACTGATAAAGAAAACTGGATTGGCTTGGGTGGCTGACACGCTCTTGAGTGAGTAGTTGGATCGCTTCGGTGGAACGATTGTACTTTAAATACAAGCTGGTCAAATTTTTTCGTGCGACAGGGTAGAGATTGCCATCGACTGCTTTATACAGTTTGATCGCTTGTTCAACCTCCTGATTACGCTCTGCACTGACTGCCAAATAATAATTGGCTTGGTCTTGATACTGCGCAGAGTTTTGTAGCCGTTTTAGATAATTGCCTGCATTCTGATATTGCTTAGCATCAATACTGGTAATCCCTGCAAGAAACAGTAATTGTTCATGGTCAGGATATTTACGCACCATGCGACGCAGTTTGCGAAGTGCTTTATCTGTTTGATTCTTCTTCAATAAATGTTGAACCTGATAAAGATCAACATCAGGAGTGTCCTGAAAAAAGCTTTTCCATGATAGCCAACGCATGGCACGGGATTCTTGATTTGAGGCAAGATACAATTTCGCTTTGAGAATAATAAAACTTGGTACACGAGGACGTTGTTTCAATGCGAGATTGACTTTGTGGAGTGCAGATTCGTATTGCAGATTTTCAGCTTCTAAACCTGCGATCATGACCAATAAGGATGGATTTTGCTTTTTATCCACCGAATTTAACGCATTCAACATTTCTTGACGTGCTTCGGCGGATTCAGGGTAAATCCCTGCCAATATACCTTCGATATTGGCATTCGGGTCGAGCTGTAAGATACGATCAAGGGTCTTTGCCGAAAGTTCATATTGCTTCGCACGTAAAGATAAATGCGCCAAATAAAACAGCGCAGGGGTATCTTCAGGATAGCGGTCTACCCACACTTTGGCGATATACAGTGCTCTTGGAATATCGTTGGCTTTGAGTGCCAAATCTAAAGCACGCTCATTGATCATCGGTTGATTATATTCATCGACCAAAGCCAGATAAGTGGTCAAAGACTCTTCAATTTGATCTTGGCTGAGCGCAAATTCCGCAACAAAGACAGGCAGAAAAATGTTGTCTTCATTTGCATTATTTTTATTTAAATTTCCACTGCCTACAATACTATTCGCTTGCCAACGGGCTTTCATTTGCTCAGCAAGTTGTTCTTCTTGCTCAATCTGTTGATCTGAATTTGACTGATCGTTGACGAGCTGTTGCGGATTAGATTCTTGATTTGTTTTTGCAATAGTTTTAATTGATTTATTATCAGCCCAAGAATATGACGCATAGGCTATACTTCCTAAAATCAGGAATGTGATAGAATGCTTTTTTGCCAAGCGTAGCCACCTGTTTTGTACAGGCTTTTCTTGCGCTTTGCGTTTTTGCAACGAGTCATTTTGCGCTAGATTATCTGGCATGAAGTCCACATTTTGGGTCATGGTTTATTTCATTTATGTCTATCTTTTTATCACAACTTTGCTGATTGAAGAAGTGCTATGAATTTTGTTGCGATCGGCGTCAATCACCATACAGCTTCCGTGCAGATGCGAGAAAAGATCGCATTTAATGCTGAACGCTTGCGTGCGCTCTTTGCTCAGAACCAAAATCAACCCAATCTCAATGATCTGGTCGTGGTATCGACGAATTGGTTAGCGCAGTCTAATGGTTTTGAGGTCAAGACGCTGTTACAACATGTATATCGTTATGAAGATGTGCAAGCCATGACGCATCTGATGCGGGTCGCAGGCGGACTAGATTCTCTGATGCTTGGCGAACCGCAAATCTTAGGTCAGGTCAAATCTGCGCTTCAACTCGCCAAAGACAATGGCGTAGTATCTACTAATCTCAACCGCTTATTCGAGTTTGCATTTTACGCTGCGAAGCGTGTGCGCACTGAAACTGCTGTGGGTGAACATGCCATTTCGATGGGCTATGCGGTGGCACAACTTGCGTCGCAAGTGTTTAGCCACGTGTCTGAACTCACTGTCATGATCGTTGCCGCAGGCGAGATGAATAGCTTAGTCGCAAAGCATTTGGCGGAAATGGGTGTGGCAAAAATCATTATTTGCAATCGCACTCGACAACGTGCAGAAAATCTTGCACAAGAGCTCGGTGCACGTGTCGCTGTTGAAGTGGTTGATTTCGATCAATTGGCAACGCAGTTGCACCGTACGGATGTGGTATCAAGTTGCACAGGCAGTTTACATCAAGTGATTCATTATGATGATGTCAAAAAAGCCTTAAAACAGCGTAAATATCAGCCGATGCTGCTGGTTGATTTGGCTGTACCACGAGATATAGATGATAAAGTTAATAAGCTCGATGGTATTTATCTGTATGGTGTTGATGACTTGCAATCGGTCATAGATGAAAATATGGTGCAGCGTCGTCAAGCCGCTTTAGATGCTGAAGTAATGGTATCGCAACTGGCTTCGCAGTTCGTCATCAATGAAAAGATTCATCAAGCAGGGCGTGAAATTCACCATTATCGTGAAGTCGCAGAACAACAACGTCAGACAGAGCTTGAGTTCGCTTTAGAACAGCTCAAACAAGGTGCTGAACCTGAAGTATTATTGGAAGCAATGTCATATCGACTGACCCAAAAAATGCTGCATATCCCCTCAAAACTTTTCCGAGAAGCAGCAAAATCAGAAGATCCAACGCATTTTGAATGGCTCAATCAAACCGTCTTAGATATTGAGCAACATGCTCGAACGCTGAAAGATTTAAATAAAAAATAGGTAATGATTTTAAATGCTTAGTTTCTCTTCTTCGCAGAAGCTCCTCCCTTTTTTAAAGAGAGGTTGGGTGGGATTGAGCTTGAGAACTGTATGGAGAGAGGAAGTTACTTTTAATAGTCCACTCGAATTTCAGAACGACTCAGTTGTTTATACGCATCATTGAGTTGTTGTTTAAGATTGTGCATTTCTTTGATGGATGCAGGCTGTTTTAATTTTTTGCGTAAAAACTCAACTTGTAAGCGATGATATAAATCTTCAGCGTGCTTATTAATATCTTCAGGATGATCCATGCCAAGCTGTGAAAGTTGGATTTTATTGAGTAGTGGTAAAAGCTGTGGGTGAAGATGGCTACATGCGCCAAGCACGAAGACTCGACACGCTTCGACATCTTGTGGCAATTGTTCTTCAATACGATCCAAAGTATCTAAAAAATGTTTAATCAAAGATTGCTCAGGGAGTAAAGCTCGCAAGGTTTCAAATGCTTTATACAACTTTGGAAAATGTAATAACAACACCATCAAAAGCTGACTATGGTCAATACCGCCAAAGCTTAGATTTAAATCATTACTATTGGCTTCGGCGTTGCGACGACCAAAACCAAGCCGATCTTTAAATGATTGAGAGAGTAGGTATTTATACGAACCATTGGGCAATTGTTGGCTAAGTTGGCGTAACTCGCCCATCACTTGCCCTTTGCCTTCGGGTGAGGTGATATCAAAGCGTTGAGTCAGCTGTGCATAGAGAAAGTCGGATAATAATGGCGATTGCCCGAGTTTTTCTAAAAAAGCTTCTTGTCCAATACTTTGAATCAACGAGTCAGGGTCATGTTGATCGGGCAGGATAAAGAAGTGCAACTGACGACCATCTTCAAGCAAAGGGAGGGCGATTTCTAAAGTACGCCATGCGGCTTTTTGACCTGCGCTATCCCCATCGAAGGCCAGTGTTAAGCTGTTATTTTGCCGAAATAAAATATTTAAATGCTCTGCATTACTTGCTGTACCTAAAGTCGCAACTGCACCATGAATGCCTGATTGATGTAAAGCAATCACGTCCATATAGCCTTCGACCATCAGCCACTGTTCGGCTTTGGCTTTGCGTCCTTCATATAAGCCATACAGCAATTGATTTTTATGGAAAACTTCGGAGTCAGGTGAGTTGATATATTTCGGTTTTATTTCGTCGTTTAAGGCACGACCACCGAAACCGACCACACGCCCTTTGGCATCTCGAATGGGGAAAATTACCCGATCACGTAGCAAGTTGAATTGACGACCTTGATCGCTTTCACGGATTAAGCCAACCAGTTTTAAGCCTTCAATGTCTTGCGGAAAGGCTTGTTCTAAATGTTGCCAGTCTGTCGGCGCATAGCCTAAACGCCAATTGTCTATGGTGTCTTGGCTGAGCCCTCGATTTTGAAAATAATTTTGGGCGTGTGGTGCTTGTTTCAGCTGTTGTTGATAATAGCTTGCGACTGCTTCGAGCAAATCATACAGACTGGCTTCTTGAGGCTGTTCATGAAGCCCTTGTTCTTGTAACTCTTGTGGATGAAAATCGAAGTGTGCATCGTCAGGATAAAAAAATGCGTCAGGTTGATATTGATCATAACTCTGATCTACATGACTTTGCTCTACATAATTCTGCGCTTCAAATGCCTGATTCTCAGGGTGATCATTTGGTGGAGTGTGCTCATCTGTTTTGTTGTTGTTTTTATCGCTAGAGCTTGGAGCAGGCTTGACTTGTTGCGGTTGGCGTTTATACGTCGCCGATTTTGCAGCAAAGTTATCTTTAGGTAATTCGATGCCTGCATGTTGTGCCAAGTCTTTCATCACATCAATGAAAGGGCGATTATCTATTTCCATCAAAAACTTGATGGCATTACCATTGGCTTGGCAACCAAAGCAGTGATAATAGGCTTTGTCACGGTAGACGTGGAACGACGGTGTTTTTTCTTGATGAAAAGGACAACAGCCTGAATAGGTGCGTCCTGTTTTTTTGAGTTTGACCCGTTGGTTAATCAACTCGACAATATCCGTGCGATCGAGGATTTGATCAATCGTATGCTGTGGAATTGCCATAGTGTTTACTTTGAGGTTTGTAAAAAATTAAAATTTGCTGAGTCAATTGTGGCGAGCTCAATGTTGAAATGCAAGAGAGATCGTTCAGAGATTATTGTATTAAAAAATCCCCAAACATGTTGTTCAGGGATTTTTGATTTAAATTATGTGTTGAAATTATTCAGCAGTTGCTTCTGCGTCAGCAACGTTGGATGAATTTTCTACGGTTGATTCAACTTCAGGAGGTTCAATTTCACTGCTTTGTGTTTCAGCGCTTTCAATTTCAGCGTTTTCAGTTGTCGCCTGATCATCTTTACCGAGTAAACCAAAGCTTAAACGGTTCATTAAACTACGCTGATTATTATCGTCAGATGATTCAGTATTTGTATTTGATGGCTGGCTCATGTTTGATTCAGTAGCGTAGGTGTTTTTTGCAGAACGTCCCACAATACCTAGCGTCAATTTATTGACGATACTGGCTTCATTACGTGCAGCACGTAAGTTCACTTCGCCATTATTTTTTAATAAACCAGGGTAGTTCGCTTGGAGCAATTCTTTATATTGATTTGCAGTTGCCGTATCACCAAGTTGATCATAGCCATAAGCAATCGTTGCAATGGCTTCGGGAGTTTGAGGGACTTGTGGATAATATTCGAGTACCCAACGGCTACGCTGAATCGCAGCAACCCAAGCTTTACGCTCAATGTTGTAACGGGCAACATTCATTTCGCTTTCGGCAAGCTCTTCACCGATAAACTGCATACGCTGCGCTGCATCTACCGCATATTTGCTACTTGGGAAACGGCGAATAAAATCAGAAAAATTTTGATAAGCCACTTTTAAATAGCTGGTGTCACGGTGCGCTTGTTTGAGTGAGGTGTAGCGAAGCAGCCCATCGTAGTTTTGCTCCATGTTCGATACGCCACGTACATAATAGGCATAATCCACTTGAGGATGCTGTGGATTGAGGCGAATAAAGCGTTCTGCTAATGCGATTGCGGCTGGATAGTCTGATTGCTTAAAGCGTGTATACATTAAATCAAGCTGAGCTTGTTGTGTGTAGCGTCCAGTCGGGAAATAAGTGTCTAAAGCTTGGAGTTGTTCGCTTGCTTCGGTATATTGACCACGTTCTAGGGCTTTTTGAGCTTTTTCGTAGTAAGCTTGTTCGCTGGATTTCGGACCTGTATCGGTAACTTTATTTGGGTTGCTGTTACAGCCGACCAAAGCCACTGAAACACCCATCGATAGGGACACAAGCAAAACATTCAAACGCGACAGCGACATAAAAACTCCTCAACACTGGGCAATCAGCTACAATAGGCGTATTAAACCATTTTTATTGAAATGTGAGCAAATGACTTCAACGCAATCTGCACAAAATTCTTCGGCACAACATCCTGATGATTTCGACGATGATGTTCAAGAGACATTCGATCAAAGCACCAATCAAAACCTGAATCCAGATCACGATCAAAATCATGATCAAGACCACGATCAAATGTCAGATACAGAACAGCAGGCAATGGATAGGCAAGCTACGCATATTCGTCGTCAATGTCAATTGGATGATTGTTTTCTTGGACAACGCTTCGATCAGATCGCTGCGCAAGTTTGGGATGATTTCTCACGTGAAAAATTAAAAGCTTGGATTGCTGAAGGCGCATTACTGGTCAATGGACAACAGGTCAAAGGCAAAGCAAGAAGTGATGGCACGGAAGAATTAACGCTTGATGTCGAGCTTGCACCACAGCTGAGTAGCCAACCAGAAGATATTCCATTGCAAATCGTCTATGAAGATGACGATATTCTCGTGATTAATAAACCTGTAGGCATGGTGGTACACCCCGGTGCCGGCAATCATACTGGGACTTTGGTCAATGCCTTGCTTTATCATTATCCAAAATCTCGGGAATTGGCTCGTGCAGGTTTGGTGCATCGTATCGATAAAGACACCAGTGGTCTATTGGTCATCGCCAAAACCTTAGAAGCTCAGCATCACTTAACTCGACAACTCTCAAAAAAATCGGTCTATCGTGTCTATGATTTAGTTTGCTATGGTCATATCATTGCAGGTGGTACAGTTGATGCGCCGATCAAACGTCATCCTGTTGACCGTACCAAGATGGCAGTAGTGAATGGCGGAAAAGACGCAGTGACACATTACAATGTGCTTGATCGTTATACGCATTTTAGTTTGATCCAAGCACAGCTTGAAACAGGGCGTACCCATCAGATTCGTGTGCATTTCAGCCATATCGGTCATCCATTGGTCGGTGATCCGACCTATTCACGGTTGAAATTGCCAAAAGGTGTTTCTCAAGAACTCGCCAATTATCTACAACACTTTAAACGTCAGGCTTTACATGCACGTGCGCTTGGATTGATTCATCCACGCACAGGTGAAGAAATGGAATTTGAGGCGGAATGGCCAAGTGATTTTGAGCAATTGGTCAGTTTGCTTGAAGATGAAGGTCAATTGAAAAATGGCTGAGTTTGAGGACACAATGACTGATTCAAATTCATGGCTCACAGCGACAGGTCTGCCAAGCAATGTCTATGCAGGGCAGACGGTTTCGGTCATTGATCCTTTAACTGACAATGCTCAACCTTATTCGCATCCAATCTATTTACAACAAAACTTGGCATTACATGTTGGTGATGATGCAAGGCAAGTGCAACGCAACCGTTTTCATTTGTTAAAAGCATTACAGTCTTATGGTGCGACACAATTACACTGGCTCAGTCAGACGCATAGTACGATCGCTCACCGTATAGATTCGACGGTAAATACACGGCTTTTAGAAGGTGATGGTTTGGTGACATCCGAGCAAGGTGTTGCTTTGATGATGATGACGGCGGATTGTTTGCCTATCGTATTGAGTAATCTAGACGGGACAGAAGTGGCATGTCTGCATGCAGGTTGGCGAGGGCTTGCCAATGGCATTATCGAAGCGACTGTCAAGCAAATGAAGTCGCAACCGACTTTTGCATGGATGGGTGCGGCGATTAGCCAACAGCATTTTGAAGTCGGTGCAGAAGTGAAAGCGACTTTTGTGCAAGAAAATGCTAATTTTGAAAACGATTTTTTAATGCAGAATAATGGAAAATTTTTAGCAGACTTATACAGTATTGCCCGAAAAAAACTTACTGCGCTTGGTGTGGAAAATGTGTCAGGTGGTGAACATTGCACTTTTGCAGAAGCGGATAAATTTTATTCATATCGTCGAAATAGCACGAGAGGGCGCATGGCGACTTTTATATTTATTCGAGCAAAAGATGTTAAACTAGATGCAACCATTTAAATTTATTTATTTTTCATGTCTGTGATCGAATCAGCAGCGCTTGGCGCATCAGTCAAGATGTGTATCGTCTACCATAGTGCCTATGGACATACCGAAAAAGTCGCACAACATATTGCAGAAGGCGCAAAGCTTGCAGGTGCCGAGGTCATCGCAATGCCTGTTAGCGCAGTGCAATGGGAAGCACTCGATGTTTCAGACATTATTATCATGGGTTGTCCGACCTATATGGGTAGTCTGACTGCAGAACTAAAACTTTTTATGGAGGCCTCATCCAAGCGTTGGCTCGCACGGACTTGGCAAGGCAAGATTGCCGCAGGATTTACCAATGGTGGTGGTTTAAGTGGTGACAAGCTTGCGGTGATTCAGCAAATCAATCTGTTTGCCATGCAACACGGTATGTTGTGGGCAGGCTTGCCATTTATGCCGACAGGACGTAGCCCAAGTGATATTAACCGCATGTCGTGCTTTTTAGGCTTAATGACACAATCCGATAATGCCAGTGTTGAAGTGACGCCACCAGAGGGCGATTTGGAAACTGCTGTCCAGTTTGGGAAATATTTAGTCAGTTTAAAGCAATAGAATTTTGAATTTACAGTATTAAACCAAAATCACTCTACATCAAAGACTGAATCTTGCGCATCAAATCGCCAAGTACGGACAATACGTAGCTCGCTAATCTCTTTCATTTTTGCGTCGAAACGACCAAACGGCATGGCACGACGTACAGAGGCTTTTGCGGCTTCATCAAGCACTGAACTGCCTGAACTTTGTAAAAGGCGAATTGCACGAATACCGCCTTGCGAATTTAAAATCACCATTAAACGCACTTCACCTGATAGCTTTTGTTGTTTGGCAGCTTGAGGGTAGTAGCGATTACCAAACATTTCGACTTTTTGGCGGAAGCGATCAAGATACTCCGCAGAAGCATCGGCTTTGGCTTGAATCCCTGTAATGGTTTTGACTTTTTGTTTTTTGGCATACATCTGATGACGCTGTGCGTATTGTGCTTCGATACTGGCGATCATCGCTGCACGTGATTCTTGCTGACTTTGCAGCTCATCGACTTTCTTTTTTCGCTCATCTTCTTGGCTTTGTTTTTGCCAACTGAGCGTGGTCATCAGCATCCGTTCTTGGAAGTCGAGCTGTTGCTTTTGTGAAAGCTGTTGAAGCATCTCTTGTTGTTCTTTGCCCTCAGATGCCGCAGGCGTTGCATTGGGGATTGGACTGGTTTGCGCATGAAGCTGTTTGAGCTCACCATCGCCTGCTTGATCATGTTGCGCAACAAAATCACTGCCTTTGACTTTATCTTTATTTAAGTGGACTGCAATGGTGACATCTTTGGTCGCCATCGGTGCGGCCTTGCCTGACACAAACTGAATGCTGATAAATGCGAGATGTGCGCCAATCGCAATGATCAACGCAGTAATAAACAGTGGATCTTTCCACCATTCTCTTTGTTGAGTATGGGTCTGAATAAATTGGAAATAATCCTGTTTGGTCTGACTCACCCCTGAATCCTTTTTGTGAAAGACAATTTAATTCACTTGCATTTTTTTAATAAAAATAACTAACGACTACGTCGAGATGATGCAAATTTTAGCAAATCAAGAGACATAATGACGGTAGCGACTTGAGTATATGCCATATTTTAAGCACAATCCTATGCATTGCCAATGTATTTTGCATTATTAAAGAATATACTTTGCTTCAATTTGAGTAGTGTAGAACCAATCTATGTCCAGTATCATCTCGAAAATTGCCACAGTCGCCCGTAATCTGTATCAGCAGACTGAGGATTTTATCGAAGAAGAACGTAGCTTTACCGTGTCACAAAATCTACTCAATGCGACATTCCAAAAGTACGTTACGGACAATGTCGGACTGCTCAAAGACTTACATGCAGACCTCTATGATGACTGGTTGCGTCTCTACGCAACCGTTAATGTGGCAGGTATCTATGCCTCGTTGTCGGTAGATTTAAAGCTGGTTCAGATGATTTTTAATCAAGATCAGCAATATCTTGTCTTTGAGCAAATCTCAAAAACGCAAGTCATCGAAGCCCGGATCAAAGGCAGATTTAAAAATATGGCAGTGCGTGCGGCGCTGTATTTTTATCAACAGGTTTTGGATAAAGACCCACTTGGGCCGATTTTGCAAAAATATAATATCGTCGAAATGAAACATGGTTTGCTGTTTTTGAGCTTAAATCGCTGGCTTGGTCGCCTAAAACCAGTCACAAACACTTTGCAAAAAGTCCAAGTCAATCATGGCGTACTCCGTGAAACAAAATTGATTTTAAAAACCAATGTTAATCTTGATGCGGTGCTCAAACGTGGTCGTGAGCCGAAAATCTTTGAAGATTGGGAATTGGAAGAACTTGAACTGGCTGACGATCAAATCACACCAATTCGTGATTAAATGTGTACAAAATATAAAGTTAATCACATTTTGAAACATTTATTGCATCGTATTGTGTCCCTGACGCCCATACATTTGTAATAGCGTTATTTAATTTTGGCTTTTCAATGTTCTTACTGATTTTCTACTTCTCTTTTGATAAGTCAGTGTTGGTTTGTTGAATTTGCTGAAAATTGATATCTCCCACGATTCGAGGTAGCACATGACATTTACATTGAATAAAAACACAATCACAAAATTGGTCGCCATTGGTGCGTTAAGTTTGAGCACGTTTGGTATGGCATCGTTGAGCCACGCTTTGTCACCATTTGAAGCGACTTATCAATTTACCTACGGCAATAAGAAAATGGGCGATGCGACTCGCAAACTCAGCAAAATCGGCAATCAATGGCAGTATCAATTTTCTTCAAAGATTCCCGTGATTGGTAGCGCCACTGAAACCAGTAAGTTCGGTTTTCAAAATGGTTTGATTACGTCAGACTCATACCAACGTCGCACTAAGATTTTGATTCATAGTGATACGGTCAATATGAATTTTAATCCAAGCCAAAAGAGTATTACCACTTCACGTAAAGACCAAAATCGTACTTTGACGTGGAAAAGCGGTGTGCTTGATGATCTTAATGCAGAGCTTCAAGTCCGTGAAGATTTGAAAAAAGGTGCTTTAAAATCAAGTTATTGGATTGCAGACTATAAAGAAGTCGAAGCACGCAAGTTTGTCAAAGAAGGTTCGGAGAAAGTTAAAGCTGCAAATGGCAAAATTTATGATACGGTGAAGGTTCGCTTGAAGCATGATCGTGCCACGAAAAACACCATCTTTTGGCTTGCACCGAGCTTAGATTATTTACCAATCAAAGTGACGCATCAAGATGATGATCAAAGTTATGGTTTGTTGTTAAAGGCGAGCAAATAACTTGAATAATTCACGCTGAATAAACGGAAAAAGACGATGAAATCTCATCGTCTTTTTATTTTTATATTGAGAAAATATCTTATAAATCAATCTCAGTTCTTGCTCGGCGAGCCTCTTCACTGGCATCGTAGTTTTGAATCAACTTTAAATAATATTCACGAGCACGAGGAATATCTTGATCGACATTCTTGGCGATTTCACTTAAGCGAAACAGAGATGCAGGTGCTTTGCTTGAGGTAGGGTAGTTACCAGCGACGATTTCAAAGTTATCTTTGGCTTGATTAAAATTTGGCGGTGTAAGCGATAGGTTAAACTCACCAAGCCAATAATAGGCATTGCTCACATAAGCACTGGTTGGATGTTGCTGAATAAAATCCTCCATTCGCGGAATTGCACTGGCTGCACCACCTTGTTGGTAGGCATCATACGCCAAGTTATACGCTTCTTTATCTGTTAGAGGTGCTTGCTCATCGCTAGACTGATTGCTTGGTGTGGTGCTGTCCTCAGGTGGCGCATTTTCAGTGCTATCGTCAGTTGGTGTTCCATCTAACTCACTCAATGTGCTGGATTCGTTGGCATCGACTTTTTGATTGAGCAGTTCAAGACGTTGATCTAAGTCGGTATAACGATTTTTAAGCTCATTTTCCATCTGTTCGATTTGATTATTTTGCTCTTCGATTTGACCTCGCAAATCTCGAATTTGATTTTGCAATTGTCCCACTGTTTGACGCAAATCCCACAGTTGATTGTTTTGCTGTGCAGGAGCAACAGTCGCTGTGGGGGTGGAAAGATTGCGTTGCTCAATCGGTACTGCATGGCTCAAAGTCTGCGCAAACATTGCACTTGCAAGTAAAGTGATTTTTTTCATAAATTACTCTTATCAAAACGACAGATTTTCAAATATAAGCTTGAGTATAACGAGCAAGCGAGATTTGCTCCATGTCATCGTGGCGAAATTGTTAGCAATTTTGTTTATTTTTAGCCGACATTGTGGGGAAAATAAGCAGTAATTGGCTTTGCCGAGTATTTCAGCTTGCATGGGAGTTAAAAATCGATATACTTGGTCGGGCAATGGTAGCCCTGCTGGTGGCTTCGCAATTGTACTCTGCGAACCCCGCCAGGACCGGAAGGTAGCAACGGTAGTGGAAATATGATGTGCCGAAGTATTGCTAGTAGGGTTGCCACCCAAATTTTATAATAAGAAATCGTTGTTCCTCTTTTTGATTCCTTTCAATCTATAGCTTTACACGCACGCTATGATTCCGCACATGGCTATACTTTTCCTGATGGTGATTTTTGCCTTTCTGATCATATATTCCTAAAAGTTTAAATATTTATTCCGAATTAATTTATTTCAAAATCAATATGTTGATATTTTAGTCAGGTGTTTTTGTCTGGCGAAGTGTTTGTGTGCGCTATGACAAATTGAAACGATCTATTACAATGCGTTAACACGAATTGTAGAGTTTAAATTTTGGATCAGCACGCTTCTCATTTACAGCGCGGTTTGAAAAACCGACATATCCAATTGATTGCCATGGGTGGCGCTATTGGAACGGGATTGTTCCTTGGTTCGGCTGATGTGATTCAGTCGGCGGGACCTTCGATTATTTTAGGTTATGCGATTGGTGGTTTCATTGCCTTTTTGATCATGCGTCATCTAGGCGAAATGATCGTGCATGAACCTGTCGCAGGCTCATTTAGCTATTTTGCCAACAAGTATTGGGGACGTTTCGGCGGATTCCTTGCAGGATGGAATTACTGGATTTTATATGTTTTGGTGGCGATGACGGAGCTCACCGCTGTTGCCAAATATATTAATTATTGGTGGCCTCATATTCCTGCGTGGTCTTCAGTACTATTTTTCTTCATTGTGATTACTTTGATCAACCTGACCAATGTGAAGTTCTACGGTGAATCAGAGTTTTGGCTGGCGATTATCAAAGTCACTGCGGTGATTGCGATGATTGTATTTGGCTTATATTTGCTGTTTTTCCCAACCCCAGATTCGACTGCTTCATTTAGCAACCTGTGGACACATGGCGGATTCTTCCCGAATGGCTTTGATGGCTTATTCATGATGATGGCATTCTTGATGTTTGCTTTCGGTGGGATTGAGTTGATCGGGATGGCAGCTGCTGAGGCTGAGAATCCGCAAAAAACAATTCCAAAAGCGATCAACCAAGTGGTCTATCGTATCCTGATTTTCTATGTGGGTGCGCTTACCGTATTACTATCTTTAGTACCTTGGAATCAACTTGATCTTGGTGGTTTGGATAAGAGTCCATTTGTGATGATCTTTAGTCAAATGGGCATCAACTGGGCAGCGAACTTGCTGAATTTCATTATCTTGACGGCAGCCTTGTCAGTGTATAATAGTGGTATGTTTGCCAATAGTCGTATGTTGTACGGCTTAGCACAGCAGGGGAATGCACCAAAAGTATTCTTAAAATTGAATAAGCAAGGTGTACCGATTCCTGCGGTGTTGATGTCTGCGGTGTTGATCTTCGGCTGTGTATTGCTGAACTACTTTGTTCCTGAGAAAGCATTAAGCCATTTGATTTATATCGTGGTGGGTGCTTTGGTATTGAACTGGGCGATGATTAGCTTGACGCATTTGAAGTTTAAGCAAGCAACCAAGTCGATTAAAACCTCGTTCCCTGCATTGTTTTCACCGCTGAGTAATTATATTGTTCTAGCGTTTATCGCAGTGGTGCTCTACATCATGTGGCAACAAGGCTTTAAGGAGTCTGTGTTGATGATTCCTGTTTGGATCGTTTTGATGTGGGGCTTCTTTCAGTTGCTCGTTCGTAAGTCAACAGATCAAGTTGAGTAAATAGATAGTTTCTGTCTAATCGCTCTTCATCTATTCGTATAATTGTTTGCAAAAACAAGAATTTCAGTTAAGTTATGGGCACACGCCTATAGCTTAACTGGATAGAGCAGTTGCCTCCTAAGCGACCGACGTGGGTTCGAGTCCCGCTGGGCGTACCAGTTTCAAGCATTGATTTTTATGTATCACGTTTCAAAAAGAACTTATTTAATATTCTCAATATTAATCATCGGTACAGCATCACCACCTGCATAGGTCGGCAAGCGTCCATCCCATTTTTCAATGGCTTTAAGATTGACATACTCACGACCACCTTGCGCACGGATCGCTTCGGCTTGAATACGAATCGCCTCAGCCTCACCTTCGGCTTGAGTAATACGTTGTTCGGCTTCAATCTTGGTACGTTCAAGAATGTTTTTTGCTTTCAGTGTGCGCTGTACTTCGGTTTGCTTGGCTTCAATTGCAGCATCAAACTCCCGAGAAAAACGAAAATCAGTCAGCTGTACATCTTCGACGATGATGTGATATTTACTCAAGGATTCACGCATGCTTCGATCAATATTGGCTTTTACGATAGGGCGTTCTGTCAGTAGTTTTTCCGCTGTAAATTTTGCAGTGACGCTTTTCACCGTTTCATGGATACGAGGTGCGATAATCTTTTCATCGACATCAAGCCCAGTATTTCGAATAATCGGAATCAATTTATCTTTATCTAAGCGGTAGTTCAGCGACACTTCGGTTTGTACATTTTGTAAGTCAGCACTCGCCGCAGTCGTTGGTGTAGCAACTTTTTGTGTTTTGATATCGACAGTACGTGTCGAGTCAATAAATGGAATCTTGAGATGTACACCTTCGCCGCTAACTCCAATGGCCTCACCAAAGCGCATGACGACTTTTCGAGAGCCTGCTTGAACGGTATAGATCGCAGAGAAAAGTACGATAAAAACAGGGATGGCAATGGGTAGCCATTTTGTCCATTGTGGGAATTTTGGCGTGTTAGACATAATATTTTTCATTATGTGTCCTGAGGGTCTGCTGATATTTCAGCTTGTTGTTAAAAAATCTTCTCAAAAATACTGTTTAAATTCAAAGCCTAAAGGCTTTTTTACATTCAAGAAATATATTTAAATACAGAATATAGCATTGTAACAATGTACTTCTGAAAGAAAAGCTGTTTTGCTATATTGATGTAAGAAATTGAAAATAAGTTATGGAATTGAAAATTAAGTCAGGAGTTTAAACATGAAGAAAAGTTTAACAATTTTTGCTTTGGCACTGAGTTGTATGGGGTGTGCGACCTCAACTTTAATGCGAGATACAGGGCGTAACTACGAAAAGACAGTACGTGAAACTCTGCTACAAGATACCGTCGTGGCATTTGCGCAACCTGCCAAGCCAATACGAGATATGCCGAATGATAATGTGGTCATTGTTGGTCAACAATATAGCTATGTACTGACAAACGGTGGGAAGAACTTTGTCACGGTATTAAGCCGTTTAAATCCTAAGAATATAAAGGTAAGTAGAGGACTAGACTTTTATTCTGAAAAAAATGATGGCACATTTACAGGGGTTTTAGAGCTGAGCTATGTGGCATTGAGAGAAGATATTAGCAAGAGCGATTTAAACTTCTTTATTGAAAATGATGCCAAAGAATGTAGTAGTTATAGTGATAAGCAAATGAACGCACAGCGCTTTTGTTTTGAAATTCCGCTCAGTGGTGTGACTTACCCGCAAGCAAAGAACTTAGATCGTCTAAACTCTAATCTCAAGCAGTTGAGCAAGCCGTATCACGTGTCGATCTATACCAATAAAAAAGAAATGGAACATACCAGTAGTCGCAATAACCCTGCCAAAAAGTTGGTATTGTTGCCATTTGCTGTGGCATTTGATGTGATCACGTCACCATTCCAAGCGGCAGCTGAGATTTTTGATTAACGGAAAACTAGATAGCTGAAAAAAGAAGCCTTGCAATTGCAAGGCTTCTTTATTTCTCCAATCAAGACTTTATCAATTAAGCCTGATCTTCTTTCTTCGGTTGTTCACGTAAGCGAATACCCAAGTCACGAAGTTGCGTTGATTCCACAGGCGCAGGCGCTTGAGTGAGTGGGCATTCCGCAGTCTTGGTTTTCGGGAATGCTATGACATCACGGATCGAAGATGCGCCAGTCATCAGCATGATCAAACGATCTAAACCAAATGCCAAACCACCGTGTGGCGGTGCGCCATAACGCAATGCATTGAGTAAGAAGCTGAATTTTTCTTCGGCTTCTTCTGCACCAATACCGAGTGCTTCGAAGATCGCTTGTTGCATTTCTAAGGTATAAATACGCATTGAACCACCACCAAGCTCTGTACCGTTCAATACCATATCATAGGCAACGGATAATGCTTCACCTGGATTGTTTTTCACTTCTTCAACGCTTGATTTAGGCAAGGTAAATGGGTGATGTACAGAGGTCCATTTGCCATCATCAGTTTCTTCAAACATTGGGAAATCAACGACCCAAAGTGGCGCCCATTCGCAAGTCGCAAGTTTCAAATCATGACCGATTTTCACACGAAGTGCGCCCATCGCATCATTCACGACTTTGGCTTTGTCTGCACCGAAGAATACGATGTCGCCATTTTCAGCGCCAACACGTTCTAGCAGTTGCATGACGATTGGTTCGATGAATTTCACGATTGGCGATTGTAAGCCTTCGATACCTTTTTCGATCTCGTTGACTTTGATATATGCCAAGCCTTTTGCACCGTAGATGCCAACAAACTTGGTGTATTCATCAATTGCACTACGAGGCAATGAGGCAGCACCAGGAACACGAAGCGCAGCAATACGACCTTTAGGGTCTTTGGCAGGCCCTGCAAAGACTTTGAATTCCACTTCTTGCATGAGGTCTGCAACATCGACCAATTTCAATGGAATACGCAGATCGGGCTTGTCTGAGGCATAATCACGCATTGCCTCACTGTACGGCATGCGTTGGAATTTATCAAATTTGATTCCCAATAATTCATCAAATAGTTTGACCGTCATGCCTTCCATCAAATCCATGATTTCATCATCAGATAAGAAAGAAGTTTCGACGTCGATTTGGGTAAATTCAGGCTGACGATCAGCACGTAAATCTTCATCACGGAAGCATTTTGCGATTTGGTAATAACGATCAATACCACCAACCATTAACAGTTGTTTAAACAATTGTGGTGATTGTGGCAATGCGTAGAAACTACCGTTTGATACACGACTTGGCACGAGATAGTCACGTGCGCCTTCTGGTGTAGCACGGGTCAAAATCGGCGTTTCAACATCTAAGAAACCATGGTCATCCAAATAGTTGCGGATCAAATTGGTGACTTTTGAGCGGAAACGTAAACGCTCCAACATTTCAGGACGACGGATGTCTAAGAAGCGATATTTTAAGCGGTGTTCTTCTGACACGCTAATGTTGTCGTCATTGAGTGGAAATGGTGGCGTTTCAGATGCTGCAAGGACTTCGATGTCTTTGCCCAATACTTCGATCTGACCGCTGACCATATTGGCATTTTCGGTGCCTTCGTAGCGACGACGCACACGACCTGTAATTTTTAATACGAACTCTGAGCGTGCTTTATCCGCAGTGGTAAATGCTTCTGGGGTGTCAGGGTCGATCACCACTTGCACTAGACCATCACGGTCACGCATGTCTAAGAAAATCACTCCACCGTGGTCACGGCGACGATGTACCCAACCGCATAATGTTACGGTTTGATCGATTTGCGCTTCTGTCAAAGAACCGCAGTAATGAGTTCGCATCATGTTATGTTTAAACCTATTTTCCAAACTATATTGGGTGTTGTGGCGCATACGTAAACAGCGTACCGCCTGTGAACTAGCGATTATGCCTATTTGTGTGCTTTGGCTCAAGTCGAGATTGTCTGAGTTGCCAAGAATTGCGGTAAATTTTCGGGATGGATTGCTGAGCGGATTGTTTTGGGTAAATTTTCAACAATTAAAGTCAACATAGATAAAAAGAAGTTGTGAAAATTAAATAATGTTATAACATAACAATAATTTTTAGAAATATCATTTTGGGGAATCATCATGCGTGTGGCATATACACCATTAAGTCTTGCGATATCAGCCATTTTGTTAAGTAGCATCGTTCATGCAGAAGTTGTTCAAGCGGACACTGCCGATACCGAAGCGACAGTTCAGAAATCACAAAAAGCGACAACGACAAAAGATGCAACTATAGACGGCACAGCGATAAAAGACACAGCGCCACAAGTGCATCAACTGCAAGTGATTACCGTGCAAGCCCATCCTTTAAGTCAAAGTGAAAATGATTTGGTACAAGCCAGTAATATCATTTAGAAAGAGCAACTCAGCCAAGGTGCGGCGACTTTGGGCGATGCGCTCAATGGTCAGTTGGGTATTCACAGTGATAACTTTGGCGCAGGGGCGAGTCGTCCTGTGATTCGTGGGCAAACTGCACCACGAGTCAAAGTCCTGACGGATTCATCCGAGGTGATGGATGCTTCGCAAATTTCGCCTGATCATGCCTCAACGGTCGATCCTGCATTGGCTCGAAAAATTGAAGTGCTTCGAGGTCCATCGACTTTACTCTATGGCGGTGGTGCGGTCGGTGGTGTGGTGAATGTTCTCGATGAAAAAATTCCAACGCAAATGCCTGATGGCGCTGTCGATGGTGAAGTGCATTTGCGAGGGAATACCGTAGCCAATGAAAAACTCGGTGCAGCAGGCATCACAGTCGGTTTGGGTGAGCAATTTGCCTTGCGTTTAGAAGGGGATAAGCGAGAGGCGGACGACTTTGCAGTTTCAGGCTATACGCATGATGGCGAAAAAGAAAAGCGTGTCGATGGCACGTGGAATGAAGGGGAAAATGTGTCCATCGGCTTGTCTTGGATTGGTGATAGAGGTTATGCGGGGGTTGCCTATAGCGAACGCAAAGACCAATATGCTTTGCCTGGACACAGCCATGAATATGAAAGCTGTCATCCGCATGGTACGCATTTACACTGTGGCTCACATGATGATCACGATCATGAAGAAGCACCGTGGGTTGATCTGAAATCGAAACGAGTTGATTTTCGTGCCGAATATCAGCAACCTTTTGCAGGGATTGAAACTTTACGTGCACGAGCAGGTTACACTGATTATCAACATGACGAAATTGATGAGGGTACAGTCAGTACAACCTTTAAAAATAAAGGCTTTGATGGACGTTTAGAATTTGTACATGTGCCACTTGCAGGTTGGGAAGGTGTGTTTGGCGCACAATATAGCAATTCAGAATTCCAAGCGCTCGGTGCAGAGGCATTTTTGCCTAAAACCACCACCGAAAATTTAGCAGGATTTTTAATTGAGCATTATCAATGGAATGATGTGCATTTCGAAGTCGGCGCACGTGTAGAACAACAGCAGATCGACGCTACCGAAAGTGGTTTAAAAGATTATGAGGATACTGCGTATTCAACTTCGGCATCGGCAAAATGGCAATTCGCCCCTGAATATGCCGCAAGCATTGCCTATAGCTATGGCGAACGCATGCCAAATGCACAAGAGCTCTATGCTAATGGCGTTCATCTTGCCACCAATACTTATGAAATTGGCAACCAAGATTTAGGTAAGGAAAAATCGCACAATATCGAGATTGGTTTGAGTAAAGATGCGGGGGATCTCGGTTTTGCCTTGAATGCGTTTTATAACCAAGTCGATGACTATATTTATGCCAATACTTTAGATCGCTATGAGAATTTCCGTTTGGTCGAGTATCAACAACGTGATGCAGACTTTATTGGTGCGGAAGGGCAGATCAGCTATCAATTTAGCCCACTTTATCGAGGCAAGGTTTTCGCCGATCACGTCCAAGCCCAGTTTAATGATAATTCAGATTTGCCACGCATTCCTGCAACACGTGCAGGTATACGTTTTGATGCCGATTTCTCTCAACAATTTGGGGATGGCATTCATGGTGGCTTAGAGTATATTTACGGTTTCGAGCAAGATCGTATCGCCGACTTTGAAGAAAAAACCTCAGATTATCGTTTGGTCAATCTAGACATCAGTTATGAGCAACAGCTAAGTGATTCGTGGTCTTATCAAATCTATTTAAAAGCCAATAACTTGTTCGATCAAACCTATTATAACCACGCTTCTTATCTGTCGAGTATTCCACAGCAGGGGCGTAATTTTACCTCAGGGATTCGCTTCCGTTTTTAATTCAGTTCGCTATTTCTTTTGTGAAACTATTCGTTTAGAAAATGCTTCAAACATCACGTTTGAAGCATTTTTGCTTTAGACTTTAAAGCATCGAAAATGGAATCTCTGAAATGTCCACACCGCTTCCGAAATTGTCTTATCAATGGATTGAATCACCTGTCGGGCAGCTCAAGCTGATTGCCAATGACTGTGCACTGGTCGCAGTATTGTGGGAAGCGGATAAACCTAATCGAGTGTTGCTTGGCGACATGCAACATGACCCAAATCATCCGATCTTAAAACTCACAGCACAACAATTACACGAATATTTTCACGGTGAGCGTAAACAATTTGATGTGCCACTAGAGTTTTATGGTACAGATTTTCAGAAATCCGTCTGGGCAGAATTACTAAAAATTCCCTTTGGAGAAACACGTAGTTATTTACAGATTGCACAGTCGCTAAATAATCCGAAAGCAGTGCGTGCCGTTGGCGCTGCCAATGGTAAAAATCCCATCTCGATCATTGCGCCGTGTCATCGAGTGATTGGTGCAAATGGCAGTCTGACAGGATTTGCAGGTGGACTAGGCAATAAGCAAAAGTTATTGTCATTAGAGCAATCTCAGCAGAGTTTGTTCTAAATATTTACTTTGGTGTATCCACGCTAACCGTCATAAAAAGTGCCTTGGTATAATGTAGCAGTGTCTGATCACCCGCCTGTCCATGACCTGGAATCACGATTTTTGCATTCGGATAGGTTTTCATCACTTGATCAATAGTCGTTGACCACGCCTTGACATTGGCATCGTCCAAATTACCTTTTTTCGCATCCAACTCTTTGACAAGACAACCACCAAACAAAACATTTTCTGCAGGATAATACGCTACGACATTATCTTTGGTATGACCTTCACCTAAAAACTTCACTTCGACATAGCTATCACCGACATCAATGCGTAGACTATTTTCAAAACCAAATTTTGGCAGGGCAGGATATTTGCCTTGTGCCAGTTCAAGGGTTTTAAGTGAGGTAATGGTTGGAATGTTTTTTTGCTGAAAAGCAGAAGTTCCGCCCAAAGTATCTTCATGAAAATGTGTACTGACCACAGCATTGATTTTTGCTTTTGTGGTTTTTTCAATCCAACTGATTAATTCATATGAAGCTTTATCATCCACAGGTGTATCGACCACAACCGCTTCATTATTGTTAATCACCACCATGCCATTTGATGGGACTTTTCCCCACGTTTCAGACTTAAAATAAGAGGTATGCTGATAGACATTCGGCGCAAGCTTGGTAATCACTAAATCTTCAGATTGATAGATTGGCTTAACTTGGTTCTCTACAGCGACGCTTTTGTGCGAATTGTCTGCATGCGCCACATGTGTTGCCACTGCGAGTTGCAGGCTACTTGCTAGAATTAAAGCGGTTTTTAACGACATTTTCATGATCAATTTTTCGAGAATATTCCATTGATCAACATCATAACCAAGCACACAAAGTCAGGTCGTTAGCGTTTTGTAATTCTTTTAAAGTTCATAGGACTTACACATTGATAAATTTATCACCATATAAATCAATAGCTTACACCAATAAATTGCGATTAAATTTTAATCAGCAATCTTTGTGTAACCAATTGATTTTTATATAAACTTAAAAAGATAGTGCGTAAGTCCTAGTTCAATTTGATGATCAAACATTTTTGCGAAATATCACTGCAAAAATTACAGTTCATCTTTTAATTTCTTTTGAAAGTTTTGCACGGATTTTACATATTTTCGCACTTTCCAGCGTGTCCAAAAGCTTCGTTCATAGCCTGCGGGTCCGACGTTGTAATATGCAATCGCCTTTTTCCAACTGCCTGCTTTGTCATGATAATCTGCCAAAATATAACTACCACAGAGTACATTGGTGCGCTCATCATAGAGATTGCTCCCACAAATCGCCCGCCAATAGCTTGGAATGACTTGCATTAAACCGACTGCACCACTTGGTGAGCGCGCATTGCTCCGATAGTTGGATTCTTGTTGGATGATTGCCGCAATTAAAATTGGATCAACATCGTGCTTTTCTGAACCCTCGATAATATAAGGTGAAATGCGCTGTGCCGTACTGGAGTTGATGGCATAGGCACGCTGAATGCCTTGTGCTAATTTTTGACTTTTTTGTTGTGCATTGCCACGAAGCGTACTACACCCTGTGGCAAAAATTGCGATCAAACTGACAATAAAAAAAACTTTAGAAATTGGTGAAAACATCATCTGCACAATAAAATAGATCAATCCATGTGTTGATTAACATAGCATAGATCAACGTATTTTTGAGCTTGAAAATTCATAAATTTAACCAAGCTCACGCAATTGTCGTCGTGCATGTTTCAACGCAGAACGTAAACCTTCCTCCAAAGTTGGATGATAATACGGACGATCAAGTATATCTTCTAATGTCACTTGCTCGGCAATCATCCATGACAACATATGAGCAAGATGTTCTGCGGAATCCATAAAGAGTTCCGCGCCCAATAGTCGCTGTGAAGATTTCTCAATATATACTTCAATACCGCCGTAATTTTTACCTAAAGTGCGAGCCCGCCCTTGATTCTCGAAAGACTGAAAACCTGTAATAAAGACAATATTTCGCTGTTCCAATTCCTTTTTCGACTGACCTGCAATCGCCATTTGCGGATTGCTAAACACAATTGCTAATGGCGATAATTTTGGTAGAGCTTCGACTTGAGGATAATTTAACGCATTTGAAACGACATGCTTGCCAGTGTAGGAGGCAATATGTTGAATAGGGTTTTTGCTAAACGCATCGCCGACCACGAACATTGGATAATCGCCAAGTTGCTTGGTATCGTCATGGATTGGCAGTTTTTTTACATCGGTAAAACTCGCATCGACTTTGTACAAATCTAAAGTGCTGAGTAAAGAGTTGCGACCAATTGCACTCAAGACATAATCTACCCGAATCGTTTGAGCTTGTCCTTGTTGATCTTGATAATCGATCACTACTTCATCACCATCACGTGACATTGAAGACGGAAGAGTTTCAAACAGGATACTTAGTTGTTGGCTGATGTGTGCTTGGGCAATATTTTGCAAATTGTCAGAAGACAGAATCCCAACATGGCGACTACGCGCAAATGTAGTGACTTCGACACCGAGATTGTGCATGGCTTGCGAGAGCTCAATGGCTATCGCACCACTACCAATCACCGCCAGTCGCTTAGGCAAATCGGGCAATTCGAAAATATCATCGGTGCTAATCAATCGATCGCCCAATGCTTTTTGATCTCCTTGATCAAAGCGTGGTGTCGACCCGACGGCTAGAATAAAAGCCTTGGCTTGTAATTGTTCACCATTCACTTCAATGGTATTGGCATTAATGAATTTGGCTTTCCCTGAAATTTTATGTTCAGGATTCCATGAGTCTACATCTCGAATCACCGAGCGAGTAAAACGATCACGAAGTGCCCGTAGGTGTGTCATGACTCGACTGGTATCGGCTTCGATTTGTAGATTTAGCCCGACTCGATCTGCATGATGAGCGTCGTGCAGTCGATTTGCAGTTGAAACCAAAATCTTACTCGGCATACAGCCGACACGAGCGCAGGTGGTATCCCACGCCCCGTCATTGATGATGCGTAAATTATGCGTGTATTTGCGGGCTTCTTTATAAGCGCTGATTCCCGCTGATCCTGCGCCGATAATGATGAGGTCGAGCATAAAAGTTAATCACTGAAGAGTATCACCTAGAGTTTTATCAGAGATATTGCGAGGTCGTTTATTAGAAATGTAACAACCGCACTCAAATGTGATTATTTACAATATTTTTTGTTTTTTTACGTAAAAACGTGTGATAGATTGTACTCTACAATAAGTTTGTATGTGCTTTCTAGATTGATGGATAATATCATGGAACAAAAAATGAAGAAGTTTGGGGTGAACTCTACGTTGTTATTAACTTCACTATCTCTAGTTGCTTGTGGTGGCGGTGGAAGTGAAGGTTATTACAATAATGAGGGCTCGAATAACAACACAGATAACAGTGGTAATGAGTCTGAAACCGACACATCCAAAGTTGCAGAATCGCTCACAGTGACTTTGCAAGACACGGAAGGCAATAGTATTCAACAGGCGCAAGACGCAACCAAAGTTCAGTTTGCAGTCAAAGTGTTGAATGCTGACAAAGGTGGTATTGCAGAACAAAATGTCGTATTAAATATCTCGGATACCGATGGTTTGGGTGTCACCAGCGCAGCCTCGAAAGTTGCCTCTGGTGCTGATGGTATTGCCATTTTTGAATTGGATATTCCTACGATTCAAGCAGACTCAGGTAAAGTTAACCTCACAGCGACTGTTGATGGTACAACGATTCAACAGGTCTACACATTAAATATTAAAAAAGCCAGTGTGATTGTTAGTGATTACAATTTAAGTGTGCCGCAAGGCTCTGTTTTAAACTTACCAAAAGGTACAGCTAATCTCACTGTACAAGTGACCGACAGTAAGGGTGGGGCAAAATCAGGGCAAACTGTAGAACTGACACTGCCTCAAGAGATGAATGGCAAATTTGTCATTTCTTCTGGTTCTGCAATTTCTACAGATGCTGAAGGCAAAGCAGTTTTTGCTATAACGGCTAATGCCAACTTAACGACAACAGAAATTGCTGATTTTGTAAATAGCTCACAACAACTCAGCTTTAAATTGATTGATGAAAATAATGCTGAGAAAACGGAAGCAGCTGCAATCACGTTTAAAGATATTTCTACAGTTGTAAATACTTTGGAAATTATTAAACCTGACGATGCGATTGTTGCCAAAGGTGGTCAGCAAACAATCAAAGTTTATGCAAAAAATAGTAATGGCGACTTTGTAGCCAACAAAAAAGTCCAATTAAGAACGAATAGTGCGGGTTATGGCGTTAAATTAGATAGTGCAGAGAAGCAAACCAATGCGCAAGGTTATGCAGAATTTACTTTAAAGAGTGATTCTGATTATCCAATCGCATTATCTCAACGAGGGATTTTGTTGACTGCAAATTATGTTGATGGTAATGAGCAGATTAGTGGTAATGCCACAGTACAAGTCGTGACCAGTGATGATACTGTAGATGATCAAGAGCTTGTACAGCGTCTTGAGATTGCATCATCATACAAAGTCAATGCAAATGCTGACTCAGTTACAATCTCTGTGAAAGGTGTCAACTTTAAAGGTGTCGGTGCGAGTCAAGGTAAGCTGACTCTTGCGTTGAATGATGCTGCAACAGCAAACGGTGTAACTTTTGCTGGTAGTGCGACGCAAGACTTTGCGAAAGCGACAAATGGTGTTTTAACTTATACATTAAAAACCAATGCGAAAACGCCTGCTGCTGTCGAGGCACTTGTTGATGCTGGTATTGAAGCAACATTTACTACTGATAATGGTGAAGAAGAAACCATTAAAATTACAGTTGCTGATGAAGAGGTATCCAGTGAAGCTGTACAGTATCTAATGATTGACCCAATCAATGAGAGCTTTGATCCAACCCAAGACCAAGAGATTGAGTTGAAAGTTAAAGCTGTTGGTGATCAAGGCAGTGCGCTTGTTGGGGAAAAGGTATCTATCCGTACAGCATTATCTGCATCACAATTGACGACATTGAACTTAAGCTTGGAAGGACAATCTGAAAAGTTAACCGATGTGAATGGTTATGCAACATTCAAATATCAGTATAAATATAATAAGTCGAGTGCTCAGCAGGAGTTGGCTAAAAACGGCGTGACATTTACCACCACGGCGTTATCTAGTGCGAAAACACAATCGATTAAGGCAAATTTCCAAACTCCAGTCGACACATCAAAAGTCGTGTTGGATTATTTCGCTGTCGATACCGAAGGTACAGCAGTGATTGCCTTGAACACTGAAAAAGAAATTTTGGTGAAAGTGAAAGCCATGGGTGTAGATGGCAAGGTGCTACAAGGTCAAGATATCGCTATTGGTATTGATGATACTGCGATTGCAAATGGGATTTCTTATGCCTCTGCCACCAATATCGCCTCAAATGCGCAAGGTGAAGTCACGTTCAAGCTCTCTGTTAAAGCGAGAAATGAGTCTGAGTTAAATGCATTATTAGAAAATGGTGTCACCGTAGCGGTTGTTTCAAATCGAGCTGATGGTAGTAAGTATTCTGCAACACGTAAAATTGAGTTAACTTCTACTGGCACGTCTACAGGTACAGAAGAAAGTAAAGTTGATTATTTACTTGCTGATCCATTATTAACTGCTTTTGATTACACAACTGATCAAACAATTTCTGTACGCTTCAAAGCATTAGATGCAAATGGTAGTCCGCTTGCCAATGAGGCAGTCACAATTAAGCCGACTTTAACCAATCAGCAACTGGCTGATTTAAATCTCAGTCTTGTCAATAGTGCGACCCAAACTACTGATGCACAGGGCTATGTCACGTTTACTTATAGCTATAAGTATGCGAATACGACGACACAAGAAACACTCGCTAAGCGTGGTGTGACCTTGGTAGCAAAATCAGCAAATGGCAATGAGCGTAGCTTAAAACTCAACTTCAAAGCACCAACGGCAGTGAATGTGGTTGATCTTGATTACTTTACTGTCAATACGGCTGGTCAGGCACAGATTAAATCAGGTGATGACAGCACAATCTCAGTGAAAGTACTCGCTAAAGGAACTGATGGTAAAGTCTTAGCCAATCAGAAGATTTCTATTGGTATTGATGATACGGCGATCCAAAATGGCATTTCATACGATTCCGCAACGACGTTAACCACTGATGCAGGTGGTAATGTTGAGTTTAAACTCACAGCTTCACCTGAAAACCAAAAAGAATTAGACAACCTGATCGCTAATGGGTTGACGGTATCTGTCAAGGCGATTCGTCCAGACGGCAGCGAATATACAGCACTGCGTACCATTGAATTGGTTGAAAAAACCGAACAGCAACAAAGTCTTGTTGACTATTTGATTGTTGATCCAATCTCTGTATTTGACTATACCAAAGATCAAACCATCACTGTAAAAGTCAAGGCTTTGGGTGAAGATGGTGGTGTACTTGCCAATGAGCAATTGAGCATTGCCTCAACTTTATCGAGTGAAGATTTAACCAAGCTGAATCTCAGTTTAAACGGCGCAGCAGACAGTTATACCGATGCAGAAGGTTATGCATCTTTTGAGTTTTCATATAAATATGATGCTGCTTCTACAGTGCAAAAAGATATTGCACTGGCAGGTGTGCCATTAACGATTACTGCAACGAATGGTAAGGAGCAGGTTGCAACAATTAACTTTGCTTCTGCGACAAGCAATACCTTGGATTATCTCGTGCTGGATATGATCGGTTCGGCAACTGTAGATACTAATACTGATACGCCAGTTGCAGTGAAAGTCACTGCGACAGATACCAATGGTGAGCTGTTGGTAGGTCAGAAAGTAGAGATCGAAGTGGCAACAGTCAATGGTGTCAATCTCACGACCCCATCATCATTGATCACACTTGCGGATGATAGTGATACTGCTGAAGAAAATGAGGCTGGCACGGCAACTTTTGGTTTGAATATTAATCCGAAGAATGCAGAAGAGCTTGAAGCATTAGTCACTGATGGTGTGGTGGTCACTGTAAAATCAACACTTGCTGATGGTTCGGTACGTCAGTCTGTGCGTAAGCTCGAAGTGCAAAAATTTGAAGCACCAACTGTATCTAAAGTGGATAGCTTGTTAATTGATCCGATTTTAACAGCATTTGACTATACGCAAGATCATAGCATTACAGTGAAAGTGAAAGCACTGGATGAAAATGGTGGCGCACTGGCAAATGAAAAAGTTGATATCACGACCAATGTACAAGATAAGTTGGCGGATTTAAATTTCAGCCTAACTGGTGCTTCTTCGCAAATGACTGATGCGTCTGGTTATGCAACATTTGTATATGAATACAAGTATTCTGGCGAAGCGATACAGCGTGATATTTTAGACGGTGTTGAAATTACTGCAGAAGCAAATGGCACGTCGCAAACCTTGAATTTGAATTTTAAAGCTTCTCAAGCTTCAGAAAGTTTGGATTATATTCGCCTTGATACCACGACTGGCTCAGTGACAGTTCAGAAAGATGTCGAAACGGGTATTAATTTAACCCTGACAGCTTTCAATATTGGCGGTCAAGCACTTGAAGGTCAAGGTGTAAGTATCAGTATTGATGATGTGGCAGGTGAAAATGGCTTCTACCTTGATGGGGTAAATCAAGAAACTATCACTCAAACAACGGATACCAATGGTAATATTACCTTCAGATTAACGGGTACGCCTCGTAATGATTTAGAAGTTCAAAACTTATTAGAGCAAGGTTATGTGCAGTTGAATATCACTGCAACACGTGCTGATGGTTCAACTTACACCGCTTTGCGTCGTGTACAGTTAAATGCGTATTCTGAAGAGGCGGTATCGAAAGTTGCACAGTTGAACATTGATCCAATCAATCAAAGTTTTGATTATACTCAAGACCAAACAGTTCTAGTTAAGGTCAAAGCGCTTGATGCAACTGGTGGTGTACTTGCTAATGAAAAAATCGCAGTGAATGCGGCTGATTTTGTTAAATACAACTTTACTTTAGCAAATCCTTCAGAACAATTTACAGATGCAGATGGCTATGCAACTTTTACTTTCAGCTATAAGTATGATGCTAAAAATACTGAACAGCCGACTTTGGTTGGTGACTCCATACGAGTGATTGCTACAGCGAATAAAAGTACTGTTTCACAAGGTGTAGATGTTAACTTTGCTGCGCCAATTGTTAGCCAAGTATTAGATTATTTGAGTTTGAGTTCATCAAGTTATGCTGAAATCATTGCTACAAATGACACTAAAACGATCACAATTACTGTAGATGCGAAAGATACAGATGGTAACGACTTGGCTGGTCAGGCGGTTTCAATTGGTTTAAATGAAGCTTCTCTTAGCAATGGTGTGAGCTTAATTACGCCGAGCACGATCGTTACCAACGCAAATGGTCAAGTGACTTTCCAGATTCAGGTCGATCCGAAAACTGCTTCTGAGCTTGAAAATCTTGATGCAAATGATTTGACTGTTTCAGTCGTAGCCAATCGTCCTGACGGTTCACAGTATACTGCTGTTCGTAAGATTGAGCTTGCAAAACAAAGCGTGGTTTATGCTGATCTTGCAGGTTTAGATATTAGCTATTCACAAACAACGATCTCTACACTCGGGGGGGAAACCCGTGTCAAAGTCGTTGCGAAAGATGCCAGTGGTAATGTCATTGCAAACACACCTTTAGAAATTGCACTGTCATCTTTAACTTCTAGTCGTGCATCGCTCAGTGATGAACCTGTCACAACGAATAGTAAAGGTGAGGCTGAATTCACCGTGACAGTGTCTGAAGGTGAGTATGATCAAAGTTTGATTAAAAATGGCATTACCTTTGCTGTGGTGGGCACAAACCTAAATAATGGTGACCGTCTGCAACAAACTGGTAATATTACTGTCACTGTACCAGCCAATGCTTTGAATCCACGCTTAACAGCAGATACTAAGGTTGTTCGAGCAGGTGAAACTGTTCAAGTTTTTGCTGCAGTTAAGGATGAGCTGGGCATCAACAAAGGTGGCACACCAATGCGTCTAGCCTTAGATGATACTTCTAAGGCTTTGGGTATTACCTTAAGTAATGACACTGTGATGGTTTCGGATAGCCAAAATGTTGCAGTAGATTTGGTCATTCCAAAAGGCATTACTACGGCACAACTTAGTCAAATTACGGTTTCTGGCTCTATTGTGAATCCAAACGGAACAACTGTGCCAACGACATTGGTGTTTACTGTTGAAGATGCAGTGAATCCATATCATCTCAGTATAGATAGCAACCGTGTATCATTGAGCTCAGACGGTGATACCGCACTTGTGACTGTGAAGTTGCTCGATGCGAATGAAGGTGGCGTCGCGAATCAAACAGTTAATTTGGCTATTAACGATCCACGGAGTTCAACCAGTATTAATGGTGCTTCTGAATTGACTACCAATGAATTTGGTGAAGCTGTATTTGAAGTGTCCATGAAAAAATTGACAGGGACGCTGACTGCACCGATCGCTCCAATTACCGTTACAGCGAAGCAAACCACAGCAAATGGAGCGACAACAACACAGACTTCGCAAATTCAAGTACATACACCTACAGCGCTTGCACCACAGCTTGATCTTAAAATTAAGGCATCGAAAGATAAATTAAATGTTCGTGGCGATGCTGTAGAGGTTTCTGTTTTAGTCACAGATATGGATGGCTCTAGCCAAGCTGGAAAAGCGGTAACCTTAACTATTCCGCAATATCGTGACAATGGCGCATATATTCGTGGGGCATCAACACTTGAAAGTGATGAAAATGGCTGGGTGAAATTTACGGTTGTGCTTGATGAGGCATTGCAAACAGCAGGCTATGATTTTGTGAATCAAGATTTGACTGTCCAAGCAGTTGTTAAGGATGATCAAAATACCGAACGTCGTCAATCTTTTGTGATGGATGTCGTACCTTCTGAGGTGCCGAATGCCATTGGCTCGATTGCGGTCAGCTTGAATCCGACAACCACAGGATCGACTGATAATGGCGTGTATTACACCAAAGAAGGTTCTGTTCAAGTAGTTGATGTAGATGGCAAGCCGATTGCCAATCAAGATATTGTGATGGATATTCGACCAACGCGATATGTCGTTGGTAGTTGGATCTATGCAATTGCCAAAGATCCATGGGATAGAACACAAAACCCTGTGGAGCTTAAGGGTGAATTCCCATTTGAAGATTTGAAAGATTGGGTTGGACCAAATGCGGACTTTTTCCCTCTTTCGGGTATCACACCTAGCTTGAACCCAGTCCAGAATTTTGCAACGACTTGTACAATTGACAGTGCAACAACGACTTGGACAGCCAATGGTCAGGCATTACGTGTGGTCCGCTTCATTGGCGATAGTGATTCAAATCCATATACAGCATCATATCGTACGGATGAATTGGGTCGTTTTGACTTTAAAGTTGAATATCCTAAAGCCAATGCGCATTGGGTAACTGTGGAAATTGGAGCGAAGGCAAGCCTTGCACAAACCCCAATACGTGGTTATACAAGTTTCACACTAAGTGCAGTAAGCAGTGATTATGCTAGCGACGGTAGCTATGCGCCGAACCAAGTGAGTCCGTATACAACCTGTACAAACTAAAGAAAATGAGTTTAAAAAACAGCACCTCGGTGCTGTTTTTTTGTTGCAAAAATAAAAATCAAAGCCCCGCACCAACACTGACCGACGCAGTCGGGCGAACTTGCATTGACGAGCAGGCGGTAATACTCAAAAGACAACATAAAATTAATAAAGTTCTCATGATTCTGATCCAAATGAAAAGAACCATGATTCAAAATTTATGCATAAAAGAATAGCTAAAAGTCGTGTATATCTTGTAATGGATTATTATTAAAGGAAAATCGAACACGCTTAATCGTCAAGCAAATCCATTTGTTTTGCCAGTTGATACAGATTATTCGAGCGGTTTCCAGTACGACAGAACATCAAGATTGGTTTTGGTAGTTCATTATAGTGATTGGCAAAAGTACGTACATCCATCTCATCAATTTGCCCTGACACCACAGGCTGATAGACATAATCCAAACCGACTCCACGAGCTGCTTCTTCGATCTGTGCGCTGGTTGGTTGTTCTGCACCACCTTCCATGTCTGGGCGATTATTAATCACTGAACGAAATCCTTTCTCAACCACTTGAGGGATTTGTTCAACAGAGATTTGTCCTGCGAAGCCAACTGGATCTTGCATAGCTTGTGTCATATGTATCTCCTCAATCAATCTAAATATTTTATCAGTCGCCAATTGTGTTAAGTATAGGCAACTCGCTGGTTTAGACCCTATCATAGCATCTTTGTATTTTATTCCAGAGCTAAAAGAATGACAAAAATGTATGATTTCTTTGATTTAATCTTGTTGAGTTAAGCATAATTTTCAACGAGAAAACCTCGCTTAAAGGCGATCATCAAAGTTTGTGTTCAAGTTAAGCCTGATGGTGCAAACCACCAGTATGTATAAACAAAATCCGAGTTGATGCAGTGAAATGGTTTTGCTGTATCAACTGCCACAATTGATAAAAAGCTTTTCCTGTATAAATCGGCTCGAGTGGAAGCTGATATTTTTCACTGACATCTTCAACAAAGTTCAACAATCGCGCGTTATATTTGGCATAACCACCGAATGTTTCGTCAGGATAAATTTGCCAATTATTTTGAGTTGTCCATTTGCATACTTCATCATTTAAAAAATCACCTTTTAAAGCAGAAAATCCAATGATTTTTTGCTGTGGTGTCGATGCATTAATTAGCCCTGCAATGGTGCCACCTGTGCCGACTGCACAACAGATCACGTCAAAGTTTGCTCGATCAAAATCCGTTAAAATCTCCGCCGTACCTTTGATCGCTAAATCATTGGTTCCACCTTCGGGAATGATGTAGGTATTTGGATAGCGTTGTTGCAATTCGGCTAAAAATTCAGGTTTATTTTTCCGTCTATACTCTTGACGATTGACAAATTGAAATTGCATGCCAAGTTGAGATGTTTGTTCTAATATTGGATTCAACGCTTGATGTTGTAACTCTTCGCCTCGAATGATGCCAATGCTTTCAAACCCAAAAGCGTGCGCTGCCTGAGCAAGTGCGTAAATATGATTGGAGTATGCGCCGCCAAAACTCAGTAATTGTGTATAACCAAGCTTGCGTGCTTCAAGTAAGTTGTATTTGAGCTTGAAGAATTTATTGCCTGAAACGGTCGGGTGCACTAGATCAAGGCGTTTCACACTGAGTTGGATTTCACCTAAATCATCAAGGTGTTGATGGGGAATTTCTTTGAATTGTTCAAACATAGGAGAAATTCTTTTGCTTGGCTGAAAATCTTGCGACAATGGTACAAATTCTATCGTGAATCCATCTGCAATGAATAGCTCAATTGTCAATGTAACTCATCCGCTTTATGTCACCAGTGGAGAACCTGCGGGGATTGGTCCTGATATTTGTTTAGATTTGGCAAAACGTAAAGGCGCGCGTCCGATCGTGGTGCTTGCGGATAAAGCGCTATTGCAACAGCGAGCTCAGCAACTCGGTGTTGATGTCGAACTGATTGACTATGAAGGGCAAGATTGTGTGGCAGAGGATGGACAATTATTCGTGCATCATATCCCCGTCAATGTGCCTGTAGTGGCAGGACAACTCAATCCGAAAAATGCCGATTATGTGATTCGTCAGCTTGATTTTGCGGCAAATATGGCATTACAAGATCGCTGTGCAGGGATTGTCACTGCGCCAGTACAAAAGTCGGTGATTAATGAATCGGGCATTGTATTTAGCGGTCATACCGAATTTTTCCAAGAGAAAGCAGGTGTTGATCGTGTGGTGATGATGCTAGCAACCAAGTCGCTTCGAGTAGCATTGGTCACGACACATTTACCACTACGCCAAGTGGCGGACGCCATCACCACAGAACGTCTACAGCAAGTCATTGATATTCTAATTGCCGATTTACAGCTTAAGTTTCATATTGCAAATCCAAGAATACTAGTGTGTGGATTAAATCCGCATGCAGGTGAGGATGGTTATCTCGGCGATGAGGAAATTCGCATAATCAATCCTGTGCTGAAACGCTATCAAAAAAATGGCGTAAACATCAGCTTAGCCATGCCTGCCGATACCTTGTTTAATCCTGATCATTTAAAAAATGCCGATGCGGTACTGGCGATGTATCACGATCAAGGGCTTCCCGTGCTAAAATCACAAGGCTTTGGTGAAGCGGTCAATATCACTTTAGGCTTGCCGTTTATTCGCACCTCGGTCGATCATGGTACAGCGCTTGATTTGGCGGGTACGGGTCGTGCCAGTAGCTCCAGTCTGATGGTGGCGACCGATTTGGCATTGCAAATGGCAAGTGGCGATCAAAGTTGTTCTTCGGGTTGCGATTAAAGTTGTGATTCACCTCAGGCTCATCGTAAAGAAGCATACGAATAATTTAAATTAGTTAATACGAAGTTGGATAAGACATGTATCAAATCAATGCCCTCAATCCCAAGCAAGAAGGGCATCAAGCACGCAAACGCTTTGGGCAAAATTTTTTACATGATCAGCGGGTCATTGAAAAAATCGTGCGTGCGGTCAATCCACGTCATGATGATAATGTGGTGGAAATCGGTCCTGGACTCGCCGCACTGACATCGCCGTTAATTGGTGAAGTGGATCGTTTGACTGTGGTGGAGCTTGATCGAGATTTGGCAGCAGGCTTACCGAGTCGTGTGCCTTTTCCAGATCGCTTAAATATCATTGAAGCCGATGCACTTAAGTTTGATTTTGCGCAATTGGCGTCTGAAAAACCACTTCGCGTGGTGGGCAACTTACCGTATAACATTTCTACACCATTGCTCTTTCATCTCGTAGAACAAGGCGCAATGATTCAAGACATGCACTTTATGTTGCAAAAAGAAGTTGTCGAGCGGATTACAGCAGCGCCGAATAGTAAGACCTATGGTCGTCTTTCTGTCATGTTGCAGTATTATTGTAAGGCGACGTATTTGTTTGAAGTGCCTGCGGGTGCATTTAATCCACCGCCGAAAGTGACCAGTGCCGTGTTTTGCCTTGAGCCTTATGCAGATAAGCCGATTAAAGCGCAAAATGAAACCAATCTTTCGGCTTTGGTGGGGCATGTCTTTACTCAGCGTCGAAAAACCTTACGTAATAGCTTAAAAGGAAAACTGGATGATGACGGTTTTGCCAAAGCAGGTGTAGATCCGATGGCACGTCCTGAAACATTGAGCTTGGCGCAGTTTGTTGCACTGTCGGATGCGTGTATAGCCTTATTCTAAAATATGTCAATAGCTAGGGCATTTTAGAAAGTAGTTGTTGCCCTGAATTGTTAAAAATTGGTTAGTTGTAAAATGAAAATTGATATAACAGATTATCGCCATGTGTATGCGATTGGTGATTTGCAAGGCTGTTTTGCTGCACTCAAAGCATTGCTTAAAGAAATCCAATTTGACCCAAGCCAAGACTTTATTATTTTTACAGGTGATTTGGTTGCTCGTGGTGAGGACTCACTCTCTTGCTTACGCTTTGTAAAAAAACTTTATGATCAAAACGCTGCTGCAACGATTTTGGGTAATCATGATTTGACCTTGATTGCCACGGCACGAGGCATTAAAAAAATCAAAGAAAAAGATCGTACTCAAGATATTTTTGATGCAATGGATGGCAGCGACTTAATTGATTGGTTACGTCATCAGCCATTGTTTATTGAAACAGTTGATCATACTCCACAACTGGATGAGCCAAAACTTTCTGCGATTGTCCATGCAGGCATTCCACATATTTGGTCGATTGATCAAGTCATAGCGTATGCAAATGAAGTCGAGCAAGTCTTACAGGCAGATATCGCACGACTTGATGAGTTCCTCAAAGAAATGTATGGCAGTCAGCCGAATGTTTGGCATGATGATTTGTCAGATAATATTCGGCTTCGAGTCATTACCAATTATCTGACCCGCATGCGCCTGAGTGATGCGCAATCTGCGCTTGAGTTTGAATTTAAAGCGGGACTTGATGATGAGATGCCTGAAGGTTATCAACCGTGGTTCAACTTTAATGGTCAAGTTGAGCGAAGCCATCGTATTATCTTTGGGCATTGGGCGGCATTACAGGCGAAACCAATTCGTCAAAATGTTGTCGCAGTCGATGGTGGTTGTGTTTGGGGTGGGGAGTTGGTAGCGTTTAATTTGAAAAATGAGGAGCAGTTCAAAATATCCAATCCACTTTGACTGAATAGTTGAAAATAATAGCCTACCAAGGGATACGAAAGATTGGAAATTTGTATTAACTGTGATACAAAGAATGTAATAGCACAGTATTTTGTTGCACAAAATATAATTCAGATTCACTTGGGGTATTGAGCCAAATGGAAGAAAAACTTCAAAATTTAAAAGTGATGATTATCGACGATTCAAAGACAATTCGCCGTACTGCTGAAACCTTGCTACAACGAGAAGGATGCCAAGTTGTTAGTGCCGTAGATGGTTTTGATGCGCTTTCAAAAATCGTGGACTCTAATCCTGACATTATCTTTGTTGATATCATGATGCCTCGTCTTGATGGTTATCAAACCTGTGCCTTGATCAAAAACAATCAAAATTATCAAAATGTGCCAGTAATTATGCTGTCCAGTAAAGATGGTTTGTTTGATCAGGCGAAAGGAAAAATTGTTGGCTCGGAGCAGTATTTGACCAAGCCATTTAGTAAAGAAGAGTTGTTCGAAGCAATTAATAATCACGTCGCAGTGTAATACATTTGCGATTTAGTCGAGTAGGGTTTGAGTAATGGCACGCATCTTAATTATTGATGATTCACCGACCGAAACATTCCGTTTTAAGGAAATTTTGGAAAAGAATGGTTTTGAAACATTAGAGGCGAGTAATGGCGCTGATGGTGTTACGGTCGCTAAAGCAGAGCTACCTGATTTAATCCTGATGGATGTGGTCATGCCAGGTGTCAATGGTTTTCAGGCGACTCGTCAGATTACACGTGCTCCTGAAACACAGCATATTCCTGTGGTGATCGTGAGTACCAAAGATCAAGCGACAGATCGTCTATGGGGTAAGCGTCAAGGCGCAAAAGACTATTTGGTTAAACCAGTCGAAGAGAAGCAATTGATCGATGTGATTCATCAACACTTAAATACATAAAGTGAAAAATTATGGCAACCAAAGGATTTATCGAACTGCTAAGGCTGGCGGATCGGGGAAAGAAAAGACAAGTTAGTCAAATCAATCCCGAGCAGCGCTGGTCGGGTGTGGCGTTTGAAATGCTAGGCAAGTATTTTGTCGCACCGTTAGGTGATGTTGCTGAAGTGATTTATACACCAGAGTGGACACATGTGCCGCATACCCAGTCGTGGTCGTGCGGTATCGCCAATATTCGTGGACGTTTATTATCGATTTCGGATTTACCTGCTTTTGTTACAGATCAGTCTGCTGATACTGGGCGTGCGGGCAAGGTGATGTGTTTGACCCATCCTGAGCATTATTGTGGGGTGATGGTGGATCAGGTGTTTGGTATTCAGCATTTCAATACACAAAGTTATTTTAAAAAGTCAGAAGATCTAAAGGGTGAGCTTGATCAATTTTGCCAAGGTTATTTTATGGATAAAAATAAAGCTTGGCATGTGTTCATGTTGCGAGATCTTTTAAACAATCAGCGTTTTATGAATCCGTCATTATAAGCAAAAGCAATTGATGGACTATCGGGTGAAATAGGGGAGAGCTTGTATGGGCTTGTGGCGAGGAAAGAAAAGTAAACCATCAAAAGGAAGTAATGCGGCTTCTTTGCGATTTAAGAGTGAACTTGACCGTGTGGCAGGGTTCTTTGGTGAGGATCGACAGAAGTCTATTCGCTACCTGACAGTGCTATTGATTTCTTTACTGTTTACGATCATTTTCTTTGTATGGGTCATGTGGACCAACCGAACGGAAACGCAATTAACGCGGAGTTTGGGTGAGTTGCAACTTTTATCTCAACAAATCTCACGTCAGTCTGCCGAAGCATCAGTACGTGGTGACCAAGAGATCGTCAATGAGTTGCAACAAAGTCGTACGAGCTTTGAAGAAGAACTTGATGTCGTCGTCGATAAACATAGCGATACAAAGACTGTTGAAAAACTAGTCAATGAGTGGTCGCAAGTCGATAATAATATTGAGCTCATCGTCGGTCAACAACAAACCATTAATCAACTGCAAGGTTTAGGTCTGCAGATTACTGAAGCCATTCCAGGGATTCAGTCTGAATACAACTTGCTTGTCGATGAGATGACACGCGGTGGTTATTCTGCATCGCAGGTTGCTTTGGCAAAAAACCAAGTCTATCTCTCTGAGCGTATTTTGCGTTCGATCAATGCGGTATTGACGGGTGATACCAACTCTGTTGAATATGCAGATAACTTCAATGCCGATACCTTGACCTTTGGTGAATATATCGATGGTCAGTTGAATGGTAGTGCTGAGTATGGTGTGGTACGTATTGCAGAAGCAGATATGCGTGACATCTTGGAAGGTATTAAGACTGAATATGATGAAGTATTGAAAGCGACTGCTGCGAAAGTATTGAATGATTCAGCAAAATTACTTGCTGTACGTCAAGCGACAACAACGATTTTCACCCAAACAGATAATGTCAATACACTGCTCGATGCGTTGTCAGATGGTGTAAAACCAGTTTGGCATAATTTCTTACCATTATTCTTGCTACTATCAGTTTTGGCATTGGCATTTGCAGTCTACAAACTTCTGCAACTTCGTAACCGTGCCGACCAAGCACGTGTAGAGAATCTGCAAGAAGAATACGATCGTAACCAGCACGCAATTCTACGATTGCTTGATGAAATCGCCGATTTGGCAGATGGTGACTTGCGTTCTTATGCAACGGTATCGGAAGACTTTACTGGTGCGATTGCCGACTCGATTAACTTTGCGATCGATCAGTTACGTGATCTCGTTTCTCGTATTAACAGTACTTCTGAGGAAGTGGCGAAATATACCCAAGAAACACAGCAGGTGACGATGCAACTTTCTGAAGCATCTGAGCATAACGCACAAGAGATTGCGGGTGCATCGACAGCGATTAACCAAATGGCAGCGTCGATTGACCAAGTATCTGCAAATGCTGCTGAGTCAGCAGAAGTTGCGAAGCGTTCGGTAAATATTGCAACCAATGGTGCAACGGTCGTAAACCGTACCATTCAGGGGATGGATACCATTCGTGAGCAGATTCAAGAAACCTCTAAACGTATTAAGCGTTTGGGTGAGTCTTCACAAGAGATTGGTAACATTGTCTCGCTGATTAACGATATTGCTGACCAAACCAACATTCTGGCATTGAACGCTGCGATTCAAGCGTCGATGGCAGGTGAAGCAGGTCGTGGTTTTGCGGTTGTAGCAGATGAGGTACAGCGTCTTGCAGAGCGTTCTGCTGCAGCGACCAAGCAGATTGAGTCACTGGTCAAAACCATTCAGGCGGATACCAACGAAGCGGTGTCTTCGATGGAATTGACCACGACAGAAGTTGTACGTGGTACCACGCTTGCTAAAGATGCGGGTGTTGCACTGGACGAGATTCAAACAGTATCGGGTGACTTGGCAACATTGATTCAAAGTATCTCGGAAGCAGCACGTGAACAGTCAACTTCTGCAGGTAATATCTCGCAAACGATGATTGTCGTACAAGATATTACCCATCAGACGTCAACGACAACCATGGATGCAGCACGTTCGGTGACCGAGTTGTCGCACATGGCAGAAGCGCTACGTGAGTCTGTAACTGACTTTAAGTTGCCAGAAAACGTATAAAAAAACATTGGATGCAATCTTCGGGTTGCATCCATCAGTGATGAAATTTTTCTAACACTTAAATGCTCGAACACAGCTTACTTATGGATAAATATTGAGCAATATTGGAAGCTCAACATTAAGGTCAAATTCGAGCATCTTGGGAATGTAAAGAAGCAAAGCTTATGAACGAAGTTTTAAAACAATTAATTAGTCATATTGAGCTTCCTGAGGATCACTTAAAAGATCAAGATCCTGATATTCGTGATATTTTTATTGAAGAAGTTGAAGAAATCTTAGAGTTTCAACAGCAAGCAATACCACAGTGGCTAGAGAACCCATCGGATCAAGATGTTCTGACGGACATTCGTCGCTCATTCCACACCTTAAAAGGTTCAGGAAGAATGGCTGGTGCAGTTCAGTCGGGTGAGATCGCTTGGGTGATCGAAGAAATGCTGAATCGTGTCATGTCTGGCGCTGTGGCGCTCACCCGTGATATTCAAGAGTTGGTCTATTCCGTTTCGACACTATATCAAGTACTGGTTGAAGATTTTAAATCGCTTGAACCGCATCAAGTGGAATTGCGCACATGGATCGTTGCGGCGCAAAAACTCAGAGATATGCAGGTCGTTGAAGGCGATCTGCGTTACACCATAGATTATCATCAAACCAAGCAGATTCCTGAAGATATACAAGGCGAAACACCGATCACAGAAGAAGAGGTGTCTTCTTCGGACGCTGATGTTGATACAGCATTGGTTGAAACTGAAACAGCTCAAGCTGAATTGACCAGCAGTTCAACTGAAAAGAGCATTGAAAGCCAAACTTTAGACATTTTTATTGAAGAAAGTACAGAGCATCTCGAAACGATTTCAAACTTCTTGCATTTAGATCAAGAGCCAACGGTTGATCAATTTAACCAGTTGATTCGAGCGGTACACACCATTCGAGGTAGCTCGGGCATGGTTGGTTTTGAAGAAGTATTCACTGCAAGTAGTAATGTTGAAAATGAATATAAAACGCTGAATCCTGAGCATTATTTAGACCATAAAGCCGAAGAGCAATTGCTTTCAGATTATTATGAGTATGTGCGTGCGTATATTGCTGCGCTAGAGTCGGCTCAAGACAAAGCGTTCTTAAGCAAATTAACAGCACAGTTTGAACATACTTGGCAAAACTACAAAGAAAATAGTGATTACCAAGAAGGCGAAGTGCGCAGTCAGGGTGTGGTTGCGCAATTACTTGAGCTTGATATTAACGACATGCTTGATGCTGAGTTTTCGTTCCAAGAGCAAACCAGTAAAGCAGGTGCAACCTATTTAAGCTTGCTTGATCAGCAGTCTGAGATTTTGATTGAAAACTGCCATGTGAAACAAACCGATGAATTGTGTCGTATAGCAAGTTTTTTACAGCGGATTTATCGTGGCTTGCTCAATCATCCGAATGCGATGGCAAATATTGCTCTCATTGATCAAGTACAAAGCTTACATCAATACTTAATTGATGCTTTTGATGGTATGGCGTCAGGTCAAAATATGGCATTGACCAATTTGATCGAAGAAGAGTTTGAACAAATCATCGAAGCGATTGAATCCGTTGACACGCAAACAGCTGAATCTTTGGCGACCTTAGAGCAACAACCTGCACAACCTTTGACTTCAGAGCAAGTTGAAGAAAATCGCAATTTTGATCTTGATCTATTGGATATCTTCTTAGAAGAGTCTGATGAGTTGGTTATTGGCATGGATCAAGACTTCAATACGTGGGAGCAGAATCCTCAAAATACACAGGTGCTGAATAATCTGTTTCGCTACTTGCATACGCTCAAGGGCGGTGCAAATATGATTCAAGCAACACATCTTGGTCAAATTGCACATGAGCTGGAAAGTATCTATGAGCGCATTGTCAAAGGACAGTTGCAACCCAATGCGCAAATGATGCAACGCATTCGTTATGCACAAGATGAAGTGGCTGTAAGTATTCAAAAACTACGTGATGAAGGTATTGATCAAGCTAATCCAAGCTTGATTGCAGAATTACGTGAAGTGGCATCAGGTGAGTTGCAAGATAATGCAGACGTCCAGTTAGAGGATATTGAAAGCGGATCAAGCACAGATGACATCGTTACGAGTCCGACTGACCTAACAGCTCAAGATGATGAGTCTAAGCAATTAGAGGCAATTGAATTCGCCGACAGTGAAGCTAATGACGTCGAATTCACAGAAACTGAGTTGGTAAAAGATACAAGTCCTGCGGATGCGCAACCTGCATTTGAACCAGTAGCGATTGACCTTGAAAATGCCAATCAAAACTTTGATCCTGACTTGCTCGATATCTTCTTAGAAGAGTCCGAAGAATTAGTCGTGAGCATGGATCAAGACTTTGCAGTTTGGGAAAATGAACCAAGCAATACCAAAGTCCTGAATAATCTATTCCGTTATTTGCATACACTCAAAGGTGGTGCAAATATGGTGCAGGCGACTAATTTGGGTGATATTGCCCATGAGCTTGAAACAATTTATGAGCGTGTGCTCAAAGGCACTTATCATCCTGATGCAAAAGCACTGCAACTCATTCGTTATGCACAGGACGATATCGCAACTCGCTTACAGCAGCTGAAAGATCAAAGTATTGATGTTGCGAATCCAAGCTTAATTGCTGAATTGCAGGCAATGACTGGTCAGGTTTCTACAAGTGAAAGTTCTACAAGTCAGACGTCGACACACAGTACACCTGAGTTAGAAGTTGATTCTACTGAAAGCAGTCAAATTGAAACTGAGCAAGTTAAAAATGAACAAGCTGAAGCAGAGCAAACATCGACAATTGCTTTTAAAGAAGAAATTCTTGATGAGGCTCATCGAGAAGTTGAAGCACTTTCATCTGAAAGTCAATCATTAGGTCAGTCTTCGGATATTCAACCTGCGATTTTGACTGAAGCGATCGCCAGTGGTGATGAGGCGCAAGTTGTTATTGTTGAGACCTATCTTGAAGAAGCGGAAGAACTGCTTGCAGAAGCGAAAAAAATCTTTGATCAATGGAAAGCTGATCGTGGCAACCGTAGTTTATTATTGAGCTTACAACGGAGTTACCATACGTTAAAAGGCAATTCACGCATCGTCAATCAGCAAGATGTTGGTAAGATTGCCTATCAACTTGAGGTCTTGTTTGAACAGTTTGCATTCCATCAGTTCACTTCTGAACGTTATGATGACTTGATTCAAAAGTCGTATCATTGGCTTGGCAATGCGATTTATCACAATCAAACTGATGGGCTTGATCAGCTTCAAGCACGCCTACAAAAAGTCGTGTATGACGATAGTGTAGTCGCAGACGATGCTTCAGATGCTGAAGTGATTGATTTTGCAGATTATCAAGAAAATGTCGTGGTGCAGGGAGATGGTTCGACGCCACCTGCAATGTATGCGCAGGCTGAAAACATTAAAGATCAAAGTGCGCAAGAGTTGATTCGTGTGTCAGCTGATTTAGTCGAAAAAATGATCGACTTATCTGGTGAAAGTGCAATTAACCGTTCACGTATTGAGCTTGATCTTGGGCAGATGAATCACACGTTGTCTGAGATGGAGCTTGCGATCATTCGTCTAGCGGATCAGCTTCGTCGTATGGATGGTGAGCTTGAGTCACAGATTATCGCAAAGCATGAAGTAGAAGGGCAACGCTATGCGGACTTTGACCCACTTGAGATGGATCAATATTCATCACTGAATCAACTGTCCAAATCACTTGCCGAGTCTGCATCGGATTTGATCGACTTTAAAACGACGCTGGCAGATAAAATCCGTGACACAGAAAGTTTGCTACTTCAGCAATCACGTTTGCAAAATGAATTACAACAAAACTTGATGGGTACACGTCTAGTACCATTTACACGCCTAGTACCACGTCTTCAACGGTTGGTCCGTCAGGTATCAACACAGTTGAATCGTCCAGTTGATTTTAATATCGAGAATACCGAAGGCGAGCTCGATCGTAATATTCTAGAACGCCTAGTTTCACCACTTGAGCATATGCTTCGTAACGCAATTGACCATGGTATTGAAGATCAAGAACATCGTGCGCAAGCTGGGAAATCTGCCACAGGTCGTATTAATCTGAACATTGCACGTGAAGGCAACGATATTCTCGTGATCTTCTCTGATGATGGTAAAGGGATTGATGTCGATGCCGTGAAAACTAAAGCGACCAATAATGGGTTGATTACTGCGGATATGCAAGTCAGTGATGAAGATGTGATGCAGTACATCTTCCATCCAGGTCTGAGTACAGCACAACAAGTCACGCAGATATCAGGGCGTGGCGTTGGTCTAGATGTGGTACAAAATGAGATTAAATCACTTGGTGGTCATGTCAGTGTCAAATCAACCCTAGGTGAGGGTACTGAATTTACCATTCGAGTACCAACCTCTGTGGCGGTAAGTGATGCCTTGATGGTACGTGTTGGTGATCAGCAGTTTGCATTACCACTTGCACAGATCGAACGTATTGTCCGTGTATCGCCAGTTGCATTGTCTGAATATTACGATAGTAACAAAGAAACCTTTGAACTTGATCGTCAGCAGATTCGTCTACGCTATGTGGGTGAGTTTGTGACTGGGCAAGCAAAACCGATGTTTAGCAATATGGGTTCATCCGTTCCTGTGATTATTTTTAATAGTGCAGGTCGCTCTGTGGCACTCCAAGTCGATCAGTTGGTTGGTTCTCGTGCGCAGGTTGTGATCAAACCAATTGGTCAACAGCTATCATCGGTAGGTTATGTCGGTGGCGCAACGATTCTGGCAAATGGTAAGGTGAGCTTAATTCTTGACGGTCAAACCATTGCCCGCCGAGTATTGACCACAGCCCGTGCACATCAAGTCGAGCAAGCGACGACATCAAGTACATCTCAGCGCACGACACGTAAGACTGTCATGGTGGTCGATGACTCCGTCACTGTGCGTAAAGTCACCACGCGTTTGCTTGAGCGTCATGGCTATGAAGTGATCACTGCCAATGATGGTGTGGATGCAATTGAAAAATTAGAGCAAGGTATTCCAGACTTGATGCTCCTAGATATCGAGATGCCTCGTATGGATGGTTTTGAGGTGGCAACGTATGTTCGTCATGACTCAAACTTCAAAGCACTACCGATTATCATGATTACTTCACGGACAGGTGAAAAGCATCGTGAACATGCCTTTAGCCTCGGTGTGAATGAATATATGGGTAAACCATTCCAAGAAGCTGACCTTGTGTCGAATATTCAAAAAGTGTTGGCAAAAACTAAAGCCAATGCGAAATCGTAAATATATGACGGAAATAAATCATGGCTAATAACACACAAAATAGCACAATTGATCTGTCACAAGAGCAGATACAAAGTCTAATCACGACGTCAACAGGGTTTTTAGATGTTTATGAAATCCCTGTACATGGTGATGTGCCGATTCTGATTCCACAAAATATGATTTTGTCAGCGATGAGTGTCAAAGCCAATGAAAAGCAAGTGGAATGGCATGATAAGCAGCTGCCGACCTATGCCGTGCATCAGCCTGACCTTTCAGAAGTGACGGCTTTAGTTGTTGAGGGTGAGCAGGAAGCGACACGTTTTGCATTGCTATGCGATAATATGCCGAACAGCTTGCGGTTGCGTATTTCAGAAGTTGTCGATGTTGATAAAAAGACACCAGCTCGAACCTATCAATATGTGCGAGTCAATGGTGTAGATTATCAAGTACCCAACCTACGTGCGATTCAACAGCAAGTTTTCAATTAAAAACGGATTTTGATCTATAAAAAAACGAGAGCTATGGCTCTCGTTTTTGGTTCTACACTATTTAATTTTCTGAGGAATTAAGCAAGCAACTCAATCAGCATTTGCTCATAAATCTCAGCAAGTGGCTCAAGATCATCAACATTCACATGCTCATTAATTTGGTGAATTGTTGCATTGAGCACACCAAGCTCGATCACCTGAGCACCAGTTGGCGCAATGAAGCGACCATCGGATGTGCCACCACTGGTCGAAAGTGTCGTTTCATCACCTGTCACTTTTTTAATACTTGTCTTTGCTGCATTAACGAGCTCGCCAACAGGCGTTAAGAACGGTAAACCAGACAGCGTCCAATCAATTGTGTAGTTCAGATTTTCATGGTCTAAAATCGCCTGCACACGTTGCTTTAATTCTTCAGCCGTGACTTCAGTAGAAAAGCGGAAATTAAAAGTCACTGTCAAAATATCAGGAATGACATTGGTTGCACCTGTACCTGCTTGAATATTTGAGATTTGAAAACTGGTCGCAGGGAAATATTCATTACCTTGATCCCAAATCGTTTTGCACAATTGATCAATGGCTTGTGTGGCAAGATGAATTGGGTTTTGAGCAAGATGCGGATAAGCAACGTGACCTTGTTTGCCTTGTACTTTTAGCACACCGTTGAGTGAGCCACGGCGACCATTTTTGATGATATCGCCAAGCTTTGATGTGCTAGACGGTTCGCCAACTAAGCACCAATCAATTTTTTCCTGACGAGCCTCTAAAGTTTCGATGACTTTAACTGTGCCATTAATTGACGGCCCTTCTTCATCTGAGGTGATGAGATAAGCAATTGAGCCTTTGTGATTTGGATATTTCTCCACAAAGCGTTCAGTGGCAACAACCATTGCCGCAATCGCTGTTTTCATGTCGGCACTACCACGACCGTAGAGTTTGCCATCACGGATTTCAGGAGCAAATGGTGCAGAATCCCAGGCATTTTGATCACCTGTTGGGACGACATCAGTATGTCCTGCAAAGCAAAACAGTGGCGCCTCAGTGCCTTTACGTGCCCAAAGATTTTCGACATCTTCAAAAGGCATTTGTTCAATCTGAAAGCCAACTTTGGCAAGTCGCTCGGCAATGATCTGCTGACAATTGTGATCAATTGGCGTGACAGAAGGTTGTTTTAATAATTCAAGACTGAGATCGAGAGTAGCAGAGGACATAAAAGCGACTTAATGATTTAAGAAATTTGCAGAGCAGTATAGCAAAAATCATTAATATTCGGCGCAATAAAAACGCCCAAATGGGCGCTTTAAGATGCAAGATTAGTGTCTGAATCGTAATTCAAACATCAATCATCAGAACTGATGATTACATACGCTTTTGTGTATCATGTGCTGCGTCAGATACCGCATGACCAGCTTTAGATACGTCTTGACCTGCACCTTTAATGGTATTACATCCAGTAAATACAATAACTGAAGCGATTGCCAAAGTAGTTAACAAAGTCTTCATAGTTCCTCTCCGAGAAAAATTTTTATGCTTTAAAATTAGTCATTCGACTAATTAATAATATAAATCAACTGATTTTGAATACAGTAAAGAATCAGTAAATGATTGTGCAATAACTGTAAATTTTTATCGAAATGATAACTTTACGATAACGAAAACATGTGATGGAGGCGAGATTGTCAGAAACGAGATTGTCAGAAAAATGGAACTACACTCTTGTTCAAACGAAGCATAAAATATTCATGTTGAGCTTTTGCGTAATATAAGCCATCGGTCCAATACGAAATTGGGCAATACACAAATTCCTTGGCTGTATCATCTTTTGTATCAGCTTCGGGACTAAGCCATTCGGCACGCTTTAGCCTTCTCCAGTTTGGAGCATTTTCACCATAATGTACTGGGGCTGTACTTTGCCAAAAGCCTAATCGTCTACACGTATTGAGCCATTCGGGTAAGTCTAGTGACTGATCAGCTATGGAGGTAGGTAAAAATAATTGACCTTTCATCACGGCTATGCGTCGATCAATGTGAAAGCCTATTGCATGATCAAATTGAAATTGCTTTTCTGCAAAATGCGTCAATTTCTGTGCAAATGTATCTTCAGGATTTAAGCCGATCCACGTATAGATATTTAGATTGGCTTCGGCAAGATAATATTTTAAAGATACTTCCCAGTGTTCAATCGCTTGATCTGCTCGATTACGTACGACAAAATCCATTTCCCCCAAAGTTTTGCCACCTTGATGATGTTGAATGCTATGTCCCAAGAGGTCAAAATGTTGATTGTGTGGATCGGCAAGCCAAAACCAAAGCAATGCTTCAAAGCGCAAACCTAGTCGAGTGCTTTTAATCTGCTGAACAAACTCGTAAAGCGGCGCTGGGTGTTGATCGAGTGCTTTTAAACGAGGTTGGTAGCAGTCATACATGTTTCGCCAAAAACTATCATCATGGAATTGAATATCTGTACGTTGCGTTAATGCAGTAGGGAAAAATTTTAAAAGATTAAAACTGGCAATCGCAAAACACAGCTGACGTACCATTGGATCGTGGTAGTCGTACCATGGTTCAAAATAGTGTGGTTCAAAATAGCACGGTTCGAAATGGTCAGATGATTTAAATTGAGGTGGGTGCATTATTGTTTTTCTGGCTAGGGTACGACTTTGAGAATTGACAATAAGCATATCAAATTTTAGTCGATATGTTATATGACAACGCCGAATTAGAAGGTATGATGCTTTATATAGGGAATGATTGAACAGTTGTGTCAATCTAGAAGCTTATATCCAGTCTAGTAGTGTCTTTGTACATTAAAGTGATGGTTGTCGAGATGATCGCAAGTATTGAGCGGATATTGATGAGGAATCAGGTCATACGCTGTATTGTGTTGTTTCTGACCGTATTGATATTGGGCTTTATTGATTATAGTACGGGTTACGAATACTCATTTTCGGTCTTTTATCTGATTCCAGTATCTTTGGCAGCGTGGTATGCAAGTAGCTTTCTTACCATTGTGATGATTATTGCTTCAGCAGTGACATGGATTTTTGCAGATTTTATTGCAGGACATAACTATTCGAGTGATTGGATTCCACTATGGAATGCCTGTGTTCGTATTGGTTTCTTTAGTATTGTGGCATTTCTACTGTTTAAGGTGCGTTCACACCTCAAAGAAATGACCAATATGGCAATGAAAGATTCTCTCACTTCATTAAATAATACACGTGCATTTGATCTGAAATATCAGCTACTGCGTGCGATGCGCTTTAAGAAAAAAACACAGTGTGCAGTCGGCATTGTGGATTTGGATGGGTTTAAAGCGGTGAATGATAATTTTGGACACAGCAAAGGTGATGAAGTCTTAGTTCAATTTGCTCAGATACTGACAGATGCGACACGCAGCAATGATATTGTTGCACGAATGGGTGGTGACGAGTTTGCAGTCATTTTGCTAGAAACGGATCAATTTGGCGTACAGGAATATGACAAGCGCTTGAGAAAGGTGTTTCAAAATAGTCCGTTGAAGAGTGATTTTGGCATTGATTACAGTATGGGTATTACCTTATTCGATACCCATAACTTACCTGAAAAGCTAGACGATGCCACTCGATATGCAGATCGGCTGATGTATGAGTCCAAAGCGCATGGTAAATCACAAACCACGATTCGTATAATTTAAAAATCCTTGTTTGAATCAACGGAATAAATTTCAACAGCAAAAGACTTGATCGAGCGTATAATGCTTTTCGTAAACACTGAATTGAAAGAATAGATTGGTATGCGCATCCTTTTTTGGCGAAGTTTAGTCATTATTTTTATTGCACTTGGTATGATTGGCGCGGCGCTTCCTGGTATGCCAACCACAGTTTTTTTGATTCTTGCACTTTGGGCATCTTCAAAAGGTTGGCCAAGTATGTATGAGCGATTGTTGAATCATCCTAAATATGGTGCAACGCTGAGAGATTGGCGAGATCATGGGACTGTCCCTCGAAAAGCCAAATGGATTGCAACAATCATGATGTCGATCAGTGCAGTCCTGATGTTATTCACCAATGCACCGCTTGCTGTCAAAGTGTTTACCGACTTCACTATGCTTATTGTTGCGATTTGGCTTTGGCTTCGTCCAGAGCCTAAGAAAGAAAGCACCATCGTTGAATGAATGGTCGAATTAGTAAAAGATCAAGTTTAAAATCAAGGTATAAGCGTTATTTTCGCCAATAAGTTTTATTTTTAAACAATCAAACGCAAATTCCAAAAAAATCATGAAAAGCGTTTGACACCCTCACTAGAATCTCTATAATGCACCTCACTAAGTCAAACACTTAGGGCGCTTAGCTCAGTTGGTAGAGCGTCTGCCTTACAAGCAGAATGTCGGCGGTTCGATCCCGTCAGCGCCCACCATAGTTTTGATTCAAACGCTTTGATGCGAAACCGCAGCGGTAGTTCAGTTGGTTAGAATACCGGCCTGTCACGCCGGGGGTCGCGGGTTCGAGCCCCGTCCGCTGCGCCATTGCAAAAAGTTTATTTGAGTCGAATACAAATAAAAGAAAGTTAAAACTTTCTCTTGCGTTCGGTTTAGTTTGGCGGTGACGTCAAAGAATGAAGATGTAATATATACTACGCACTTCGTTTGTCTTGCACTCATAAAAAAGCAATGCTTTTTTATTCGTTCAGGGCGCTTAGCTCAGTTGGTAGAGCGTCTGCCTTACAAGCAGAATGTCGGCGGTTCGATCCCGTCAGCGCCCACCATATATCTGTATCCCCTACAGTATAACAATACCTCGCAGCGGTAGTTCAGTTGGTTAGAATACCGGCCTGTCACGCCGGGGGTCGCGGGTTCGAGCCCCGTCCGCTGCGCCATTCTTCACTTTATTATTTCTATTTTTGTACATCGTTTATCCTTATTTTTAACAAAATAATGACAGCAACTGTCAACCAACACTGCCCAAAAATGTTAGTTTGTTATAGTATGAGTCATGAGCTGTGGCTTAGTTAATTTGTCTTTTTTTCATTTTAGTCTGATTTGTAGTTTAGTTTTAATGCGCAATCCTTATATCCGTCGTAGTTCCGCTTCTGAAAGTTCGAATTTAGATCAAGATCAGCAATATCAGAGCTTTTTGAATGCCTTGCAAAATGACGAGGTTGTATGGAGTATTGCCAAAAATTATTGGACACTTCATCAAAATGATCATGGTCGAAAAGCCATGTTGGTGTGGAATAGTAAAGCAGATGCTCAGCGCAATTGTTTATTATTTTGGCAGGATTCTGCGCCTAAAAAAATTACTCGAGATACATTCTTTGATGAAATCCTACCGTATCTTGAGCAACAACATTATCTTGTCGGCATTAATCGCAATACCAATGCAAAATGTATTTTTGTTGAGCCTGATCGTATACGTCAGGATGGTTTGGCGCTAAAATAACCTGTACAGCATCGTGGGTAAGAATATTCTTCATTAAAATCAAAATGTTGTGTAGTGTTTGAAATGCTGAAGAAGGACCTTAGGCGTTTGTAGAAATATTAAAAAAACATTTTTTAGGGGAAGTAATGCGTAATCCATATCAGAGCAGTCGACGCTCGCAAAAAAACTCCGTTGATCTTGAACAGCCAGTCGAGCGTTATCGATTTTTTATTCGCCAGATCATTGAATATAAACAAGTGTGGGGTTTGTTTAAAGACGGTTGGGCGATTGGTGCTACTTCACAAGGCGGTCAGGTCTTACCTGTTTGGGCGGCAAAGCATTATGCGCTGGCGTGTAAGAATCAATCATGGGCTGACTATCAGGCAATGAATTTGAGTTTGGAAAAATTCATTTTTGAGCTATTGCCTTATGCAGAGCAGGAAAACGTAAAGTTATCCATCATGATGACACCTGATGGTCAGAGTGTTTTCTTGGATGCGCAAAAGGTACTTTTGGATTTAAAGAATTTTCTTTATGAAATTTATAGCCAAGCACCACAGTTTTTTCAACAAAATCCTGATGTGCCTTTGCCTCGTAAGATTCGGTTAAATTAGTTAATCACTTCAAAACAATAAATTGCAAAAAAATCCCTCGAACAATGCGAGGGATTTTTTATGAGGACTAAAACCAATCTTTAATAGACATCACGACGATAGCGAGATTCTTCACGTAGTATGGTCATGGATTCCTCACCAAGTATCTCAGTCAAGGCTTGATCTACACCACTTGCCATACCTTCGATACTACCGCAGACATAGATCACTGCACCATCTGCAATCCACTGTTTCAATCGCTCTGCATGTTCTAGAACAAGATGTTGCACGTAGATACGTTGTTCTTGATCACGAGAGAAAGCAAGGTCAAGATGTTGCAAATGACCCTCTTGATGCCACGCTTCGAGTTGTGTTTGATAGAAGTAATCAACGGATTGTTGACGTTCACCAAAGATTAACCAGTTTTGTGAATAGCCAAGTTGCTGACGTTGTTTAAGTAAGCTCATCAAGCCTGCAATCCCCGTACCATTCCCAATAAAGATGGCAGGGCGGTTGTCATCAATCAAATGGAAACTTGGATTAGTACGAACACGTAACGGGACATTTTCATCAAAAGATGCAAACACAGTGAGCCAACCTGAGCCTAAGCCCAATTCATTCTCACGAATTTGCTTTAGACGAACCACCAATTGCAAATGACCATCTTCAGGAATACTGGCAATCGAATATTCACGGCTTGGTAAATTCGATAATTGTTCAATCCAAGCGAAGTCATTACTGTCAGGCTGAATGCTTTGTGTTAAATCTTTGTAGCGTAGTGCATAAACGAGTGATTCAGTTGCATCAAGCTGATGATGCTCAATGAACTGTGCAATGCGTTCTACACTATTGCCACATTGTACTTCGGCGATATCACCTGCATGCCAAGTTTCTGCATGTAAAGCTTTAAACTTAAGATCAAATGCAGGCTCACCCAAGCTATTCGGATTGAGTTGTTCACGTGAAATGAGTTGCCATTGATCAAAGGTTTTCTCAGAAATCACTGCTTGCACTTCGCTACCTGTAATGGTTGCAAGTCCTGCATACCAACGCTCAAGATCAGCATTGTCGCCATTATCCACTTCAATCACATCCATGACTGAATGTGCTTGGTTGGATTCAAGCCATTGATTTAACTCATGACCAAAGGTACAGAAGGTATCAGGATATTCTTTTGAACCTAGTGCTAAGACGGCAAATTTCACTGCACTCAAATCAAAACTTTGATTGAGATGTTTCTTGGCAAAGTTACTAGCTAAATCAGGTGCTTCACCTGTACCGTAAGTACTTGCAACAAAGAGCACTCGCTGTGCCCGTTGAATATCGGTGACGCTGACATCTTTTAATGCTTTGACTTGCGTTGGCCTACCTGCTTGCTGTAACGCCGTTGATGTGTTGTAGGCGATTTGCTCTGCCGTACCTGTTTGACTGGCATAGAGAATCGTCCAGCTTTCTGCATTTGGATCAAGGTTTACTACATTTGAACCTTGCTTTGCTTCACGTGTTAAGCGTTTCTGCTTACGACGCTTCAAGTACAGCATCCAACCTGTGATGAAGAATAATGGCATCGCCAATGCAGCAAGCATGGCAAAGAATTGATAAATGCCACCCATGAAGCTGCCACGGTGCACAGGCAACATGCTACTCATGATTTTTTCATTGAGCTTTTTGTCTTCATATAATTCAAGTTTTTCGATGCTGTCATTAGCATAATTGAATGTCGCTGAGTTGCGAGCACGTTCATGTTGTGGCTCTGCATCGACAAACTGAATTTCAACTTTTGCATCTGCTGATTTTGGTAGATTCAAAGTCATTGATGAATATTCACGGTTTAACTGCTGTGGGAATTGCGCCCATGTTGCAGTTAACGCAGTGCTAATTTGTTCAGGTGAAAGTGGCGCTTGTTGACGTTCATTTGCAGAATTATTGCCACGACGATCACCTTGTGTACGACCTTGTTGTTGCTGATTCTGTTGTTGAGCGTTACCTTGTTGACCTTGAGGCTGACGAGCCTGACCACCATGCGGTGCGCCACCGCCTTGTTGAGGACGTTCTACACCCATGACTTTAAACATACCGCTACGCCACCAGTCATATGACCAGTACAGCCCAGTCACAGCAAATATGAGGTAAAACACCACGACCCAAGTACCGACCACTGCATGTAAATCCCAAATGAAGTTACGACCTTTCAGCTTCGGTTTAACAAAGAGCCATTGGCGTAAAGAATGTTTCTTGGGCCAACGCAGGTAGATACCACTCAAGACAAAATAAATCAGCATTAGTACACATGCACCAGTGATTTGTTTACCAATTTCACCTGCAGTTAATCGACGATGTAAATCTTCGACAAATTCAAAGAACCCTTCGCCTTTAATCTCTGGAAGCACTTCTGCGGTATACGGATTGACTAACATGTTGTAGCCACGACGATGACCTTCTTTGGCGATGTTGACCGTAGAGGATGCAGATGGCTCAGTCACAATAGTTACGCTATTGATTTGCAGAGTAGGGTCTTGCTGTGAGAAATGTAAGTACAGCTCAGCAGGGCTGAGCTTGGCTTGCTCAGGCACGGTGACCACATAGCTGTCTTCATTGATCCATTTTAGGATTTGTTGCTCATACGAGTAGATCGCACCTGTGACACCCATGATGGACAAGACCAATCCTGCGGTGATCCCCATAAACCAATGCAGTTGGAAAAATACTTTCTTAAACATAGTCAGTTAAGTTAACAAAAAATAAGCCGAATTATACGTCAGCTTTAAGAAGATAAAATGATTTTGCGAATAAAAATGAGCTTTATTTTCATTTAGATTGATTTTTTTATATTTTTAGACAGTCAAAAAATAGCCTTCATTAAGAAGGCTAGATTTATATATTGAAAAATAGGCTCTTAGAATTTTTTTGCTGCACCAACGGTTTCATTGAGGTGCTTACGAATGGTATCAAATGAAAATTGTTTGGTGTCCATACGTTTTGGTAAGAAGAATGAGCCATCTTGATCTTTGACTTTAAAGGTCATCAATAAAAATTCTTGATTGTCATACCATTCTGACACTTCTTTCCAAGCCACATTCATCACACCGGGTTGCGCAATGACTTGTTGCATACCACGTTGTGGTGGCATGTTCATTTGTTGTTGCATCACCATACCATGCGGTTGAATGCCAAGTTTGATGCCTTTAATTTCTTGTGCAGGGAATTCTGCCATTTTGCGTTTTGCGTACCATTCCCAAACGAATAGGCGTAAAACCAAGAAGATCGCAACAGAAGCCAAAGCCACCCAGCAAATAATCGTTGAATAATTTTTAATAAAAACTAAGCCTAAAATCGACAGCAAGATCACCGCTGCAACGATCGCCCAAGTGCGAGGACGAACTTTATTGGTGCTACGCCACATCAAAAGTTGTGCACGACGTTGTTCTTCAGCAGAAATTTCATAAGGTACGGTTTGCAATGTGTAGGCATAACCAGATGTAGACTTACTCGTTGCAGACTTACTCATTGTAGGTTTCTTCGTGGTGGACATGGCGCTTCGGTGTACTCATCAAACTTTGCGCCGATTTTAGCATTAAAGCCTGATTTATAGAAATGCGTTATGAAAAATTAGCACCTATAAATTAGTAGTAGCAATCATGTGTAGAAATCAGATGTAGTTTAAATTGAACCGAGTGCGCTTGCTTGAGGGTCATGTTCATAGCTAAGCTTTTGCTTTAATGTGCTGATCTCAGGCAAGATGTTGATAATCAGTGCAATCTGCTGCAACACCACACTTTCAGCAGGATCAAGAGAGGTATCTTGAGCACGGTTAAATAATCGAAGTGCTTGGATCGCTGCATGTGACTTGAGCTGTGGCATTTCATTACGAAGCAGTGCGCCGTGAATGTCGTCTAAGGCTTCATCTAAGATTTCAAGCACTTGAGGATGTTTGATTTGTTCACGATGTGCGCCAAGTGCAGCGATATAGCTGAGCAAAGTGTGATTTAAACTCAGTAATTTAAACGCTTGTTGCTTTTGATCAGGGTCGATATCAGGTTCTGTGGCGAGTGTGGAAATGGTTGAGGCAAGATCAGCGTCCATAATATGCGCTCGACGACGCACAATCCGATAGTCCAAACCATGATTACGCCCTTCATGATATTGCTTCACGATTTCGGTCAGATAGTTGCACTGACTATCAAAAGCTTTATTAATCACCAGTGGCAAACGACGGAATTGCCAATCTGGCCAAATAAACATCACACCAAGCCAAGCGATAAAACAGCCGACAAAGGTATAAATCGCACGAGGCAAAGCGGCATTGAGCTCAGGGTCGGCGAGGTGGAAGTTGATCAAAGCAAGCAGGGTAATAAACATGGTCGCTTGTGCATACTGCTGTGCACGTAGTTGTAAAAAGAACACACCACTCAATACCATGATAAAGAGTTGTCCTTCGATCGACGGCACAAAATGAATGACAAAGGTCCCGATGGTAATTCCCGCAAGTGTTCCGATAATTCGTAACCTCAGACGGCGCTTGGTGGCATTAAAGTTCGGTTGACTAACGAATAACACAGTCAAAAGAATCCAATAACCATACTCAAAATCAAAAACTTGCACCAATATGTGCGAAATTAACAACAAAATGGATAAGCGAGTGGCATGACGGAATAAGCTCGATTCAGGGCTTAGATTCTGTTTCATGCGTTGCCAAATATCTTGCCAGCCACGTAGCCCATCATCTCGCAGTAAATTCTCTTTGCTTGCGTCGTCTTGTGATTTGCTGTTGAGGGCTTGGTCAGATTCGAGGTTATGTAGTTGTGCGTCAATTTCTTTGAGATTATCACTCAAACCACGTAAGGCATTGATCCATAGGTCAATATCTGCATCATTCGCCAAGAGATGATTTACCGGCTTTTGTGCAAGCTCACCATTTCCATCAAGCTTTGATTGTTCTGCCAACTCATCTTGTAAATGTTGTATCGAACGCTCTAAATTTTTAAAGGCATATGCAAAGCGTGGGTCATGCACATAAGGCTGACGGTTGGCAACTGCATTCGCCAAGTCCTGACAAGCTTTACCTTGTAAAGTTAAAATCCGTTGAAAACGAAACAGCACATCACGATGCGCAAAGATTTTCGCCAATTTTTGATAGTCGATATGTGCAGAATCGGCACGTTCGTGAATGTCTTGAATGATGAAATAATATTGTAGACTTCGACGTGTATCTTTACGCCCACGATCGCCTTTGAGCCGTGTGACCAATGCGACACGTGTTTCATTAAATTTGCCGACGACTTTGGAGTTGGCAAGGGATAAATCAATCATCGACTGTTGATAGCTTTTCGGAGTCATATCAACATCGAACAAATTGGATTTCACAAAGAGAAAATTGCCCACCAATTGATAGCATTGCACCAACTGATCTTGCACAAGACGCACAGGAAAAATCAAAAAACTGATCGAAGAAAGTAGCCCATACCACACAGCACCAGTGACTAATAATGCAGGTTGTTGCCACCACTCGGGGAAAATATCCACACCAAGCATGGTATAGACTGAAACCACCAAACAGCCATAACTAATCGTGGCATACCGTTTACCCAATGAGCCCAGTAAAATTAAGCTAAAACAAGATACGATGAGCGCAAAACCAAACAGTATAGGATGTGGGAAAAGTAGCTCTACTGCCGAAGCTGTGACAAAAAATCCGAAATAGGTAAAAAACAAATTGCGCAGGTGAATCGAAAAACGATCATCAATATCACTGAGTGCTGCAGCGATCACGCCTAAAGTCAGTGGAATCGTCAGTAACTGCTGACCAAGCAAATAGGGGATAAACGCTGTCCCTGCAAAAGCAATCAACATACGCACTGCATACATCAATGTGGTGTTATAACTGATTCGTTTGATGGAGTTAATCGTATTCACAGATTCTTCAGGATGAGGTTGATAAAGTTTAAATGTGCTTGATTGCTATGGCTTAATAATTATATGCCAAATTGATGTAGGGCATTGCAAAATACCGAAAATCTTGAAATATTTTAATAGTCTTAGATTAGCATTTGAATAGAAAATTAAAGCGCATTAGAAGTAGAAGGGTATGTCAAAAAAGTATTATTGGATGATCTTCATCTTGGTTGCTTATTTGCTATGGATTTGGGTATTTAAGCCCAATCCAAATTTGGCAGATATGCCGACCAGTTCTGCGGTGAGCTCAAGTGCAGAAGTGCAACAAGTCGATGGCTATACCATTACCGCTTTAGAGCACTTTGAGGGGGAGTTTCGTATTCTCAGTCGTGAGAATTATTTGCTTGGGCGAGATGCAGAATTTAGTCCAGTAGACTTTGCAGTGGGTTGGGGAAAAATGGCAGACCCTCAAATCTATAAGCAAATCGAGATTAGCCAAAGTGGTCGATGGTATCGTTGGCGTACGCAATCCGCTCCGCCGATTCCAGTACGTGAAATCGAAACCAGTAGTAGTAATATTCATATCATTCCTGCCAATGCTTCGATTGGTCGGCAGTTAGATAAAGTCAAAGCAGATGATAAAGTCTTTCTCAGTGGTGATTTGGTTGAGATCAAAGGCGACGATGGTTGGACGTGGAAAAGCTCATTAAGCCGTGAAGATACAGGCGATGGTGCATGTGAGTTGCTGCGAGTAGATCAGGTAATGATTTTGACCGAATAACGCTTTGTTAAAATGAGTGTCGTTAAAATTAGCTTCGACCAAATGATGATGTATTCAGCCGTTCTTCGTAGATATTAGGCGTATACTATTCACGGTTTTAAATCGGTGAGATGGTCTATGAGAGTGTGTAAATAATTCTGTGTAAATGCAGATTTAAAAATACTTGGTTACACGCTCTTCAAAAATGATACTAAAGCGATTCATGGC
>LULG01000020.1_pt1 | contig 82559 bp, 75 predicted proteins | sample 728211 | NCBI WGS metagenome assembly LULG01 (sample SAMN03860295, study PRJNA289734) | marine metagenome | biome: seawater column; feature: ocean; material: water; isolation source: Red Sea water column Station 169 - depth 200m | place: Saudi Arabia: Red Sea | collected 2011-10-15 | depth 200 m | reverse complement strand
AGGGTCTAGATAACTTTAGAGTGGATTTTCCCTTAATTCTTTAAGTAGTTTAGCATAAAGATTTTCATGTCGATGGTTAAACCTAAACTCACATTCTTTGAGGTGGAGATAGAATTTTTCATTAGCGATGCCATTAAACTTTCTCAATCTTCTTTTGGCATAAGACCAGAATGATTCAATACCGTTGATGTGTGAGTTGCCTCTAGCAAATTCATTTTTACCGTGATGGACTCTGTAGTGTTTTTCATAACCGACATCAACGAGTCCGTTATAACCTCTCCACCCATCTGAATGAATGATGCTACTCACATCCACTTTACCACGTATCACTTGCTGTAATTGCTTCTTAGAGGCATCAGGTACAATTTCAGTATAGACATTGCCCTCACGCTTTAGGATGCCAAAGACGATGGTTTTACCACTTGCACCACGACCACGTTTACCACGTACACGCTGTGCGCCAAAATAACTTTCATAGACTTCAACTTCACCTGATAAGGGCGATACTTGCTCACATAAATACGCTACACGAATGCGTAGCTTGAGATATATACTTAGCCTCAGAAATATGTGAACGCTTACAATACTTGTTTAAACCAGTCATAGCCTAACTTTAACACCTTTTGATTTGTGGTAAAGTTATCTAGACCCTATGGAAATATCATAAGATAGGAAAAAATCGTTCGACGCTTAATATGAAAGAAAAATATGTATTTGATATGTTGAAAGAGCTTTCTCCGTTTAACTCAATGTATTTCTTTTTGCTATTCGGTATAGCGTGTTTTGTGCTTGCGATTAATCTTCCCATTGAAAATTATGCAGGTCTGTCGTTCAAAGCAAGATCAGTTAATGGCAAGCATGGGCTTTTATTTGATGCTTCATTTTTTGTGACCTTGTTTATGAGTACCTACATAGTATTGCGATATAAGAAATGCGGTTTATCGACAAGATTAAAATGTGAAATCCGAAAAAATGTTCAATTGGCAGATGAAAAACGACAGAATGATGCAGGGAAGCCAATCAAAAAAGGCGTGGCGATAAGTTATCTGTTTTATATATTGATGTTTTTAGCGATGTATACGGGACCTGCATCGAATTTTCCAAAATACTATCAGTTGTATTATGGACACATCGCACTTGCATTTGGTCAGGTATTATTTTTTCATATTGTCTTTATGAGCATGCTTTTGTTGATCGTACATTGCTATGAGGCAAGGCAGTATATTCTGCGAAAGTATGAATAACCGATTTTAAATTTTACAAAATGAAAAATAGCAAACGATCGTAGCGCTTAATCAGTGCAGTTCACTGTAGAAAATGCTAAATATAAGTAATAAAAAAGCAACCCTAAGGTTGCTTTTCATTTTTTAATATTTAAAAGTTCTCGTAGTTAAACTTTACCACGTGAGATAAAGCCAATAATGAACAAGATTACCGCTACCACTAAGAAAATCACTGCAAAATCTTTAGATAGACCCGCAACACCACCGAATCCTAAAACACTTGCAATCAAAGCGACTACTGCAAAAATAATTGCCCAACGAAACATAATAGACTCCCTTTAAGAAATTTTTGTAGGTTCATCATAAGATCATTATGTGATTGTATCTGTTGAACTTTGGTGGCTTATGTAACTCATATGAAAACAAACCGTATAAAAAATGTTCACAAATATTTTATGATTATTATGATTAACCGTAACTAGAATTGGACGGCAGACTTTATGGTTGCAATACTTTTGTATAAACACTTTGCAAAAAGTTATACGTCATGCTGTTACAATTAGTTGTCAAATCTAAAAAATGCTTTAAGCGATGTCAATTTCTACACAAGACGAATCTAACATTACGGTCGAAATTCGCCCAGAATTTTGGCGACGCTATGCGATTGATCAGTTGAATCACGCAGAGTGGGAAGCGTTATGTGATGGTTGTGGACAGTGTTGTCTGATCAAACTGGAAGATGAGGATACCGGAGAGGTTGCATACACGTCGGTATCGTGCAAACTTTTGGACTGTTCGACAGGGGCGTGTAGCGATTATCCAAATCGGCGTGATTTTGTACCTGATTGTATTCAGCTTACCCCTGAATTATTACGGCAAATCAAATGGCTTCCATCAACTTGTGCATATCGTCGTGTCTATGAAGGTAAGGATTTACCACGTTGGCATTATTTGATCACAGGTGATCGTCAGAGTGTGATTCGAGCAAAAAAGTCAGTTGCGCATCGTTGTATTTCTGAAACGGAAGTGGAAGAAGATCATGTTGATGAATATGTGATTCGTTGGGTGCGATAGGATTTCAAAATCTTGAAAAGCTGAAATAAAAAATCAGATCGGTGCAACATGAAGAATTGATGAAATTGTCGCATTACAGGCGACTAGACTTGCAGTTGAGAATCATTAAACTATAATGCGACTCATTATTATTTATAAAATTTTTGAATGCTATGGCTGAACTGAAGTCGGAATCGACTACTCCACCATCTGAAAGCAACCTATCATCGAAGCAAAGCGATAAATCATCGGCGAAGCAATCGAACAAACAATCTAGCAAGCAATCACGATGGTATCGTGCCAATTTGTGGATTCACCGTTGGATTAGTTTGATCGTAGTGATTCCATTTGCGATCTTGTCGATTACTGGAGTGATTCTGATTTTCCACGAGGAGATAGATCATGCACTCGGACATGAGCCGACAGCCTCGATCAGTGTTAATGGTCAGCATCGTCCATTTTCTGACTCAATCAAAGCAGCACAGCAGGCATATCCCAATGAAAAAGTGATCATGACCTCAATCTATGAAGATCATCATCCCGGTGTGATGCTGATTCGTATGGTTGAAGAGGGTAATGGTATTCGTGATGCACGTTGGATCTATGCCGATGTGCCTGCAGCGAATTTGGTGGAAGCGCCAAACTCTCGGGAAACGCTGACAGGATTTTTACTTGAGCTCCACGCAGAATGGTTTATGGGCTTTATTGGGCAGTTGATTGGGGCGTTGATTGCTTTGTTAGTCTTTCTGTCTTTAATCTCAGGCTTGGTCGTCTATGCGCCTTATGTGAAGAAGTTTTTATTTGGCATCATTCGACGCCAAAAAGGTTCACGTATTTTTCAGCTTGATCTACATAATTTAATCGGCTCTGCGGTACTTGGTTGGGCATTGGTGGTGACCATTACAGGATTTTTACTCGGCATTGGTACAGTGGCGATCGGTGTATGGCAGATGACCGAGTTGCAACGCTTACAGCAGACTTATGCAGAGGCAAAAACCATCAATCCGAATGTGCAAATTGATCAAGTCTATCAAGCAGCAGCATCAGGATCGCAAGGTTGGCATCCGACTTCGGACTATTACCCAACCTCGGAATATTCGACGCAGGGACATTATTTGGTCTTGCTACAAGGTCATGAAGGGATTCAGGAAAAACTATTACGCATTGCTTTGGTCGATGCGGGCACTGGTGAGCTGACGACGGTTGAGGATATTCCTGTGTATTTGAAAGCGATATTCCTGTCGCAACCGCTCCATTTTGGGAACTATGGTGGACTTGCCTTAAAGCTATTATGGACACTGTGTACGCTGATGACCTTGTTTATTACGGTGAATGGTGCATGGCTGTGGTGGGCAAAAAGCAAACAAAAAAATCTCAAAGGAGAGCGCAATGCAACTGTGGAATAATCTAAATACCTTGTGGTTGCTCTGTGTAATCAGTATGGCGGGAATCATCGGGATGATTTTGGTTGATGGTGTGTGGGATGTTGTATTGCTGATTGTGACGGCACTGCCGATCATTTTGGCAATCTATCGTGCGAATAAGCTTAAAGAAAAGTAAGTTAACATGGCGAAAGCTTTATCGAGTTTTCGCTATTAACACAGCCTTCATATTCAAACTTTATAAAATCCCTTATGCTGATTCTATTGTTGAAGAAATTTAAGGAAGGCAGAAGATGATGGATAAAGTGAAAGGTAATGATGTTAAAGGTCGTAAAACTAAACGGACATGCACAGTTTTGGCTTTAGCTTGTACGGTTTCTTTTTCTGTATTTTCACTTTCGGCATGTTCCTCGCCAAACTCCTCAACACCGACACATCAAGAAGCTACAGAAAGTAGTACAGATTCAACGAAAATCAATCAAACGTATCAAGTCGAAAGCGTTGCAACATTCGATGAGCCGTGGGCGATTACTAATCTTCCTGATGGAAAACTTTTAATCACTGAAAAGCAAGGCAAACTAAAATTATTCGATCCTGCAACTCGGCAAAGCCTTGATGTGCAAGGCGTACCAAAAGTTGCTTATGGTGGACAAGGTGGTTTGGGCGATGTGGTGATTCATCCACATTTTAGCGAGAATCAATGGGTCTATCTCAGCTATGCAGTACAAGGTCAAGGTGGTTATGGGGCGGAAATTTCCAGAGCAAAATTAGACCTCAGCAATCCACAACAACCGAAATTAACGGGTTTAGAAAAAATATGGGAACAAGTGCCAAAAATGTCAGGACAAGGGCATTATGGGCATCGTATGTTATTCGACTTTGAAGATCAGCTTTGGGTGGCTTCAGGGGAGCGTCAACACTTTGATCCTGCGCAAGATATGAACACTAACTTGGGTAAAGTATTGCGACTGAATGACGATGGCACACCTGCTGATGGTAACCCTTTTGCGGATCAAGGTGATGTGGCCAAGCAGATTTGGTCACTTGGACATCGTAATCCACTGGGTATGGCACTTGATTTACAAGGTCAACTTTGGGTGGTTGAGATGGGACCTAAAGGAGGCGATGAGCTGAATCTCATCAAAAAATCTGCCAATTATGGTTATCCGATCGTATCCAATGGTGATCATTATGATGGTCGAGATATTCCCAATCATGACACCCGTCCAGAGTTCCAAGCACCAGCGGTCAGTTGGACACCTGTGATTTCGCCATCGAGTATGATTATTTATCAAGGTGAGCAATTTCCACAATGGCAAGGTAAAGCGATCATCGGCGGACTATCTTCAGAATCCATCGTGATCGTTGATCTCAGCCAAGCCAAAGACAATATCGCCAAGGAAGTCCAACGCTTAGATATGGGCGAGCGGATTCGTGGGGTGATCTCTGCCAATGATGGCAGTCTGTGGGTCATTGAAGATGGTTCAAATGGTAAGCTTTTACACCTCACTGCAAAGTAATGAAATCTTGTTGTTGGAAGTTGCTGAAACTGTTTGTAAATATCTGCGTCATCGCTGACAATGGATATATTCAATTTTATGAATTTAGCCCAACAATCCTGACAAAATCATCCTGAGTAGTTTGCATGTCGAATAGCACCATTCCCTTACCCGAACGTATCCGACCACGGAGCTTAGATGAGATCATCGGACAAGATCATCTCTTGGGAGAAGGTGCGCCTCTACGTCAGATGATTGATCAGGGGCATCTGCCATCAATCATTTTTTGGGGACCGCCAGGTGTGGGGAAAACCACCATTGCATTGCTCCTTGCACAAGCGGTCGATCGTCCTTTTGTTAGCTTATCTGCACTCAATACTGGGGTGAAAGAGCTCCGTGAAGTAATCGCAGAAAGTGGTGATTTACTCACGCCAGTAGTGTTTATTGATGAGATTCATCGCTTTAATAAATCACAACAAGATGCGCTTCTTGGCGCAGTGGAAAAAGGCAAAATTACCTTAATCGGCGCAACCACTGAAAATCCGTCTTTTGAAGTGAACAGTGCGCTCTTGTCACGTTGTCAGGTCTATACGCTCAATGCTTTAGATCATGAGGCAATTCAACAACTGATTGGTCAGGCGTTAGTGCAAGATCAATTTTTAAAAAGTCGAGAAATGCGTATTGATCAATGGGATGCGCTCATTCAATTCGCTGCTGGCGATGCTCGTAAAGCCTTAAACCTGATTGATTTGGTGGCTAGTACTTTACCGCATGCGGAAAATTTAGAAGAGCGTCAGGAAAATGTGGTGAATGATGCGCTCGTGGTCAAAGTCGCCCAACAAAATATTGCTCGCTACGACAAATCAGGTGAACAGCATTACGATCTGATTTCTGCTTTTATCAAATCCATTCGAGGCAGTGATCCTGATGCGACGCTGTACTGGATGGCTCGCATGCTTAAAGGTGGCGAAGATCCTGTGTTTATTGCACGGCGCATGCTGATTGCTGCATCGGAAGATATTGGTAACTCCAATCCAAATGCGCTGCTCATGGCAGGGGAATGTTTTCGTTCGGTACAAGCGATTGGCATGCCTGAGGCTCGCATTGTCCTTGGGCAATGTGCTGTGTATTTGGCGACCAGTGCGAAGAGTAATAGCACCTATATGGCGATCAATCGGGCGATGGCTTTGGCAGAAAAAACCGATGAATTGCCTGTACCGCTGCATCTACGCAATGCGCCAACCAAACTGATGAAACAACAAGGTTATGGCGTAGATTATCTTTATCCACATGATTATCCTGAACATTTTGTGATGCAGGACTATTTGCCACCCGAGCTGAAAGGTACAGTGTTGTATCAACGTGCGCTCAATAAGCGAGAAGTGGAATCTGAGCGCTTACAACAACGTCGTTGGCAACAACAGTCGCAACAGCAACAATGATGATTGTTAAATAGATTGTCGATATAGATAACCTGAGTTCGATGGAATGTATTTTTATGATATTGAAAAGAAAACATTTTTGGAGAATTCTTAAGGTGTATGATCGTATGTCGGAATTAACCTTCGGTTCGACCTACTTTTCTTTCGGGAAAAGTAGGCAAAACCATTTTGTCAGTCGCAAACTCGGTCATACACTAAAATTTATCCAACGCTTTGAGAAACGTCATTTTGCTAATGTTGTCCTGACCTCGAACAATGCGACTGACGTTCCCACGAACCAAATAAATTTTACTCACCTTATGTTGAACTAAGGTTATAGAGATGTTTAACAAATTCGCAGAAATTTAAGGAAAAAATATGCTGACCCTACACCATTTACAATTTTCACGTTCGATTCGTATTCTTTGGGCGCTGGAAGAACTTGGTATTGATTACGACATGCAATATTACAAACGCTTGCCAAATATGTCTGCGCCACCTGAGCTAAAAAAAGTACATCCACTGGGCAAAGCGCCAGTGATCACCGATGAGGGTTTAGTTGTTGCTGAGTCCGCTGTGATTCTAGATCATTTGCAAGCCAAATATGATACGGACAGTCAATTTAAACCGCAGTCGGCAGAAGGCGTCAATCAATATAATTATTGGATGCACTATGCCGAAGGTTCATTGATGCCATTATTGGTGTTCACATTGGTGGTGAGTCAGTTGGGTAGTAAAAAAGTACCATTCTTAGCCCGTCCGATTACCAGTGCGATTGGTGACCAATTGCAAAAGCAATTTTCAAAACCACGTTTAAAAGAGCATGTGGCTTTCCTTGAGCAACATTTAGCAGAAAATGAATATTTTGCAGGTGATCAATTTAGCTTTGCCGATATTCAAATGATTTTTCCATTAGAAGGTTTATGTTCACGTCAAAGTGAATTGGCATTGCCAAATGTGGAAAAATACTTGGCACGTATCAATCAGCGTGCAGCGTTGCAACGTGCCAAAGATAAAAGTCCTGACGGCGGAAAAATGATTTAAAATTCAGTGGTTGCGTCTATTTTGCTACCATTTTTAACAATGAAAAGCATGATTCATTAGCCATGATCTTATGCTTAGACGACATGAGGAAACGCCATGTCAGGCATTATTCAGTCCTTACTTGACACCGATCTGTATAAATTCACCATGTTACAAGTGGTGTTGCACCAATTTCCACAAGCAGATAGTGTCTACCTGTTCCGCTGTCGCAATAGCAAAGAAGCCGCATATCCACTGCGAGAATTAAAAGCAGAATTGGATCAAGAGCTGGACGATCTGTGTACACTGAAATTTAGTGCAGAAGAATTACAATTTTTACGCCAGTGGCGCTTTATCAAAAATGATTTTGTTGATTATTTAGAATTATTCCAACTCAAGCGCCGTTTTATCGAAACCACAGTCGATGACAATGGTGAATTGGTGATTCGCATCGAAGGTCCGATGGTACAAGCCATGTTCTTTGAAATTTATGTGCTCGCCATTGTCAATGAATTGTACTATCGTCGTTTGGATGTAGAGTCTGCCCATATCGAAGGTGAAAAACGCCTACAAGCCAAAGCAAAATTATTAAAAAGTTATGCCGAACAACAGGTCGATGGCGAGCCACCATTTTTGGTCTCAGACTTTGGTACACGCCGCCGTTATAGTTATGCGTGGCAAAAGCATGTGGTGGAAACCTTAAGAGCGGCTGCGCCAAATGTGCTTCGAGGCACCAGTAATGTCTATCTAGCGATGCAATTGGGCATTACGCCGATCGGGACGATGGCGCATGAGTTTCTTCAGGCATTTCAAGCGTTGGACGTGCGTTTGCGAGATTTCCAAAAGGCAGCACTGGAAGCATGGGTGCAAGAATATCGTGGCGATCTCGGCATTGCCTTGACCGATGTGGTCGGTATGGATGCATTCTTGCGAGATTTTGATCTGTATTTTGCTAAGCTGTTTGATGGTCTACGGCATGACAGTGGCGATCCCTATGAGTGGGGCGACAAAGCCTATGCACATTATAAAAAGTTGAAAATCGACAGTCGCACCAAGATGCTCACCTTTAGCGATGGTTTAGATTTAGAAAAAGCGTGGGATTTGCATCACTATTTTAAAGATCGCTTCCAAGTCAGCTTTGGTATCGGCACCAACTTGACCAATGATATGGGGCAAAAGGCTTTAAACATTGTCTTAAAATTGGTGGAGTGTAATGGTCAGTCGGTGGCGAAAATCTCGGATAGCCCAGGCAAAACCATGACCGACAATGATACTTTCCTTGCTTATCTGCGCCAAGTCTTTGAGATACCATCCGAGCAAGGCTGATTATCTGATGGGCGATCATTCGCAGAAAATTGACTAAGCATAGACTGATTTTACGTAATTGCTTCTAAGTGACTATGTTATGATTTGGGGCTTTAGGGGCGAATCAAAATCACTATGAACGCGCTCGAAATGGTCGTATTACAAGGTTAGAACTATGAATGCAGATGTGCCGTTTGGTTTGTTGGTTGAGCCAGAACAGTTTGCACCGTTTTTAGATGATCCGAAATTTCGGATAGTTGACTTGAGTCGTGAGTCGGTGTTTGAACAATTGCATTTGCCCAATGCCATCTCGGTGCGTCCAAGTGAATTGGTGCGCCATCAGGAATTTGCATCAGGTCTATTACCTGAAACGGAAAAACTACAAACCTTATTCGATCGACTCGGCATTACTGCAAATCACCATGTCATCGTCTATGATGACGAAGGCGGTGCGTGGGCGGGTCGCTTGATCTGGAATCTGCACTGTGCGGGGTTTTATCAAACCAGTTTACTCAATGGCGGCATTCACGCATGGCTTGCCGCAGGATTACCGACCTCGATTGATCAATATCAAATAGAACCTGTTGCAAATATTTTCCAAATCGATTTAAGTGCAAAGCAAGATTATCAAATTGAATATGACGAACTTGCGCTAATCGTCGCTGAACAAAACATTACAGCGCAAAGCGTACAGCTTTGGGATTGCCGAACTGAAGATGAATATACAGGTGTGCGATTGGCTGCACGACGTGGCGGTCATATCACAGGGGCACAATGGTACGAATGGAGTACTGCCATTAATCGCCAAGATCATTTAAAATTACATCCATTGACACGGATTCAACAGCAATTGGAACAACGTGGATTTGATCTCTCTAAACCCGTGATTGTCTATTGTCAGTCCCATCATCGCTCGGGTTTGGCCTATATCATTGGGCGATTGCTGAACTGGAATATTCGCGCCTATGATGGTGCGTGGAGTGAATGGGGCAATCGCATGGGCAGTGCTGTCGTCAAAGGAGAACATCCTGTTGAATAAGCCGAATACGAAAAGATTTAAATCCGCCCCCAAGCGCAATCTCAAAACACCAGCCACATTTAAAAAGCCTAAAGCCATGATCGATCAAGCATTTATTCGTCTACAAAAAATCATCCCGCAACATGCGCTGAGCCGTCTTGTGGGCAAAGTTGCTGCCAGTGAGCAACCACTGCTCAAGACTGCGGTGATTTATGCTTTTAAACAAAAATATGGTATCGATCTTTCCATCGCCGAAGCTGAAGAAATTAGCCGTTATCCATCGTTTAATGCCTTTTTTACCCGTGCGCTGAAAGAAGGTCAACGTCCGATTGATCACAATCCAAAGCATGTAGTTAGTCCAGCCGATGGTGCAATTTCACAACTCGGCAAGATCGAACAAGGCAAAATTTTCCAAGCTAAAGGGCAAAGCTATACTGTAGAGCAATTGATCGCTGATCCAAACCTTGCTGAACCATTCCAAGATGGCGAATTTATTACCGTATATCTGTCACCAAAAGATTATCATCGTGTGCATATGCCATATGGCGGGAAATTGACGGAAACGCTGTATGTTCCAGGTGAATTATTCTCGGTGAATCAAGTCACGGCGGAAAATATCCCAGAACTATTTGCACGTAATGAGCGCATGGTGTGTTTGTTTGATACTGAGCTTGGTCGTATGGCGGTAGTCTTGGTTGGGGCGATGATCGTCGCAGGCATCGAAACGGTCGCAACAGGACAAGTTAAGCCAAACGGTCGTATCGAACTGCAAGAGCATGACATGACTTTAGAAAAAGGCGATGAACTGGGTCGATTCTATCTTGGCTCAACGGCGATCGTCTTATTTGAAAAAGATAAAGTGAATTGGGATAGTCATTTCAAAGCCAATAGTGCGGTGCAAATGGGTCGTCCACTTGGGAAGACTAAAGAGTTATAACTTCAATTTCTTTTTTTAGTTTTGGCTTGGTTTTAATAGTGAATACGATAATTTAATAGAGTGAGTTGATGTGATGAAACATCCTGATATTAAGATTCATGATTGAATATTAGTTGGAACTCGTAAATGTGTTGTTAGACGTATTTATGACTCAAACTCACAATTTGGAGTTTGTGAAGTTGTTTTTAATAAAGATAAACCAACTACACATGATGTTTGTTGGAATGGTGAGGAGTGGTGCTTTCCAGATCGACCAGATTTCGGAGGATACGTACCAAAAAGTTGTTATGATACTAGAAAGTTATTAAGTGGATTAGATTATTATTAGACTTGTATTGAAGTCAATATGCTTTAACTTTGTGTGAAATAAAAAAAGCCCATATCATTTGATATGGGCTTTTTAGAATTTGGCGTCCCTACGGGGATTCGAACCCCGGTTACCGCCGTGAAAGGGCGATGTCCTAGGCCTCTAGACGATAGGGACTAATATGAGGCATGTTCCGATTTAGAATATTTAACTTCTAAAACACTTTAATGAAAGGGCGATGTCCTAGGCCTCTAGACGATAGGGACGCAGAGTACAAGTGACTGCCATGATTTAAGACATGACATGAATCTGCTTGCTTAGAACGAGGTGCATTGTAATGGCATATCTTTGATGATGCAAACGATTTCAGAAGTCTGCATCGCCAATCGCATTATTTTTATACGGTGTTTGTCTAAGAATTATGCAATGCGATGGCGTTCTGAAAAACACATTGGGTTTTCAAAAATCAACCGTATTCAAAAATGATGCTTATTGCTTATAAATACTACAAGAAAAATGATTGCTTTCTTGTTCCAATCGACTTTTCTTACGGTGTTCTGCCGCTTCAAAACGACACTGTTGCACCGCATTTTCAATGACTAAAGGTGGAATCGCTTTAGGTTTGCGATGCTCATCGACGGCAACCATGGTGAAATAACAGGTATTGGTATGGCGAATGGTGCGTTGTTGGATATTTTGCGCTTGGACACGGATGCCGATTTCCATTGAGGTTTTCCCAACAAAGTTGACACTGGCAAGAAAAGTCACCAATTCACCCACATGGATCGGCTCTTTAAATAATACTTGATCGACTGAAAGCGTGACCACATAGCTACCACTGTATTGACTGGCACAGGCAAACGCCGCTTGATCAAGCAATCTTAAAATCGTACCGCCATGCACATTTCCAGCAAAGTTTGCCATGTTTGGCGTCATCAGCACAGACATAGATAGTTCGGCCTGTGGGTTGGCTTGAGTGACTGGATCAAGTGGGGACATATTTTACTTTCCTTATCGACTTGGCGCTTAGCTTGGGATAAGGTTGATCTTTGAGAGCAACATTTTTTAACATCAATGCGTTAACCACATTTTCTAATTAGAGTGATTGAGCACACCGCTGTGAACTAATTATACGCCGAAAATAAAATACCGACTGAAAATCTTGTGTTCGTAGCGCATAGAAGCTCACGATAGATCATGCCTAAAGCCTTAAATAATGCAAAGACATGACTTGTCGTGCGCTGTGCAATAACACTTGCCGAAATAGACATTGCACTTTAGCATAGCAAAACATTGATAAAATAATTTCACTAGGAATACATCCATCACATGAGTAGCCTTGTCCATCACGCCACTGAAAACCGCTCTGTTGCTGAGTTTACCGAACAAGCCTATTTAAACTACGCCATGTATGTGATTATGGATCGTGCATTGCCACATATCAGTGATGGTCTGAAGCCTGTGCAGCGTCGTATCGTCTATGCGATGAGCGAACTTGGGCTAAAAAATTCAGGTAAACCAAAGAAATCTGCTCGTACCGTCGGTGATGTGCTCGGTAAATATCATCCGCATGGCGACAGCGCATGTTATGAAGCGATGGTGTTGATGGCACAGCCGTTTAGCTACCGCTATCCATTTATCGAAGGTCAGGGCAACTGGGGCTCACCTGACGATCCAAAATCTTTCGCTGCGATGCGTTATACCGAAGCTAAACTGTCGAATTATAGTGAACTGTTACTGAGCGAACTCGGTCAAGGCACCTGTGAATGGCAAGACAACTTTGACGGCAGTCTAAAAGAACCTGTCACTATGCCTGCTCGTGTACCGAATATCTTACTCAATGGTACGACAGGGATTGCGGTCGGTATGGCAACCGATATTCCGCCACATAATCTGCGTGAAGTGGTCAAAGGCACCATTGCCCTAATTAAAAATGCCAACCTGACCGATGAAAAATTACAAAACATTATCCCAGGCCCTGATTTACCGACCCATGCCGAGATTATTACTCGACCTGAAGAGCTCTTAAAAATCCAAACGACTGGGCGTGGTAGCTATCGCATGCGTGCGGTCTACACCGTTGATAAACAAGCGGATAAACACGAAATCGTGATTCAGCATCTACCGTATCAAGTGTCAGGCTCGAAAGTATTGACACAGATCGCCGACCAAATGCAAGCGAAAAAGTTGCCATTTGTTACTGATCTTCGGGATGAATCTGACCATAAAAACCCAACGCGATTGGTGATCGTACTGCGTTCCAATCGTGTCGATGTCGAAGCGATCATGAGTCATCTCTTTGCTACGACAGATTTGGAAAGTAGCTATCGGGTCAATCTAAATATGATTGGTGCGGATGGTCGCCCACAGGTCAAGTCGATTCGTCAAATTCTCTTGGAATGGATCGAAATTCGCACCGAAACCATTACCAACCGACTGCGTTATCACCTGAATAAAATCGAAAAGCGCTTACATATCTTGGCGGGCTTACTCATCGCCTACCTCGACATAGATACCGTCATTAAAATTATCCGTGAAGAAGATAAGCCAAAGCCTGTATTGATGGCGCATTTTGGTATTGATGAGATACAAGCCGAAGCGATTTTAGAACTCAAGTTACGTCATTTAGCACGTCTTGAAGAAATGGAAATTCGTAGAGAGCAAGATGAGTTGGCGGAACGTGCAGCGGTAATTCGTGAACAATTGGAAAATCCTGAATCACTGAAAAAACTGATGATCGAAGAACTGACAGAAGATGCTAAAAAGTTTGGCGATGATCGTCGCTCTGAGATCGTCTTGCGTGAAGATGCAGTGCAAATCAAAGAATCAGATCTTGCCCCTGCGGAAACAGTTACTGTTGTTATCTCTGAAGCAGGTTGGATTCGTATGGCAAAAGGCGAAGTCGATGCCACGCAGCTCAACTATCGTGCAGGGGATAAATATTTAGACTCCACCACAGGCAAATCCAATCAAAAAGTCTATCTGCTTGACCATACTGGACGAAGTTACGCATTGGCTGCAAGTGGTTTACCGTCGGCACGAGGGCAAGGTGAGCCACTGACTTCAAAATTGAATCCTGCGACTGGTGCACAGTTTATCCAAGTGATCATGGGTGCAGATGACGTTGCGACTGTGACTTTGAGCTCGCAGGGTTATGGATTCTTATCTGAGTTGAAGCAACTTGATACTTCTGCCAAAGCGGGTAAAAATTATTTATCTGTAACAGAAGGTTTCAAAACTATGCCGATTGCGTTTGCTCAGGGCAAATCACATTTGGCATTGCTCAGTCAGCAAGGTCGATTGCTCATTATAGATCTTGAATCTTTACCAAAGCTCAATAAAGGCAAAGGAAACAAGATGATGCAACTAGACAAAGAAGATGAACTACTCGGTCATATTGCTCTGAATTTGACAGAAGATGTGTTAAAAATACAGGTGGGTAGTCGATTCTTGAGCTTAAAAGGAGAAGACTTGAAAGCCTACTATGGTAAAAAAGCGACAAAAGGCAAACTTTTACCTCGAGGCTATCAAAAAGCACAGCGATTATTACTTGATATCTGACTCGGTATCAACGTATAGTCAAGGTGTGCGGTAGATGTTTTTCAACATTTAAACAATAGCCATGGACAAGGTGAAATATTAATCTCTTGATCAAAATCTCCTCCATGAAAACATTTAGGCGGTTTGGTGAGGCATTACACTTGATTAAGCAAAAATTATTAACACAACTTTGTCCATTGCAAAGCAAGTAATCATATCTAGACAGATTGACTGGAAATCACAGTCTGACTTGATGCAAGAAAATATTTTTGGGAGTAGTGGGTACTATGGACAAAGTTTGGTTAAAAACGCATGAGAAATTTGGAATTCCGTCAGATATTTCTATGCCAGCAGAAAATACATCGTTGATTGATATTTTCGAACAAAATTTTAAGAAGTTTGGTTCACGTGATGCGTTTATTTTCATGGACAAAACCATGTCTTTCGCTGAACTTGAAGATCATAGCCGTCGATTTGCAGCATATTTACAAAGTTTGAATTTGCCAAAAGGCTCTCGCGTTGCGGTGATGATGCCGAACGTCTTCCAATACCCGATCGTTCAAATCGGCGTATTCCTTGCAGGTTTGGTCTTGGTCAATGTCAACCCACTGTATACAACTCGTGAGCTTGAGCATCAATTGAATGACTCAGGTGCGCAGGTTTTGGTTGTTGTTGAAAACTTTGCCAGTGTCTATCAACCAATCCACGGTAAAACAACGGTGAAACACGTTGTCGTGACTGGTGTAGGTGACATGCTTGGTATGCTCAAAGGTACATTGGTGAACTTTGTATTGCGTAAAGTACGTAAGCAAGTGCCAGAGTGGAGCATTCCAGGTCACGAATCATTCAAATCTGCATTGTCAAAAGTGTCAGCAAGCAAATATCAACGTCCAACGGTGAGCTTAAGCGACACAGCGGTACTACAATACACTGGTGGTACGACAGGTGTATCTAAAGGTGCAGAGCTTACGCATCGCAACCTCGTTGCAAATCTGCTTCAATGTGAAGGCATCTTCTCTTCAAAATTTGGTGAAGGTGATGCAGCAGAAGGCGATAAGATCGTTTGTGCGCTTCCGCTTTATCACATTTTTGCATTCATGGTGTGTGCGCTATACGGTATGTATAAAGGCCAAACTAACATCTTGATTCCAAATCCACGTGACTTACCTGCGGTGGTTGGCGAGCTTCGTAAATACAAGCCATCATTCTTCCCTGCGGTCAACACATTGTTCAATGCGTTGGTCAACAATGAAGAGTTTAAACAACTCGATCATAGCAACCTCAAAATGGCAATGGGTGGTGGTATGGCTGTATTGCCATCGACTGCGGATGCTTGGAAAAAAGTAACAGGGACAACGATCATCGAAGGTTATGGTCTATCTGAAACTTCTCCAGTTGCGACTGCGAACCCACCGATTAACGAAGACTTTACAGGGACAATTGGTGTGCCATTACCTGCAACTGAAGTGGCGATCTTGGATGACGAAGGTAATCCGATTGCACTGGGTACATTGGATAATGAAGGCAATCCACAAGCAGGTGAAATCTCGATCCGTGGTCCACAGGTGATGAAAGGCTATTGGAACCGCCCTGAAGAAACTGCAAAAGTCATGACTAAAGACGGTTTCTTCCGTACTGGTGATGTCGGTATCATGAATGATGAAGGTTACTTCAAGATCGTCGATCGTAAGAAAGACATGATCTTGGTATCAGGCTTCAACGTCTACCCAAGTGAGATCGAAGAAGTTGTGACGCAACATCCAAAAGTATTGGAAGCGGCTGCGATCGGTGTACCTGATGAAAAATCAGGCGAAGTACCAAAACTGTTCGTTGTGAAAAAAGATGAAAGCTTAACAGCCGAAGAAGTATTGGCATTCACCAAGCAAAACTTAACAGGTTATAAGCAACCACGTTATGTTGAGTTCTTGCAAGAATTGCCAAAATCGAACGTCGGTAAAATCCTCCGTAAAGATTTGCGTAAGTAATTCGCTTAAGCATAATCAAGACAATAAAAAAGCAGCTTCGGCTGCTTTTTTGTGTTTTCGGTTTCATGCAATGTTATTCATACTTTAGACATAACAAAGGGAACAAAATTATTTAGCCTGACGATTCATCATTGCACGTTCAAACATTGGACGTGACAGTCCAATCAGTGAGATAAATAAAATCATCGAAAGGAGCTGACGCTTTAACCCACCGACATTAAACTGCATGCCATAACTCAAATAATTATCCACCAAGCAGTACAGCAAAACGACTGCTAAAGTGATCGTCAGCGACTTCTTATTAATCCCCACCATGACAAAGCTGATACAGAGCACAAACGCCGTGCCAATCGTTGACCAAATATTCCAATTGGCAAAGACCACACTGAGCAAGATCGCCAAGACAGGTAGAACGTACCAAAGAATACGGTCAAGTTGCTGACCGTACTTTTGCTGTGCAACAAGTGCCTGTTCAAGTGCTTCTTGATGACTTTGTTGGTCTGTTTGTTTTGAGCGCTTTTGTTGCGCATGCTGTTGAGGGTTGTGTTTAGTCATAGAGCTGAGCCATTCAAGATGCAAAAAAGTATGCGAAGAAATGCGAATACAGAAAATAAATATCGAAAAATCGAGATCATGGTATCATGCCTCGATTGAATCGGTCACTGATTCACATTGAAATTCAAAACACATTTTCGAGGATAGATATGCATAGCTTAAATATCGTGATATTGATCATTTTAATTGCATGTTTATTGCCTTATGTTTTTGCATTTATTGCACGCTCAACATCGAGCTACGATCCAAAAATTCACGATAGTCACCGCCAAGTGGTTGAGCAGTCACAAGGCATTACCAAGCGTGCCGATGCCGTTCAGAAAAATAGCTATGAAGGCTTGCCGTTATTTATCGCTGCAATGTTGATTGCAGATTATTTGGTGGTGCCTGATATTTATGTCGTCACTTTGGGAATTGCTTATCTGATTTTGCGCATTATTTATGGTTTGTGTTATTTGGCGAATTTTAATCGTTTGCGCTCGGTATTTTGGTTGCTGGCGACCTTGTGTCCAGTCTGTCTTTTGATGATTTGTATGCGGATTTAGTCCCCAAATATCATGACAATTCTTTGCGTAATTGACAGCGCAATCAGTTGAGATTTATCCCTCCAGGTAAAGACGCACCAAACGACATCTACGTGATCGTTGAAATCCCTGCCAATGCTGCACCGATCAAATACGAAATTGATAAAGATTCTGATGCATTGTTTGTAGACCGTTTCATGGGTACAGCGATGTTCTATCCTGCGAACTACGGTTATGTGCCAAATACTTTGTCAGAAGATGGCGATCCGCTAGATGTGTTGGTGGTTACACCGCATCCAGTGGCTGCGGGTTCTGTGATTCGTTGCCGTCCAGTGGGCAAGTTGAATATGGAAGATGATGGTGGTATTGATGCGAAATTGATCGCTGTACCACACGAGAAACTTTCTCCACTGTACAAAGACGTGCAAGAATATACTGATCTTCCGCCATTGTTGATCAGCCAAATCGAACACTTCTTCTCGCATTACAAAGATTTAGAGCCTGGTAAATGGGTAAAAATCAGTGGTTGGGAAAATGCTGAAGTGGCCAAAGCTGAAATCCTAAAATCAATTGAAGCTGCGAAAAAATAAGCGAATTGATTGTAAAAAAAGACCGCAAATGCGGTCTTTTTTTATGGGCTTAACTAAGTGATTTATTACTAAGTGATTTATTGTTGATTTCACGCTTTAGGTAAATCTTCTGGCGCATGCAACTCTTGTCGCTCAAGTTGAATGTTCTGAAAGTCTGCACCCGATGGTGCTTGATAAGCACGCAACCCAAACTCACTGATAATCGCAAATAGATGATCGAAAATATCCGATTGAATATCTTCATAAATCGTCCATTCGGTAGTTTTGGTGAAGCAATACAGCTCAAGTGGTAAGCCTTGTGCCGTCGGTTGAAGTTGACGCACCAATAATGTTTGATCTTCAGCGATGCCATCATGTTGTTGCAAATACAGCAACATATAGGCTCGGAATGTCCCGAGATTGGTCATGCGACGCTGATTAAATAGCTCTTTGATGCTATTATTCCACTGTGCCAATTCATGACTTTTTTTATCGATATAAGTCTCAAGCAATAAGAAATGCTTTAAGCGAGCAATGTCGTCATCAGACAAAAACTTCACGCTACTTTGATCGACATAAAATGCACGCTTAATGCGACGACGACCAAGGTCTGTCATACCACGCCAGTTTTTAAAGGTATCGGTGACCAGTTTGTTGGTCGGAATCACGGTATAGGTTTTGTCAAAGTTTTGCACCGTGACGGTGTGTAGTGCGATATCAATCACCGTACCGTCTGCGCCGAGACTTGGCATCTCAATCCAGTCGCCAATACGAATCATGTCATAAGAAGAGATTTGTACACTTGCGACCAGTGACAAAATGGTATTTTGAAAAACCAACATCAATACCGCAGCCATCGCACCGAAGCCAGCAAGTAAGGTGAATACATCTTTTTTCAAAAATGTACCGATAATCATCAAGCCACATACAATATAGATGATCAGTTTGATCAATTGCAGATAGCCTTTAATCGGCTTATTGGCTGACTTTGGATTGTGTTGATAAGACAAATTAAAAATATTTAAAAAGTCGCTAATTGCTAAGGCAATCGTTAAGAAAATCCAAGCTTGAGAAAGCATTTGTACCAATTGTACGACTTTCTCTGAAAGATGAGGTACAGCGCCTATGCCGTTGATGATGACAATGGCAGGGACGATATTGGCAACACGTCGAATCACGCTATGTTTCTGGAATGCTTCACTATTTTTGGCGAAAGAAAATTTGGAAATCAGCTTGCGCAGTCCAACCACCACAATTTTTTTGCTAATCAAATACGCAACTGTAGCGATCAAAATCAAAATCGCCAAAGAGTTCAACATCTCTAACCACGGATATTGATCAATCCAGTCTTGCAATTTCAGCCAAATCTCTTGCACAGCACACTCCACATTACGAATCTTTAAGGCAGTGTTTATTTTTAATGATTACCATAAAAAATCATGTCATCAACAAGTGGCATAGCTTAAACCATGTCTGCGTAAGTCCAATGATATTTGTCAAAAAGCAACATAAAAAAACAATATAAAAAAACTCTAAAGCTAAATAGCACTACTGGCAGAGCATGCATTACATGGAAAATGTGAATTTTAGCTATACCTCAGCGTACGGTTCAGGCACAATCAATATCAGTCAAATTCATGTTTTTATTAATTTTTAGGAGCTCTAAATGACTGCGCAATCTGTCATTTTGCCACTCCCATCGGATCATGCACGTTTTATTGTGATTCGTTTGGGACAACTGACCATAGAACAACTCAAACAGCAACTCAATGATCTGATTAATACCCGAGATCGTCTGATCACCCAGCATGCAAATGCTGACATTAAAACTGCGATCGCATTTTCACCGTCACTTTGGCAACAGCTCCATAGTCAAATACCTGAGAATTTTCACCAATTAGAACCACTTCAAGGCGCTTTTGAGATGCCTGTAGATGCAGGTGATGTGTTGATTCACTTGGCGAGTAGCAAGGCAGATATTTGCTTTGTACTGAGCCAAGCCTTCTTTCACGGTATTCGTGAGCAAGTGGAAGTGCTTGAAGAGCGTACCTGTTTTAAATATTTGGATAGTCGTGATTTAACAGGCTTTATTGATGGCACGGAAAATCCGCAATTTAAAGATGACCGTGAAGAAGTGGCACTATTGGGTAAAGACGCGGGTATTTTTGCCGACGGTAGTTTTGTTTTTGCACAGCGTTACGTGCACGATTTGGATAAATTTAATCGGCTAAAAGTCGATGCTCAGGAAAATGTTTTTGGACGATCAAAACTTGAAAGCATCGAGATGGAAGACGATGTAAAACCTGACAATGCGCATATCGCTCGTGTGGTAATTGAAGATGATGAGGGCGAAGAGCTCGAAATCGTGCGTCACAGTTTGCCCTATGGTGACGGACACGCTGAGCAAGGTTTGTTTTTTATCGCCTACACCAAAGATTTAAATATTATTGATCAGATGCTTGAGCATATGTTTGGTACGACAGGTGATCATATTCACGATCGTTTGTTGCATTTTACCACCGCTGTCAATGGTGGCTATTATTTTGCACCATCAGATGAATTGCTTGCTGAAATCATTGATGAAGATTGATTTTTAATTCACTGATAAAAATTTAAAAAAGCGCAGTTCAATTGAATTGCGCTTTTTCATTTTTGGCGTTAAAAGCTAAATTTAGTGATTTTTAAACTTTAGAGAAATCAACCAAACGCGCGGTAATACGACGCACAATCGGTAATAAAATCAAGACCGCAGGAAAAGCCACACACCACGAAAAGATCCATGCAGAAACCCAAACAGTCGCAAAATGATCCACAAAACCAATATTGTGAATAATATTGATCAATGAAATCAGCCCACTCATCATAAATGACAATATGAACGGAATCACCACCGCAGCATATTTGGCAGGCAGTTTTGGCACGTTGCCAAAGATATAAGGAGATTGAGACATAATGCGGATCAAATCAAAAAGATGGGCTATTCTAACCATATTTACAAATTTAGCCAAAAATTAACCAGAAAAAAACCACCTCAAATACTGATCGCATGCTCTTCACTCTCCCTTTGTACGGCAAAATTTGCTATATTTGCTTTCTTTTTTGGCAATATTCCGAGCGGTTATGAACACGGCAATCCAAAATGCACTGGCGCAAGCAGTGACAGCACTTCAATCACAAAATATTATCCCACAAGATTGGCAAAATAACAGTGTGTTGACCCGTACCAAAGACCGAAGTCATGGCGATTTTGCCTCGAATATTGCCATGGTAGCCTCGAAAGTTGCAGGCATGAAGCCTCGTGATTTGGCAGAAAAAATTCTAGCAAATCTACCAACTGTTGCTGACATCAGTAAGGCGGAAATCGCAGGACCTGGTTTTATCAATTTCTTTTTAAATGCAGATCAACGCTTTGTGGTATTAGACAACATTGCGGCGCAAAAAGATCAATATGGTCGTAGCCAAGTCAATCAAGCTGAAAAAATCCAAGTCGAGTTTGTCTCTGCCAATCCAACATCGAGCTTACATGTTGGGCATGGTCGTGGTGCAGCTTATGGGATGACTGTAGCAAACTTACTTGAAGCAACAGGTGCAACCGTTGACCGTGAATATTATGTCAATGATGCAGGACGTCAGATGGACATCTTGGCGACTTCGACCTATTTGCGTTATTTAGAATTATGCGGTCAAACGCTAGTTTTCCCAAAAAATGCTTATCAAGGCGACTACGTCAAAGAAATCGCACAAAGCATTATTGATGCTGATCAGAGCCAAGATAAAAATCATCACGTTCGTGCTGTTGCCGACGTCTATGCAGAAGTCCCTGAAGATGTGCAATATGCTGAGGAGCTTGATGCAGAAGGCAACAAAGTTGTACTGTCTGGTGATAAAGAAAAGCATATCGACGGTTTGATTGCCAATAGCCAAAAGTTACTTGGTGCAGATTATGCGGTATTCCATCAAGCGGCGTTAAAAGCCATTTTGGATGATATTCAAGATGATTTGGCGGATTTCGGTGTGACTTTTGCCAAGTGGTTTAGCGAAGCATCATTGATCGAGAAGATTGATGAAGCCTTAGCGGTGCTCGATCAACGTGGTTTTCTCTATGAAAAAGACGGCAATATTTGGTTTAAATCGACTGAATTCGGCGATGAAAAAGACCGTGTAGTCAAACGTCGTAACGGTCAAACTACTTATTTTGCTTCTGACATCGCTTATCACTTGGATAAGTTACAACGTGGTTATACCCACATCGTCGATATTTGGGGCTCAGACCATCATGGCTATATCGCTCGGGTGAAAGCGGCGATTGATGCACTTGGCTATGATTCATCAAAATTGACTGTGCTTTTGGTACAGTTCGTCAGCCTATGGCGTGGTGGTGAAATGGTGCAAATGTCCTCTCGTTCAGGGCAATTTGTGACCTTGCGTGAGCTTCGTCAGGAGGTCGGCAATGATGCGGCACGCTTCTATTATGTGATGCGCAAATCCGAGCAACACATTGATTTTGATTTGGATTTAGCAGTTTCGCAAAGCAAAGATAATGCAGTGTATTACATTCAATATGCCCATGCTCGGGTCAATAGTATCTTGAGTAAAGCGCCAGAGAAAAATATCAGCTTTGATCAAGCAACAGCTCGTGAACATTGTGAATTACTGACTTTGCCGATTGAGGAAGAAATTTTGGCGAAATTGGCGGCCTATCCAGAGATTGTGATTCGTGCTGCTAATGCCTATGAACCGCATCAGATAGGTAATTATCTCAAAGACTTAGCGGCGTCATTTCACGGTTGGTATGCGCAAGATGGCGTAAAATTCTTGGATGAAAGCCATATTGAGCTGTCACAAGCACGTTTATTGCTCTCTGTGAATGTACAGCAAGTCTTAAGAAATGGCTTAGCTGTATTGGGTGTCAGTGCGCCTGAGGCAATGTAACAAAATATTTTACTTTGCACGAAATCTCCGGGACTTCTGTAATATATGCGATAAGTCCAATTTGATTAGACTTCTGTGAATAATGCAGTAGCTAGATTTTGCAAAGGTTTAATTTTTTGAATTGTATTGATGGGGTTGTGATTACTCAATTTGAGTAGATACATGTTTTGAGACGCAAGTAAAAAATAGAGGATAGTCAGTGTTTGGTAAAGCCCCTCGTGGAGTATCGCAACGCCCGAAAGCACGTGAAAACACCCAAGCGATTCCATCGTGGCTATGGCTTGTGGTTTTGGTTTTGGCGGGTATTTGTGTTGCTATTTTCTTATCGCTATGGAGTCCGTGGAAGCCTGTTGAGCGTAAAGGTGCGACGCAAGGACCAATGGCGGTCAATAATCAAGATACCAATAAAGACTACCGCTTCTATGACATGCTACCACAGCAACAAGTGACACCAATTCCAGATCAAGCAGTCCCTGAGCATCAAGTCGAACAGCCAGTAATTGTTGTTGAAGCACCGGCACCAGCCCAAGCGGAGCCTACTGAAGAAGCGGTCACTGATCCTTTTGATGAAAATTATCAAACAGCAACCATCACCGCTGCACCTCGTTTTATCTTGCAAGTGCGAAGCTATGAAGATCCTGATAGTGCTGATGCACGTCGAGCTGAGATTGTCCTCAATGGTTTATCTGCCGAAGTAGTAATGACCAATGAAGGCGATCAAGTGTGGTATCGAGTGATCTCAGGGCCATATGAGTCGAAAGAGTTTGCACATATTGCACAGCAGACTTTACAACATGCAGGCATTGATTCGATCATTGTGAAGCAACCGATTCGAGCAACAAACTAAATTTTTTCACTTTATGTGTGAACTAAAGAAATAAAAAGAACCCTGCCGAAGCAGGGTTTGCGAAAAAGTGAAATCAGCTCATTTTTGTTTGGTATTACTGCTGATTCTAAATCGGTTTAGAATGCATAAGCTAACCCAAGGACGACTTTGTTCTTTTGGTCGATTTCAGAGCGGTCTTTACCACCGATGATGTAGTCAAGACTCCATGTTGCGCCTGTATCACCAAGTGGGTGACTCAAACCAAGCGTTACATGACGCCAAGCAAAGTCAGTGGTTGTCCCAGCGGTGAACTCATCATCATCACCATAGTAGTACATACCGAGCTGAGCTTTCCCTGTAAATCCTGCAGGCAATGTTGGTGCATAGCTTGCGAGGAAGTAGGTATCGCCTTTATTACCAAAGGTCACATTGTTAAGTAAAGTTTGCGCAGAAAAGCTAAAGTCTTTGTAGTTCAAACCAAGCATCGTTTCGTAACCCGTAGACTCCCAACCTGGGTAGTAATAATACAGCGTTCCACCAACGGTATAACCTAAGTCTTCGGTAATATTGCCTTTATAACCTGCGTAGAAATCGCTTTCAAAAGAATTTCTACTGTTGGTATTGCTACAGCCATTCGGGTTTAAGCATGCATAAGAATAATCTAATGTCGAAAACCAGTAACCGAGATAAAAGCCACCATTACTATAATCAATACCGCCTTGTACTGCAGCACCAGAATTTTCAGGCGCATTGGTAATACCACGCAAGTTGTAGCTAGAAAGTACCGAAATGTTGCCTGTCACTTCGCCTGGAAATGGCAAAGAAGATATTTCCTCGGCTGCCATCGTGAATGTTGAAGCACTTGCGATGAATGCGCCTGAGATTGCTGCGTATTTAAAGTTCATGTTGGATTCTCCCCAGAACAATGTAGAAAATGATTCAAATCACTTGGACTTGATTAAACTTATAATGCAATCACTATGCCAATTTGTTAAGTTATTGTTTTGTCATGTTTATAAGAAGTAAAAAGCGTAACTGATCACATAAATGGAAAAGCACAAAATACGACAAATCTAAGAGTGTAAAAAAATGGTGCAAAATTGCAGTTTTGCACTATTTATAATCAAACTGTATTAAATTGTATAAATCAGTGTTCAAGGATTTCCAGTTGCATCGCTTCAATAAAAAACCAATCACGAGGATTGGCTCTGTTCTGCATAAAAAAATGGTTTCAGCGCAGTATTTGGATTAAGGTAAGGCTTATTTTTCCATATTGCTCAAAATCGAGGTTCTGACATCATCTAGTGTCGCATTGATGGTGAGCATCACGGCATCGGCACATTGTTTGATGGCGGTGTCAGGATCTTTGAGACCATTACCAGTCACTGTACAGACGATGACTGAACCTTCAGCGATTTTCCCTGCTTTGATATCACGGATCGCACCACCAATAGAGGCAGCCGATGCAGGCTCTACAAACACGCCTTCATACATTGATAGCATGCGCTGTGCATCTAAAATGTCTGCATCAGTCAATTCATCAAACCAACCATTTGAGTCACGAACGACAGCTTTGGCATGATTCCAACTTTGTGGATTGCCAATACGGATCGCTGTCGCCACAGTTTCAGGTTGTTCGACTGGTGCACCACGTAAGAACGGCGCAGCACCTGCAGCTTGGTAGCCGACCATGGTTGGACGACCATCAGGTTTTGGTCCTGTAAATTGATCAGTTGCTGCATCATAGACCACTTGTTCAAATTGATCAGCAGATTGATTGGCAATCGCTTCGGTGTAGCCCATCCAGTGTGCAGTAATGTTACCCGCATTACCCACCGGTAAGCAGTGGTAATCTGGTGCACGACCGAGTTCATCAACGATTTCATAAGCAATGGTTTTTTGACCTTGCAGTCGATATGGATTGATCGAATTCACGATGGTTACAGGTGCTTGATCTGCAACTTCCTTCACCAAGCGCATACCATCGTCAAAATTGCCACGGATTTGCATGGTGATTGCACCGTACATCATTGACTGTGCCATTTTCCCCATGGCAATTTTGCCTTCAGGAATCAACACGTAGGCTTTGATCCCAGCACGTGCCGCATAAGCCGCAGCCGCAGCAGAGGTATTACCAGTCGATGCGCAGATAATCGCTTTTGAGCCTTCTTCAACGGCTTTGGTCACTGCCATCGTCATACCACGATCTTTAAATGAACCTGTTGGATTTAGACCTTCGTATTTGACATAGATCTCGACATTTTTGCCAATCAAACGTGGAATATTCTCCAGTTTGATCAAAGGTGTGTTGCCTTCGCCGAGGGAGATAGCACGAGTAGTAGCAGATACAGGCAAACGATCACGATAGCGATCAACGAGACCAGTATAACGATTGGCATTCGACATGATGGTGTTCCAAAGAGTTGCATTCAGTCATTGAGTCAACTTTTCTTGAGTTAATGAAAAGCAATCGCCTCAACTTAGTATGTTTTAAACAAATAAATTAACTTTCTAAAGATTCTAAACGAATTCGAACAATTTCGCCATGAATCGCAGGGAGCGCTTGGATTTTTGCCAAGGCTTCATCCATGATCGATTCTTGGATTGGATCGGTCAAAATCACGATCGGAATCATATCTTTTAAGCGTGTTTGTTGCATGATTGCATCAATGCTAATCCCTGCACGGCTCAAGATCGTAGTGACATCTGCTAATACGCCTGTTTCATCTTCAGCATTGACACGCAGGTAATAGCCTGTGGTCATTTCTTCACGGCTGAGGATTGGCAAATCAGACAAATCTTCAAAGGCAAAATGTGGAATCGTACCTGAGCCATCTTCGGTATAGCTAATGTCACGCACGATATCGATAATATCGGCAACCACAGCAGAAGCAGTCGGACCAGCACCAGCGCCTGCGCCGTAGTACAGCGTTGGACCAACGGCATTTGACTGAACGAGAACGGCATTTTTCACGCCATTTACATTTGCCAACAGTTCTTCTTCTGGAATCAGTGTTGGATGAACACGAAGCTCAATGCCTGTTTCAGCACGACGTGCAATACCGAGGTGTTTGATACGATAGCCAAATTCCTCTGCGTATTTGACATCGAGTGCAGTGATTTTGCTGATGCCTTCGGTATAGACTTTGCTAAATTGTAGAGGCATACCAAATGCAATTGACGCCAGCATTGCCAATTTGTGCGCTGCATCAATACCTTCGACATCGAAGGTCGGATCAGCTTCGGCATAGCCAAGCTCTTGTGCTTCTTTGAGTACATCGGCAAAAGCACGACCTTTTTCACGCATTTCTGTCATGATAAAGTTGCCTGTACCGTTGATAATCCCTGCAACCCAATCAATGCGGTTTGCTGCCAAACCTTCACGTATCACTTTGATGATGGGAATACCACCTGCAACCGCCGCCTCATAGGCGATTTGCACGTGATTGTCATCTGCCGCTTTAAACAACTCATTACCGTGTTCTGCAAGTAATGCTTTATTTGCAGTGACAATATGCTTACCGTTTTTAATCGCTTCTAATAGCACTTCTTTGGCAGGATGAATACCGCCCATGACTTCGATGACGACATCCACATTAGACTGTCGTGCGATATGAAGTAAATCATCAGATTGTTGAATGCTTGGATCAAGATTTAAATCTGGACGAGGACGACGTGTGCCGACATGGGTAATTTGAATTTCTCGACCTGTGCGGCGTTTAATCTCTGCGGCGTTGATTTGTAATAATTCAAGAACGCCACCACCGACGGTACCCAAACCAAGTATAGCCAGACGAACTGGTTTCACGTCATACTCCAAAATTAGTTGTAAAGAATTCTTCAAATCATAGCGAAAAAGTGCCCTAGACTCTAGGGCTAGATCGCTTTAGTTTCACTTTTTAAAGCCATTTTTTAAAAAACAGCTTTTGAAAATTAGCGTTTTTCATTTAAGCGTTGCAATAGTGCATCAGGCTCAATGTAGCCTGCCAAATAACGCCCATCTTCGCTGTAAATCGCAGGTGTGCCATTGACACCGATCTTCGTGCCAAGCTCGTATTGTGCCATCACAGGGTTTTGACATTCATTCGCCACCACAGGAAGTCCTGCAATAGCAGCATTAAAGGCTGATTTACGATCTTCGCTACACCAAATACTTTGCATGGTCGGGAAGAACTGCTCACCACGAGGCCAAGCGATATAGCGTACCTCGATGCCTTTGCTGTTAAATTCATCCATATGTTCATGCAACTTATGGCAATACGGACAGCTCGCATCGGTGAAGACATAGATCACATGCTTGGTTTTGCCTTTGGCAGGGTAGACAATCAAATTTTCTTTTTTGAGTTTTGCAAATTCAGCTTTGTTATCACCTGCTTGCAAATCTTCACTGACATTATGAATCGCTTCTTCACCAAGTCGAATCATGTCGCCTTGAAAAATATATTTGCCATCGCTACTTGCTAACACCGCAGGGAAGCCTTCTAAAGTCACCCAAAACCAGTTTGGAATCTCAGTGGCTTTGACATTGGTGATTTTTGCGGTCAGTCCTGCTTTATCAAAGTTTGCTTGCAGGTTTTTGATGAAACGTTGCTGTGCATTACGCTCAGTCAAAGTCGATGCTTCGCCAGAAACAGGCATCGTTGCAGTGATTTCATTGCTATCAGTGGGCTCTTGATCGTTCTTCGAACAAGCAGTTGTTGCAAGCAAACCACCCATCAATACTGCGCTGAGCGCAAATTTCAACAATTGCATAAATTGTCCATGAATTAAATTCAAATCGGAATGACCGCATAATATAGCAAAAAGCAAGATCACTGCCTAGCAAATATACGATGCGAGTATGTGTGAGATGTTTACAGGCTGTCCCTTAACCACGTGGATGATGTTGTTTATGAAGCTGTTGCATGCGTGCTTGCGCAACGTGGGTATAAATCTGCGTGGTGGATAAATTGGCATGACCGAGTAGCATCTGCACCACACGCAAGTCTGCACCATGATTGAGCAAGTGCGTGGCAAAAGCATGGCGTAAAACGTGTGGTGAAATATCTTGTTGAATGTTGGCTTGCAAGGCGTAGCGTTTGATTGCATACCAAAAGTTTTGGCGTGACATCACACCACCATGTTGGGTGAGAAAGAGTGCATCGGTGGAATGTTTGTAGAGTTCAGGTCGTGCGCTTTGTAGATATTTTTTAATCCAATCAATGGCAATTTCGCCAAGTGGCACAAGGCGTTCTTTGTTGCCTTTACCTTTGATACGGACAAAGCCTTGCTCCAGATTGAGCATTTGGGTTTGCAAGCCAATCAGTTCGCTGACACGAAGCCCACATGCGTACAGCACCTCAAGCATGGTGCGGTCACGCAGTCCTAAAGCCGTTGAAGTGTCAGGCGCATCAATGAGTTGTTCAACCTCAACATTGGATAAATTTTTTGGTAATGGTCGTCCTTGACGAGGCGTTTTTTGCTCAGCCAATGGATCATCTTGGCGAATACCTGTTTCACGTAAAAACTTAAAAAACTGTCGTAATGCGGACATGGCACGTGCAATCGAACGAGGGCTTTTGTCTTGTTCGGTCAATTTTAACAAAACGGTTTGAACATGTGCTGTGCTCCAATCAGGAATTGCCACGTCACTACATTTTGCACAGAGAATCAGATCAGATAGATAAGCATTACGAGTATGTACACTACTGCTATGGCTGATTAGATAATCCCGAAAACCCTGTAAATAGCTAAATTCTTGTGGAATGCTGACAGGTGTAAGTGTGCGGACTTTTTTGGCATTCAACATAATTGATTCAGCATAAAATAGTGTTCAATCGGAAAAATGAAGCGTATGAAGAATTGAGCGGTGTAAAAAGTGTTCACTCAAAAAAACAGGTTAAGAGAAAGTCAGAGTTAGTGCAATTCAAAATTTAAAAATTGCTTTTCACATTGAATAAAAACAAAGTGCATCAAAATTGTGCAAAAAAGCAAGCATTCTTTCTCAAACTGTAATGGAAAAAATTCTCATTTATATTTATACTGTGTGATTAACATTTTACATTCATCCAAAAGGCTGTGCCGTGCGTTTATCTCAACTCAAATCCAATCAAATTGCTCGAATTACCCAAGTGCATCATCACTTGGTTGAAGAGGTTGCTGAAAAAAAAGATGCGATCGCAACGCGTCTAACCAGTTTGGGCTTTGTTACAGGTGAAAAAGTTGAGGTGCTGACTCGTGGTATTTTTGGTGGAGAACCATTGCTGATCAAGATCGGATTTACCCGATTTGCACTCCGCAGTAATGAAGCAGAACGTATCGAAGTGGAATTGGTTTAAGGAACACGAGCATGAGCGAACAAACCATGAATGAATTGCTACGTGTCGCCTTAGTCGGCAACCCAAACTGTGGTAAAACGTCATTATTTAACCAACTGACAGGCACACGTCAGAAGGTCGCCAACTACGCAGGCGTGACGGTTGAACGTAAAGAAGGGCATTTTAGCCTACCGTCTGGACGTAATGTGCGTGTCTTGGATTTGCCGGGTGCGTATAGCTTAGAAGCGACCAGTCCAGATGAGGCGATCACTCGTGATGTCTGTCAAGGCGTGCTGAAAAGTGAAGCTGAGCAAGATGCGCTGTTAGTGGTCATTGATGTGACCAACTTAAAGCTTCATTTGAATTTACTTTTAGAAGTCGTGGCATTACAACGCCCAATGTTGATCGTCTTGAATATGATGGATGAAGCACGTCGTCGTGGTATGCAGATCAATGCCCAAGCATTGTCTGAGAAGTTGGGTGTCAGTGTGGTTGAAACGGTTGCTGTACGCACTGGTGGCGTGCAAAATCTTTTAAATTCTTTAGATAAAAGTGACTTTAAAGTCCCGACCTATCAAGTACAGTCAAGTATTCATGAGTCGATCAATGAGCTCATCGGTGTGACGGTAACTTCTGCGGTACAAGAAGACAGCCGTACCACGTTTTTAGATAAATTATTTTTACATCCAGTGCTTGGTTTGCTTAGTCTTGCAGTGCTGATGTTTGTGGTTTTCCAAGCGGTTTTTGCTTGGGCAGCTCCATTTATGGATGCCATTGAAACTTTCTTTGGTTGGCTTGGCGAAGTGATAGGTGCAAATATTTCGCATCCATTATTACAAAGTTTGGTGGTTGATGGGATTATCGGCGGTGCAGGTGGTGTCGTCGTCTTCTTGCCACAGATTTTGATTTTATTCTTCTTTATTTTGATTTTGGAAGAGTCGGGTTATTTGCCACGAGCGGCGTTTCTGCTAGACAAGCTGATGTTTAAAGCAGGTTTAAGCGGTCGTGCCTTTATTCCATTGTTATCAAGCTTTGCCTGTGCGATTCCTGGGATTATGGCGACACGAACGATTAGTGATCCACGAGATCGTTTTACCACGATTTTGGTTGCACCGCTGATGACCTGTTCAGCACGCTTGCCAGTGTATGCACTACTCATTGCCGCATTTATTCCTCAGCAGATGGTTGCAGGGATTTTCAATTTACAAGGTTTAGTGCTGTTTGGTCTGTATATGGCAGGCATTGTCAGTGCATTGATTGTCAGTTATATCGTCAAATTGTTCCGCCGAGATAAGTCTGAGCATGCCTTAATGCTTGAGCTACCGAGCTATCGTATTCCTGATTGGAAAAATATTCTGATCGGTGTCTATGAACGTGGCATGATCTTTTTAAAGCGTGTTGGTGGGATCATTTTTGCCTTGTCGATTTTGCTGTGGTTTTTGTGTACTTTCCCACAACCGCCTGCCGATGCGACCATGTCTGCGATTGATTATAGTTTTGCAGGGATGCTTGGACATTGGATGCAACCGTTCTTTGCGCCGATTGGTTTTAATTGGCAGATTTGTATTGCCTTGATTCCTGCGATGGCGGCACGTGAGGTTGCAGTGGCGGCACTGGGCACAGTGTACGCATTGTCGGGCAGTGAAGATGTACAGGCGGAGAGTTTGGCACAGTTGATTAGTGCGGATGGTTCAGGTTGGTCATTGGCGACTGGTTTGGCATTGCTGGTGTGGTTCGTCTATGCGCCACATTGTCTATCGACCTTAGCAACGGTACGTCGTGAAACAGGCTCATGGCGCAATGTGGCGATCATGACGGTGTATTTATTCGGCTTGGCATATTTGATGACGTTCTTTGTTTATCAAATCGCCGTGCGTGTTTTTAATTTAGGTTAATTGGAAGTGAAAACTTTCACCGTACGATTTACCTAAATCTTGTTTGGAAAAAGTTAAGGGAGAAAAATCATGATTGAGATGCTGATTATTACGCTACTGGTATTGTGGAGTGTGTTGGTCGTATTTAAGAAAGTTTTTCCAAATACAGCAAAGAAAACATTTTCTACATTGTCCAATATGTGTCAAAAACAAGGTTGGTCTACTTTGGCAAAATGGCTTGCACCCAAAGCGCCCGTTGGCTGTGGTGGCGGGTGTGGTTGTGATACCGAGAACGATCCAAGAGATGGGAAATCAGCCCAAAAAATTGAAATCCAAACGGTAAAGTGGAAGTAGTTTTTGCAAATCTGTGAAAAAAAATCACAGATTTGTTTGGCAGATTATTCAATCTTGTTTACAATCTAAGCAATCTGTTGTGTTCACCTATAGCGAATCGTTGCGCTGAATTTCAGCGACGATATGAAAAATTTGACATGAAAAAACTGCCACTGATCTTGATCATGATGAGTTTGTTCATATTCCAAAGTGCTTGGAATGTGGCGGCAGCGTTTTGTCAGCATGAAAGTGTCGATTTTTCACAAGTTCATGAAACGCATTTTGGGCATCATCAAGTCTTAGATGAATGTCTAAGTCATGAAAATCAAGTGCTTGAAACGCACGGCAATAATAATGATGGTAGCCATGCGCAACAAGATGATGCCAATAATAATATCAACGTTAAGCCACAAAACCTTTCCCAAGATCATCACGATCACTTGCCGTCGATGAATCATATTTTGATGCAAGATGCACAGCCAGACATTGTGCAATCCAATACTTTTCAGCCCAATCTTGAACCACAGTTCACTTGGAACAATCTGTATCAATCTCCTGATCTAGGTGCGATCACGCCACCACCGCTTTCATCCCCGCTATAGGTGGGGTAGCTCGACATTCCCACCACGACGTTTTTAACCAAGTTAAAAGCAGTTTCGTATTAAAAAATTGTGGGAATACATATGAAAGTTTTCAAAGATCAAAGTCGAACCTATGCTTTCAAGGCATTGTGCATGGCTATGGCTGTAATCTGTGCATCGAATACTTATGCAGACAATACAGAGATACCAAGCGATTCGACGAAGAATCAATCCATTCAAGCTTCAATTTCAAATCAAAATGCACAGACTCATAGTCTGAGTCAGGCAATAGATCAAACACTACAATATCAGTTGCAAACAGGGTTATGGCAAACACAGCAACAGATTGGTCAAGCCAATCTTGCACAAAGTCAACTGTGGCAAAATCCAAGTCTGAGCATTGAACAAACGGGTTTTGCTAATGATCAAGAACGTGAACTGAGTATTGGTATTGCACAGCCTTTAGATATATTTGGCGTGCGTCAGGCAAGACGTGATCTTGCCAAACTGTCCAATGCGCAAATCGAACTGAATGAAAAGATCTATCGTGCCAAACTGGAATTGATCGTCAGTCATCTTTGGTCAGAAACGGTGATTGCCGAATTAGAACATCAGCTGATCGAGCAACAACTTGCAACGAGTCAGCACATCTTAGATGCCACACAAAAACGCTACCAAGCAGGTGCAATTGCACAAGTCGATGTCGATCGCATCAAAATGAATGTGCTGTCTGATGCACGTCTAGCGGTGCAAGTCACACAGCAGTTGCAGGCAGCCAAGCAGAATTTATCCACACTTTGGGGGGAGCGATCTTTAACTCAAAATACCATGAATGCTTCTGCATTAGCCGTGGAAAATATCTTCCCAAAATGGTCGAAAGATCAAGTCTTAGCACAGTCGAAAAACAATTGGCTGATGCAAAATCTGCAACTACAAAGCAAGCAAAGCTATGCCGAGCTTGCAATGCTCAAGTCAGCGGCTCGTCCTCAGCCGACTTTGCTATTGGGTATGACCCAAAACAAATCGCCTGAGCAAGAGAGCAATACTCGACTCAACGTCGGCGTGGGAATTCCGCTGAATATATTTAATCGCAATCAGTATAAGACAGCGATGGTGCAGGCAAAACAATCTAGCCTTGCACAGCAACAGCGTTATCAGCTTGAGCAAGCCGAATTGAAATTACAGACTTTGCTTGATCAACTTGATGGGCTTTCAAAACAATTTCAGCAGGTCGATCAAGTACAAGTGCCTTTGGCAGAGCAAGTGCAACAGAAAGTGATGCTTGGTTTTCGAGCAGGAAAATTCTCCGTGACTGATGTACAGCAAGCCACGCAACAACTGCAACAAACACGCTTGCAAAAGATCGAACTACTGCGTCAAGCATGGCAGCGCTATATTGAACTACAAAGTATCAGCCAAGGTTTTGCGCTAGAAGAAATCACACAAGCGGATGCGATGTACACGATGAATCAAACCTTTTGGCAAGCGATTCAAAATAATGAAGGCATTGGGGCGGGAGAATAACAATGGATATTCAAATGAAAAATTTAAACATGACAGCAAAAACATCGCAGTTTGGCAAAGCCTCTCAAGCGCTACTCATTGTATTGGTGATCGGCTTAACCGTGGCTGCGATTAGCGCATTCTTGTTATTTTCAAAACCTGACACCGCCTCAGAAGACAGTCACGGTCAAGGTGCAGAAGAGGCGCATGCGGAAGAAGGGCATTCTGAGGGTGAAAATTCAGAAGACAGCCATGCAGAAGATAGCCATTCAGACGAGAATCATGCTGAGGAATCAGCTACAGAAGCAGGACATACTGAAGGTGCAATTGAGCTCACGACCGAACAACTGAAACAGCAAGGCGTAAGCATTGCAAAAACAAGTCTAGGTATGGTAAGTCAAACCACAGCAGTGCCTGCAATGCTCGTTGCCAATACCGATCAGCAAGCACATGTATCCTCGATGTTTTCAGGGCGTGTCGAGTCGGTCAATGCCAATCTTGGGCAACGTGTCGGCAAAGGTCAGCGTTTAGCCACCATTGTGTCACCTGATTTGGTTGGGCAACAGTCGAATGTGCAACTTGCACAAAGCAACTTACAATTGGCTCAGCAAGAATACAATCGTGAAAAACAACTGTGGTCGCAAGGTGTATCGGCAAAGCAAGACTATCAACGTGCCGAAAATGCTTATCGTAAAGCGCAGATCGAACTTAAAGTCGCACAAAGTCAAATACAGGCGTTGGGTGGTGCAAAAAGCTCGAATGGTCGCTATACCTTGACTGCACCAATGTCAGGGGTGATCTCGAATAAAGACATTATGGTTGGTGAGTATGTACAACTTGCAGATCAACTCTACGTGATTGATGAGCTGAGTCAGCTTTGGCTTGAGTTTGTTTTACCATCACAGCAGAATATTCAACTTGCGCCAAATCAGCAGATTGAATTTACCGCATTACAAAATGGTCAGACCTATCAAGCACGGATTCAAACACTTGCCAGTCAAGCCGATCAAGGGACAGGTCGCTTACAAGTTCGTGCGGTGGTGTTGTCTAAAGATATGGCACTGCGTCCAAATCTGAAAGTCAGTGTGAATCTGCCGACGTCATCGAGCAAACAAGTGCTACGTGTTCAAAAGCAAGCGGTGCAACAGATTGATGGTAAAAATGTGGTGTTTGTAGCGACACAGCATGGGGATAATGTGGAATTTTATCCACAAGAGATAGACTTAGGGAGCTTATCTACAGTACAGCAGTCAAGCGATCAACAATGGGTTGAAGTCCGTAAAGGATTAACAGCAAATCAAAGCTATGCCAGTCAAGGTAGCTTCTTGCTGAAATCTGAATTGGAAAAAGGAGAGGCGGCACATGGACACTAATCCTAATTCCGAAAATAAAACTGCCAATGACGATCATTTACCTGTAGACGGTTGGTTTGATCGGCTGATTCAATTTTCCATCAATAATGCCATTTGGGTAATGCTCTTTATCGTAGTGTGGATCGTGGTCGGGGTATGGAGCTATCAAAAACTCCCGATCGATGCTGTACCTGACATTACCAATACCCAAGTGCAGGTTAATAGCCAAGCCAATGGCTTTACGGCATTGGAGATGGAGCAACGGGTCACCTATCCGATCGAAACCGCAATGGCAGGTATGCCAAAGCTCGAATATACACGCTCAATCTCACGTTATGGCTTGTCGCAAGTCACCATTGTCTTTGAAGACGGTACGGATATTTATTGGGCAAGACAGCAGATCAACCAACGGCTACAAGAGGCGCAAGGCGATTTGCCTGAGCAAGTCGAAACCAAAATGTCACCGATCTCCACAGGATTGGGTGAGATTTATCAATGGGTACTGCTTGCAGAGCCGAATGCGAAAAAAGAGGATGGCACACCTTACACGGCGATGGATTTACGAGAGTTGCAAGATTGGGTGGTACGTCCACAGCTACAACGTGTTGAAGGTGTGGCGGAGATCAACAGCATCGGTGGTTTTAACAAGACCTACGTAGTGTCACCTGATTTTAATACCATGCAACAACTGCAAATCAGTCTTGCCGATTTGCAAACTGCGTTGTCAGAAAACAATGAAAATCGTGGTGCAGGTTTTATTGAAGAAAATGGTCAGCAAATCACCGTGCGTGTACCGGGTGTATTAGGTTCGGTCGAGGATATTGCCAATGTGGTCGTGAGTGAGCGTTCGGGTGTGCCGATTCGAGTAGCTGACATCGCCTCGGTGTCGATCGGTCATGATCTGCGTACAGGTGCTGCAACCTACAACGGTGAAGAAACCGTGTTGGGTGTGGCAATGATGATGATGGGTGAAAATAGTCGTAGCGTCGCCATTGATCTCGATCAAAAAGTCAAGGAAATTCAGCAGTATTTACCCAAAGGCGTGAAGATCGAAACGGTCTATAACCGTACCACACTGGTGGAAAAAGCCATTAAAACCGTGCAGAAAAACCTTGTCGAAGGGGCGATCTTAGTTATCGTGATTCTGTTTGTTTTTCTTGGGAACGTCCGTGCGGCATTGATCACTGCTTGTGTGATTCCACTGTCGATGCTATTTACCTTAACAGGCATGGCAGAGCAAAAAGTCAGTGCCAACTTAATGAGTTTGGGCGCACTGGATTTCGGGATTATCGTCGATGGTGCAGTGGTGATCGTGGAAAACTGTATTCGACGACTCGCAGAACAACAAAAGCATCTCGGGCGAATATTGACACGGCAAGAGCGCTTTAAAGAAGTCTTCCTCGCTGCCAAGCAAGCTCGTCGTCCGCTCATCTTTGGTCAAACCATTATCATGGTGGTGTATTTGCCGATCTTTGCTTTGACAGGTGTGGAAGCCAAACTGTTCCACCCAATGGCATTTACCGTGGTGCTTGCGCTACTTGGTGCGATGATTCTTTCTGTGACTTTCGTCCCTGCGGCGGTGGCGTTATTCGTCAAAGGTGAAGTGAAGGAAAAAGAAAGTCGTTGGATGGCGTGGTTGAAACAGCGTTATCTCGCTGTTTTGGATTGGGCGTATCAGTTTAAATATTTTGTCGTGGCAACGGTGAGCTGTGTACTGGTTTTTACCGCAGTGCTATTTAGCCAAATGGGTAGTGAGTTTGCACCGCAGTTGCAAGAGGGCGACTTTGCAGTACAACAATTGCGTGCGCCAAGTACAGGATTAGATCAGTCCTTGATCATGCAGGAAAATACTGAAAAGTTGCTCCTGAAAGAATTTCCTGAAATCAAAGCGGTGTTCTCTCGTACAGGGACGGCAGAAGTTGCCACCGATGTCATGCCACCGAATATTTCCGATGGTTTTATTATCCTTAAGCCAAAGTCTGAATGGGAAAATTCGAAACAAAGCCTCGATGATTTACGCAATCGCATGCAGGCTTTCCTTGCCACTTTGCCGGGAAATAATAGTGAATTTTCACAACCAATCGAGCTGCGTTTTAATGAGTTAATCTCAGGTGTGCGTAGTGATATCGGGGTCAAATTGTTTGGCGATGATATGGAAGTGCTTGGTGCAGAGGCAGAGAAAATCGCTGATAAAATCAAGCAAATCTCAGGTGCATCAGCGGTCAATGTTGAGCAAACATCGGGTTTACCACTACTCAATGTGGCAGTGAATCGTGATCTCGCAGGGCAATATGGACTGTCCAGTCGTGATATTCAAGACATCGTATCGGCAAGTATTGGCGGTGAAAATGTCGGGCAAATGCTGCAAGGCGATCGCCGTTTTGACCTCGTGGTGCGTCTTGATGATGCACAGCGTACTGTGGCGCAATTGGCGCAACTACCGATTGCATTGCCAAATGGTGGTTTGATCCAACTGCAAGATGTGGCAGAAGTTGAAAACATCATGGGTATCAATCAAGTCAGCCGTGAAAATGGTAAACGTCGCATCGTGGTGACTGCCAATGTTGAAGGGCGTGATCTCGGTTCATTCGTGGCAGAGATTCAAAGCACCTTATCACAGCAAGAACTCCCTGCCGGTTATTGGCTAGAGTATGGCGGTCAATTTGAAAATCTCGCTTCAGCAAAAGCTCGGATGCAGATCGTGATTCCATTGGCATTGATCATGATCTTTGTCTTACTCATGGCGGTATTCTCCAATGTCAAACAAAGCCTATTGGTCTTCATGGGCGTACCGTTTGCTTTGACTGGTGGTGTGGTGGCGCTGTGGCTACGTGATATTCCGCTGTCCATGTCGGCAGGTGTGGGATTTATCGCCTTGTCAGGTGTGGCGGTGTTGAACGGTTTGGTGATGCTCAGCTTTATGCGGGAGCTTCGGGAGCAAGGTATGTCGATCGTTGAGGCAACGTGGCAAGGGGCAATCCTGCGCTTACGTCCTGTGTTGATGACGGCATGTGTGGCATCGTTTGGCTTTATTCCGATGGCGATTGCTACGGGTACAGGTGCGGAAGTTCAGCGACCGTTGGCAACGGTGGTGATCGGTGGGATTATTTCCTCGACCTTGCTGACTTTGGTGGTGTTGCCTGTGTTGTATCGGTGGATGAATAGTAAGGCGGAGCAATCTGTCACTGCGAAAACTTAAAAGGCTTTAAACACAATTTAAGCAAAAATAAACCTCACAGATTCGGATTGGGTCTGTGGGGTTTTTCTTTGGGAAATGAATGGTTTAAATTTGAAAAATTTAAGGATATAGTAGAAAAATCAATGATGTTAACGCACTGCTTGGACTAAAAAAGGATAATAAATTGAGTCAGATTTGTAGCTTCGAAGATTGTGAAAGAGATGTTTTTCAAGATCGTCAAGAGTGCGTTTTGCATTGTGAAAAGAAAGATTACTCAACTGACTGGTTCAATATTAAAATATTAGCTAATTTCTACGATGAATTGATTGAATATATTGCTAATTTCATTTTTCATCCTTTATGGGGAAGCAGTCAAGATTTAAATATTGATAGCATTGACTCATTAAAAAGATATCTCAAAGATGAATTTTCTATAGACGATGTAATTTCCGATTTACCTTTAACAGTTGCATTTAATGGAATTTTTTTTCCTTGTAGAGATGACAGAGACCGCTTTGACTATTTCAAAATCTTAAAAAAGTTAGAAAGTATCCATTTTGGATTCTGTAAGTTTTCATTGAGTTGGATTGATCTTCCTGAAGTTAAATTTTTTTATCAAGACTGTGAGTTCAATACATATTGGTATATTTCAAAATCCAAATTGCTTGGAAATATGAATAATGTTCTCTATCAAAACTGTATCTTCAACGGGGCTGTAAGTACTCATTTTGAGGCTGATGAAGAAAGAGTCTTAGAAATTTCATTATTTAACGATTGCACTTTTAGGAAAAGTCTTGTGCTAAGTAGCTTAGCTATAACGAAGCCTTTATTTAAAAATACAGAAAATATAGTGGTTGAAATACCCGAACTTCAAATACGCAGATGCAATATTGAAAATGAATTTTTGTTAAGTGATTTAAAAACGAATTTATTACATATTGAAAAATCTAAATTTTTATCAAAAGTAGAAATACAAAAATGTGATATTGCCGAAGCCAAGTTTATTGATTCAGATTTTAAATCTTCATTTGATGCCTATGGAACGAGCTTTGGAAATTTTTTTGCTGCGACAACCATTTTCAGTGACTTTGCAGGATTTGAACGATGCGAATTTGGCAAAGCAAGCGATGAAAATGGTGTAGCTCAATTCGAATACGTCACTTTTTTAAGCTTTGCGAATATTCGAAATACGATTTTTCATCAAGGTTTAAACTTAGAAGATACCAACCTCAAAGAAGCACCGAACTTTTTAAATATTCAACTTTTATCTGACAATACCAACCGCGAAACCTACCGCATCATCAAACATTCTTTCGACAAAATCGGCAACCACATCGAAGCAAACCGTTTCTATGCAAAAGAAATGGATAAGTATCAGCAGAGTTTAAAAGACAAACCGATTAGCCAAGAAAAAATTATCTTTTGGCTCAATAAATATTCCTCAAATTTTGGGCAAAGCTACCTGTTACCTATTTTTTGGATTGCAGTTTTTACTGGAATTTATTATTTGATTATTCAGGGCTATGAATCCGAAATACTTTACAGCTCTTATCTGCCGTGGAACGAGAAGATCAACTTTTTTGCGACTAAATTGAATGATGTTGCATCTAATGTAATTCCTTTTAAAAACCTGATGAAAGAGAGTAAGGGCTATGAATTTATTACATTAATTTTCTATGTGGTTTTGGCAAGTCTGATTTGGCAAACCATCGTCGCATTGAAACGATACACGCAACGATAGGCAGGTATTTCTTACATCATTGCAAACTTGTCACCTCTCGCCACTGCGTAGAATCATCGATTAGATTAATTTAACCGAGTATTGAGCTGACAAAAATAGCGCAAGCAGTGTAAATAATTGTAGGTAAAGCTGGCGGAAACAATTCTTTTTATTGTATTTTATGGTGAACGACAAATACCCTTTTGTCGTCAGCTCTTTGGATGGAACCAAATTTTTCTATGAACATTCTCATTGTTGATGATCATCCCTTATTTCGACATGCTTTGATCCAAGCGGTTCGATATAGTCTGCCGCAAGCTTCGATTAGCGAAACGGCATCGGTTGCCGAGTTGTACCAACGCCTAGAAACAGGTGCAGAGCCTGATTTGGTGTTGCTCGATTTACATTTGCCTGGTGCATCGGGTTTTTCTGCTTTGGTGCATGTGCGTTCGCAGTTTCCGACGATTCCGATTATCGTGGTGTCTGCACATGAAGAAGCCAATATTATTCAGCGTTCGATTGCGCATGGTGCGATGGGCTATATCCCAAAATCTGCGCCACCTGCCAATATTGGCGAAGCGATCAAAGCGGTTTTAGAGGGTGATATTTGGTTGCCACCAAACTTTGCGCATCATCCGAATGATCCACGTGCAGCCAGTGAAACAGAGCTTGCCGATAAGATTCAATCACTGACGCCACAGCAGTTTCGTGTGTTGATGATGGTGGCGGAAGGCTTGCTTAACAAGCAAATTGCTTATGAACTAGATGTATCAGAAGCGACGATTAAGGCGCATGTCACAGCGATCTTCCGTAAGCTTGGTGTTCAAAATCGTACGCAAGCGGTTTTGGCGATTGGGGCATTGACCATCGAAGAGCCGAAGTTCTAAAAATATTCTTCGTATTTTAATGCACTACTTCGTTAACCATCACTCGATGTACTACAAGTACACCATCGTTCGGTTGCCTCGTATTGCAATTAAAATACTTTGACTATTAGGTTGTGTTGAAGAAAAAAGCTTAGCCTGACGACTAAGCTTTTTTGTTGTTGAAACTGATGTGTATAACTCAATCATACATTTAAACTAGATAATCTTGTTTTGCACGTTGATCAGCACAGTTTAACGGATTCATTGCACATTCCAGTTCGTCGATTTGCGCTTCAGTCACCAAGCCTTTTTCAATAAAGAATTGAGCCACTTGCTCATCTTGCATACTCAGGAATACAGGGTCATAGACGCCAAGCTGACTAAATAGCAGAGCCGTTTCTAAGCAGTTGAAGCGATCCAAATATACGCTGTCTTCATAGATCAAGAACAAATGTTCATTCTTAGATTCGCTATCGACACGCAGTGCTTTGGCAAGCGTATCAGGTTTGGTTTTGATCCAAAGCAAGTCAGATAGCTCATCGAACTGCACAAGGTCGATGCCAAGCTGACCAGTTTTGACCAAGCCAAGCCATACTTTAAACACGAGTACCGCACCGCCACGAAGCAACATGCTCCAAATCTGATGACGTGTATCGTGATCAAGGTCTTCTGCTGCGTTGCTCAGAATGTCGATAAACCGTTCTTCTTGTTTTGCCAACTGATCAAATAAGCCCAAACCTTGTGGGTGAAACGCAGCAGGCGCAAACACATCAAAATTTAGTCGTTTAAAGACGGTGAGTGCAAGCGGAATCGCACTTTGATAAATCGTGTCAAGTGCCGTGATTTGTGCAGGCGTAAGCTGTTGCTGTGCAGATAGGCTTTGCCAGTCGATCGACGGCAAAATTGAATTTTCTGCATATTGGCGTTGTAGACTTTGCATGGCTTCTGGATGTTGATTTGATTGGATATACATGATGTTGTTCCTTTTGGCAGGAGAATCTTGTTGCATTAATTGTTGTATTTGAAAAAAGTCAATAATATTAGACTAAAGTATGAATTGACCATTTTCTAGTATTTTAATATTTTGAAATCATTGAGTTAGTATAATTGTAAGAAAGTGTACAATTGTTCACTTAAGTAAAGAAGCACTTTTGCCATATCTAAGCCGAAAAAATTGCTCAAACAACGGATTTGTTGACTGGATCGACAGAAGTGCTGAGCAAAAATGTCATTATTCAGCACTTTTATCTATGATTTATGGATTTTGAAGTTTAATACTTGATAAGAACGCTCGAAGTGCAGCAGGTTTTAGTGGTTTTTTCAGCAAGGCAATGTTCATTGCTTTAAGCTTTTCAGGTAGATCAGGGTCACTATCTGCGGTGATCAGTGCTGTTGGGATATGCTTTTGCTGGTGGCTTTGGATAAAGTCGAGTCCATATTGCTCATCATTGAGATGTTGATCAATCAACCATACATGGATTTCATGGGTGTTGAGCACGTCTAAAGCTTGGGTGGTATCTAATGCGGTATAGACTTGATAGCCCCATTTTTGCAGTAAGTTTTGCATACCGTCTAAGATGGTTGGGTCATTGTCTAAGCAGAGAATCTTTAAAGATTTTTGTGGCGCAGTGAAGTTGCTTGGCATTGCTTGTTGTACCGCAGGTGCAACCACCGTTGGTACTTCTAAGATAAAGCTTGAGCCTTTACCGACTTGAGAATTAACCTGTACCGAATAGTTCAATACATGGGTCATACGCTCGACGATGGCAAGTCCTAGCCCCAAGCCTTGCTCACCCCAGGGTGACTCGTGTCCACCTCGTTCAAATTCTTTAAACAATTTGTGCTGTTGTGCTTCGGGAATCCCAGGTCCTGTATCCCAAACACCAATGCGAATATGACCGTTTTGACTGGTACTGCGTAGTACACCGACCACTACACGCCCTGAAGCGGTATAGCGCAAGGCATTACTGACAAAGTTCTGCAATATACGACGTATCCACTGCGGATCAGTATCAATCCAAAAGTGCGTATCATGAATGTGAAGCTCAATCTGCCGTTGTTCTGCGATCGCACTAAACTGTAATCGTAGATCGCTCAGTAAATCTTGTAGATTATACGTACGGCGATTTGGCTTGATCGAGCCACCTTCGAGTTTGGCAATGTCAAGTAGCGCAGAGAGCATACTTTCTGCACCAAACAAGGCACGATCGAGTTGTTCCAAAGTTTTTTGATCATCGGCGTGAAAGGCACTTTGTTCTAATGCCGCGCTAAATAGTCGTGCGGCGTGCATCGGTTGCAAGAGATCGTGACTTGCTGCTGCGAGGAAGCGACTTTTTGATTTGTTGGCTTGGTCGGCTTGTTGCAGGGCAAGGTGTTGTTCATCTAAGGCATGTTCGAGCTGCGCAGTACGCTCACTGACACGTGCTTCAAGGATGGCTTCATTTTCACGGAAAGCAGTAATGTCGGCATAGGTGGTGACAAAGCCACCGCCTTCGATCGGATTACCTCGCATCTGAATCACACGACCATCTTCACGAATCCGTTCAAACTCGTGCGCACTGCCTTGTTTCATCCAGTTGATCCGCTTATTGACGTGTTCTTCAACTTCGCCCGGACCACATTCGCCACGTTCTGCATTGTATCGAATCAGGTCGGCAACAGGACAACCGACATAGACTAGCTCTTTGGGATAATCAAATAGCGTCAGATATTGGCTATTCCATGCCACGAGGCACATATTGGCATCGACCACGCTCACCCCTTGCGTCATATGGTCGATCATGGTCATGATCAGATTTTGGTTAAAGCGTTGCCACTGCGAAGCTTGATCGAGAATATTCGCAACTTGTCCAAGTGCTAAGCCATTATCCACCAGTGCTGTGGTCAACAGGGTGCGTGCTGATGCTGTGCCAATCGCACTGGCAAGGAACTGCTCACTAAAACGCCACCACATGCTATTGGCAAGTTGTTGTGGATCAAGATAAACCATTTGCTGACGTGCGAATTGTTCAAAGGCGTGTTTAGTACTGCGCTCCCCAGCGATACGAGAGCAGAGTGCGATTAAGTCAGCGATTTTTAAATGGGAAACGTGTTCATTGGCGAGATATTTTAAATTCGATACCGTTTCTACCGCTGTGCTATGGGTTGGTGCTGTGGGTACAGTTGGTAAGGGTTTGGCATCATAAAAGAAAAAACTTTCCGCTTGGATTTGCTCTGCCACACTCGGGCGATAAAGTCGTGAAAAGCGGTAGTAGCAAAACATATTTGCACCCAATGACCACAGTACGCCATGCGTAAGCGGTGCAAGTGAGCTAAAACCAAATAATGCCTCAGGTCGTAACCATGCTTGATGATAAGGACCATGATCAAGAATATGTTGACCCCATGCAAGGTATTCAGTCGGTAAACTGCGTAACACGGTTGGCATGAGTAGGGTATAGACCCAAACACTAAAGCCAACGAGTAAACCGATACATACACCTTGCTTACTACCACTGCGCCAATACAGTCCGCCGATCAATGCAGGAGCAAACTGCGCCACCGCACTAAAGGCAAGCAAGCCAAACACAGAGAGTTGATTGATATCTGCAAAGAAATGATAAAAGGAAAAACCGAGTAGCATCACAGCGAGAATGGAAATTCGACGCACCAGTTTCAACATCTGTGGCATACGTGGATCATGACGAGAGATGATGTTGAAGCGCCACAACACAGGCATGATCAAGTCGTTACTGAGCATGATCGATAAGGCAACAGAAGATACCAGTAGCATCCCCGTTGATGCAGAAAATCCACCTAAGAATGCAAGTAAAGTGAGCCAATCATTACCATAGCTCATCGGAAGCATCAGTACAGCCGCATCAGCAACAGGAAGCACATTGCTCGGTGCATGAATCGCCCAACTGGCAAGTGGAATAATCGCCAAGATAGTGAGAATCAAATACGCACCAAACCAACGACGTGCGCCATTGATATGGTTTTCATCTTTCAGCTCAACCACAGCGACGTGGAACTGACGAGGTAGACAAATCATTGCCAATGCAGCAAGTAGCGTCTGAATCCAAAAAGTATCAGGTACACCGACCTGTTGGACGAGATTGACCGTTTCCGCTACGTCACGACTGACTTGATGCAGATTGTCTTTTGATGCAAATAAAAAGAAGACTGCCACAGCGATCAGCGAAAACAGTTTCACGAAAGACTCGAACGCCACCGCAAGCATTAAACCGCCGTGTTGTTCGGTATTGGCGATGCGCCTCGTCCCAAATAGCATGGCGAGAATGGCAAGCAGACCAGTCAACAGCAAGACGCTATTGGTCACAGCAAATGGGCTACTGTGTTGCTCAAGAATGATATTGGTACTCATGGCGATGGCACGCAGTTGCAATGCCAAATAAGGCAAGATTGCCAAGACCGCAAGTAAAGTCACCAATGTCGCAAGCGAGCCCATCTTGCCATAACGTGCGGCAATAAAGTCTGCAATCGAGGTCACGGTATGATGCTGGCGTACACGCCCTAAACGTCGCCAAATATCATAACCAAAAATCAAAAAGAGTAGCGGACCGAGATAGATTGGCAGATAGATAATACCATCACGTGCAGCCGCACCAGTTGCACCATAAAAGGTCCAAGATGAACAATAGACGCCGAGTGTTAGACTAAAGAGAATCATCCTGCCACGAGGACTCAATCGACTGGCATGGCGTTCACCATAAAAAGCACACGCAAATAAAATAAGTACGTAAATAGCTAATATGCCTAGAATTAATCCTGCATTCATCCGTGCTTCGCCGAGTCTGATTCCACTACATCATACCTGAAATTTGCACAAAATCGTGCCTGTAGATTGTTGAAATCTCGACCAAAGTCTAAGTGAACAGTTGCTAAGCAGTTGCTAACGTGGCTTACATCAAAAAAACCAATGGCATTTGCCGTGAAGGAAAATTGACTAAGTTTTAGTCATACACGTTAGGAGAAATGAGATATGGATGATGCTCATGTACAGGAAATTTTAAGGAACCCCAAGTTCCAAGAGTTGGTGCAAAAACAGCGCAAGCTGAGTTGGGCGCTGACCATCTTAATGTTAGTGATTTATTTCGGCTTTATTTTATTGGTCGCTTATAACCCTGATTTTTTGCATAGCTCATTTAGTGGTGTGATCACGTGGGGGATTCCGCTCGGTATCGGTGTGATCGTCGCATCGTTTGTACTGTGCTGGGTGTATTCCGTGATCTGTAATAAAGCATTTGATCGTTTGAACAGCGAAGCCATTCGTGAAGTGAATGAAATTTTGCATACGCAGAAAAATGCAGCTTCACAAAACAGCGCAAACAAAGGAGCTGAATAATGATCAAGGTCAATAATACTTTGAAAATGATGCTCACCACAGCATCAGCAAGCATGATCAGCTTGAGCGCAATTGCAGCGCCAACGGTCGGTGAAACTGAAAAACAGGCGACCAACTGGATTGCCATTATCATGTTTGTGCTGTTCGTCGGTCTGACACTATTTATCACCAAATGGGCGGCAAAACGTACTCAATCGACCAAAGATTTCTATACCGCAGGTGGTGGGATTACAGGTTTCCAAAACGGTCTGGCGATCGCAGGGGACTTTATGTCGGCGGCATCCTTTCTTGGGATTTCGGCGATGGTGTTTAGCTCAGGCTATGATGGATTGCTCTATTCACTCGGCTTTATGGTCGGTTGGCCAATCGTCCTATTCTTGATTGCAGAACGTCTGCGTAATCTCGGGAAATATAACTTCTCTGATGTGGCATCGTTCCGTTTGGAAGAGCGTCCAGTACGTGCCATGGCAGCGGTCAACTCATTAGTTGTTGTCGCATTCTACTTGATCGCACAGATGGTTGGTGCAGGTCAGTTGATCAAATTACTCTTCGGTTTGGATTATAACATTGCAGTCGTAATCGTCGGTTTACTGATGATGGCATACGTGATGTTCGGCGGTATGCTTGCAACGACTTGGGTACAAATCATCAAAGCGGTACTGCTACTTTCAGGTGCATCATTCATGGCATTCATGGTGATGAAGCATGTCGGCTTTAGCTTTGCGGAAATGTTTAACCAAGCGATTAATGTCTTTGGTGAAGTGCATAACAAAACCACAGAAGAAGCCACTCAAATCATGGGACCTGGTGGTCTGGTCAAAGGACCACTTGATGCGATCTCACTTGGTTTGGCATTGATGTTTGGTACAGCAGGTTTGCCACATATCTTGATGCGTTTCTTTACTGTAAAAGATGCGAAGGAAGCACGTAAATCTGTGGTCTTTGCTACTGGATTTATCGGTTATTTCTACCTATTGACCTTTATCATTGGTTTCGGTGCAATCTTACTGGTTGCGAATAACCCTGCATATATTGATCAAGCAAAAACTGCTATCACAGGTAGCTTGCAGTTGATCGGTGGTAGCAACATGGCTGCGGTACATTTGGGTCATGCAGTCGGCGGTAATATCTTCTTAGGCTTTATCTCTGCGGTTGCTTTTGCGACGATCCTTGCGGTAGTTGCAGGTTTGACTTTGGCAGGTGCGTCTGCGGTATCGCATGACTTGTATGCCAATGTATTCAAACGTGGTCAAGTGACAGAGCAACAAGAGCTCAAAGTATCGAAAATGGCAACGCTTGGCTTGGCGATCTTCGCGATGCTACTCGGTATCATGTTTGAGAAACAAAACGTGGCATTCATGGTTGGCTTGGCATTTGCGGTCGCTGCATCTGCAAACTTCCCAGTATTGATCTTGTCAATGTTCTGGCGTGGTTTAACAACTCGTGGTGCAGTGATCGGTGGTTGGGCTGGTTTGATCAGTGCCTTGATCTTGATCTTCCTGACCAAAGCGGTTTGGGTGGATACCTTGAAGCTTGGCGAGCAAGCACCACTTGATATGAGTAATCCTGCATTGTTCTCGATGTTGATTTCATTCTTTGCATGTTGGTTCTTCTCGATCACGGATAAGTCTGCTCGTGCACAGCAAGAGCAAGCGAAATATGATGCGCAGTTCGTGCGTTCAATGACGGGTATCGGTGCATCAGGTGCGTCAGATCACTAACTTTGATCAGCGAACAGTGTAAAATTATTCAAACCATTAAGAAGCCGATACAGAGTGATCGGCTTTTTTATACATAAAATATGGAAATATAGTCAGAGAACTTAAATCCTGCTACAGCGTTAACCTCGCTCACAGTACTATTTGTATACCTTTGCTCGGTTGGCTTGTATCAGAAATTAATTTCTTCGACTATAACTCGAATATTCTGCGTGGAATAACAATGTCGAAACTCGAGCAAAACCTTAAAAAAAATTCCCAAGATCCTTTAGCGATTCGATGGCTATACTTTGAAAACTATGATGATGAAATTCAAAAGCAAGTAGCACAATGCTTAAATCTTGAAAAACTGAGTATTTCATTTTTGGACATCACACAGATTTCTCATTTTGTCAGTAAGTTACCAAAATTCAAATCGTTTGATTTTTTTGGATGTCGGGATTTAGATTGGATTACAAACCGCTCCCAATATCCTGGATTAAAAATTTTGGGCGCACATTGCAAAACCATCACACAAGTCAAACAGATCGCTGAATTATCGCAATTAGAGCATTTGACGATGACAGGGGGATGTCTGTAAGCTTCCTCAGAGTTTTAGTCAACTTAAAAATTTACAGTCATTAGAATTGTTTGCGTTGCCGTTAAAGACAATACCTGAAGTATTGATGGAATTACCCAATTTTAAGACTTTATTTGTGAATACAGGTGATACCGGTCTTGATTTTGATCAAGTGGTCGATGTGTTAAAGCAATTTTAAAAATTAGCGAGTTTCAAATTAGTCACGCCAAACTTAAAGTTGAGTGAAAAAATATCGGCATTACAAAAACTTAAAAGTTATACTTGTCTGGTAAGGGACTAGAAAAAATTCCTATTGAGTTGTATCAACTGCACCAATTGACGGAATTGGATTTAGCAATGAATCCGCTACATCATATGCCAAAGAAGATAGGGCAATTATCACAATTAAGAGTATTAAAGTTTAATTTTAATTGGTCGAATCGCATTGATCTAAGTCATCTGATGGATGAATTACATCAATTCACAAAGTTAAGAACATTACACCTATGGTCTTGTAAGAGCTTAAAACAATTGCCGAGCAATATTTCGGCATGTACACAGCTTCAAGAGTTGAATGTCGATAATAATTTACTAAGCGATGTGCCTGATACGCTATATGACATGATTTGGTTAAAGAAGTTAAGACTCAGTACCAATCCGATCCAAGAGGATATAAAGCAAAAGTTACAAGATTGGGCAGATCTAAATGTTATTCGGTTAATCGTGGATTAAATTCGAGTGTGGATTGATAATCCAAGACGAAAAAATACCGCTCGAAAGCGGTATTTAGGATATTTGCTGAGATGTTTTTTATTAGATGTCTTTAAGATCAACACCAATACGAGTAGCAACTTCTTCATAAGCTTCAACCACACCCCCTAAACCTTGGCGGAAACGATCTTTATCAAGCTTCTTCTTGGTGTCTTTGTCCCATAGACGGCAACCATCTGGAGAGAATTCATCTCCAAGCACGATGCGATCGTGGAATACACCAAATTCAAGTTTGAAATCCACCAAGATCATGTTGCCTTGATCAAAGATTTTGCTCAAAACATCATTGACTTGATAGGTCAGCTCTTTCATTTTTGCCAATTGATCTTCATTCGCCCAGCCAAGTGCAATCGCTTGTGATTCATTGACCATTGGATCGCCCAACGCATCATCTTTGAAAAACAACTCAAAAGTTGGCGGGGTCAATTGTTTGCCTTCTTCTACACCAAGACGACGGCACAGTGAACCAGCTGCATAGTTGCGAATCACGCACTCTACAGGAATCATGTCGAGTTTTTTCACCAAAACTTCGTTCGGGCTCAGCAATTCTTCAAAGTGTGTTTCGATGCCTGCATCTGCTAACTTTTTCATAATAAATGCGTTGAAAAGGTTATTCACTTTACCCTTACGGTCAAGCTGTTCGATCTTTTCACCATTAAATGCAGATGCATCATCCCGGAACACCAAAATCAGGTGATCAGGATTGTCGGTTTCGTAGACTGATTTTGCTTTTCCAGTGTAGAGCAAGGCTTGTTTAGACATGGGTGAACCTTAAATATGTGAGGCGTTCGTAGAGCGCAGATTAAGCAGGCCAGTTTTGAAAAATCAGTGCAAGAATTTCACTAGCAACGTCGCGATCTGCAAAATTATTGTCGGTATTATATACGCCTAAGGTGTTACTTGCACCTGATGGCGTCAAACGAAGTTGATAATTTTCATCTTGATAACGAATTTGCGTGACATTAGGCGTTTCACCTGCTTCAGTCTCAAAGTTGGAAGCACTCACCGCAGCAGCGACATATTCCCAAACTTGATTGGCGCCACCATCGATCTTGAGCAGTGGAATACCGTTACCATCTTGAACTAATTGTGGGCGTGATGGTGCAGTTCCTGTGCTTGTTGCTGTCGCCGTAGCAACTGGCTCGGGGCGTGGCAGATCAAAGCGATTGCCTTTTTGATTGCTAAAATCGGGTGCTTGCTCAAGTGCACGTGGGTCAACTTCAGGTGCAGGATATAAGGCACTTTGCGGACGCATTTGTAAGTTTTCAGGGACTTTTAAAGGTGGCACAGTTTTCGCCGATTTATAGTCTAATGAACTGTTGTCTATCGCAAGACGTGAACAACCGAACAAACTCATCGATACCAATCCAAGTATGACTACAATACGTAACTGCATAAATTTTCGCTCTATTTATTTCGATTTAGGTCAATTTTATCATCAACTTAATGATTGTTAAGGCACTACAAAAATCACACTGATTCAAGAATATGCGTTGCTTGTAACGCTTCACGAACTGGTGTGCGATATTGCTCTGCCAATGGTGTCAGCGGTAGACGAATACCCGTGCCCATTTTGCCCATTTCATGAAGTGCCCATTTTACAGGGATTGGGTTGGATTCACAGAATAAAATGTCATGTAATTGTGCGACTTGTGTATTGAGGCGATGCGCTTCAGCTTTATTGTCACTGAGCGCAGCTTCACACATTTGGCTCATGGCATGTGGAGCGACATTTGCGGTCACTGAAATATTGCCTTTAGCACCCGCAAGGATGAGCTCCCAAGCAGTTGGGTCATCACCAGAGAACACCACCATGTCAGCCACATCCAAATGATGAATCAGTTGAATGCCACGTGGAATATCACCTGTGGCATCTTTAACACCAATAATGTTTGGGATTTTTGACAAACGCACTACAGTTTCATTGTCCATGTCGACACCTGTACGGCCTGGAACATTGTACAAAATCTGAGGTATATCAACGGCTTCAGCAATAGTTTTGTAATGCTGATATAACCCTTCTTGGGTCGGTTTATTGTAATATGGCGTCACCAAAAGCGCTGCATCTGCGCCAACTTCTTTGGCAGCCTGTGTCAGCTCGATCGCTTCACTGGTCGAATTTGCACCTGTGCCTGCGATGATCGGAATGCGTTTGTCTGCAATACGAACGATCTCAGCGATGACTTTGATGTGTTCATCCATACTTAATGTCGATGCTTCTCCAGTCGTACCGACAGCAACGATGCTGTGCGTACCTTGCTCAATATGCCATTCGACAAGCTGCTTTAGCCCTGCCCAATCCACGTTGCCATCTTCTAACATTGGGGTGACAATTGCGACGATTGAACCATGAATGGTTGTTGCTAGCTGAGTCATTTTAAAACACGATCCTATAATGGCATCCAAAAAAGCTATTTATGAACAGTCGAAGTGTGCTGACGACGAGTCATGAATTATCAGAAATAAATACTCTTACGTGAAAATAGCGGATGCTTTTCATTTGAAAAAATTCTATGTAAATCAATTGCTGTGATTTAAAAAAGCGTTATTTCCCAATGGGTCCTTTTAATAAATGCAAGTAGACAATGATTGATTACATCGATCTTTGATTATGAACTATGCTGGGTTGAAGAACAATAGTGTTTTTACCTGTGCATTGTTATCAAAATCACCGTTGTGAGGTATCTTTTGATAAAAAAATAGTTCAAGCTGAATTTGAAATCAATTACTTTAAAAGCAAGCATTCATTTATAGCATAAACAGAATTTGCATCTCACCAACCAAGAAGCCAAGCACCGCACCTACAATGATCAGCGCCCATTCATCTTCTTTAAATGCAGGGCGGAGCATACCTTCAAACTCTTCGGGTGTCAGACGTTGCATCCGTGTGATCAAGGTGTTTCGAATATCCATGGCATCTTCGGCATAGGATTCCATCGATTTCATGGTTTCAGGTAAACGCTCCATGATGCGCTCTGCCACTTTGGTTTTGAGGACTTGATATTTTGCACCGCCAATAGCGTAAACGACTAGTGGACGCACGATGCCTGCCTCAATATCAATCTCTTTACGCACATGACGGTTTACTAAGCTAATGACACTATCAGAGCGAGGGCCAGTGAATAGCTCTTCAAGCAAATGACGAGAAGTCAATAACTGCTTAGAAATCAATGCTGCATAGTCTGCTGCAACTTCATTCTGACGTTTGATGAATAAACCTTGCCATGTGTAGCCAAAGACTTTTTTGGGTTGAAGCGGACGGAACATCATCTGCAAAGCCAGCCAGTCACTAAAGAAACCGACAAATCCGCCAAATAATGGCAACATCCACGGATATTGTCCTTGAGTAAGTATCCAGCACGTCATTTGTACTAGACCGATAGCGAATCCAAACACAAAGCCAACATTCATAAAGAATTTAAACTCTTCTCGACCGACTTTTTTAAAGATGTCATTGAGTAAGCGTTTGTCTTTCATCAAGTTGTTAATGACCATGTGCTTAATATCAAAATATTGCACCACATCTTTTTGAATGTCTGCCATGACTTGCTCAACGATCTCAGGCGCTTTGCTTTTTACACGGCTAATTAAACGTTGTCTTGCAAACTCAGGCATTCCTTCCCAAAGTCCAGGATGTTGTTCTTGGGCGACTTCACGAGTGATGTCTTCAGCCGCAGCCATGAGGGGCAGTTCGATTTCCTTGGCGATGCGTTCGGGGTCAAGTCGAGCAAATATTTCTTCGGGCTTGATTAACTTTGACGTCATCAAATCCACGGCAATGGTTGCCATTTTTTCAGCTTTACGTGGCACGATACCTTGCCAGCCGAAAATCGGCTTGATGCCTTTGAATTCTAAAGGTGCAAACATCATTTGAATTGCAACGACTTTGGTCACATAACCAATGATGCCACTAATAAACGGGATGGAAATATATAGCCAAAAATTCTGTTGAAAGTCTGCCCAAATAGCGTCGAACATTTTTTCTTTTCCTAAGTGCTTCACGCTTGTGCTGAGATTAAAATAACTCGATGTAAAAGCTGTGAAATAAATATCTTGCAAAACCAAAGTGGTGATTTTAACAGCAAATTACATAAAATATACTTGCACTGGAAAATATAGTTTGTACGCGCAAAGTCAATATTTCTCTTATATGCTTCTCAAAAAGTCCTATTGCACCGAACGATAAGACAACGCTTCGCTGATGTGCATGGTGCTGATCTGTTCAGACTGTGCAAGGTCGGCAATGGTGCGTGCCACACGCAAAATACGATGATAGCCCCGTGCAGAAAGTTGTAATCGTTGCTGAGCCATCGCAAGGATATTCTGGCTTTGTGCATCGAGCTGGACGTGTTGGTCGATTTGTTGTGGGGTTAGTCCTGCATTAAGGTAGCCTTGACGTTGCAACTGCTGTTGATTGGCCGATAAAACACGCTCACGCACCGAAGCCGAACTTTCACCGGCTTGTTGCTGTTGAAGCTCATGCGCAGACAGTGGAGGAACTTCGATATGTAAATCAATCCGATCAAGTAGAGGTCCTGAAATCCGATTTTTATAGCGTTTGATCGCTTCGCCTGAACATTGACAACGACTATCTTGATGGAAGGCGTAGCCACATGGGCATGGATTCATCGCAGCAATCAGTTGAAAATTGGCAGGATAGCAAATCTGCCGAGATGCCCGAGAGATCACCACCTCTTTAGACTCTAAAGGTTGACGTAAAACCTCTAAAACTTTTCGGTCAAACTCAGGCAATTCGTCCAAAAATAAAACACCTAAGTGCGATAAAGTAATTTCCCCAGGTTTGGGGTTGGAGCCACCACCGACCAATGCCACGGCTGAAGCCGTATGATGTGGCGCTCGGAATGGGCGCACACCAAAGGCATGATTTTGATTTGAAATCGAATAAATGCTTGCAACTTCTAAACTTTCGCTATCGGTGAGTGGTGGCAAAATACTTGGCAGACGTGAAGCGAGCAGAGTTTTCCCAGTCCCTGGTGGTCCTGTAAAGAGTAACGAGTGTCCGCCTGCAGCAGCGATTTCAAGTGCTCGCCGAGCTTTCAGTTGTCCTTTGACATCAGCAAGATCAGGCAAATTATCCAGTAAAGTGTGATTCGGCTGATAATGGTGTGCAGGCTGTTGTACTGTTCCTGTCAAAATATCGCAAACGGTTTTTAAGTTACTGGTCGCATAGACCGTTAAATCTTGAATACAGCAGGCATCATCGGCATTTTGTTCAGGGAGTAATAATTGTCGTCCTGAGCTTTTACAGGCGTGGGCAATACTAAGAATCCCTGAGATTGGACGAAGTTGTCCATCTAGGGCAAGCTCACCAAGTAACTCAAACTGACTTATACGATCATCAGCGATTTGTCCTGATGCAATCAAAATCCCAACAGCAATTGCCAAATCTAAACGTGAACCATCTTTTGGCAAGTCTGCAGGAGCAAGGTTGATGGTGAGGCGTTTATTGGGAAATTGAAAGCCACTATTGATAATTGCAGAACGGACACGATCTTTACTTTCACGAACGGCAGCTTCTGGTAAACCAACAATGGTTAAAGCAGGTAAGCCTTGACTGGCATGGACTTCGACTTCGATTAACGGTGCGCTTAATCCGAGTACACTGCGTGAATAAACTTTGGCAAAACTCATTTATTGTTCCATTATTGTGCGTTTTTATAAAAATCGCTGTGTTTTTGATCGATGTTGGCGCAATTGTTACTTTTTGATTTGATTTTGCAACGTCTCTAATTGCTGTTGCAGGGCATTCATACGTTGGTTGGCTTGTTCTAGTGCAATTTTTTGGCGTTCAAGCTCTTGTTTGGATACCAAGTCCATTTTTTCCACCATTTCTGCCAAAACTGCACGGATATTGTGCTCAAGGTCTGCTTTTGGTGCGGCGATTTGTTCTTTTAAAGCCTGAACGAAGCTATCTAAAGTCGGTGTCATGGTCTTCATCAAAAAATATTCTGCTCAAAATCAAGATACAATAAATGTAACTGAGATGGTAGCTGTAAGATGGATAATTCATAGAAAACTGCTAAACTCTAGGCATAACATCGCTTTATGTCGTACGAGCTTTGGAAAAATCCCCAACATTTCTCAAGTTTGGCACGAAAATTGATATGTAAAAACCACTATTGGTATGAGTAAACCCAAAGGAAGATAACATGAAGCTCGTAACAGCAATCGTTAAACCGTTTAAGCTTGATGATGTCCGTGAATCACTTTCAGAAATCGGTGTGCAAGGTATCACTGTCACTGAAGTTAAAGGTTTCGGTCGTCAAAAAGGTCATACAGAACTTTATCGTGGTGCAGAGTATGTGGTTGATTTTTTACCTAAGGTAAAAATCGAAATCGCAATCAAAGACGATATGGTTGATGGCGTCATTGAAGCCATTACTCGTGTGGCAAGCACTGGCAAAATCGGCGATGGTAAAATCTTTGTTTCTAACCTAGAGCAAGTGATTCGTATCCGTACTGGTGAGACTGGTCCAGACGCAGTCTAAAACAACATGGCATGACATTTGCTAAAGCTAGATTAATCTCTAGTAAGTTAAGTCAAGTCAGCACAACGTAAATTAAAGGTTGGGGGATCTAATGAATAAATTGCTACTGGCGTTTGGTCTATCGACTGCGCTACTCGGTACATCACCAGTATGGGCCGAATCCGAATCTACAACTGCACCCGCTGAAGAAGCAGTCTTGGCAGTTGAAACGACCGAAGCTCCAGATATGGTTGTGGTTGAAAACGCACCTGTCGAAGCTGTCGTTCTCGAAGAAGCAGCACCTGCTGAAGAAGAGCCAACACTAGATACAGGTGATACGGCGTGGATTTTGACATCTACCGCACTTGTACTATTAATGACAATTCCTGGTTTGGCATTGTTCTATGCAGGTATGGTACGTAAGAAAAGTGCATTGGGCACGATGGCGCATAGCTTAACGGCGGCGGCTGTGGTGAGTATTGCTTGGGTTGTAATTGGTTATAGTCTTGCCTTCACCGAAGGCAATAGCTTTATCGGTGGCTTTGAGAAACTGATGCTCTCGGGGATTACGACCGATGCACTCAGTGGGACAATTCCTGAAATCCTATTCGTCATCTTCCAAATGACTTTTGCCATCATCACTGTGGCGATCATCAGTGGTTCGATCGCGGATCGTATGAAGTTTAGCGCATGGCTTGCTTTCATCAGCATTTGGGTCATCGTTGTCTACGCACCGATTACACACTGGGTATGGGGTGGCGGTTGGTTAGCGAATGACGGCGCACTCGACTTTGCTGGTGGTACGGTTGTACACATCAACTCAGGTGTAGCAGGTCTAGTCGCAGCATATATGCTTGGTAAACGTATGGGCTACGGCAAAGAAGCAATGGCACCACACAACTTGACTTTAACTGTAGTCGGCGCAAGCTTACTTTGGGTGGGCTGGTTCGGTTTCAACGGTGGTTCTGCTTTGGGCGCAAATGGTTCTGCGAGTTATGCAATCGTTGTTACTCAAGTTGCAGCAGCGTCAGCAGCATTATCTTGGTTGCTTGTTGAGCGCATGGTACGTGGTAAAGGTTCAGTACTTGGTGCGGCATCTGGTGCGGTCGCTGGTCTTGTCGTGATTACGCCTGCGGCTGGTTTCGTCACAGTTGGTGGTGCATTGATCATGGGCTTGATCGGTGGTGTAGTGTGTTTCTGGGGTATCAGCGGTTTAAAACGTATGTTGAAAGCTGACGACTCTTTGGACGCATTTGGTTTACACGGTGTGGGTGGTATCGTTGGTGCGATCCTAACTGGTGTGTTTGCAAGTGAATTCATCATGGGTGATAGTGCACCGACCAATATGATGCATCAATTGTGGGTACAAACTGAGGGTGTATTGGCAACCATCGCATACAGTGCAGTATTGACTTTCATCATCTTGAAAGTGATCGACATCGTGATTGGAATTCGTGTAGATGCAGACGATGAGCGTATGGGCCTTGACTTAAGTCAACATGGCGAGCGTATAGAGTAATTCTCACCACGTGCAAGATCTGAAAGTAAAAAAACTCCGCTTCGGCGGAGTTTTTTACTAAAACCTAAATATTGGAACTGAGCTTATTTGATTATATTATAGTATTGCGAATGTTATTCTTGGTTTGATAAATGTGGGAATGGTCAAGCTCTTTTACTTGCTAGGATTGTGAAAAAGTGGAAATGAATATTTTGATAATTTAGAGTAGTTAAGTAATGCACGCCAAAAATACCGCCTTAATCGTCGTCGATGTACAAAATGGCTTTTGTCCGAATGGCAATCTTGCTGTACCAAATGGTGATGAAGTCGTACCGATCATTAATCACGTGGCGAAACATTTTCAAAATATTGTATTAACTCAAGACTGGCATCCTGCCGATCATATTTCTTTTGCAGAAAACCACGTGGGTAAACAGCCTTTTGACACCATCGAACTGGATTATGGTACGCAAGTACTTTGGCCGACACATTGCTTGCAAGGCTCGCAGGATGCTGAGCTTCATCCTGATTTAAACATTCCAAGCGCACAACTGATTATCCGCAAAGGTTACCATCAGCATATCGACAGTTATTCGGCTTTCTTGGAAGCAGATCTGCAAACCTCGACTGGACTCGCAGGCTACCTACAATCTCGTGGCATTGATACGGTTTATGTGGTCGGTTTGGCGACAGATTTCTGTGTGGCGTGGACAGCGATGGACGCAGCTAAACTCGGCTTTTACAGTTATGTGATCGAAGATGCCTGCCGCGCCATTGATCTGAATGGTTCATTAGAGAATGCTTGGCAAGCCATGAACGATGCGGGCGTAAAGTGCATATCATCCCAAGACATTCTTGCTGTGTAATTGCATAATAATCGCTACCGATCAGCTTTAATCCTAAGCGTGACAGGTTTAAACTTGCCTAAATCTGTGTAAAAAATGATTCAACATGACGCCAGCCTGCAAACTCCTCGATCAACAAAATATTGCGTATCGCAAACATGAATACGATCATGATTCGAATAATCACAATTTTGGCTTGGAAGCGGTGGAAAAACTGGGATTGACGCTCGAGGAAACCTTTAAAACCTTATTGGTCACAGACGGTAAAAATCATTATGTCGCCGTGCTTCCAGTCGCCTATCAACTCAATTTCAAAAAAGCCGCAAGCGCTCTGGGCTGTAAAAAACTGGCAATGGCAGAGATCAAAGATGCCGAACGCCTGACAGGTTATCTGGTCGGTGGGATTAGCCCGCTAGGACAGAAAAAACGCCTAAAAACCGTGATTGATGATTCTGCACAACAATTTGAAAAAATGTATGTTAGTGGTGGCAAACGTGGCTTAGATATCTCACTTGCACCCGATGATCTCAGCAAAGTATTAAAAGCAAACTTTGCCGAGATTCGAGATTTAGTCGGATGACTTCAACTCCCCGACTGCGTTAATTGCTCTCAATGTACAACTTGTACACCTTCACTCAGTGGTCTTGCCGTTGAATTAAACTCATTCGCCTAAATATGTTGATTCTTGCAAATAGAGTTATGATTTAATTGTAGTATCAATTCGTGTGCCACGAAGCAGGGTTTTAGTCACAGGTGTTTTCTGACAAATATCAAGAATTTTTGTTTTGGTTGCCTCATCCAAGTCCTTGTCAAAACTCAGCTCACGAGTAATCCATTCCTCACCCTCTTTATTTATATTGAAGTGTAGATCAATGGAAAAATGCCCATAATCCAACGCTTTATGCTTTGCATACATGCGCAATGTGATCATCGTGCACGCCGCTAGTCCTGCAAGTAGATAATCATATGGTGCAGGTCCTTTATCACCACCACCAAAACTCTCAGGCTTATCGGTAATATAATGATGTTTCCCACTGCTGAGTTCACCTGCCCACGGTGAGTCTAGGCTAGTGATTTTTGTATTTGCGATGCTCGCCATGTTGCCGTCCTCATTTTGTATTCTAGGTTTTGTATTTTGCGTTTTGCATTTTACAGTTTTAGCTCAGGCAGGCTTATTTTGAAGCCCGCATCTGATCTGGAATCTCAGGCGCAATCAGACGTTTACCTTGATACGATGGTATTTCACCAAAACGTACATCATGGTCAATCCATTGCTGACGTGCCTCTTTCATTTCTTCCGTAGTACGTGCTACAAAATTCCACCACAATAGAATTTCACTTTCAAACGGTTCACCACCAATCAGTAGCACTCGTGCACCTTTTTTCATTTTTAGGTGCATTTTTTCATTGCCAACTTCGAGCACCACCATATTGTCCTGTGTCAGCGCATGACCGTTGATTTCAGCTTCCGCTTCCATCGCCAACAGCCCATATTCAAACTCAGGATTTAAATCCAAAATCACCTCGACATCATCGACGGCTTCGACATCTACACCAAGCATCTTGCTATAGACTTGCACTGGCGAGGTCGTGCCAAGAAAATCACCGACCAATACCGAAAATATTGCGCCATCTTGTTCAATGGTTGGAAGCTCAGGATAATGCTCAAACTTCGGCGCCATATGACGATGCGCTTCAGGCAATGCAATCCAAAGCTGTGCCGCATGTAAGCCTGTTTCTGCCGATGGCGTCACTTCGGTGTGGGAAATACCCTGTCCTGCGGTCATCAGATTGACTTGTTTTGGGCGAATCAATTGCTCACTGCCCACGCTGTCGTGGTGCATCACTGTGCCTTCGATCATCCATGTAAAGGTCTGCAATCCAATATGCGGATGCGGTCCGACATCCATGCCATCATTCGGTGCAAACTGCACAGGTCCTGCATGGTCAAGGAAACACCATGCGCCAATCATACGTTTGTCTTTGCTCGGCAATGCACGTTTGATCGTGGTACTTGTGCCGACGATGGCAGAACGCAGATGGACTTCTTTGATGCTATTTGGTTTGGCTAATGGACAATCTGAAGATTGTGACACGCTATCTGTCGTGGTATTGGTCATGTTATTTCCTTATTTCTAGCTTATCTGTTACTGGTTTTCGACTGAATTTTTTATAGAATATCGAAATCGTGCGACAGATCACAGTTCAGAATTGCAACGCTGTGTGTATATTATTTTGATTTATGACAAATATTTTTAGGAGATGTACACAATCTTATGTAAAAATACTGTTGAAGAAATAATCACTACTTATCAAATGAACAGTAATAAACACGAAAATTACGAACTTTTAAATTTGCTCGGTTATGGCTTGGCGAAGTTTGACAATGATTTTATTCAACAATTTGGCTTTTCGACCAAATCTGCATTCTATGAATATTTCGTTAAGTTAGGAATCGTTGAAACTGGAAGTGTCGTTAAAAACAGAATGGATTTATTTGATCCATTTTTTGACAATGATCGCAAAGGTTGGTGGCAAAAAGGCGACGCATACATTCACCGTAAACATCTGATTGATAATCTATTCGGCAGTGAAAACTGCGTCGGTTACGCCAATATCGTCAAACTTTTTCTGCATGAAAATTTTAAAATTAATGACTTTATTGTACAGGTCAAACCCATCGTAAAGTCAAGATTTAAGAAGCTACAAGAAACAGGATTGGAAGCTGAGCTGTATTTCCTAAATAACTATCAATCCATTGATATTTTTAAAGATGGAAGCATCGAAGATGCTCGTCTATATGGTGATGGCTACGATTTTCAAATCAATGTACCAAATACGTCGTATTTAGCTGAAATCAAAGGGATTCGTGCCAAGAAAGGTCGCTTTCGTTTAACCGAGAATGAATATAAAAAAGCGCAAGAATACCAGCTAGATTACATCATTACTTTAGTATTGAATTTAGATGATACGCCGACATTTTTAACCATTGACGATCCACTTAAGAACCTGAAATTTGAAGAAAAAATCATCAAATCAAAAGAAGTTAAAGAATATCATTTGGTATCTGATATATGTTAGAACTCAGCGAGAAAGTTAAAGTTTTGAAAGACTATCTTGATGAGATTGGCGACACTCATGCGGATCGTTTTAAAACAGATATTGTCTTTTACTTTAATGAGTTTGAAGATGAACAAAGCTGTGATTTTCAATTTCTAAATAGACTCAATTCAAAAGAAGAAATTCATAGCGTGATTGATCATTTGATTTCCAAGATTGTACTGAAGTTTGACGAAGATGAAGAACAATTATCTGACTTTATCTTTTATGCGCTAAATCCTTAAGCTCAATTTAAGTGAATATCTTTTTTGATAAAACGAATAAAAAAAGAGCACCGAAGTACTCTTTTAAGGTAATTTCCGAACTGCCGCGAGCGTAGCTCTTGGCGTTCGCTAGGCAAGACGCAATGCATCTTGAAAGCCCTAGCTCACTCCCATTCAATCGTTGCAGGTGGCTTACTCGATACATCATAGACCACACGTGATACATCTTTGATTTCATTCATAATACGAGTTGAGATACGATCAACTAAATCATACGGTAGATGCGCAAAACGAGCAGTCATAAAGTCCACTGTTTCCACAGCACGTAGCGCAATCACCCACGCATAACGACGACCATCGCCAACCACACCTACAGACTTCACAGGTTGGAATACCGCAAAGGCTTGCGCTGTCTTGTCATACCAACCACTGGCACGAAGCTCCTGCATAAAGATGTCGTCCGCAAGACGCAGAATATCTGCATATTCCTTTTTCACTTCGCCCAAGATACGCACACCAAGACCCGGTCCTGGGAACGGATGACGATAGATCATGCTATGTGGTAAGCCAAGCGTGGTGCCGAGTTTACGCACTTCATCTTTAAACAAATCACGTAATGGCTCAACCAAGTCAAACGCCAAATCTTCAGGTAATCCGCCGACATTGTGATGCGATTTGATCACATGCGCCTTACCTTGTTTGCTCGCTGCCGATTCGATCACATCAGGGTAAATCGTACCTTGCGCCAAGAATTTCACGCCATCGAGCTTACGAGCTTCTTCTGCAAAGACTTCGATAAATTCACGACCGATGATTTTACGTTTTTTCTCAGGATCTACTTCACCTGCAAGCGCTGTCAAGAAACGCTCTTCAGCATCAGCACGGATCACTCGAATACCCATGTTGTCCGCAAACATTTGCATGACTTGATCGCCTTCGTTTAAGCGAAGCAAACCATTATCGACGAATACACAGGTCAATTGATCGCCAATTGCTTTATGCAATAATGCTGCAACCACAGAAGAATCCACACCACCAGACAAGCCTAGATAATATGCTCAGGTGTCCATAGACCACCGCAACCACAGATTTTATGCACGAAGTTTGAAAGTAATTCTGCGCCTTTTGCGGTATGCGTCACTTCAGGGTGAAACTGTACACCGTAGAAGCGACGAGTTTCATCAGATGCCGCCGCATACGGACAGCTTGGCGTGCTTGCCGTGGTGGTAAAACCTTGTGGTAATTGACCAACTTTATCACCGTGGCTCATCCACACATGCAATTGATCTTCACGATCTTGTAGATTACCAATCAACTGGTCACGAGTTTGAATATCGACTTCTGCATAGCCGAACTCATGCACTGTGCCTGCTTCGACTTTTCCGCCCAATTGTTCAGACATGGTTTGGAAGCCGTAGCAAATCCCCAGTACAGGCACACCGAGTTCAAATACCACTTGTGGCGCACGAGGACTGCCCTCGATATGCACGCTTTCTGGACCACCTGAGAGGATGATGCCGTTTGGATTAAAGGCACGAATCTCGTCTTCAGTCATGTCATAGGCGTACATTTCTGAATACACACCTGCTTCACGGACACGGCGAGCGATTAACTGGCTGTATTGCGAGCCAAAATCAAGGATAAGAATACGGTCTTCGGTAATTTGAGTATTGGTCGTCATCAGCTACAACTTATACAAGGCGAGAAATTAAGCGCTGTATTTTAGCATTTTCTACGGTGAACTGCATCGATTTGCGATAGTTTGGATTATATATTTCATGACTTAACCTATAAAATTGATCTTTTGTTGTCTGATATCTTGTGCATTAAGTAATTCGCTAGGTAATAATGTTGATTGTTTTGACAATTGTGTAAGGCATGTGTCAGGTATCGGTATGGTTTTTATCCACTTACTTTTGATAATGACGTGACTTCAATTCGTTTCACTGGCAAACTTTAGTCAAAATGTGATTTTCTAAAACAATTTATACAAATTTTGGCTTGGGATTCGTCCTAAAACAGTGAATAATTGTCTGAATTGCATGTGTTATTTTAAATTTATTTTTTAAGATAATTATCGGCTAAACCATAAAACTAATCGTTGTGTTGCATGTCCCATATTTCTGTGTTGTTAGATGAAACTGTTGATGCTGTATTAGGCGAGAAGCAGTCAGGTGTTTTTGTTGATGCGACCTTTGGTCGTGGAGGACATACTCGTCAACTTTTAAGTCGTCTTGATGCCGATGCCAAAGTCTATGCCTTCGATAAAGACCCGCAAGCACTGGCAGAAGCACAGAAACTCACCGAAGCAGATTCACGTTTTCAAATTATCCATGCCAGTTTTGCCGATTTAAAAGATACTTTGGCTGAACTTGGCGTAGATGCGGTGGATGGGATTATGGCGGATTTAGGCGTATCTTCACCACAGCTTGATCAGGCAGAACGTGGTTTTAGTTTTATGCATGATGGTCCTCTCGATATGCGGATGGACAACTCGCAAGGCTTAACAGCGGCCGAGTGGCTCCTTGAAGTCGATGAAACAGAGCTTGCCAATATTATTTTTAAATATGGTGAGGAGCGTTATAGCCGACGCATCGCTAAGGCGATTAAAAATGCAGGGCAAATTGATACGACTGCGCAACTGGCTGAAATCGTCAAAGTTGCCCATCCGAAATGGGAAAAGCATAAACACGCAGCGACCCGAACATTTCAAGCGATTCGTATTTTTATCAATCGTGAGCTGGATGATGTCGAGCAGTTTTTACCGCAAGCGGTGGAATTATTAAAAGCCAATGGTCGCCTTGCAGTGATTAGTTTTCACTCCCTTGAAGATCGTTTAATCAAACAATTTATTCAAAAAGAATCAACTTTGCCTGAACAAGATTGGGGTGAGGTACTTTCACAAACGGAACAACAAGATACGCGTCGTTTAAAGAAAGTTGCACGCATCTCACCAAGCCAAGAGGAAGTGAAGGAAAATCCACGTTCACGCAGTGCATGGTTACGTGTGGCATCACGTTTGCCGCAGCGTGAGGAGTAAGGACATGGTCAAAACAAAAAAGCATACCTCAGCCAACTCAACATCTAAGCTCGATAAAACATTGGTAAATCAGCGACTTCAAGCTGAATTCCTTCAAGAAAAGTCGACTTTGCAGAATATTGCCATTATTTTTGTATTGCTCGTTGCAGTGATGGGCAGTGCATTTATGGTGGTTCATCAAGTGTTCCAATATCGTTATGATTATCGAGGTTTTACCAAGTTGATTCGGGAAAAGGATAATCTTAATGCCGAATGGGGAAGGTTGTTGATTGAGCAACAAACTTTTGGCGCAACAGCGCAGATTGGCAGTCGCGCGGTGACACAATTACGCATGTTTTCACCGCCCGCATCGCAAACTGTGGTGATCGCCAGTAATCAATTGGCAACGGAGAAAATTGCTTTGGGCGAATCGCAGATTGAACAAACTGAAGCACAAAGTGTTTCACAGTAAATGGATAAAGTTTAAATTTTTGCAAGATATAGTCGAGGAAATTAATTTTTGATACAAGGCAACCAAGCGAAGGTGTACAAATAGTACTGCGAGCGAAGTTAACGCTGTAGCAGGATTAATGTTCTATGACTGTAAATGCAGGCAGAATACATATACTATTCGATGCATATTGTGGTGAGTTTTTGGCTTAACGAAAGAGAGACTGGGAAAATAAAGCAACATGGCGTTGAAATCAGCAAAAGGTAAAACTAAACGAAAGGCAGTAGTCGCCAAGCCGACACTTGCGCAAGATATGTGGCGTTTTCGTCTGCTGTGGATCGCTGTATTTGTCGCCTTTGTCTTGCTCATTTGCCGTGCGTTTTGGGTGCAAATCATCGAAAGTAAATTCTTGCAAGAACGTGCCGACGCCAAAATTCTCTATACCGATAAAGTCCAAGCCATGCGTGGCGTGATCAGCGATCGTAATGGTGTGCCACTGGCGATTAGTACACCTGTCATGACCTTGGTCATTGACCCAACTGACTATTATCAAGCTCAAGAACGTAATGCAGAACGTATCGCCGAAGGGAAAAGTCCAAGTCGCAAAAATTTTGATTTGGATGCACTAGCCAAAGCCGCAGGTGTTGATGCCAAAAAGCTGAAAAGTGACATCAAGCGTCGTGAGCGCACCCGTTATGTGGTGATTAAACGTCAAGTGCCACCCGCCAAAGCACAAGCCATTTTGGATCAAAATTTCCAAGGGGTTTACACCGAAAAAACTTACAAACGTTACTATCCGCAACCACAGCCCAATGCACAAATCATCGGTGTAACCAATAGTAATGGTCTAGGTATCGAAGGTCTAGAGATGCAACTCAATAAGCGTCTTGCAGGTGTCGATGGTGAACAGCGGATTTTGCGGGATCGCCGTGGTAATCGTCTGAAAGTCGATGAAGTGATCACCCAAGGGCAAGCGGGGGAAAATATTCAGCTCAGCATCGACTCAAGGCTACAGTACATCATGTATCGTGAGCTGACGGCTGCGGGGGTTGCCAATAATGCCCGCTCTGCAACGGCGATTGCGGTCGATGTCAAAACAGGTGAAATCTTGGCGATGAGCAGTTGGCCATCGTACAATCCAAATAATCCGAAAACCTTTGATAACAAAGATGCCATGCGGAACCGTGGTGCGATTGATTCATTTGAGCCGGGGTCGACCATGAAGCCATTGACCGTGATGATGGCGTTAGAAACGGGTAAATATCAGCCCGAAACGGTGATCAATACTTCACCAGGTTATATGCGGGTGGGCAATCATACCATTCGAGATACGCATAATTACGGTCCGCTCAATCTCGGTGGCATTATCATCAAATCCTCTAACGTCGGTGTCTCGAAAATTGCCCTATCAATGCCATATGAAACCTTACCATTATTTTATAAACGTCTTGGCTTTGGGAAAAAATCCGCAGTGAAGTTCCCTGGAGAAAGTGCAGGCTTGATCTTGCCACCGAGCAAGTGGAATGTCTCAGAAGTGGCGACCATGTCCTATGGTTATGGTTTGAATGCCACGGTACTTCAGCTTGCACAGGCTTATGCGATGATCGCCAATCACGGACAGAAAGTGCCTTTAACTTTGTTCAAAGTGAATGAGCCACCAAAAGCTGAGCAAATGGTTAAACCCGAAATTGCCGATACGGTATTACAAATGCTCGAAGGCGTGACTCAACCTGGTGGAACAGCACGTCAGGCAGTGATTCCCGGCTATCGTGTTGGTGGAAAAACAGGCACAGCACATAAACTACGTGCCGATCGTAAAGGCTACTCGCAAAACGAATATCGTGCGCTGTTCGCAGGGGTTGCACCGATAAGCAATCCACGTATTGCGATGGTGGTGGTGGTAGAAAATCCTCAAGGAAAATATTACGGTGGACTGGTAGCAGCACCTGTGTTTGCCAAAATCATGCAAGAGTCTTTGCGATTACTTAATGTACCGCTCGATCGACCACTTGAAACTTCTGGAGCATCGTGAATGATGTGTTGCCTAAAGGAGCGTAGTGCATGACCACGTTGCAACAAATTTGGACAGGTGAAATTACCTCTATTACATCCAATGTGACTTTGCCAAAATGGGCGAATGATACTTTTTCATGTTTCCAATTAGACAGTCGTCAAGTGCAATCTGGTGATATATTTATTGCGCTACAAGGCATCAATAATGACCTTAAAAAAACACAGCACAATATCAATAGCGCACTAGAAAAAGGTGCAATCGGTGTATTGACCGAAGTTCAAGTGCCTGCAAATGAAAACGTGTTGTATTTGCCACAATTACGTCAAATTCTTGGATTATTACAACAACACTTTTTACAAGCGAAAGCACCACTTGATTTAGCCGAAGTGGTTGCGGTTACTGGCACTAATGGTAAAACTACAGTCTCAAGACTGATTGCAGAACTACTCACTATGCTCGGTCAAGCCACCGCAGTGATGGGTACGACGGGCAATGGCATCTTGCCGAATCTACAATCATCGACGCACACCACGCTTGATGCGTTGCAATTACAGCAGTCTTTTTACGATTATAGCTTGCAAGGTGCGCGTTATTTAGCACTTGAAGCCAGTTCGCATGGTTTAGCGCAAGGACGATTGGCAGGCATGCCGATCTCGGTTGCTGCATTTACCAACTTGAGCCGTGATCATTTGGATTATCACAAAACTTTAGACAATTATGCTGAAGCGAAAGCCATGCTGTTTGATTTCCCAAGTTTAAAACATGCGGTCATCCATCAAGATGATGAGTTTGCATCACTGATGATTGAACATGCCAAAAATAATACTACTCAACCGAATATCGTGACATATAGTATGCGTCATGATGATGCGGATTATCATCTCAGTGATGTGCAGTTTAGTTTGGATGGTGCGGGCTTCACTTTGCAGTGTGAAAGTGGTGAATATCAGGTGAGTAGTCCGCTACTTGGATGTTTTAATGTGGAAAATGTCTTAGCAGCGATCATCTGTGTGGAAAAACTCGGCTATGCATTGGCGGATATTGTGCCTTTGGTCGCAAAGCTAAAAGGCGCACCAGGTCGCATGCAAGTTATTGCTGACCAAGGGCGATTGTTTATTGTGGATTATGCGCATACGCCAGATGCTTTGGCGCAAGTATTACAAAGTCTAAAAGCCCATGTCGAGCATCAGCTTTGGGCGGTGTATGGTTGTGGCGGTGATCGAGATCGAGGCAAACGTCCAGAGATGACCCAAGCTGCGATCGATTGTGCTGATCAAGTACTGATGACCACAGATAACCCACGTACGGAAGACCCATTACAAATTTTTGCCGATATGAAAGCTAATTTGTCTGAGCTAATAGTAAACGCTGAAAATTTCCATGAAATTCATGATCGCCGTGAAGCGATTAAGTTTGCAGTACGTCAAGCAAAACAGGGTGATATTGTGGTCATCGCAGGCAAAGGGCATGAAAATTATCAAGAAATTGATGGCGTCAGACATTGGTTTGATGATGTAGTCGAAGTGGAATCTGCAATTCAGGCGCAACCTCATCAGCCTCTAAGTTATCCCGCTGAATAATTATTGACCAAGAATTAAGGAAAATCGCATCACATGCACACCTCAACTACCAGTACCAGTCGTCTTGATCCGTGGACTATTCAGGATTTACAACAGGCGACTCAAGGCGTTTGGCATCAAGGCATTCAGCCAATGACCAATATAAAGCGCATTGTCACCGATTCACGGGATGCACTGGTTGGCGATGCATTTTTAGCGTTGAAAGGTGAGCGTTTTGATGCGCATGATTTTGTCGAAAAAGTGGCAATGCAAAACGCAAGCTGTGTGATTGTCGAGCGTGCCATTGACGGTGTGAATATTCCGCAGTTGGTTGTAGCAGATACACGTTTAGCCTTGGGGCATTTGGGTGCATATCGTCGTCAGCAATGTCAGGATTTAAAAGTTGTTGCTTTGACAGGCAGTAGTGGTAAAACCACCACCAAAGAAATGCTCGGCAGTATCTTCTCTCGGCTCGGCGAAACCTTGGTGACACGTGGCAATCTGAATAATGATCTCGGTGCGCCAATTATGTTGTTGGAACTTCGTGCCGATCATCGCTATGCAGTGATGGAGCTTGGGGCAAGTCATATTGGTGAGATTGATTATACCAGTCGCTTGGTACAGCCTGATGCCGCAGGGATTTTGAATATTGGCACAGCGCATTTGGGAGAGTTTGGTGGGCGTGATGCCATTTGCAAAGCAAAATCAGAGATTTATCCGCACATCAAATCTACTGGTACAGCGATCATTCCTGCACAAGATGATTATTCAGGGCAAATTCTAAAGAATGTGAATGATGTGGCGAATGGTCGTGCGCAGATTCGCTTTGGTCAAGGTGGCGATGTCTATGCCACGGATATTGAGATTTTGGCGCAATCTTCACGATTTACCTTGAATACGCCAAAGGGCAGTGTACAAATCAACTTGCCATTTGCAGGGGCGCATAATGTTCAGAATGCCGAAGCCGCAGCCAGTTTTGCATTGGCGATGGGTGTGTCTTTAGACGATATTGCTTTGGGTTTAGGACAGGCAACTGGTGCAAAAGGGCGACTGAACTTTATCGAAAAAGATCAATGCTTATTCATTGATGATACCTATAATGCCAACCCAAACTCGATGCGAGCAGCCGCACAAGTTTTACTGCAACAACAAGGCATCAAAGTCATGGTGATGGGTGATATCGGTGAATTGGGTGATGATGCAGAGATTGAGCATCAGAAACTCGGGCAGGATTTGGCACAGCTTCAACTTGACTATATCATTGCAGTGGGTGAGTATTCATCTGCGGTTGCCAATGGTGCGGGTGTGCCACATTGCAATGCTTTTATAACACAAGATGAAGCGCAAGTGCGCCTTGAACAAATTATTCAACAACATCAACCACAGCCAGTCAGTTTGCTATTCAAAGGGTCGCGTTATACCCATATGGAGCATCTCATGGACGCATTGGTGGAGAAATTATAAATGCTGTTATGGCTCTTTGAATTTTTGGCAAATTATCATGATGCCTTTCAAGTTTTTCGTTATTTGACTTTGCGGACATTGCTCAGTGTATTAACTGCATTGGGAATTGGTCTATTGCTTGGACCTGTGATGATTCGTAAATTGCGTGCCTTGAAATATGGTCAAGCAGTCAGTAATTTTGCCCCTGAAAACCATGCGGCAAAGATGGGCACACCAACCATGGGCGGTGTGTTGATTCTGATGTCGATCGGCATCAGCACCTTGCTTTGGGCAGATTTAAGCAATCCTTATGTGTGGATTGTATTGGGTGTGATGGTGATCTTCGGTGCGGTCGGTTGGGCAGATGACTGGATTAAAATCCGTTATAAAGACAATGCTGGCCTTCCCGCTCGTAAAAAATTCTTTTGGACTTCGGTTGGCTCGCTCGGTGCAGGCATTGGCTTGTATTGTATTGCGCAGTTTCAGACTGACCCTGTAATCACCTCGAATATGCTCGATTTATTGATTCCATTTTTTAAGAATTTGAGTATTCCGTTTTCTGTGATTCCATTTGGGATTGCCTTTATTATTTTCACCTATTTGGTGATCAATGGCGCATCCAATGCGGTAAATTTGACCGATGGTTTAGATGGCTTAGCGATCATGCCGATCGTGCTTGTTGCCGCGGGTCTAGGTGTATTTGCTTATCTTTCAGGTGATGTACGCTTTGCCAATTATTTGCATATTCCTTATGTCAAATATACCTCTGAGCTGGTGGTGATCTGTGCGGCGATGATTGGTGCAGGACTGGCATTCCTGTGGTACAACGCCCATCCTGCGCAAGTGTTTATGGGCGATGTCGGTGCGCTATCGCTTGGTGCGATGCTTGGTACAATTGCGGTGATGGTACGTCAAGAGATCGTCTTTGCGATCATGGGCGGAGTGTTTGTGATGGAAGCGATTTCGGTGTTCTTGCAAATTGGCTCACTGCGGATGCGTAACAAACGTGTATTTTTAATGGCACCGCTACATCATCATTATGAAAAGCAAGGCTGGAAAGAAACTCAGGTGGTGATTCGCTTTTGGATTATTACTATTATCTTGGTCGTCTTGGGATTGATGACGTTAAAACTACGTTAAACAATTTCTATTTAAATGAGCCAGCACTGCTGGCTTTTTTATTCAGATCAACTCTTATTGTGGAAAGTAAAATATGTCTGAGCTGTTGATGTGTCCAATCTGCCGAGAAGCATTGCATCTCGAGGGAAAAACGTGGCAATGCGAGAATCGGCATAGTTATGACCAAGCCAAACAAGGCTATGTGAATCTGCATGTGGTACAGCATAAAAACAGCAAAAGTCCAGGAGATACCCCTGATGCTGTGGCGGCACGTCGTCGATTTCTACAAACAGGCGCATATCAACCTTTACAGCAAGCAGTCAGTGAATTATTACAATCCATTTCATCAAAAGCAGTATTAGATATTGGTTGTGGTGAGGGTTATTACACGCAAGCGATGGCAGACGTTGTGCCACAAGTGGTCGCTGTAGATATTGCCAAAAGTGCAGTACAAACTGCTGCCAAGCAAGCACATCAAAGTAATGAAAATCACAAAGCGCAAAATATCACTTGGGTGGTGGGGACAGGTGCGGTGCTACCAGTACTTGATCAATCGATGGAGGTCTGTACCAGTTTATTTAGTCCATTACCCAAAGTGGAAATGCTTCGGGTGTTAAAGAAAAGAGGTTATCTCATCATTGTCACACCTGCACCACAGCATTTATTTGCCATGCGTGAAGCTTTATTTGATGAAGTCAAAGCGCATGAGCCTGATAAATTCGTGACGCAAATGTCACCCGAATTTTCACTCATTTCTAAGCAGATCATCACGACGGATCTCGACTTAGATCAACAGCAATTAAAAGACTTAATCGCCATGACACCTTATGCGTGGAAAGCCAAAGCATACAAACGACAAGCCCTAGAAGTGCAGTCATCATTTCAGCTCAGTGCATCATTTTATTTATTTTTATTGCAAAAGTGCGTAGATTAAACGCTCAGGTTTTCATAAATACTCTAGGGATAGTGCGGTCGCCATGCTTAAATTTTTGCAAAGTTTTAAAAGTTTACCTTCGGCGTGGTTGCTTGCAGTGCAATTGATGATGCTGTTTACCGCACCTTTAACCCATCAGATATTTAACCACCATGCTTTTGCATGGTTTTTGGGTACATTGGCGCTATTGATGGTGGCGCAGATTATTCGGGTTACGGCGATTTATACGGTGATCGGGATGCTCTGTGTGATTCCTGCGCTTGTATTGTCGCTTGCGGTAATGTTGGGCGCAGATTCTCCAAATATCTTGATTACAGCACATTTATTTGAAGCAGCGGCTTATCTTTGTGCTGCTTATGGTCTGACACGTTATATGTTTGATGATCGTTATCTAACACGAGATGAGCTGTTTGCAGTGGCGAGTGTGTTCACGCTTTTGGTTTGGGCGTTTGCCTTTATGTACAGTGCGTGTCAGCTTTGGGATGTGAATAGTTTTAATTTGGATAATGGTCAAGCACGCTCATGGGTAGATTTGATATTTATTAGCTTTAGTGTGCAGACAGGTACAGGTCTCAGTGATATCGTACCTCAAAGTGATATGGCACGTGTGCTAGTTTCCTTGCAGATGTTTGGTGCAGTGATGTATTTGGCGTTGATCGTTTCTCGATTGATCGCCTTACAATATATTCGCCATGTTCCAAGGAAAAAAGAGTAAAACCTATCATTTAAAACAATAAGCTAAACATAAGAAATTCAATAAGAAGGTTTTAGCAAAAGATTCAAATAGTGGATTCAAGCAAAATGATTCAAGACAAGAGATTCAATCACTGGCTTAAACCCATTACTCCGTATGTTGTTGCTGTGACAAAATCAGCTCAATTTCTTCTTGTGCTGCCGCTTGCAGTTTGGCTTTGAGCTGTTGCAAAGTTTGCTCGATATAAAATTCCGCTTCAAGTTCTAAGCGAGTGCGTAAGTCTTGATGCTCAGTTATTTCTGGTACAGGCGCATATTGTTCAGCGATCACTGCTGATGTCACGGCATGGTTTTCACTGCGGTTAAATTGTTTAATATTTTGCGTATCAAATTTGCGTTGATTGTCAAAATTTGACGCAGTACTTTGTTGCTGAAGCTCATGGGCAAGCTGTTGTAAATAGGCATTTTGGTGCTGTGCTTGGCGTTGCTCTTGGGCTTCGAGTTCAGCCACTTGTTTAGCTTCGAGCGCACGTTTTTCGGCGAGCGCTTGTTCAAGTTCGGCTTGGCGCTGACGTTTGCGTTCTTCGGCGAGTCTTGCTTGTTCTTCTAAAATCTGTTGTTTGAGCTCGACATAAGCACGTTCGATAATCTTTTTATTTTTTTGTTGCAAAACAGCATCTTGATACTGCCATTTGGTGATATGTTCATTTGAGTCAAGTAGCTCGCAGATGTGATTTAATTCATCTGAAAATGTTTGGCGAACGGCTTCAGGCGCGGTAAGCCAACGCTGGGTAAAGTTTTCACCGACATTTAGTGCCACGACCGACTCCTCGATGTTTGATCATTTAAAAATAAAAAGCACTTAAATCTTATGTACCGTAGGTTCAATATCACTCGCCCGATAGGCTTTAAATACTTGGCGGGACAAGATTTTTTCCTCTTCATTATGCCCGACTATTTCGATTAAATGTAGTGTGCCGTGCTTAATTTCTGTTAAATCCAATGCCTGCCCTGTAAGATTAATACAGACTTCACGATCACGAGGAGGCGGATCACAACTAATCAGAATTGGCGTGTTTGACCACTCATGCTGTGCATCGGTTTCGTTTTTTACATCATCAATGAGAAGATGTGGCACAAAACTGGTCGGTGCGAATGTCCAAAGCTGATCGTCCAACTGCTGTGCTTGCGCAGCATCACGACAATAAATCCAAATGGGATGTTTGTGATAAATTTGCTGACACAAACGACAGACCACATCGGTCTGCGTTTGCGAAGACTTTTCAACTAAGTAAAAACTAATTTTCATTCAATTTTTACAGTCTTAATTACTGGCACGATTGGCAAGGAATTGCATCAAGAGTGGAACAGGTCGACCTGTTGCGCCTTTTTGTGCACCTGAAAGCCATGCTGTACCTGCAATGTCCAAATGCGCCCAACGATAGTCACGTGTAAAACGTTGTAAGAAGCACGCAGCGGTGATCGCACCACCATATGGACCGCCGATATTACCCATATCTGCAAATGGCGAATCAAGCAATTCTTGATAATCATCCAGCACTGGCATACGCCAAACACGGTCAAAAGATTGCTCACCCGCATTGATTAATTCTTGAGATAGCGTGTTATCAGGACTAAATAGCCCTGAAAGTACTTTACCCAAAGCCACTACGCAAGCGCCTGTTAATGTAGCAATATCAATCACCAGTTCAGGCTCATAACGTGCGATATAGGTCAAGGTGTCGCAAAGCACCAAGCGACCTTCGGCATCAGTATTCAACACTTCGACGGTTTGACCGCTCATGGTGGTGACGATATCGCCTGGGCGAGTGGCATGACCTGACGGCATATTTTCCGCACAAGCCAACGCACCAACCACGTGAATCGGTAATTTACTTTCACATAAAGCACGCATCACACCGAGCACGGTTGCTGCACCGCACATATCGAATTTCATTTCGTCCATAGTTGCTGCAGGCTTCAGTGAAATACCACCAGTATCAAAGGTCACACCTTTACCAACTAGCACCACAGGTTTTTGTGCTTGCTGAGAATTGTATTCAAGTAAAACGACACGTCCTGAACGCTCCGAACCTTTACTCACGGCGAGAAAAGCATTCATGCCGAGGTCAGCCATTTGCTGTTCATTCAGTACCTTCACGTTGAGCAAGTCTGGAAATTCACCTGCAAGTTTCAAAGCTTCATCAGCCAAATATTCTGGGAAACATACATTGCCAGGGGTATTACCAAGATGGCGTGTGAAGTGCTGACCTTTTTGAATGGCTTGGAGCAAAGTTAGTTGTGTGCTATCGAGTGAGGTTTGTTTAGCAAAGAATTGGATATTTTTTAACGTGATTTCTGACTTTTTGGTTTTGAATTGATCATAGGCATAATTGGCTTGAGTCAGTGCCAAAGCAAATTGGTAATGCAATGTTTCAGGTAAAGTGCTGAGGTCAATCGTAATGGTTTCAGCGAGTTTTTGCGTGGCTTTAACGATGCTTTGCGCAAGCTTTTGCAGTTTTGTACCATTTAATTGCTCAACATCACCAATGCCAACCACAAATAGTTGGGGGAAAGCTTCACTTTGCGCATAAACAGGGTGCATTTGATTAATTTTGCCTTCAAATTGGCTGAGTTCTAGCCATTTCTCAAGTGAGATGATTTCACTTGCGTTGAGTTGCGATGCAATATTTTCGCCATCTTTTGCTTCTTGAATAAGACGAATGACTGGTTGTACTTTAATTTCAGGTAATTTTAGATCGGTTATTAAGCTTAGTTTCATAAAGTCATCATTATCCTTGGCAGTCATCAGCTTTGATGAGATTTGTGTAAAAGGTGCAACAATATCACCATAATATACCGATTTATTACGGCACTGCAAAATAGCACTGGGGCTGACATTCAGGTAAACTAGCACAATTTATGCGTAGTCTGTGGACGCATCGCATGATTCAAAAATTTTTGGGAATTTGCATTTGATTATTACTCGATATTTGGTCAAGCAAGTGGTGACAACCTCATCAGTCGTTGTGGCATTGCTGACCTTAGTGATGCTCGGTGGTCGCTTGATCAAATACTTTGGTGTTGCTGCGCAAGGGCGTATGGATGCAGGGATTTTATTTAGCATTATTGGTTATCGGTTACCTGAATTTTTGACCTTGATTTTGCCATTGGGTTTTTTTGTTGGCTTAATGTTGGTGTTTGGACGTTTGTATGTCGATCACGAGATGGCGGTGCTCAATGGGAGTGGTGTCAGTCGTGGACAGTTGGGGCGAAAATTATTACCACTTGCTGCAATCATCATGGCATTACATACCGCATTGATGTTATGGATCGCACCGTGGGGTAACCGTTCTTTTGATCATCTCACGACGACGCAAGCAGTACGTAGTGGCTTTGATTTAGTGCGCCCCAAAGAATTTATTTCTAGCGGAGTCTATACTATCTATGCAGGTGGTTTGACCGAAGATCGGCAGAGTTTAAAAGATATTTTCTTTTATCAAAAAGCGGATAAGGCAGGGCAACCTGATGTGATTATTCTTGCCAAAGAAGCACGTCGTGTCGCTGCGGAAAACGATCAAGCCAGTATCGTCAATTTGTATCAAGGGCGACGTTATAGCTTTGTTCCTGGGCAACCGAAATATTTACAAGCAGAGTTTGAAAGCTATCGCTTACGTCTTGAACCTCAAGAAAACGACGAAATTATATCGCAACGCATTGAATCAATGACTATGGCGCAACTTTGGCAGCGCCGTGGACAAAGTGATGTGATCATGAGTGAGCTAGGTTGGCGTATCTTTGCGCCATTCGTGATTTTGCTCGCATTATTACTTGCTGTGCCGTTGTCAGAGGTCAGTCCACGTCAAGGACGTTATTATCGCTTATTCCCTGCAATTATGATCTTTGCCAGTTTGATCGTGGCGCTGATGGCAGTCAAGACACGCATGACCAAAGGCGAGCTGGGGATTTGGGCGTATCCTGCGATTCTCATGATCTATACAATTGTTGGTTTGTTTTTTGCCAAAAAATATAAACTCACACCTAAAATCAAAAAACGTCTAAGAGGAGCGACCTAATGTTGTCACGTCGTATTCTCGCTCGTCATGTCATTAAAGCAACTGGTGTTGCCATGTTGGGTGCAACCGCAATTTTATTATTATTACAAATGTTATTCGGCTATCTCGCTGAGCTTGGTGAGCTCAATGAGCATTATAACGCATGGCAAGCTTTTCTCTATATTCTGTGGGATGCGCCGAGCAAACTCCTTGAGCTATTGCCGATCGGTGCGTTGATTGGTTCGGTTGTCGGCTTGGGGACACTTGCTTCAAACAGCGAGTTGGTGGTGATGCGTGCTTCGGGGGTGAGCCTGTGGCGCATCGTCGGTTGGGTGATTCGTCCTGCACTATTATTAATCGTCGTGTCTTTTGCGCTCAGTGAATGGGTTATTCCCTATAGCAATGAGCAAGCCAAAGCCGCACAAAAAGAGAATTATCGTGCGTCGCTTGGTGAGGTGCATGGTTATTGGACACGAGAAGGGCAACGCTTTGTGCATATTGATTATGCCAATGCAGGCGGACATTTGCGCAATGTTCAAGTGATTGACTTTGATGATAATTATCGCATTGTTTCGACCATTAATGCCGAAGAAGGACAGTTTCAACAAAATCAAAATTGGACACTTTCAAGGATTCAACAAGTCGATATTTTCCCTCAAGGTCATGCACAGCAAACGACACGAACCGAGGAAAGTTTGCCTTTGGCTCTACAGCCGAAATATGTGCATATGGTGACAGTGAATCCTGAAGATCTTGCGCCAAGTCAATTGGTCAGCTTTATGAGCTATATGGATGAATATAGCCAAGTGCCGAAGAAATATGAGCTTGCCTTTTGGAAAAAACTCGCTTCACCACTGGCATTGATTGCTTTGGTGGTGATTGCGTGTTCGTTTATCTTTGGACCTCTACGTCAGCAGTCGATGGGGTTTCGCTTGGTGATTGCACTATTTGTTGGCTTAGGATTCTATTATTTACAAGACTTCTTGGGCTACGCCAGTTTGATTTATAGTCCATCGGCAGCGTGGTTTGTGCTGTTGCCTATTTTTTTGATTTTGGGTGCAGGTGCATTTTTGTTGCATCGGGTGCGTTAACGTCAGGTGCTTGCTTGCATTTGGTAAGTTGGCTCTTGTATCAAAAGACTAATCAGTCGCCAAAGGAATAGGGTCTGTTGACATTTTAACCATGCATTGCGTTATAGGCTAAAATCACATAAACGAGGTATGAAATGCAGGGAATGGTCACTCCCTTGCCAAGTTTCATAACGAAGTTTATGGCAATTTTAGCCATCACCTTTCAGGACAAGGATGCTTTTTGACGCTACGTTGTTAGAAATGAGTTATTTAGAATGCTAAACCGCCTCATTCCTGCCTAGTATCGTCTAAAAAGCATCCGTTGTCGCAAGCATCTGTGAAATATCAACAGACCCTAGTATTTGGCAGATGAATTTGTTGCAGAAATTGCGTAAAATTACGTCGATAAATGACGATGTAAAGATTAAACAGGTGAGATGAAACAATGACGGATGTAGCAACACATAAAATTCCCCACGTTTTGGTGATTATGGATGGCATTGGTCATCGTGAAGCAGTCGAAGATAATGCGTTTTTGGCGGCGAAAACCCCAAACATTACGGCAATGAAACACAATCATCCACATAGTTTAATCTCAGGCTCTGGCGAAGACGTTGGCTTGCCTGATGGTCAGATGGGAAACTCTGAAGTTGGGCATATGAATCTTGGCGCAGGGCGTGTGCTCTATCAAGACTTTACTCGGATTACCAAAGACATTCGCACAGGAGACTTCTTTGACCATGCAGTCTTAGTCGATGCAGTGGAAAAAGCCAAAGCGACAGGTGGTGCAGTACATATCATGGGCTTACTCTCGCAAGGTGGAGTGCATTCTCATGAAGATCAAATCGAAGCCATGTGTGAGTTGGCACTGAAACGGGGTGCGACAGTGTATTTACATGCCTTCCTTGATGGTCGTGATACACCGCCAAGAAGTGCTGAGCCAAGCTTAAAGCGTTTCGATGCTTTATTTGCGCAGTATCCAAATCAAGGGCGTATTGCCACGATGATTGGTCGTTATTTTGCTATGGATCGTGATAATCGTTGGGATCGTGTGGAGCAGGCTTATCGTCTATTGACCGAAGGCGAAGCGACCCGTGTGGTAAATAGTGCGGTTGATGGCTTAAACCAAGCTTATGCTGCGGATGAGACCGATGAATTTGTCAAAGCGACCCGTGTGGGCGATCTCGCAACCATCAATGATGGTGATAGCATCGTCTTTATGAACTTCCGTGCTGACCGTGCACGTGAACTGACCCGTGCTTTTGTGGAAAAAGACTTTGCAGGTTTTGAACGCAGAACCCTGCCGAACTTAGCAAAATACGTGATGTTGACCCGTTATCAGGCGACTATTGACGCACCTGTTGCCTACATGCCTGAAGAGTTGAAAAATTCAATCGGTGAATATTTGTCAAATCTTGGTAAAACCCAATTACGTATCGCTGAAACTGAAAAATATGCGCATGTGACTTTCTTCTTTAGTGGCGGTCGAGAAGACGAATATGAAGGTGAAACACGTATTCTGGTTCCTTCTCCGAATGTTGCAACGTATGACTTACAGCCTGAAATGAGTGCGTATGAAGTCACAGACAAGCTTGTTGATGCGATTAATTCAGGTGCATATGATCTGCTCATCGTGAATTATGCCAATGGCGACATGGTTGGTCATACGGGTGTATTTGATGCGGCGGTCAAAGCGGTTGAAGCTGTCGATAGCAGTCTAGGTCGTGTCTATGACGCTGTGATGGCGAATAAAGGGCATATGATTGTCACTGCCGATCATGGTAATGTCGAGCAAATGCAAGACTACGACAGTGGTCAGGTGCATACGCAACATACCACGGAGCACGTGCCATTTATCTATGTCGGACCGACTTCGGCAACGATTGCTGAAAAAGGTATTTTGGCAGATGTGGCACCGACCTTACTGAGCCTGATGAATATTCCTGTGCCAACAGAAATGCAGGGGCGTAACCTCATCACGCTAACGTGATAATTAAAACGTCGCTATAAATGAAAACAATACAGAGAAGTCGATTACATTTTTGAGTTGATGTGATCGACTTTTAAAGACAATATAAAACAAAGATATAATTTTAATCATTGCTCATCGCATAGGACGCTGATATGCCCAATACTTCACCACTGCTTTTGGTTTCACTGATGACAGTGTGTGGTGTGTTGCCAAGCTCTGCATTGTGGGCGCAAAGTGATACAACGCAGAATAATCCTCAGCCTGATACAGTACTGAATACAAATTCTAATGATGAGGATTTTCGGACTGCGCCGAGTGATGTGAGTCAAAGCATAGATGATCAGCTCAGTCTTGACGAAGAAGAACTCTCAACTCAACCTGACGATGCGAATATCGAAGATATTCCGATTGATCAAATTCGCCAGTTTGTAGAAACATTCCAATTGGTCAAAAAGAACTACGTGGATAATGTATCGAATGATCAACTATTCGAGCAGGCGAGTCATGGTCTATTAGAAGGACTTGATCCCTATTCACGCTATCTGAGCAATGAACAATATCAACAACTGATGCAGTTTACCGAAGGGCAGATTGCAAACATTCCATTTCAGTTAGTTTACGTTCCTGAGCAACATCAATGGCAAATCAGTGGTATCTCCAATGGTTCCGATGCCTACGAGCTCGGCTTACGTAACGGCGAAGTGGTGGAAAGAATTAATAATAATGCCGTGCAATACTTGGATCAGCGGACGGTGGATAGTTTACTCACGGGCTCACTTGGCAGTATCGTCAAGTTGAAAATCAAACGTGGTAATCGTTCAGTGGTTGCCGATGTCGTCCGAGATCAACAGCTGAACTATGATGTTGAGCCTTATCTGACCGATGAGCGTATCTTGGTTTTAAAAATTAAAGCTTTTCAGCAAGATACCGTGCAACAGATTCAACATTTCTTAAATATTTATCAGCAACGTACTGCAATTCGTGGTGTGATGATTGATGTGCGAGATAATCCAGGCGGCTTGCTTTCTTCGGCAGTTGAGCTTGCAGATTTATTTTTGGAAGATGGTTTGATCGTCAGCACCAAAGGACGTATTGAAGCAACGCAACAATTTCAAGCGCTAGCCAGTCAAGACCCGATCACTTATCCTGTGGCAATCTTGCAAAATCGCTTTTCAGCATCGGCGGCAGAAGTTTTTGCTGCAGCGCTCAAAGAGAATCAACGTGCAACCATCATTGGTGAAACCAGCTATGGCAAGGGTGCGGTGCAGAAGTTATTTCCTTTACAACACGGTGCGGTGCAACTGACAGTGTCTCATTACTTTACACCAAATGGTGAAATGATCGAGGGCAAGGGCATTGCAGTCGATCGTAAACTGAATATGGATGATCAACAATCAGATCGAGAAATCCAAGATCAAGCAAGCAACTTATTTGATCGCATCATTCCCTAATCTTTCTCTTGCTACCAAATACACAAAAGCCTTTTCTGCGATGAAAAGGCTTTTTAATGAGCTAAATAAATGAAAGAGAATATGGTGGGTTATTCTTCTTCATCACTATCCAGTTCAAACTTTTTCAAACGATAACGTAATGATCGAAACGTCATGCCGAGTTTTTTTGCTGCAAGTGTGCGATTCCAATGTGTGGCATCCAGTGCTTGAATAAGTAAGCGTTTTTCAATTTCTGCCAAATATTCTTCCAGACCTTCTTGTGGAAGTCCTGATTTTCCGAGTTTTGGTAATTCGGGCTGATTCGATGTCGAGCTTTGGGTCGGCGTGTTTGGACTGATTGACGCAGACTCCACATCAATATCAAGGTTGCTCGCTTGCTGACGTAAGCCTTGGATATGCTCGGTGCGGATGATTTCACCCTCACACAA
>LULG01000004.1_pt1 | contig 96837 bp, 82 predicted proteins | sample 728211 | NCBI WGS metagenome assembly LULG01 (sample SAMN03860295, study PRJNA289734) | marine metagenome | biome: seawater column; feature: ocean; material: water; isolation source: Red Sea water column Station 169 - depth 200m | place: Saudi Arabia: Red Sea | collected 2011-10-15 | depth 200 m | reverse complement strand
GGACGGTATAGTGTAGGTCGTGGTCCGGGCGCTGCCCGGACCGTTCCACGTCCGCCGAGAGGAGGCCCCGCCATGACCACCATCGACCCCCGCTTCGACGACGCTCGTCCGTCGAGCCCCCACGCATCGGCACTGCCCGAGGTGCCCCCCGTGCGCGCGGGCCTGCGCGAGTGGTGCGCCCTCGCCGTCCTGATGATCCCCGTGCTGCTCGTCTCGGTCGACAACACCGTGCTGAGCTTCGCGCTGCCGTCGATCAGCACCGAGCTGCGCCCGACCGGCTCCCAGCTGCTGTGGATCGTCGACGTCTACGCCCTCATGCTCGCGGGTCTGCTCATCGCGATGGGCAGCATCGGCGACCGCGTCGGTCGGCGCCGGCTGCTGGTGATCGGCTCGATCGGCTTCGGCGCGGCCTCCCTGGTCGCCGCCTACGCGAGCAGCGCCGAGATGCTGCTCACGGCTCGTGCACTGCTCGGCTTCTTCGGCGCCACGCTCATGCCGTCGACGCTCTCGCTGCTGCGCAACGTCTTCCACCACGCCCACGACCGCCGGCTCGCCATCGCCGCGTGGGCGGCCATGTTCTCCGGCGGCGCGGCCCTCGGGCCGGTGCTCGGCGGCTACCTGCTCGAGCACTTCTGGTGGGGCTCGGTCTTCCTCATCAACGTGCCGCTGATCGTGCTGCTGGTGCCGCTGGCGCTGTGGCTCGTGCCGGAGTCGAAGGACCCGAACCCGGGCCCGCTCGACCCGACGTCGATCCTGCTCGCCGTGGTCGCGATGCTGCCGGTGGTCTACGGCATCAAGCACCTCGCGAAGGCCGGCCTCGACGACGTGACGCTCGCATCGTTCGGGCTCGGTGTGGCCGCCGGTGTGCTGTTCGTGCGTCGTCAACGGCGCAGCGTGTCGCCGATGCTCGACCTCACGCTGTTCCGGAACCCGGTCTTCAGTGGGGCGCTCGCCGCGAACCTGCTGAGCCTCATGGGCCTCACCGGCTTCCTGTTCTTCGCAGCCCAGCTGCTGCAGCTGGTGCTGGGGCTGTCGCCGATGATGTCGGCGATGGTGCTGCTGCCCGGTCTGCTCGTCACGATGGCGTGCGGCTTCGTCGCGGTGCGGCTGGTGCGCCGCTTCCCGGTGCGCGTGCTCGTGAGCCTGAGCTTCGTCGCGTCGTCGCTCGGCTACGCCGTGGCGGCGTTCACGGGGCACCCGACGGTCGTGAGCGTCCTCGTCGCCTTCGCGGTGATGGGCGTGGGCATCGGACTGGCAGAGACCCTGACGAACGACCTCGTGCTCGCGGCCGTCCCGCCGCACAAGGCAGGGTCGGCGTCGGCGATCTCCGAGACCGCCTACGAGATCGGCGCCGTGCTCGGCACGGCGGTGCTGGGCAGCATCCTCACGGCCACCTACCGGGCCGAGCTGACCGTGCCGGCCATGCTGCAGCACGGTGAGCGCGACCACGCCTTCGAGACGCTCGGCAGCACGTTGACGATGGCCGACCGGTACCCGAACGAGATGGGTGCGGCGCTCGCGGAGTCGGCGCGTGCCGCCTTCGACCTCGGCGTCCAGCGGACGTCGGGTCTGGCGATCGGCGTGGCTCTGCTGGCCGCCCTCGTCTCGTGGCGCACGCTCAAGCACGCTCCGTCGGTGGAGAACGTCTCGCACTGAGGACGGCTGCGTCCCCGTTCATCGGGGACGCGGTCGCCCAAAGTTCCAGACCAGGAAGAGGACGAGCGTGCCCAGGAGCACGATCGACCCGGCACGGTCCCAGTCCGGTGTCGGGTCGACGCCCACGAGGTGTCGGGCGTACACGTAGGCGAGCGCGAGCAGGGTCATCTCCGTCCAGTGGACGAGGATGCGGGGGATCGTGGTCCAGCTGCGGGCGGGGTAGCGCACGGATACCTCCGGTGGTCAGTCGTGGTGATCGCGGTGGGGGCGTCGGTAGATCGCTCCGAGGACGGACGCGAAGGTCGTGAACAGCACGAGCTGGCCGAAGAGGCTCCAGTTCATGACGGGGTCGACGTCGAGCGCGCGGCGTCCGGCGACGAAGACGAGGGCGAGCACGGCCAGCGCGACCGCCTGGGCGACGAAGCCCAGGACGACGCGGCGGCGTGGCGAGGTGGAAGGCATCGGGTGGTCCTCTGGATCGTCGATGACTCGACCCTCTCGACGTCCGTGGTCGAGGACCAGACCTCTTCACGATGTCGGTGGATGGGGTTGACAGCGGGAGGAAGGGGTGTGGAGAACCTTCCGAGAGGTCGGGACCGGCGGGTCAGGAGATGGCTGCGACGAGGGCGTCGCGGAGGGCTCGGCGCGCCGGGTTGCCGGTGGTCGCGCGTCGCCAGACGAGGCCCACGCGGCGCTCCGGGACGGGGTCGACGACCGGCACGCACACCACGTCGTCGGGCAGCGGGCCGCGACCCAGGCGCGGCACGAGCGCGACCGCCACGCCCGCAGCGGCCAGCGCCACGTGCGACGCGTACTCGTTGTCGGTGAAGCGCAGGTCGGGTCGCAGGCCGTGCCGCGCGAACATGACGAGCAGCCAGTCGTGGCACAAGGTCCCGGCAGGCGTGCACACCCAGCGCTCCCGGACGAGGTCGCGCGGCGTGACGGTCTCGCGGTCGGCGAGGGCGTGCCCGCGGTGGACGACGAGGTCGGCGCGGTCGAGCAGGAGGTGCTCCTGCTCGACGCCGGGCGGGACGTCGAGGTGCACGCTCTCCCAGTCGTGGACGATCCCGGCGTCGGCGGCACCGCGGGCCACCTGCAGCACGACGTCGCGCGGGTCGGCCTCCGTCACCGTCACGCGCAGCTGCGGCGCCGACGCCTCCAACGCCGCGAGCGCGGGCGCCAGCAGACCGCGGTGCGCGGTGGTGAACGTGGCGACGTGGAAGGAGCCCTGGGGACGGTCGACGTCGTGCCCCAGGTGGCTGAGCGTCTCGAGCTCGTCGAGCACCCCCGCACCGCGCTCGGCGAGGAGGCGGCCGACGTCGGTGAGCACCACGCCGCGGCCGACGCGCTCGAGCAAGGGACGGCCCTGCTGGCGCTCGAGCCGCTTGACCTGCTGCGACACGGCCGACGGCGTGTAACCGAGCGCGTGCGCTGCGGCGACCACGCTGCCGTGCTGGTGCACGGCGAGCAGCGAGCGGAGCGCACTCAGGTCGATCATGCACGAAACGTACATCGAATCGTGAAGAAAGCATCGCTGGACCTACATCGTCGGTCCGACGAGACTGAGCCGGTGACCCGTCGTGACAGCCTCCTCGCCGTGCTCGTGGCCGTGCTGTGGGGGTGCAACTTCGTCGCCATCCACCTGGGTCTGCGCGACGTGCCGCCGTTCCTGTTCCTCGCGATCCGGTTCGTGCTCGTCGCGTTCCCGCTCGTCCTGCTGGTGCCGCGACCGAAGGCGTCGTGGCAGGCGGTGGTCGCGGTCGGCGTCTTCATGAGCCTGGGCCAGTTCGGGCTGCTCTACCTGGCGCTCGCGATCGGCATGCCCGCCGGGTTGGCGTCGCTCGTGCTCCAGGCGCAGGTCGTGCTGACGATGGTCATCGCGTCGCTCGCGCTGGGCGAGCGGGCCACGCGTCGCCAGGTCGGCGGGGCGCTCGTCGGCACGGCCGGTCTCGCGACCGTGGCCGTCGGCTTCGGTGCCGGCGCGTCGATCGTGCCGCTGCTCGTCACCGTCGGCGCAGCGCTCTCGTGGGCGGTCGGCAACGTCGTGGCCCGTGCGGCGAAGGTCGAGTCGGGGCTCTCGCTCGTCGTCTGGTCGGCGCTGGTCGTGCCCCTGCCCTGCCTGGCCGTCTCGCTCGTCGTCGACGGACCTGCCGCGATCGGGGCCGCCCTTGCCGGGTTCGGCTGGACCGCGCTGCTCAGCACGCTCTACACGGTCGTCGGGGCGTCGCTCGTGGGCTACACCATCTTCAACGGGCTCATGGCGCGTCACCCGGCGTCGTCGGTGGTGCCGTACATCCTGCTCGTGCCGCCCGTCGGCATGCTCGCGGCGTGGCTCGCGCTCGACGAGGTGCCGAGCCTCGTCGAGGCCGTCGGGGGGCTGGTCATGCTCGTGGGGGTCGCCGTGGCGGTGACGTCGGCGCGACGTCCCGCGGTGGTGGCGCCGGCGGTGACCGGCTGACTCAGGCGAGGAGGGCGGCGCGGGCCATGCGCGCGAGCAGGGTGCGCAGGGCGTCCTCGCCGATGCGCGCGCTGTGCGGGGTGGAGTTCAGCAGCCCGAAGACCGCCTGGACGACGGCGCGGGCCTCGGCGCGCTGCAGGTCGTCGCGCAACGAGCGGACGACGTCGACCCAGAGGTCGACGTACGCCAGCTGCAGGGTGCGGACCTCCGCGCGCGCGTCGGCGTCGAGCCGCGACCACTCCCGCTCCTGCACGACGATGTAGGCGGGGTGGCTGACGGCGAAGTCGATGTGCCAGTCCACCAGCGCGTCCAGCCGGTCCGACGCGTCGTCGTGCGCCGCGACCCTGGCGCGCCCGGTGTCGAGCAGCTCGGTGCTGATGTCGACCAGCGCCTGCGCCAGCACCTCCTCCTTGCCGCGGAAGTGCTTGTAGATCGCGGGGCCGGAGATGCCCGACGCGGCGCCGACGTCGCCCACGCTCACGCCGTGGAAGCCCCGGTCGGCGAAGAGCTCCACGGCGCTGCGGGCGATCTCGCGACGTCGGGTGCTCATGGCGGCACGATACCGCACGAGGTTAATGGGTGTTAACCTCGCCGCATGACGTCCTCCCCGACGATGCGCGACCTGGTCGACCAGCTGCACGAGCGGCTCGCCGTGGTGCGTCGCGGCGGCAGCGAGGCGTCGCGCGAGCGGCACGTCTCGCGCGGGAAGCTGCTTCCCCGTGACCGCGTGGACCGCCTGCTCGACCCCGGCTCCCCGTTCCTGGAGATCGCGCCGCTCGCCGCGTACGACATGTACGGGGGCGAGGTCCCCTCCGCGTCGCTCGTCACCGGCATCGGCCGGGTGGCGGGCCGCGAGGTGATGGTCGTGGCGAACGACGCGACCGTGAAGGGCGGCACCTACTACCCGCTCACGGTCAAGAAGCACCTGCGCGCGCAGACGGTGGCGCTGCAGAACCGCCTGCCCTGCGTGTACCTCGTCGACTCCGGCGGTGCGTTCCTGCCGATGCAGGACGAGGTGTTCCCCGACCGCGAGCACTTCGGCCGCATCTTCTTCCACCAGGCGCAGCTGTCGGCGCGTGGCATCGCGCAGGTCGCGGCGGTGATGGGCTCGTGCACGGCCGGCGGTGCGTACGTGCCGGCGATGAGCGACGAGACCGTCATCGTGAAGGAGCAGGGCACGATCTTCCTCGGCGGACCGCCGCTCGTGAAGGCCGCCACCGGCGAGGTCGTCACGGCCGAGGACCTCGGCGGTGGCGACGTGCACGCCCGCACCTCCGGGGTCGTCGACCACCTCGCCGACGACGACGCGCACGCGCTCGACATCGTCCGCTCGATCGTCGGCACGCTGGGCCCGGCGCGCACCCACCTCGAGCCGCAGCCCGCCCTGCCGCCGCGCGAGGACCCCGAGACGTTGCTCGACGTCGTGCCTGTCGACGGCCGCACCCCCTACGACGTGCGCGAGGTGATCCGGCGGGTCGTCGACGACTCCCGGCTGCACGAGTTCAAGCCGCTCTACGGCGACACCCTCGTCTGCGGGTTCGCGCACGTCGAGGGCTACCCCGTCGCGATCGTCGCCAACAACGGCATCCTGTTCAGCGAGTCGGCGCTCAAGGGCGCGCACTTCGTCGAGCTGGCCAACCAGCGGGGCATCCCGCTGCTCTTCCTGCAGAACATCACCGGATTCATGGTCGGGCGTTCGTTCGAGAACGGCGGCATCGCGAAGGACGGCGCCAAGCTCGTCACCGCGGTCGCGTCGAGCGTCGTGCCGAAGCTGACCGTGGTGATCGGCGGCTCGTTCGGCGCCGGCAACTACGGCATGTGCGGCCGCGCCTTCGACCCGCGGTTCCTCTGGACGTGGCCGAACGCGCGCATCTCCGTGATGGGCGGCGAGCAGGCCGCCTCCGTGCTCGCCACCGTCCGCCGGGACGGCATCGAGGGGCGCGGCGAGGCGTGGTCGGCCGAGGAGGAGGAGACGTTCAAGAAACCCATCCGCGCCCAGTACGAGGAGCAGGGCAACCCCTACTACGCCACCGCACGCCTGTGGGACGACGGCATCATCGACCCGCGGGAGACCCGGCGCGTGCTCGGCCTCGCCCTGCAGGCCTGCGCGAACGCGCCCGTCCCGTCCTTCGCCGACCGACCCGAGACCGACGCCGGTGCGCCCGGCTTCGGCGTCTTCCGGATGTGAGCCGACCATGACCGAGACCACCGCACGCCCGATCGAGACCGTCCTGGTCGCCAACCGCGGCGAGATCGCGCGCCGCGTCGTGAGTGCCTGCCGGGCCGCGGGACTGCGGAGCGTCGCCGTCCACACCGACCTCGACGTCGCCTCCTTGCACGTGGCCGAGGCCGACGACGCCGTGCGCGTCGGCTCCTACCTCGACGTCGCGGAGGTCGTGGCCGCGGCCGTCGCGTCGGGTGCCGACGCCGTGCATCCCGGCTACGGCTTCCTGTCGGAGAACGCCGGCTTCGCGCGGGCCGTGCAGGAGGCCGGCCTCGTGTTCGTCGGACCGTCGCCCGAGGTGATCGAGCTGATGGGCCGCAAGGACCGTGCCCGCGACGTGGCCGAGCGTGCCGGCGTGCCGGTGACCCCGCGGCACGACGTCGACGACGTGCCGCCCGACGCGTACCCCGTGCTCGTGAAGGCGGCCGCCGGTGGCGGCGGCAAGGGCATGCACGTGGTGCGTCGCCCCGAGGACCTCGCCGGCGCGGTCGCCACCGCCCGACGCGAGGCGGCGTCGTCGTTCGGCGACGACACCCTCCTGGTCGAGGCGTACGTCGAGGGCGGCCGGCACGTGGAGGTGCAGGTCTTCGGCGACACCCACGGCACGGTCGTGCACCTCTTCGAGCGCGACTGCTCCGCCCAGCGCCGCCACCAGAAGGTCGTCGAGGAGGCACCCGCGCCCGACCTCGACCCCGCGCTCCGCGACCTGCTGCACCGCTCGTCGGTGGCGCTCTGCGAGGAGGTCGGGTACGTCGGTGCCGGGACGGTCGAGTTCCTCGTAGCTGGTGCCCCGGGCGACCAGACGGCGTACTTCCTGGAGATGAACACCCGCCTGCAGGTGGAGCACCCGGTCACCGAGCAGGTGACGGGCCTCGACCTCGTGCAGTGGCAGCTCGACGTCGCCGCGGGCCGGCCGCTCCCGCTCACTCAGGACGAGATCACCTGCACCGGCCACGCCGTCGAGGTGCGCGTGTACGCCGAGGACCCCTACACGGGGTTCCTGCCGCAGGCCGGCCACGTGCTCGACGCGCGGTGGGGCGGGCAGCAGGGGCACGAGGTCCACGCGGCGATCGAGGGGGAGGCGCACGTGTCGTCGGCGTACGACCCGATGCTCGCCAAGCTCGTGGCCCACGGCCCCGACCGCGACGCGGCGATCGACACGCTCCTGGACGTCGTCGACGGGTCCGCCGTCGAGGGCATCGCCACCAACCTCGGGTGGGTGCGTCGGCTCGTCGACTCCGCGCCGTTCCGCTCCGGGGAGGTGCACACGGGCTGGCTCGACGCCTACGAGGGTCCGCTCCTCGCGCGACCTGACGTCGCACCCGAGGCGCTGCGTGCGGCCGCGCTGCTGCTCGGCGAGCCCGAGGACACCTCACCGTTCGGCCGGGGCGACGGCTGGCGCTCGGCCGGACCTCCGAACCCCCTCGTCGTGCACGTCGCCGAGCCCGACGGCACGACCCACGCCGTCACCGTGGACCGCGGGCACGAGCACGCCGACGCCACCGCGCGCGGACGTCGCGTCTGGGCCACCTGGCAGGGCCAGACCTGGGTCCTCGAGCAGGCCGACGCCATGCGACGCACCTCGTCGGCCGCGGCCGGCGACGCCGCCGTCGTCGCGCCCATGCCCGGGTCGGTCGTCGCGCTCGACGTCGAGGTCGGCGACGTCGTGGTCGAGGGCCAGCGACTCGGTGCCGTCGAGGCGATGAAGATGGAGCTCGCGCTCGTGGCCCCCCACGCCGGCACGGTCACCCACGTCGGCGCCACGGTCGGCGACCAGGTCGCCATGGGCCACGTGGTCGTGCACGTCGAGGAGTCCGCGTGAGACTCCCCATGGTCGTGCCCGAACCGGGCCTTCCCGACCGGGTGACGATCTACGAGGTCGGACCCCGCGACGGGCTGCAGAACGAGAAGACGGTCGTCCCGCTCGACGTGAAGGCCGCGTTCGTGCGCCGGCTGGTCGCCGCGGGGCTGCCCGTCGTCGAGGCCACGAGCTTCGTGCACCCGCGGTGGGTGCCGCAGCTGGCCGACGCCGCCGACCTCGTCGAGGAGCTGCGCGAGGGTCCCACGTTCCCGTACCCCGTCCTCGTGCCCAACGAGCGCGGCCTCGACCGTGCGCTCAAGGCCGGCTGCGCCCACGTGGCCGTCTTCGCCAGCGCCACCGAGACCTTCGCCGCGAGGAACCTCAACAGCACCGTCGCCGACCAGATGACGATGTTCGCGCCCGTCGTGCGTCGCGCCCTCGACGCCGGCGCCGACGTGCGCGCCTACGTGTCGATGTGCTTCGGCGACCCGTGGGAGGGTCCCGTCGACCCCGACGCGGTGGTGCGGGTCGGGTGCGAGCTGCTCGAGCTCGGCGCGACCCAGCTGTCGCTCGGCGACACGATCGGCGTCGGCACCGCGGGCCACGTCACCGCACTGGTGGAGGCGTTCACGGCGGCGGGCACCGACGTCGACCGCCTCGCGCTGCACTTCCACGACACCTACGGGCAGGCGCTCGCCAACGTCCACGCCGGGCTGCAGGCGGGGGTCACGACGTTCGACGCCTCGGCGGGCGGGCTCGGCGGCTGCCCCTACGCGAGGAGCGCGACCGGCAACCTGGCCACGGAGGACCTCGTGTGGTTCCTCACCGGGCTCGGGATCGGGCACGGGGTCGACCTCGACGCGCTCGTCGCCACCAGCACCTGGATGGCCGAGCGGCTCGGCAAGACGCCCGCCAGCGCCGTGGTGCGCGCGCTCGGCGGCGCCTGAGCGACGCGCTGCATCGTCCGGCCGGTGCGAGGATGAGGACATGACGTCGGCAGTGGTGGTGGGCAGTGGTCCGAACGGTCTGGCGGCGGCGGTACGGCTCGCGCAGGAGGGCCTCGACGTCACCGTGCTGGAGCGGTCGGACCGGGTCGGAGGCGGCACGCGCACGTCGGAGCTGACGGTGCCCGGCCTCCTGCACGACGAGTGCTCAGCCTTCCACCCGATGGGCGTCGCCTCGCCGTTCCTCGGCTCGCTCGACCTCGAGCGGCACGGACTGCGCTGGCTCTGGCCCGAGATCGACCTCGCCCACCCGCTCGACGACGGGCGTGCCGGGGTGGTCAGCCGCGACATGGAGCGCACGGCGGCGTCGCTCGGCGTCGACGCGCGCACCTGGCGTCGGCTGTTCGAGCCGCTCAGCGACGGGTTCGACGACCTGCTCGCCGACGTCCTGCGCCCTGTCGTCCACGTGCCGTCGCACCCGTGGGCGCTCGGTCGGTTCGGGCTCAACGCCGCCCTCCCCGCCACGCTCCTCGCCCGACGCTTCGACGACGAGCCGGCGCGGGCACTGTTCATGGGAGTCGCCGCGCACGTGTTCGGCCGCCTCGACACCCCGCTGAGCGCGTCCGTCGGTCTCATGCTGACCGCCGCGGGCCACCGCTACGGCTGGCCGGTCGCCGAGGGCGGGTCGCAGGCCATCGCGGACGCCCTCGTGTCGCTGCTGGAGGAGCTCGGCGGCACCGTGCGCACCGGGGTGCAGGTGACGAGCCTCGACCAGCTGACCGACGCCAGCGGCGCACGTCCGGACGTCGTCATGCTCGACACCTCGCCGCGTGGCGCCCTCGGCATCGTGGGCGACGCGATGCCGTCGATCGTCGCGCGGGCGCTCCGCGCGTACCGGTACGGTCCGGCGGCGTTCAAGATCGACCTCGCGGTGGAGGGCGGCATCCCCTGGACCAACGACGACGTGCGCCGCGCCGGCACCGTGCACGTCGCGGGTGACGCGGCGGAGGTGGTCGAGGCGGAGGGTCGCACGGCTCGCGGCACGATGCCCGAGCGTCCGTTCGTGCTGCTGGGCCAGCAGTACGTGGCCGACCCCAGCCGCTCGCAGGGCGACGTGCACCCGATCTGGGCCTACGCGCACGTGCCGCACGCGTGGCCCGGCGACGCGACCGAGCAGATCATCGGCCAGGTCGAGCGCTTCGCGCCCGGCTTCCAGGACCGGATCGTGCAGGTGGTCTCGAAGAGCACGGCACAGCTCGAGGCGTACAACCCGAAGTACGTCGGCGGAGACATCGGCACCGGCGCGAACACGTGGCGCCAGATCCCGCTGCGCCCGCGGCCGACGCTCGACCCGTACTCCCTCGGGGTCGAGGGCGTCTACCTCTGCTCCGCCGCCACCCCGCCCGGCGGCGGCGTGCACGGCATGGGTGGCTTCAACGCCGCCGAGACGGCCCTGCGCCGCCTCTGACCCTCCTCTCCCCTCCCCCGCTGAACCCACCCCCGCTGAGTGTGACGTTTGCGGGCCGAGAACCACGCTTTCCGCCCGCAAACGTCACACCCAGCGGGGAGGGGGAAGGGGTCAGCGGCGGGTGGCGACGAGGATGCTGTCGCGCACGACGTGGGCGCCCATGCCGGTGTGGGTGCGCTCGACGACCTCGGCGCGCGCGTCCCACGTCTCGTCGAGCGCGGGCAGCAGAGCCTCGGGCTCGAAGAGGTCGTCGCGTGCCCTGACGCCCGCCGGCACGTCGCCCGGGTGGTGCCCGACGACGAGCAGCGTGCCGCCGGGTGCCACGGCCGACGCGAGCCGGCGCACGACGTCGAGCATCGGCTCCGGAGGCAGGTGGAGGTAGTGCGCCGTGACGAGGTCCCACCGCTCGTCGCCCGGCTCCCACGTGCGGACGTCGCCGACGCGGAACGACGTCCGCTCGCCCACCCCGGCGTCGTGCGCGTGCTGTCGTGCGCGGTCGAGCCCGTTGGGCGAGAAGTCCATGCCGGTGACCTCCCAGCCGTGCTGCGCGAGCCAGATGACGTCGCCGCCCTCGCCGCAGCCGACGTCGATCGCGCGACCCGGCTCCAGCGCCTCCGCCTTCGCCGGCACCTGCGGGTTGACCCGGCCGCTCCAGACGGCCGACGGGGAGCCGTAGCGCTCCTCCCAGGCCTCCGGCTCGCGCATCGCCTCGCGGGCTCGCTCGACCGCGGCCTGGGTGTCCTCCTCGACCAGACCGGCATTGAGGAACGCCCCGGCCTGCACGCCCGCTGCGGCGGCCGCCGCCACCGTGGCCAGGGGCGCTGACGCGTTGCCGACCGCCAGCACGCCGGGCACCGGCGTCACGCCGTTCGCGTCGGCCACGAGCCCGACGGCGAGGGTGGTGCCGTGCATCTCCATCGGCCGGGTCGGCACGCCGAGCAGGTCGGCGACCTCGGTCCGGGCGCGGGGGAACGACTGCACGGCGATCGCGTCGAGCTCGACGGTGGTCCCGTCGGCCAGGCGCACGCCGACCAGGCGGTCGTCGGCGGACAGGACCTCCTCGACCCGGCCCTCGACCACCGCCTGGCCGCGAGCCCGTAGCGGCTCGCGCTCGCCGTGCCCCAGCGCGACGTCGTGCGCGAGCACCGTGAGCTCTTCGGTGAGCTGGCCGAACAGCCCGGCCTGGTGCAGCCCCATCGGCGACGTCAGCAGCACGCCGACGCGCTGGTCGCGCACCTCCCACCCGTGGCAGTAGGGGCAGTGCAGCACGTCGCGTCCCCAGCGGTCGGCGAGGCCGGGCACGCCGGGCAGCTCGTCGACCACGCCGGTCGCGAGCACGACACGACGTGCGCGGAAGCGGCTGCCGTCGTCGAGCGTCAGGCCGAAGCTCGGCACGTCGCCGGGCAGCGCCTCCGCGTCGACGACCCGACCGGCGACGACCGTCGCGCCGTACGACTCGACCTCCTCGCGACCGAGCCGCGCGAGCTCGAGCGGCGGCGTGCCCTCGCGCCCGAGGTAGTTGTGCATGTGGTCCGCGGGCGCGTTGCGCTGCTCGCCGGCGTCGACCACCACGACGGATCGGCGGGAGCGGGCGAGCACCAGCGCTGTGCTCAGCCCGGCGGCGCCTCCTCCCACCACGACGACGTCGACGGGGGTGCCGGAGGAACGGGGAACCTCGATGTTCGTGCTCATGGGTCGAGCATGCGCTCCGTGGCGTTCAGACGACAAAGAACTTTGCTGTTCTGGCAACCCCGGGGCGCTGCAGCGTCTGGCACGATGGGTTCACGACTTCGGTGCTGCGTGAGCGGCCACACCCTGGGGGAAGACATGACCGACCAGCCAGATGGACGCCGGCAGATTCCGCCGGTGCTGTACCTGCCTTGCCGTCCGACCATCCCGGGCGAGTCCCCGCAGGTCGAGCTCCGCACCCTCGAGGACGGTCGGCTCGCCCTCCTCGCATACACCGCGCTCGACCGCTTGGCGCGCTGCTGCGGGGACCACCAGCCCTGGACGCTGATGGAGACCGGCCACCTCTCCACCCTGCGTGAGCAGGCGCGTTACGACGTCGTGCTGCTCGATCAGGAGCTGCCCGCCGAGGTCCGGCACACCGGAGGTTCCTTGTGAGCGACCTGCGGATCGAGCCCGGTGCCGGCGAGGCGATCCGCGACCTCCACCTCGAGGGAGCCGAGCTGATCGAGGGTACGGGGGAGTCGGCGCCCGGCACCGTCGACGCCGGTCCCGGGTCCTCGGCGATCTCGGCGATCCTGTCGAACGTCATGTCCGAGGCGAGCGACCTCGCGGCCGTCCACCGGGCCGTCGCGACCGTGATGGGCCAGGTCGTCGACCAGTACGACGCCACCGACGAATCCATCCGCGACGCCTTCGACCAGGTCACGCGCGGGCTCCCTGCCGACGAGGGCGGACGATGATCGAGACGAAGCTGGAGGGGGACCCGGCGGCGGTCCGTGCCGCCGCCACGTGGGTCTCGGACACCCTGCGCGCGAAGGTCGGCGAGGCGGGCGAGCGGGGCACCTCGGCCCGGCAGCGCGCCGGTCGCGACTGGGAAGGAGCCGCCGCCGAGGCCTACCGTGACGTCGCGAGCCAGGTGATCGACGCCGGTGACGAGCAGGAGGAGCACCTCGGTCGCGTGGCGGAGAAGTTCCGCACCTACGCCGTCAAGCTGACGCACGCCCAAGAGCACATGGCCGATCGCCGTGCCGAGGCCACGGAGGGCGGGCTCACCGTGGCCGGCACCGTCATCCAGACCCCGCCGGAGCCGCAACGTCCCGCCGACCTGCCCGCCGGGTCGACGGAGGCGGAGCGCACCGCGTGGGACGCGGAGAACGACCGGTTCGAGCAGGCGAACGACAAGGTCGAGCTCTACAACCGGCTGCTGGGGGAGGTCGAGCAGGAGCGCACCACCCTCGATGAGTGGATCGACGCGAACCTCACCCACATCGCGACGGCCGACGACCCGACTCTGCTGTCCTACCTCGTCAAGCAGCTGCAGAAGCTGCCCGCCACGGCCATGCTCTTCACGATCGACCTGCGCAAGGGTCGGCTCGAGGAGCTGGCGAACCATCACGGCAGCGAGGCGGCACGCCTGCGTCGCGAGGCGGCCGAGGCGCGCCGTGCGCAGCGCTCCGGCAACCCCGCCCGACGCGCGGCGGGCGACGCCGTGGACGTCCGCGGCAACCGTCAGGCCGCGCGGGGCCTGGACGCGCTCGCCGAGGGGTCGGAGCGGATCGCCCGGCGACTCCCCATCGTCGGGGGGCTGCTCACCGTCGGCCTCGCGGGCAACGACATCGCCAACGGCGACTCGCCCGGTCAGGTCATCTCCAGCGAGGTGCTCGCGACGGGGGCCGGCATCGCCGCCGGGGCCATCGCGGTCACGGCAGGTGCTCCCGTCCTGGCCGTCGCCGCGGTCGGCACCGTCGCGGCCGTCGGCGTCGGCATGCTGGCGGAGTACGCCTGGGACCACTGGGTCCCCGAGGACGTCACCGAGGCGATCGACGAGGGTCTGCGCGACTTCGGCGAGGGCGTGAAGGACACGGCGAGCGACGTGTGGGACGCGGTGACCCCGTGGTGAGCGGCGCGGAGGCGCGGCCGTCGTCGCCGAGACCGCCGGTGGGCCAGGTGCTCGGCATGGGTGCGGCCGCTGTGCTGCTCGGGCCGGCCCTCCTCGCGGCGTCGGTGCTGCTGCTCACCCGTGGCGACCTGCTCCTCGCCCTGGCCGGTGCCGCCATGGCGGCGACCGCCGTCCTCGCGGTCGGATACCTGCTGCGCTTCCTCGCCACGCCGCGAGGCGCCCACGCGTCGACGCTCGTCGACGCCGCCACCGTGCTCCCGGAGTCGCGCCTGGCGCGGTTCCTCGCGTGGGGCACCACCGGGGCCGCCGTGCTCTTCAGCGCCCTCCTGGTCCTCTCGGCGGTCGCGGGGTCGGGCTCGACGGGGCCGTCGGTCGGGCTCGTCGGTGCGGCGGTCGTGCTGGTCCTCGCCGTGCCGACCGTGGTCGCCGTGCTTGCAGGTCGCCGCCCTCGGGGCGCCCTGGTGCTCACCCCCGACACCGTCCGGTTGCGCACCTGGAGCTCCGAGCGCGAGATCGCGTGGGACGACGTCGTCGAGGTGGTTGCGCTGCGGCAGCCGCGTCGTACGCTCGTCGTCTACGCACGCACGGCGGACCAGGTGCGGGTGCTGCGCGCCCCGACCGGGTTCGGCGAGCAGCAGGCACGACCGATCCCGGAGGCCGAGAGGGCGCTGGCGATCTCGTTCCCGCACCTGAGCGGCGACCCGACCGTCCTCATCGCCGCGCTCGACCACTGGCGTCGTGTTCGCCGTGACCGTGCCGAGCTCGGCACCGAGGCGTCGCTGCGTCGACTGGAGCCCGGCGCATGACCGCCCCCTCCGACCTCGGCGAGGTGCTGGCGGGCGTCGGGCCTCGGCTGCGGCAGCTGCGCCTGGAGCGCGACGCGACCCTCGCCGACGTCGCGGAGCAGACCGGCATCTCGGTGAGCACCTTGTCGCGACTGGAGTCGGGGCAGCGCAGGCCGACACTCGAGCTCCTGCTGCCCCTCGCCGCCGCGCACGGTGTCGCACTCGACGAGCTCGTCGACGCGCCCGAGACCGGCGACCCTCGCGTGCGGGCGCGCCCGGTGGTGCGGCACGGTCGCACGTTCGTGCCGCTGACGCGACGTCCGGGCGGGCTGCAGTCGTACAAGATCGTCATGCCGGTGGAGGCCGACGCCGAGCCGAGCCTGCGCACGCACGACGGCTACGAGTGGATGTACGTCCTCTCGGGGCAGGTGCGTCTGGTCCTGGGCTCGCGCGACCTGACGATCGGGCCCGGCGAGGTCGTCGAGTTCGACACCCGCACCCCGCACTGGGTGAGCAACCCCGGCCCCCACCCCACCGAGGTGCTGGCCATCTTCGGCCCGCAGGGCGAGCGGATGCACGTCCGCACCTGACCTCGCCTCGGGTGCGCGTTTGCGTGGGGGCCCCACCCAAGCGTGCAGATCCGGCGCATCTTTGCGTGGGGGCGAGCCGGTTTGCGTGGGGTCCCACGCAAACGGGCGCTGCCGGTGAGGGTGGGGCGGGCGCTCAGGTCGGCGGCAGCGGCTCGACGGTGGGCGACGTCGCCCCGTGCTCCTCGACGTGCCGGGGCTCGCCGACCTTGACCAGCACGACGCCGGCCAGGACGAGCAGGCCGCCGAGGAGCTGGGCCGTGGTCGGCAGCTCGTCGAGCAGCAGCCACGCGAACAGCACGGCCATGAGCACCTCCGACAGGGCGACGAACGACGCCACGCGCGACCCGAGCCGACGTCCGGCCGCGATGCCCGTGACGTAGGCGAGCGCCGCGGTCACGACGCCCAGCAGACCGACGAGCAGCCACCAGGGGAGCGCGACGTCGCCCAGCGTCGCGTCAGCGGTCGACGCGGTCATCGGCAGCACGCCGACCAGACCGCCGAGACCGAGGGCGGCGCTGCCGACGAGCAGGCCGCCGCCGGCCAGCGCGACCGGCGGCAGCCCGACGCGGTCGTCGGCCGACAGCAGGAAGTAGGTCGCGGCGCCGATCGTCGCGCCGAGGGCCCACAGGACCCCGACCCCGTCGAGGGAGACCCCCGACAGCAGGCCGAGCACGAGCGCGAGACCCGCCATCGCGACGACGGCGCCGGCGACGGTGAGCCTCCCGGGGCGCTCCCCGCGGGCGACCCACAGGAACACCACGACGGCGACGGGCGCCATGTACTCGATGAGCAGCGCCACGCCGACCTGCAGCGTCTGCACGGCGTAGAAGTAGCAGAGCTGCGCGCCGGCGACGGCGAGCAGGCCGTAGAGCAGCACCGTCGGCGCGGCGCGGCGGACCAGGCTCCAGCGACCGCGCATCGCGAGGGCCGTCGGCAGCGCCACGACCGCGGCGGCGACGCCCATCCGGACGGCCGCTGCGGCGCCGGCGCTCCAGCCCGACTCCAGCAGTCCGCGGGCCAGGGACCCGGAGAGCCCGAAGGCCGAGGCCGACACCAGGGCGAACGCGAGGCCCGACGCGGTGCGTCCGCTCCCGGCGTTCGGGGAGCGTCGCGACGGCGCCGAGGCGCCCGCCAGCGATGCTGCGTCAGGAGCGTTGCTGGTCATGGGTCCTGACGATAGGGGCGAATGTCGTAAGGTGTCAACATGGTCTTCGCTCATGACACCGAGGCGAACCTGCTGGCCGCCGTCGAGCTGGCGAACTCGGCCGAGGAGCCCGACACCCTCACCTCCGTGGCGGAGCTCGACGGCTACTACGAGCGGCACGGCTACACCGGCCGGCACGACCGCGACCGCGCGGAGCTCGACGAGGTACGCGCGCTGCGCGCGACCCTGCGTCGACTGATGACGGCCGAGCTCGACGAGGCCGTCGCCGTCGTCAACGACCTGCTCGCCGCGTTCCCCGCGCAGCCCCGACTCGTGAACCACGGGCCCCTCGGCTGGCACCTGCACGTCGTCGACGACGACCGGCCGCTGCACGAGCGGATCGCCCTCGAGACCGCCGTCGCGTTCAGCGAGGTGGTGACCGCCGGCGAGCTGTCCCGCTTCGCGACCTGCGCCGACGACGGCTGCGACGGCATCGTCCTCGACCTCTCTCGCAACCGCTCCCGTCGCTTCTGCAGCACCACCTGCGGCAACCGTCACGCCGCCGCGGAGTACCGGGCGCGCCAGCGCGAGCAGGAGCAGGCGTGACCCTCGACCGCAAGCGCACCCTGACCCACTACCGCGCGCGGCGCGGGGTCTTCGACGTGCTCGAGGTGCCGCCGCTGACGTACCTGGCGGTCGACGGCCAGGGCGACCCCAACACGTCCGCCTCCTACGCCGAGGCGCTCGCCGCGCTCTACCCCGTCGCCTACGCCCTGCGGTTCGCGGGGAAGGCGCGCGGCCACGACGAGACGGTCATGCCGCTCGAGGCGCTCTGGTGGTCCGACGACATGGCCGCGTTCACGAGCGCGCGCGACAAGAGCCGCTGGAGCTGGACCACGCTCGTCCTCGCGCCCACCTGGGTCGACGACGCCGCGTTCGCCGACGCCGTCGCGACCGTGGCGCGCAGGAAGCCGGAGCTCACCGGCCTCGACCGCGTCGACCTGCGGGTGCTGCACGAGGGTCTGTGCATCCAGACGCTGCACGTCGGCCCCTACGACGACGAGGGCCCAGTGCTCGCGCGGATGCACGACGTCGAGATCCCGTCGGCAGGGCTGCGCCTCACCGGCCGCCACCACGAGGTCTACCTCGGCGACCCCCGGCGCACCGCCCCGGAGCGCCTGCGCACGATCCTGCGCCAGCCCGTCGCGCCGGTCGAGTCCTGACCCGCGGTCACCAGTCAGGCCGCTGATTCCCATGAGGTCATGGGAATCCCCCACTCACCCTCGGAATGATTCGCAGGTGAGTGAGGAAGAACCATGGTCAGATGCTGGTTCCCATCAACTGATGGGAACCAGTGACGGGCTGCGCGGCTAGGCCTGCCGCTTCGGGATGTTGCGGTCCTTCAGCTCGCGCGCGGCGTACTGGCCGATCTGCCGCGTCGACCAGCCGTCGGACCCGCCTGCGACGGCACCGCCGATGAGCGGCACGCGCCGGGCGACGAGGGTGACGGCGCGGCGGCCGACGGTGCGGGTGATGAGCTCGGCGGTGACCTCGTGGGAGATGATCCGGTCGAGCTCCGGGGAGTGCACCGGCGACGTCGCGAGCGTCATCGGCGGCGACGGCAGCTTGCCCGACTTCAGCAGGTCCTTCACCGCGTCCTCGCCGAGCATGCAGACGAGGATCGCGTTGCGCACCCGCGGGTCGGTGAGGTCGTAGCCGCGGAGCGCGGCCACCCCCGCGACCATGTGCGCCTGCACCAGCGTGACGCCGACGACGTTCGCCGGCACCGACACGGCCACCGCCGCGATGCCGCCCAGGTTCGTCACGAACCCCTGCGCGCCGGCCAGCGCCGTGTGGCGTCGCACGAGACGCGTGATCGCGGCCTCGACGTCGCCATCGGTGTCGACCAGGTGGGCGTCGGCGGCCTTGCGCGCCGACGGGAGCGGCCCGACGCCGTCGATCGCGCGGTCCAGCACCTGGCGGACGAACCCGCCTGCCACCTGGGGAGCGAACTTGTTCGTCGCCGCCACCGCGGCCCTGCCTCGAAGTCCAGCCATGCCCACAATCCTAGGGACGCGCTCGAGGTCCGCCCCCCGAACGGCGGCGGGCCCTACGCTCAGCGCATGGACGAGGCGTTCAGCCGGCAGGTCACGTCGCCGGGCTGGCTCGAGGAGGCGCACGCCTGGATCCACGCCCGCGCCGAGGAGGCGGGGCACGCGCTCGCCGGCCCGATCGAGCAACGTCGGGTGCGACCGTGGTCGACGCAGCTGGTCGTGCCCACCGACCGCGGGCGCCTCTGGTTCAAGGCGAACTGCCGGTCGATGGCGTTCGAGCCGGCGCTGCACGCCCTGCTGGCCGACGTCGCGCCCGACCAGGTGGCCGCACCGCTCGCGGTCGACCCCACACAGGGGTGGATGCTCACCGCCGACCGTGGCGTGACGCTGGGCGACTCTCGCGAGCCCACCCTCGCCGACTGGCGCGGCGTCATGATCGCGACCGCGCGCCTGCAGCGTCGCCTCGTCGACCGTCGCGACGCCGTGCTCGCCACCGGCGTCCCCGACTGCTCGCCCGAGACCGTCCCGGCCCGTTTCGACGCCCTGCTCGAACGCCTCGCGACGCTGCCCGCCGAGCACCCCTCGGCCCTCGACCACGCCGGCGCCACCGCGCTCGCCGGACGTCGCGACCAGCTGCTCGAGGCCGTCGCGCGTCTCGCGTCGTCGAGCGTCCCGGTCACCGTGCAGCATGGTGACGTGCACCCCTGGAACGCCTTCGCCGACCTGCGCGTGTTCGACTTCGGCGACCTGCAGTGGTCCCACGCGCTCGAGGTCCTGAGCGTGCCCTACGGCTGGATCACGACCCGCAGCGCGCTGGCCTGGGACGACGTGCTCGCCACCTACTCCGAGATGTGGTCCGACGTCGCCGACCCGCGCGACCTCGCCGAGCTGCGCGCCGCCACGGCCTTCACGCAGCCCGTCAACCGTGCCCTGACCTGGTGGGACTCCCTCGAGGGGGCCACCGACGAGGAGTGGCGCGAGTGGGGCGAGATGCCCGCGCACCACCTGAGCCGCGTGCTGGAGGCCTGACGTGCCCGCCGTCCCGCTGCCGCCGTCCCCCTGGGAGTTCCGGCCCGAGCTGTGGCCGCGGTCCGACTGCGTCGCGGCCGGAGCCGACCTCGAGCCGTCGACGGTGGTCGAGGCCTACCGGCACGGTGCGTTCCCGATGCCGGACGAGGGCGACCTGCTGTGGTGGTCGCCGATCGAGCGTGGCGTGCTGGAGCCGTCGGCGCTGCGGGTCTCACGGTCGCTGCGCCAGGCGGTGCGCCGGCTGACGGTCACCGTCGACACCGCGTTCGCCGAGGTGGTCGACGCGTGCGCCGACCCCCGTCGGCCCGGCGCCTGGATCGACCGCGGTATCCGCGACGCGTACGTGCGCCTGCACGAGCTCGGCTGGGCGCACTCCGTCGAGACCCGCGACGCCGACGGGACCCTCGTCGGCGGGCTGTACGGACTCTCGGTCGGACGCCTGTTCGCGGGGGAGTCGATGTTCCACCACGCACGCGACGCCTCGAAGGTGGCCCTGGTGGCGCTCATCGACGCCGTCGGGCCCGAGGGGCTCGTCGACGTGCAGTGGGCGACCCCGCACCTGGAGTCGCTGGGGGTCGTGCGGTGGCCGAGGGAGCGGTACCTGGAGGCGCTGCGGGGGCTCATCGACGCTCCCGGCCCCGACTGGGACGCCCTCCGAGGCCCGATATCACGGGCAGAAGGCACGCCGTAGGGGCCGGGGTGCACCGGAATGTCGGGGTTTCCTGCCTAGACTGCTGAGCGCACAACATCCGAACTCTCTAGGAGTCCCCGTGGCTATCTCCCGCAGCGACCTCGTCTCGGCCCTCGCCGAGAAGGCCGACACCACCAAGTCCACCGCCGACGACGTCCTCAGCGCGCTGGCCGACGTCCTGATCGACGCCGTCAGCAAGGGCGAGAAGGTCGCCATCCCCGGCATCCTCTCGGTCGAGCGCGTCTCGCGCGCCGCTCGCACGGGCCGCAACCCCGCGACCGGTGAGACCATCGACATCCCCGCCGGCTACGGCGTGAAGGTGAGCGCCGGCTCGAAGCTCAAGGCTGCCGCCAAGTGAGCTAGGCCCCTCAGCCACGGAGAGGCCCCCCGGACCACACGGTCCAGGGGGCCTTTCCGCGTCCAGGGACGCTCAGCTCACGGTGGGTCGGCCCGCCGCCTCCCACGCGTCCATCCCGCCGGCCAGGTTGACGACGTCGTGGCCCTGCTGCCCGAGCCACGCCGTGGCCCGCGCCGAGCGACCGCCGAGGTGGCAGACGACGAGCGTGCGTGCTTGCGGGTCGAGCTCACCGACGCGCGTCGGGAGGTCGCCGAGCGGCACGTGCACGGCGCCCGGGACGTGCCCCGCGTCCCACTCGTGGGGCTCGCGAACGTCCAGCACGACGAGGTCGTCGGGCAGCGGGTCGGGCAGGTCGGCAACGGTCGTCGTGGGCACGTCCACAGGGGGCTCCTGGAAGGTCTGGCGCCCGTGCGGAGCGGGTCTCACGCGGCGTCCGCGGCGGGAGGTGGGCCACACGGGCTGGATTATCGGCTGCTGACTGGTTACTTTGGACTATATGCACCCGGGCGGAGAACAGGTCGACGGCAACGCCGCAGCGACCACCCGTCCGTCCGCGACCGTGCGTCTGCCGTTCGAGCCGTCGACGCCGAGCATCGCCCGCACCAAGCTCGCCGGCTTCCTCACCGTGCACCGTGCCTCGTCCAGCGTCATCGACGACGCGCTCATCGTGATGAGCGAGATGGTCGCCAACGCCGTCGCGCACGGCCAGCCGTCCGACGACGGCACGATGGAGCTGGCGTGGACGATCGACCCCGAGCGGCAGCTGCTCGAGATCAGCGTCCACGACGACGGCCAGGGCGGGTCGCTCAAGCCGATCGACTTCGACGAGGACTCCCTCAGCGGCCGCGGGCTCTCGATCATCAACCGCGTCGCCGATCGCTGGTGGGTCGACATGTCCGCCGGCACCCGCGTCGGCGCCGAGCTGCCGCTCGCCCGCTGACTCGATCGGTCAGGAGCGACCCTGCGGCCTGCCGCCGCCCGCACCTCTGGCTAGGGTGCGACCCATGGGAAAGAAGTCGCGCCGCACTAAGGCGCCGAAGCCGGCCCGCATGCCCTTCGTCGCCCGCACCTTCGAGGGGCTGCCGCACGAGGGTGACTGGATCGCGCTGCGCGAGTTCGTGCCGTCCGCGACCGCCACGGTCACGCTCACCGACGGCGAGCGGGTGCGCGTGTGCTCGCTGCTGCCCGGTGGTGGCGCCGGCATCCGTCGCCCCGACGGCGAGATCTGGCTCGGCCTGCAGGTGCTGCACAACTACGGCGACGTGAGCCGCGACCTCGCCGGCGCCATCGAGGCCGCCCGCGAGACCGAGCCCGGCAACCCGGTGCGCCTGACCGACCCGGGCGTGGGCGACCGGCTGCAGCAGATCGTCGATCCCGCGTCGTCGTTCGACGTGGAGGTGCACGACGGCTTCGACTTCTGGGTCGAGGGCACCGACGCCGAGGGCTCCGACGCGCTGGCCGCCGCCAACGAGTCCATCGCCCCCACCGAGCGGCTGACGTCGGTCGAGGCGGCCTACTGGGTGCGCATGGGCGACAAGCGCTACCTGCGCTGGGTCGTCACGCAGAGCGAGGCCACGGTGCTCGACGGCTTCGCCCGTCTCGCGGCCGCCGGCGAGGAGACCCTCGGCGAGGGCACGAAGCTCATCGGCATGTTCCGCGCCCACGGGCTGCTGGTGCCGGTGTGGGAGATGGACCCCGCCGTCGTCGACGACGGCGCGGCCGCGCTCGAGGAGCCCGTCGCGGCCCTCGCCCAGCGGCTGGAGGCTGCGATCGCCGACGACGCGCCCCTCACCCAGGAGCAGCGCAACGCCCGCGCCAACCTCACCAGCCGTCAGCTCACCATCCGGTGACCCCGGCCCGTTTGCGTGGGGCCCCACGCAAACGGGCTCGCCCCCACGCAACGGTGCGCATGATCCGCACGTTTGCGTGGGGGAGACGCGCCGCCCCCGACGTGGGACGCTGACCCCATGAGCGAGCTGGACGCGGTCCGACGGGCCGGCATCGAGGTCACCGGCATCGAGATCGTCGACGAGGCGGAGCGCACCGCGAAGCCGTCCGACCTCTTCTGGCCGTGGTTCGCCGCGAACGTGTCGGTGTTCGGCATCTCCTACGGCAGCTTCGTGCTCGGCTTCGGGCTCTCGCTGACGCAGGCGGTGCTCGTGACCGTCCTCGGTGTCGTGGTGTCGTTCGCGGCCTGCGGCCTGGTCGCGATCGCCGGCAAGCGCGGCTCGGCGCCGACGATGATCCTCAGCCGCGCACCGTTCGGCGTCGTCGGCCAGAAGCTGCCCGGCGTCTTCAGCTGGCTGATCTCGATCGGCTGGGAGACGTTCCTGGCCATCACCGCGACCCTGGCCACCGCCACGGTCCTGCGCGAGCTCGGCTGGGGTGGTGGGACGGCCACGAAGGTCGTCGCCTGCGCCGTCATCGCGGCCCTGATCGTCGCCGCGTCGGTCGCCGGGTACCACGTGATCATGCGGATGCAGTCGGTGCTGACCTGGCTCACCGGCGCCGCCACCATCGGCTACATCCTGCTCACGTTCGACCAGATCGACCTCGACCGCGTCACGTCGCTGCCCGGCGGGTCCGGCCAGGCCGTGGTCGGGGCGTTCGTCATGGTGATGACCGGGTTCGGCTTCGGCTGGATCAATATCGCCGCGGACTGGTCGCGGTACCAGCGGCGCGACACGTCGGGCGCGCAGATCGTCGCGTGGAACACGCTGGCCGGGGCGCTCGCACCTGTCGTGCTCGTGGTCTACGGCATCCTGCTCGCGGGCTCGTCGGACACCCTCAGCGCGGGGATCGTGAACGACCCCGTCGGCACGCTCGCGTCGGTCCTGCCGACCTGGTTCCTCGTGCCGTTCCTCGTCGCGTCGGTGCTGGCGCTCGTGTCGGGCGCCGTGCTCGGCATCTACTCCTCCGGCCTGACGCTCCTGAGCCTCGGCGTGCGCATCCCGCGCCCGGCGGCCGCCCTCGTCGACGGCGTCATCCTGACGGCCGGGACGGTGTACGTCGTGTTCGTCGCACAGACGTTCCTCGGGCCGTTCCAGAGCTTCCTCATCACGCTCGGCGTCCCCGTCGCCGCGTGGGCCGGCATCATGATCGGCGACATCGCCCTGCGGCGTCGCGACTACGACGAGGCGGCGCTGTTCGACGCGTCGGGACGCTACGGCGCAGTCGCGTGGACGTCGGTGGCGACGATGGTCGTCGCGTCGGTCGTGGGCTGGGGCCTCGTCGTCAACCAGATCTCCGGGACCGCGTGGAACGACTGGCAGGGCTACCTGATCGAGCCGTTCGGGCTCGGCACCCGTCTGCCTGACGGCGCCGGCTGGGACGGTGCGTGGCCGTACGCGAACCTCGGCGTGCTGGCCGCGTTCGCGATCGGGCTGCTCGTCACCCTCGTCGCGCGACGGTCGGCCGTGCGTCGCCAGGAGGCCGGTGCCGCGTGAGGGTCGGGGCATGACGCGGACCTGGCTGGTCGTCGTCGACCCGCAGCGGGTCTTCGCCGACCCCGGCTCGCCCTGGGGATCGCCCATGTTCGCGGCGACCCTCGAGCCGGTGCGCGCGCTGGCGGCGAGGCTGCCGACGATCGTCACGCGCTGGGTGCCCGCGCCCGACGCCGAACGGGTCGGCTCGTGGCGTGCCTACTTCGACGCGTGGCCTTTCGCCGACCGCCCGGCCGACGACCCGATGTTCGAGGTCGTCCCCGAGCTGGCCGACGTCGCGGCCGCGGCGACCGTGGTCGACGCGCCGACGTTCGGCAAGTGGGACGTCGTGAGGACGGTGACGGGCGAGGCGCCCGACCTCGTCGTCGCCGGCGTCTCGACCGACTGCTGCGTCCTGTCGACCGTGCTCGCCGCCGCCGACGCGGGAGCGACCGTGCGGGTGGCCGTCGACGCGTGCGCCGGCTCGACGCCCGAGAACCACCGTCGCGCCCTCGACGCCATGGCCCTCTACGCGCCCCAGGTCACCCTCGCCTGACCCTCACCCTTGGGGTGGGGCCCCACCCCAAGGGTGACCTCCCACCCCAGCGCTGGGGTGGGACGCATCCTCTGGGTGGGGCCCCACCCAGAGGATGGCCGCCCGTTGTCCGCCGGGGGCTGACCGACGTCACCACCGACCGTCGCCCCCACCCGAAGGATTCACCCCACCTCAGCGCTGGGTGGGTGAGTCACCCTTTGGGTGGGGCCCAACCCCAAGGGCGGCGAGGGGGGAGGGGCGGGTCAGTCGCGGAGGACGGGGCAGGACATGCAGCGGGGGCCGCCGCGGCCGGAGCCGAGCTCGGAGCCGCTGATGGCCACGACCTCGATGCCGTGCTCCTCCAGGCGGGCGTTGGTCTGCTCGTTGCGCTCGTAGGCGACGGCGAGGCGGGCGTCGATGGCGAGGGTGTTGTTGCCGTCGTCCCACTGCTCGCGCTCGGCGGTCACCGGGTCGAGACCGGTGTCAATGCGGTGCAGGCGCTCGATGCCCATCGCGTCGGCCGCGGCGTCGAAGAACGACCGCTCCGGCGCCACCGACAGCGAGCCGTCCGCGTCGAGCGTGACCGCCAGCGCCCGCAGCTCGTCGGCCATGTTCGGGTAGATGACGACGGTGTCGACGTCGACCATCGTGACGATCGTGTCGAGGTGCATCGTGGCGCGTTCCTGGGCGATGGGCACCGCCAGCACCGACTCGGCCAGACCGGCACGCAGTGCGGTGGCCGCGAACCGCTCGAAGCCGGCGGGAGTCGTCCGCTCCCCGACGCCGACCGCGACGACACCGGGCGCGAGCAGCAGCACGTCGCCGCCCTCGAGGTGCTCCAGGTGCGGACCGTGGACCCGTTCGACGCCCGCGAAGCGCGGGTGGTGGGCGTACACGAGACCGGTCAGCTGCGTCTCGCGGACGCGCGCCGGCATCGCCAGGCTCGTGACGGCGACCCGGTCGAGCAGCCACACGGAGGAGTCGCGCGTGAAGAGCAGGTTGGGCAGCGGGTCGACGAGGAAGTCGTCGGGGCGCAGCAGGCTCGTGACGATGCTGCGGTGCGCGACCTCGTCGTTGCGCAGGCCGGCCGTCACGACGGCGGCGAGGTCGGCGGGGGCGAGGTCCGACAGCGCGGCCACCAGGTAGCGACGCAGGCTGTCGCCGAGGTGCAGCGTCGACGTCGTGCTCTCGACGATCTCGGCCCGGGCGTCGGCCTGCTCGAGCGTCTCGGTGAGCAGCTCGACGAGGTACAGCACCTCGACGTCGTGGTCGCGCAGCGCCTGCGCGAACGCGTCGTGCTCGTCCTGCGCGCGCCCCAGCCAGGGGATGCCGTCGAACAGCAGCGAGTCGTTGTTGCGCGGCGTCAGCCGCGCGAGCTCCTGGCCCGGCCGGTGCAGCAGCACCGTCCGCAGGCGGCCGACCTCGCTCGAGGCACCCCACGTCGTCATGGGGCCCACCCTAGGTGGCGTCGGGCTCCAGCCAGAGGACCCCGGCCGGGGGCAGCTGGACGAGGGCTGACGCCGCGAACCCGTGGTGCGGGATCCCCTCGGCCTCGACCGACCCCAGGTTGCCGACACCCGAGCCGCCGTACGCCTGCGCGTCGGTGTTCAGCACCTCGCGCCACCGGCCCAGGAGCGGCAACCCGACGCGGTAGTCGTGGTGCGGCGCTCCGGAGAAGTTCGCCAGGCAGGCCAGCTGCGACCCGTCGCTGCCGATCCGCAGGAAGCACACGACGTTGCCCGCGACGTCGGAGGCGTCGATCCAGCGGAACCCGTCGGGGGTGGTGTCGGCCGTGTGGAGCGCGGGGGTCGCGCGGTACGTCTGGTTCAGGTCGGCGACCAGCTCGAGGACGCCCGCGTGCAGCGGGTCGCGCAGCTCGTCCCAGTCGAGCCCGCGGGCCTCCGCCCACTCGCCCTCCTGCCCGAACTCACCGCCCATGAACAGCATCTGCTTGCCGGGATGGGCCCACATGAACGCCAGCAGGGCGCGCACGCCGGCCGCCTTGTTCCACGCGTCGCCCGGCATCCGGCCCCACAGCGAGCCCTTGCCGTGCACGACCTCGTCGTGCGACAGCGGCAGCACGAAGTTCTCGGTCCAGGCGTAGTCGATGGCGAACGTCATCTCCCCGTGGTGGTACGAGCGGTGCACGGGGTCGTGGCTCAGGTAGGAGAGCGTGTCGTGCATCCAGCCCATGTTCCACTTGAAGCCGAACCCGAGGCCGCCCGCGTCGGTGGGGGCGCTGACGCCCGGCCAGGCCGTCGACTCCTCGGCCACCATCATCACGCCGGGGTGGTGCTTGTAGACCGTCGCGTTGAGCTCCTGGAGCAGCTGCACGGCCTCGAGGTTCTCGCGGCCACCGTGCTTGTTGGGCACCCACTCGCCGTCGTTGCGCGAGTAGTCGAGGTAGAGCATCGACGCGACGGCGTCGACGCGCAGGCCGTCGAGGTGGAACTCCTCGAGCCAGAACAGCGCGTTGGCGACGAGGAAGTTGCGCACCTCCGGACGTCCGAAGTCGAACACGTAGGTGCCCCAGTCGGGCTGCTCGCCGCGGCGCGGGTCGGGGTGCTCGTAGAGGGCGGTGCCGTCGAAGCGGGCCAGGGCCCACTCGTCCTTCGGGAAGTGCGCAGGCACCCAGTCGACGATGACGCCGAGGCCGCGCTGGTGCAGCTCGTCGACGAACCAGCGGAAGTCGTCGGGGGAGCCGAACCGCGACGTCGGCGCGTAGTACGACGTGACCTGGTAGCCCCAGGAGCCGCCGAAGGGGTGCTCGGCGACGGGCAGCAGCTCGACGTGGGTGAAGCCCATCTCGAGGAGGTAGTCGCCCAGCTCCTCGGCGAGCTCGCGGTACGTCAGCCCGGGACGCCACGACCCGAGGTGCACCTCGTAGATGCTCACGGGGGCCTCGGCCCAGCGGGTCGCGTCGCGCTGCTCCACCCAGGCGTCGTCGCGCCAGCGGTGCGTCGGCTCGACGACGACCGACGCCGTCGCGGGCGGCACCTCGGTGCCGAACGCGAGCGGGTCGATCTTCTCGTGCCAGACGCCGTCGGCGCCCTCGACCCGGAACTTGTACCGCGCGCCGGCGCCGACGCCCGGGACGAAGAGGTCCCAGACACCCGGGCCGCCGAGCGGTCGCATGGCGTGCGCACCGCCGTCCCAGCCGTTGAAGTCGCCGACGACCTGCACGCTGCGGGCGTTCGGCGCCCAGAGCGCGAACGAGGTGCCCGCGACGGGCCCGTCGGTGCCGTCGTGGGTGCGGACGTGGGCGCCCAGCACGTCCCAGAGCCGCTCGTGGCGGCCCTCGCCGATGAGGTGGAGGTCGAGCTCGCCGACCGCGACGGGCCAGCCGTCCGCCGGCTCGGCGCCCGTGGCCGCGCTGGGGGTGGGGGTGTCGTCGGACGTCATGTCAGGCCTCCTCGGTGAGGATGCGGGCGATGGAGCCGAGCGGCACGTCGGTCCAGTCGGGCCGGTTGGCGTGCTCGTAGCCCACCTCGTAGACCGCCTTGTCGAGCTCGAGCCCGCGCAGCAGCACGGACTCGTCGCGGGGGTCGTGCCCGGCCGCCTTGGCGTAGCCGTCGCAGAACGCCGTCCGGTTGTGGACGGCCCAGGCGTCGGCACGCTCGCGGCGGGCGTCGTCGTGGGGCTGGCCGACGAGCAGCTGGTGGGCGGCGTAGTCGAAGGAGCGGAGCATGCCGGCGACGTCGCGCAGCGGCGACCGCAGCGCCGAGCGCTCCGCGAGGCTGGCCGCGGGCTCCCCCTCGAAGTCGAGGACGAGCCACCCGGAGACGGTGCGCAGCACCTGGCCCAGGTGCAGGTCGCCGTGGACGGGCTGCAGCGGCAGCCTGAGCTCGACGTCGACCACGGCGCGGAACGCGTCGCGGATCCCGTCGGTGTGCTCGCGCAGGGCGGGCACGGCCGCGGCCACGCGGTCGAGCCGGCGCTCCATGGCCTCGACCGTGCGGGCGAGGTCGTCGCCGGCAGCCGTCTCGGTGCCCAGGGCGCGGGCGAGGTCGGCGTGGACGTCGGCCACGGCGCGACCCAGCCGGTAGGCCTCGCCCGCGAAGTCGCCGCCGAGGTCGCCGGGCGGCAGCCCCGCGTCGTCGGCCATGTAGTCGCGGACGCTCGTGGTGGCCATGACCCAGCCGTCGGCCGCATCGGGCAGGAAGCGCTGCAGCATCGCGAAGGTGACCTCGTCGTCACCGAGCGTGCCGCTGATCGCGCCGAGCGGCTCGGCGACGTGCGACGACCCGACCTCGCGCAGCGCCCGGTGCAGCACGAGGTCCTTGTTGGTGCCGGGCGTGAGCCGACGGAAGAGCTTGAGGATGTACTGGCCGCCGTAGACGAGGGAGGTGTTGCTCTGCTCCGACGTGATCGGGTGAGCGCGGAGGCCCGTCACGAGCTCGGCGCCCGGCTCCGGCTCGAACCGCAGGTCGCCGACCACGTCGCCGGCGGCCACGTGGTCGAGCAGCACGCCGGTGAGGTCGGCGTCGCCGCTGGCCTCGTACCAGACGGGGCCGTCCTCGACCCCGATCGCGGCGGTCGCCGGGACGTCCGGCAGTCCGTCGCTGCGCCGACCCAGCAGGAGCTGGTACGGCTCGGTGCGGTCGTCCTGCCCGACCTCGACGACGAGGTGGACGAGGGCGGGGTCACCGTCCTCGACGACCGTCCAGTCGAGGGCGCGGACGGAGGTGACCGCGCGGTCCTTGCCGCCGAACCACCGCTGGGAGGGCAGCCACCCGGGCAGGGCGGCCGCGACCTGGTCGACGTCGTGCTGGGTCACGGGCTGGCTCACAGCATGCTCCTTCGTTCGCCCTCGTCGCCGAGCTCGACCAGCTGGAACCAGTAGAAGCCGTGACCCGGGAGGGTCAGCAGGTAGGGCAGCTCCCCGACGCGCGGGAAGCGCACGCTGCCGGTCAGCTCGACGGGGGTGCACCCCTCGTGCTCGCCGAGCTCGAGCTCGACGGGCTGGGGGAAGCGGGACAGGTTGTTGACGCACAGCACGACGTCGCGCTCGCCGTCGGGACGGGTCCAGACGCGCTGGTAGGCCAGGACGCTCGGGTTCGAGCCGCCCAGGTCGACGAAGTCGCCCTCGGCGAAGGCCAGGTGCTGCTTGCGGACCTCGATCATGCGCCGCGTCCACGACAGCAGCGACGCGGAGTTGCCCATCTGCGCCTCGACGTTGACCGCCTCGTAGCCGTACGTCGGGTCCATGATCGGCGGCAGGTAGACGCGACCGGGGTCGGAGCGCGAGAAGCCGGCGTTGCGGTCCGGCGACCACTGCATCGGCGTGCGGACCGCGTCGCGGTCGCCGAGCCAGATGTTGTCGCCCATGCCGATCTCGTCGCCGTAGTAGAGCACCGGGGAGCCCGGCAGGCTCAGCAGAAGCGCGGTGAACAGCTCGAGCTGGTTGCGGTCGTTCTCCAGCAACGGCGCGAGCCGCCGCCGGATGCCGATGTTGGCCTTCATCCGCGGGTCGCGCGCGTACTCGCGGTACATGTAGTCGCGCTCGTCGTCGGTGACCATCTCGAGGGTCAGCTCGTCGTGGTTGCGCAGGAAGATGCCCCACTGGGTCCCGGCCGGGATGGGCGGCGTCTGCGCCAGGATCTCCGAGATCGGGAACCGCGACTCGCGGCGCACCGCCATGAAGATGCGCGGCATCAGGGGGAAGTGGAAGGCCATGTGGCACTCGTCGCCGCCGACCTCGGGGTCGCCGAAGTACTCCACGACGTCCGACGGCCACTGGTTCGCCTCGGCGAGCAGCACCCGGCCGGGGTACTCGCGGTCGATCGTCGCGCGCACCTCCTTGAGGTACTCGTGGGTCCGCGGCAGGTTCTCGCTGCTTGTGCCCTCCTCCTCGAACAGGTAGGGCACGGCGTCGAGCCGGAACCCGTCGATGCCGAGGTCGAGCCAGAAGCGCAGCACGTCGAGCATCGCCTCGCGCACGGCCGGGTTCTCGAAGTTCAGGTCGGGCTGGTGGCTGAAGAAGCGGTGCCAGAAGAACTGGCCGCGCACCGGGTCGTACGTCCAGTTCGACGTCTCGGTGTCGACGAAGATGATGCGCGCGTCGCTGTACTCGGTGCCGGTCTCGCTCCACACGTAGAAGTCGCCGTAGGGACCGTCGGGGTCCTGGCGCGACGCCTGGAACCACGGGTGGGCGTCGGACGTGTGGTTGAGCACGAGGTCGGTGATCACGCGGATGCCGCGTCGGTGCGCCTCCTCCAGCAGGTGGACGAAGTCCTCGACCGTGCCGAACTCCGGCAGGACGGCGCGGAAGTCGCTGATGTCGTAGCCGCCGTCGCGCAGTGGCGAGGCGTAGAACGGGGGCAGCCAGAGGCAGTCGACGCCGAGCCACTGGATGTAGTCGAGCTTGTCGGCGAGGCCGCGCAGGTCGCCCGTGCCGTCGCCGTTGGAGTCGTTGAACGCCCGGACCAGCACCTCGTAGAACACGGCGCGCTTGAACCACTCCGGGTCCGAGGGCGCCTGCTCGGCGTGATCGAAGTCGTCGGCGCTCGGCTCGGAGAGCGTCCCGTCGGCGGCGACGTCGTCGCCGGTGTGGGGGGTGTGCTCGAGCCCGTCGAGCGCAGCGTCGGGTGCTGTCGCCTCGGGTGGTGCGTCGGCCATCTGGTCTCCTCCCGGGAGGGGGCGCGGGGTCATCGGGGGGTCACGTGCAGGATGTGCGCGGGTGCGCGGGCGGGGTCGAGGCGCACGTACGTGGCCGCACCCCACGGGAAGGTCTCGCCGGTCACCTCGTCGTGCGCGACGAGCTCGGTGTCGGGCGACAGGCCGATCGCGTCGAGGTCGAGGAAGACCGTGCCCTCGCGGGCCTCGTGCGGATCGAGCGAGAGGACCACGACGACGAGGTCGCCGGTCTCGGGGTCCTGCTTCGACCAGACGAGCAGCGCGTCGTGGTCGACGTGGTGGAAGTGCAGGGTGCGCATCTGCTGCAGGGCCGGGTGGGCCCGACGGATCTCGTTCAGACGGGTGATCCACGGCTCCAGCGAGCGGCCCTCGGCCAGCGCCGCGGCGTAGTCGCGCGGACGCAGCTCGAACTTCTCCGAGTGCAGGTACTCCTCGGCGCCGGGGCGGAGCGCCTCGGCCTCGAACAGCTCGTAGCCGGAGTAGACGCCCCAGGTGGGGGCGAGCGTGGCCGCGAGCGCCGCGCGCAGCGCGAACATGCCCGGACCACCGACCTGCAGGTGCTCGGGGAGGATGTCGGGCGTGTTGACGAAGAGGTTGCCGCGACCCTCGTCCCAGTGGTCGCGCAGGTCCTCGCCGAACTCGACGATCTCCTCCTTCGTCGTGCGCCACGTGAAGTAGGTGTAGCTCTGCGTGAAGCCCAGCCGCGCGAGCCCCCAGAGCCGCGCGGGACGCGTGAACGCCTCGGACAGGAACAGCACGTCGGGGTGGCGCTCCTTGACCTCGGCGATGAGCCACGCCCAGAAGCTCGGCGGCTTCGTGTGCGGGTTGTCGACGCGGAAGATGCGCACGCCGCGCTCGACCCAGTGCAGCGTCACGCGCAGCACCTCGGCGTAGATGCCGTCGGGGTCGAGGTCGAAGTTCAGGGGGTAGATGTCCTGGTACTTCTTCGGCGGGTTCTCGGCGTAGGCGATGGTGCCGTCGGGCAGCGTCGTGAAGAAGTCGGGGTGCTCGCGGACCCAGGGGTGGTCGGGCGCGGCCTGCAGGGCGAGGTCGAGAGCCACCTCGAGCCCGAGCTCCTCGGCCCGTGCCACGAAGGCGGCGAAGTCGGCGTCGTCGCCGAGCTCGGGGTGGATCGCGTCGTGCCCGCCCTCGGCGGCGCCGATGGCCCACGGCGAGCCGACGTCGTCGGGGCCGGGGGTGAGCGTGTTGTTCGGGCCCTTGCGGTTCTCGCGCCCGATCGGGTGGATCGGCGGCAGGTAGACGACGTCGAACTGCATGGCGGCCACCCGGTCGAGCGCGTCGGCGGCCGTGCGGAGCGTGCCGTGCACCGGGCGTCCGTCGGCATCGACGCCGCCCGTGGACCGCGGGAAGAGCTCGTACCAGGACCCGAACGCGGCGCGTCGACGGTCGACCCACACGCGACGGACGGGGCCACGGGTGAGGAGCTGGCGCACGGGGTGGTCGTGCATGACCGCGCGGACGGCTGCGTCGAGCGCGGGACCCACGCGGGCGCCGAGCGGGAGGGTGTCGTCGCGCAGCGCCGCGGCGGCACCGCTGAGCGTGCCGGCCTCGGCGCGACGGTCGCGGCGGGCTGCGACCTCCTCGAGCAGCCGGGCGGCGATCTCGAGGTCGTTGGCCAGCTCGGCGGGGGTCTGGCCCGCCGCCAGCTTCGCCTCGAGGGCGTGCACCGCGGTGGCCCACGGGTCGCTCCAGGCGTCGACGCGGAAGGTCCAGAGCCCCGGGGCGTCGGGGACGATCGTGGCGGCGAAGAGGTCGAGGCCGGTGCCCTGCTCGTGCATCCGGACGGTGCGGTCGCGCCGTTCCCCGGGACCACGCCAGGCGACGGTGGCCGCCACGGCGTCGTGGCCCTCGCGCCAGACCGTCGCCTGCACGGGGACGTGCTCGCCCACGACCGCCTTCGACGGGTAGGTCCCGTCGCCGGACAAGGGTCGGACGTCGTCGATGCCGATCCGGTCCGTCATGCGGTGCACTCCCGTCGCTCGCGTCGGACGACTGGTCCGTCGTCGTCTCGAACGTACCCAGGATCGAGGGGTCGCGCGATCCGCCGACGCCTCAGTCCTGGCGCGGGGCCTTCAGCAGCAGCAGCGATCGGCCCTGCACCGTCAGGCGCCCGCCGGCCGGGAGCGGGTCTGTCGTGGCGGGCGACCCGTCGGGCGACGTCGTGTCGAGGGTCGGCTCGAACGTCTCCCCGAACTCCGGCCCGGGCAGGACGACCTCGAGCGGGTCCGCGCCGGCGTGCAGCAGGAGCAGCCAGGAGTGGTCGGTGAGCAGCTCGCCGTCACGGGTGCGGGACTGGCTGTGGGAGCCGTCGATCCACATGCCCAGGGTGCGCCGCTCCGGGTCGAGCCAGTCGGGCTCGGTCATCTCCTGGCCGTCCGGTCGCAGCCAGATCAGGTCCGGTCGTCCGCTCGGCGTCGTACGGCCGTCGAAGAACTCCGCCTGCCGCAGCGCAGGGCTGTTGGCGCGCAGGTGCACGACGCGTCGGGCGAAGGCGAGCATCGCGTCGCTCTCGGGCGTCGACGTCCAGTCGACCCACGAGGTCGCGTCGTCGAGGCAGTAGGCGTTGTTGTTGCCGCCCTGCGTGCGCCAGCGCTCGTCGCCGGCGACGAACATCGGGGTGCCGGTCGACAGCAGCAGCGTGGCCAGCAGGTTGCGCGCCTGACGCGCCCGCAGCGTCCGGACCTCGGGGTCGTCGGTCTCGCCCTCGACGCCGTGGTTCCAGGAGCGGTTGTCGTCGGTCCCGTCGCGGTTGTCCTCGCCGTTGGCCTCGTTGTGCTTGTGGTCGTAGGAGACGAGGTCGCGCAGGGTGAACCCGTCGTGGGCGGTGACGAAGTTGATCGACTGCCAGGGTCGGCGCAGGGTGTGGTCGTACAGGTCGGAGGAGCCGGACAGCCGGTACGCGAGCTGGTCGACCCCGCCCGACGCGCCGCGCCAGAAGTCGCGCACCGTGTCGCGGTACATGCCGTTCCACTCGGCCCACTGCGCGCCGAACGCCCCGACGCGGTAGCCCTCGCCGGTCGCGTCCCACGGCTCGGCGACGAGCTTGCACCGGGCGAGCACCGGGTCGGTCGTGATGGCGGTCAGCAGGGTGCTGTCGCGGTCGAACGCGCCGCCGCGCGGGCGGCCCATCGTCGAGGCGAGGTCGAAGCGGAACCCGTCGACGCCGAGCTCGGTGGTCCAGTACCGCAGCGAGTCGGTCACGAGCCGGACCACCGCGGGCGACCCCGCCTCCAGCGTGTTGCCGCAGCCCGTGATGTCGGCCATGTGCCCGTCGTCGTCGTGCAGGTAGTAAGCCGGGGCCTCGAGCCCGCGCAGGCTGAGCGTGGGCCCGTCCGGGCCGCCCTCGCAGGTGTGGTTGTAGACGACGTCGACGAGGACCTCGATGCCCGCGGCGTGCAGCGCGGCGACCATCGTCCGGAACTCCTCGACCTCGCGTCCCGTCTCGCTCGCGTAGCCGGGGTGCGGCGCGAAGTAGCCGAGCGGGGAGTAGCCCCAGTAGTTGTGCCGACCCGCGGCCACGAGCGACGGCTCGTCGGTGAAGGCCTGCACGGGCAGCAGCTCGACGGTGGTGACGCCGAGGCGCAGCAGGTGCTCGACCACGGCGGGGTGGGCGAGGCCGAGGTAGGTGCCGCGCAGGTGCTCCGGGACGTCGGGGTGCTGCTGCGTGAAGCCCTTGACGTGCAGCTCGAGGACGACGGTCTCCTCGAACGGCACCTCGGGCTTCGTGCCGGTGTCGGGCCCGCCGGGGCTCGTGACGACGGCGAGCGGCACGTGGCCGAGGGAGTCGACGGTCGACATCTCGACCCCCTCGGGGTCGTCGGCCCACCCGCGGGCGGCCTCCATGTCGGTGAGCGCGCCGGTGACGCGGCGGGCGTAGGGGTCGAGGAGGATCTTGTGCGGGTTGCAGCGCAGACCGGTCTTGGGCTCGTAGGGGCCGTGCACGCGGTAGCCGTACGTCTGCCCGGGGAGCACGCCCTGGACGAGGCCGTGCCAGACGCCGAAGGTGCGCTCGGTCAGCTCGACGCGCCGCTCGCTGCCGTCGGGGTCGACGAGGCACAGCTCGACCCGCTCGGCCACGCTGCTGGCGACGGCGAACCGGACACCTCCCGCCTCGGGGTGGGCCCCCAGCGGGAACGGGCGGCCGGCGAGCACGGGCAGGTCCTGCGGGCTCGACAACGTCATGCGCCCCAGTGTCTCAGGCGGTGGGTCCGGTGCAGGCTGGATCGCCCGCGGACCATCGTCCCCTCCGGCCCTGGGAGGTAGGTGGCGCGCGCTACGACCACCCTGGGAGGTAGGTGGCGCGCGGAAACGCTGGCGGTTGGCGCGGGTGGCCTACCGCCGGGGCGAGGTCCCGCGCGCCACCTACCTCCCGGGGGGCCGGTGCGGGGGCTCAGGTGTAGGGGCCGGAGAACGGGGCGGGGGCGTCGGGGTCGTCGACGTCGCCCTCGAGGCCCGGGTCCTGCTTCTTGTGCTTCTGGTCGTCGTCCCAGTCCTCGCGCTTGCGCGGGTCCTCGCTCGGCATGTCGCTCATGCCTCAGTGTGCGGCGGGCGCGACGTCAGCGCTCGTCGGACGACCAGACCACCTCGTCGCCGCGCCGCACCTCCGCCCGCTCGGCGTCGAGGTCGACGTCGACGACGTACGGGCCGCGGTGCAGGAGCACGCGGCGGTCGTCGTCGGAGACCTCGACCCTCGTGTCGACGAGGGACGGGTCGCGCAGCTCGGGGTGGGCGCGGCGCAGCGCGACCAGCGAGCGGTAGACCTCCAGCACGCCTCGGTGCCGGGGCTCGTCGAGCTCGTGCCACCGCAGCGTCGAGCGCTCGAGCGTCGCCGGGTCCATCGGGTCGGGCACCTCCGACTCGCCCCAGCCGTGGCGGCCGAACTCGCGCCGACGTCCGGTGCGCACGGCCTCGGCCAGCTCGGGGTCGGGGAACGAGGCGAAGAACTGCCACGGCGTGCTCGCGGCCCACTCCTCGCCCATGAAGAGCATCGGCGTGAACGGTCCGAGCAGCACCAGCGCGGCGCCGCAGGCCAGCAGGTCGGGCGAGACGGAGTCGGAGATGCGGTCGCCCGTGGCCCGGTTGCCGACCTGGTCGTGGTCCTGCAGGTAGGTCACGAACGCGTGGCCCGGCACCGCGTGGACGTCGACCGGGCGACCGTGGGTGCGGCCGCGGAACGACGACCACGTGCCGTCGTGGAAGAACGCGCCGCGCAGCACCTTGGCCAGCGCGCCGGGCTCGGCGAAGTCGGCGTAGTAGCCGTCGGTCTCGCCGGTGAGCGCCACGTGCAGCGCGTGGTGCACGTCGTCGGCCCACTGCGCGTCCATGCCGAGACCGTGCTGGTCGCGCGGGACGACCGTGCGCGGGTCGTTGCGGTCGGACTCCGCGACGAGCGACAACGGACGGCCGAGCCGCTGCGACGCGCGTTCGGTCTCGAGCGACAGCTCCTCGAGGATGGTCAGCGCCCGCGCGTCGGACAGCGCGTGGACGGCGTCGAGGCGCAGCGCGTCGACGTGGAAGTCCTCGAACCACGAGATCGCGTTGTCGAGCACGTAGCGCCGCACCTCGTCGGAGCCCTCGCCGTCGAGGTTGAGGCCCGGGCCCCAGTCGTTCTCGCCGGCGAAGTACGGACCGAAGCGGTCGAGGTAGGCCCCCGAGGGCCCGAGGTGGTTGTAGACGACGTCGAGCACGACGCCGAGGCCCCGTGCGTGGCAGGCGTCGACGAAACGCTTGAACCCGTCGGGTCCGCCGTACGGCTCGTGCACCGCACCCCACAGGACGCCGTCGTAGCCCCAGCCGTACGGGCCGTCGAAGCTGTTGACCGGCAGCACCTCCACCAGGTCGACGCCGAGGTCGACGAGGTGGTCGAGCCGCTCGACGGCGGCGTCGAACGTCCGGCCGGGCGTGAACGTGCCGACGTGCAGCTCGTAGACCACGGCACCGCGCAGGGCGCGGCCCTCCCAGGCGTCGTCGGTCCACGCGAACGCGTCGTGGTCGTAGGTGCGCGACGCCGCGTGCACGCCCTGCGGCTGCCAGACCGAACGGGGGTCGGGCAGCGGCGTGTCGTCGTCGCCCAGCAGGAACGCGTAGTCGGTGCCGGGCGCGACGTCGACGTCGTGCCACCACCACCCCGAGCGCGCCTCGCCCGGCTCCCACGCCTGCATGCGGTGCTCGACGCCGTCGATCCGCACGCGGACGCGGTCGTGGTCGGGGGCCCAGAGGGTGACGGCCACGCTCAGACCACCCGCGTGGGCGGCGACGCCGTCTTGCTCGGGTCGGTCGTCGGGATGCTGCCCAGCACCTCGTCGATCCTCGCGAGCACGTCGTCGTCCAGGGTGATCCCGCTCGCGGCGGCATTCGACTCGACCTGTTCCGGGCGCGAGGCGCCGACGATCGCGCCGGCCACGTCGTCGTGCGCGAGCACCCAGGCGATGGCGAGCTGGGCCATCGTGATGCCGAGGTCGTCGGCGACCGGGCGCAGCCCCTGCACGGCGGTGAGCACCTCGTCGTCCAGGAAGCGCTTGATCATGTCGGCGCCGCCCTTCTCGTCGGTCGCGCGGCTGCCCTCGGGCGGCGCGGCGCCGGGCTCGTACTTGCCGGTGAGCACACCCTGCGCGATCGGCGACCACACGATCTGCGACAGCCCCAGCTCGCGGCTCGCGGGCACGACCTCGCCCTCGATGACGCGCCAGAGCATCGAGTACTGCGGCTGGTTCGAGACGAGCCGGAAGCCGAGGTCGCGGGCGAGCTCCTGCCCGGCGCGGATCTGGTCGGCGGTCCACTCGCTGACGCCGATGTAGTGCGCCTTGCCGGCGCGGACGACGTCGGCGAACGCCTGCATCGTCTCCTCCAGCGGCGTCTCGTGGTCGTAGCGGTGCGCCTGGTAGAGGTCGACGTAGTCGGTCTGGAGCCGCTGCAGCGAGCCGTCGATCGACTCCATGATGTGCTTGCGGGAGAGTCCGGTGTCGTTGGGTCCGCCGGGGCCGGTGGGCCAGTAGACCTTCGTGAGGATCTCCAGCGACGCGCGGCGCTCGCCCTTCAGCGCCTCGCCGAGCACGCTCTCGGCCTTGCCGTTGGCGTACACGTCGGCGGTGTCGAACGTCGTGATGCCGGCGTCGAGCGCGGCTCGCACGCATGCCGTGGCTGCGTCGTTCTCGACCTGCGACCCATGGGTCAGCCAGTTGCCGTAGATGATCTCGCTGACCTTGAGGCCGCTGTTCCCGAGGTACCTGAACTCCATGCTCCGAGCCTAGGCGCGCTGCGCCGTCGCGCGACCCGGCCGAGCACCTCGCTGGTCGAGTAGTCGACGCCCGCGAGGAACGAGCGTGGCGGAGACGTATCGAGACCAGTCTCGGCGGATCAGCGTGGGCCGCCTTGCGCTGAGCCGTTACCGGGTGGTCTCGATACGCGGCCACGTCGCTCGTTCCGCCCCCGCAAGCGGGAGGTGCCCCCAGCGTGGCCGCTACTCGACCAGCGGGGGGCGGGTGAGCAGGGCGACGGGGTAGGTGGCGAGGAGGTCGGCGAGCCGGACGTCGCCGCCGTCGAATCTCTCGCCGGTGAGGGCGTCGGTCCACGTCCCGGAGCCGAGCGGCAGGGTGGTCCCGCCCCAGCCGCCGCGATGCTCGAGCCCGACCGGGAGGCGGGTCGCGACGGCGACCAGGTCGTCGCTGCGACCGAATGCGACGGCGTGGTCGGCGGCCTCGCCCGAGGCCGCCAGCGGCGTGTACCCGCGGAACAGCTCCGGCCGGTCGCGACGCAGGGTCAGCACCCGACGCACGAGCGACGTCTTCGCGGCACCGGACGCGTCGACGTGCGGCAGCCAGCCGTCGTCGAGGCGACGCAGCAGGGTGCGGAACGCCTCGTGGTCGACGGGGCGACGGTTGTCAGGGTCGACCAGCGAGAAGTCCCAGCCCTCCGTGCCCTGGTAGACGTCGGGGACGCCCGGGCCGGCCAGCTGCAGCAGCTTCTGCGACAGCGACACCGTCCAGCCGAACGCCTGGACCCGCCCCACCAGCGCCTGCACCTGCGGACCGAGCTCGGCCCGCACGCGCGCCGGCCACGCCGCGACGGACTCCTCGAACGCCTCGTCGGTCTCGGTCCACGTGGTCCGGACCTTCGACTCGCGTGCGGCCTTCAGCAGGTAGTCCGACAGCCGCTCGTCGCTGATCGGCCAGGCGCCGAGCAGCGTCTGCCACGCGAGCAGGTCGAGCGCGGGCTCGTCGATGCCGCAGCGCGCCGACCAGTCCGCGACCGTCGACGTGACCTCCTCGCCCAGCTCGGCGAGCGTCAGCATCCGCGCACGGGTGTCCTCGGACCGCTTCGTGTCGTGCGTCGTCAGGGCGGTCATGGCCGTCGGGTGGTCGGCCTCGCGCGCCGCGGCCAGCGCGTGGAAGCCGTCGACGTCGACGCCCCAGACGTCCGGGGAGCCGCCGACCTCGTTGAGCGCCGCGAAGCGGGTGAAGCGGTAGAAGGTGGTGTCCTCGGTCCCCTTGGCGACGACCATCCCCGACGTCTGCTGGATGCGGGTCGCGAGCTCGCCGGTGGGCTCCTCGGTCACCTGCGCGTCGAGGGCGCGGATGGCCGGGTCGACGTCGGGCCGACGCGTGCGCGCGCGCTCGATCGCTGCGTCCCACGCCTCGCGTCCCGCCTCGGGCAGGTAGGACCGGTACACGCCGAACGCGACCATCGTCTCGGCCACGGCGGTCCGCGCGGCGTCCTGGTGGACGTCGCGCACCAGGGCAGCGATACGACGCACCTCGGCCACGAGCACCTTCCGGGTGACCATGCGTCGGGCGTCCTCCTCGACCGCCGCGTAGTCGGCGGGCGCGCCGAGCCGCTCGGTGAGCGTCTGCCAGGGCGCCTCGCCGCCCCGCCCGTTCCCGCCACGGTCGAGCAGCACACCGGCGACCTCGCGCATCGCGTCGTAGCCGGTGGTGCCGTCGACCGGCCAGGTCGTCGGCAGCTCCTCGCCCGGGTGCAGGATCTTCTCGACCACCAGCCACGCGTCGGGGGCGGCCTCGTGCAGCCGGCGCAGGTAGCCGCCCGGGTCGGAGAGCCCGTCGGGGTGGTCGATGCGCAGACCCGTGACCCGCCCTTCCTCGACCCAGCGCAGCACCTCGCGGTGCGTGTCGTCGAAGACCTGCTCGTCCTCCACCCGCACGGCCGCCAGGGTCGTGATGTCGAAGAAGCGTCGGTAGTTCAGCTCCGCCCCGCCCCGTCGCCAGCCGACCAGCTCGTAGTGCTGGCGGTCGTGCACCTGCTGCGGCGTCATCGAGGCGAACGACGGGTCGGCCAGCGTGCCGGCGTCGATCGGGAAGCGGTGGTCGTCGTACGTCAGCTCGTCGCCGTCGAGCGCCAGCTCGGCGACGTCGGCGTCGTCACCGAGCACCGGCACGAGCAAGCGACCGCGCGACCAGTCGACGTCGAAGTGGCCCGCCCACGGCGACGCCTCGCCCTCGGCCAGCACCGACCACCACCACGGGTTCGCGCGGGGCACCTCGACCGACATGTGGTTCGGCACGACGTCGACGACGAGGCCGAGCCCCGCCTCGCGCACCGTCGCCGTGAACGCGTCCCAGCCCTCCGGGCCACCCAGCTCGGGGCGGGCCTGCGTGGGGTCGGTGACGTCGTAGCCGTGCGTCGAGCCGGGCGTCGCGTCGAGCACGGGCGAGACGTACACCGCGCCGACGCCGAGGTCGCGCAGGTAGGGCACGAGGGCCTGCGCCTCGGCGAAGCCGAACCCTGGCCGCAGCTGCAGGCGGTACGTCGAGCTGGGTGCGCTCACGACTCGACCCGCTGCAGCACCACGAGCGAGCGGGCCGTCACGTCGAGCGTCGCCCCACCGGCCACGAGCTCGTCGCCGGGCTCGTGCACGCTGCCGGTGGCCGTGTCGACGACGAGGGCCCACGTGCTCGCGTACTCGCCGTCGGGGACGGTGAACGTGATGTCCTCGTGGTGGGCGTTGAAGGCGAGCAGGAAGGAGTCGTCGACGACCCGCTCCCCGCGCTCGTCGCGCTCGTCGATCGCCCGGCCGTTGAGGAACACGGCGATCGCCCGGCCGAAGTCGTCGTCCCAGTTCTCGTCGGTCATCTCCTCCCCGGCCGGCGTGAACCATGCGATGTCGCGCAGCTCGTCGGCCCTGCGGACCGGCTTGCCCTGGAAGAAGCGACGCCGACGGAACACGGGGTGCGCCGTGCGGAACGCCGCGAGCGCCGACGTGAAGCCGAGCAGGGCGTGCTCGTGCTCGTCGAGGTCCCAGTCGACCCAGGACGTCTCGTTGTCCTGGCAGTAGACGTTGTTGTTGCCGCCCTGGGACCGGCCGAGCTCGTCGCCGTGCAGCACCATCGGCACGCCCTGCGAGAGCAGCAGCGTCGCCAGGAAGTTGCGACGTTGGCGGCGGCGCAGGTCGAGCACCTCGGGGTCGTCGGTCGGCCCCTCGACGCCGCAGTTCCAGGAGCGGTTGTCGTCGGCGCCGTCGCGGCCGTCCTCGCCGTTGGCCTCGTTGTGCTTCTGCTCGTAGGAGACGAGGTCGTCGAGCGTGAACCCGTCGTGGGCGGTGACGAAGTTGATCGACGCGTAGGGCCGGCGGCCGGTGTCCTGGTACAGGTCCGAGGAGCCGCTGATGCGCGACGCGAACTCGCCGAGCGTCGCCGGCTCGCCGCGCCAGAAGTCGCGGACGGTGTCGCGGTACAGGCCGTTCCACTCGGTCCAGAGCGGCGGGAAGTTGCCTACCTGGTAGCCGCCCGGGCCGACGTCCCACGGCTCGGCGATGAGCTTGACCTGGCTGACCACCGGGTCCTGCTGCACGAGCTCGAAGAACGTCGCGAGCTTGTCGACGTCGTAGAACTCGCGCGCGAGCGTGGCGGCGAGGTCGAAGCGGAACCCGTCGACGTGCATCTCGGTCACCCAGTAGCGCAGCGAGTCCATGATGAGCTGCAGCGGGCTGGGGTGGCGCACGTTCAGCGAGTTGCCCGTGCCGGTGTAGTCCATGTAGTGCTGCGGGTCGTCCTCGACGAGCCGGTAGTACGCCTGGTTGTCGATGCCGCGCATCGAGAGCGTCGGGCCGAGGTGGTTCCCCTCCGCCGTGTGGTTGTAGACGACGTCGAGGATCACTTCGATGCCGGCCGCGTGCAGCTCGCGCACCATGCCCTTGAACTCCTGCACCTGACGTCCGGGGTGCGAGGCGTAGGCGTCGTGCGGGGCGAAGAAGCCGATCGTGTTGTAGCCCCAGTAGTTCGTCAGGTCCTTCTCGACGAGGTAGTGGTCGGTGACGAACTGGTGCACCGGGAGCAGCTCGATCGCCGTCACCCCGAGTCCGGTCAGGTGCTCGACGATCGCCGGGTGCGCGAGGGCGGCGTACGTGCCGCGCAGCTCCTCGGGCACGTCGGGGTGCGTCATCGTCAGGCCTCGTACGTGCGCCTCGTACACGATCGTCCGGTGGTACGGGTGGTGCGGCAGCCGGTCGTCGGCCCAGTCGAAGTACGGGTCGACGACGAGCGAGAACGGCACGTGACCCGCGGAGTCGTCGTCGTTCGGCTCCTCGGGCGAGCCCATCTCGTAGGCGAAGAGGGACGGGTCCCAGTCGGGCTGGCCCTGGACGGCCTTGGCGTAGGGGTCGATGAGCAGCTTCTGCGGGTTGCAGCGCAGGCCCTGCTCGGGGTCCCAGGGGCCGTGCACCCGGTAGCCGTAGCGCTCGCCCGGACCGATGCCGGGCAGGAACCCGTGGTGCACGAAGCCGTCGACCTCCTCCAGGCGGACGCGGGTCTCGGTGCCGGACTCGTCGAAGAGGCAGAGCTCCACGTGGTCGGCGACCTCGGAGAACAGCGCGAAGTTGGTGCCGGTGCCGTCGTACGTGGCGCCGAGCGGGTAGGGCGATCCGGGCCAGGTGCGCACGGGGGTCTCCTCGTTTGGGGGGATGGAGCGGGTCAGGGGGTCGGCCGGGCGGCTCGCAGGGGCGCCACCGCTGCTCGTACCCGGTCGTGGTCGAAGAACGCGTCGAGGTCGACGGGCAGGCGCACCCGCCAGTTCGGGTACTCGTCGACCGTGCCGGGCAGGTTCGGCTGGCGCACCTGCCCCACGGCGTCGGCGGGCGAGCTGAGCACGAGCCGCGAGGCCGCCGGCGCGATGACGGCGTGCAGCGCGACGAGCAGGTCGTCGGTGTCGATGCCCTCCTCGCGCAGCAGCGCGAGCAACGCCTCGCGGTCGGACGCGGCGGTGGCGAGCGCGTCCTCGACGGGCTCGCCGAGGAGGTCGAGGTCGGCCTGCACGCGGATGCGCTCGTCGCGCAGCCACCCCTCGACGGTCGGGAGGTCGTGCGTACTGATGCTCGCCATCGTCTCCGGCTCCCACGCGCGGGGCGGGACGTGCGGCTGCCCGGGGGCGTCCCAGTCGCGCTCGAACCAGAGCACGGCCGAGCTGAGCAGCCCGCGCTCGTGCATGGTCGTCGTGACGACGTCCTCGACGGTCCCGAGGTCCTCGCCGACCACGACGGCGCCGGCGCGGGTGGCCTCGAGCAGCAGCACCGCGAGCATCACGTCGGCGTCGTAGTGCACGTAGGCGCCGCGGTGGGCCGGCTCTCCCGGCGGGATCCACCACAGCCGCCACAGCCCGGCGACGTGGTCGACGCGGATGCCGTCGCCGTGGCGCAGCACGCTGCGCACCACGTCGCGGAACGGGGCGTAGCCCGTCTCGAGCAGGCGGTCGGGCCGCCAGGGCGGCAGGCCCCAGTCCTGGCCGAGCGGGTTGAACGCGTCGGCGGGGCAGCCCACGCGGACGTCGGAGGCGAACACGTCCTGCAGCGCCCACGCGTCGGCGCCGCCCGGGTGCACGCCCACGGGCAGGTCGTGGACGAGGCCGACGGCCATGCCGGCGTCGTGCGCGGCGTCGCGGGCGGTGTCGAGCTGCTCGCGGCACAGGTGCTGCAGCCACGCGTGGAACGCAACGCGGTCGGCGAGGTCGGCGCGGCTGCGTGCCACGGCGTCCGACGTCGGGTCGCGCAGCTCCTCCGGCCACTCGCGCCAGTCGGCTCCGTGCCGCTCGGCGAGGGCGGAGAACGTCGCGAACGCGGCGAGGTCGGGCTCGGCCTCGAGGTCGGGGTCCTCGTCGGGCGCGGCGAAGGGTCGCAGCAGCTCGAGCGCCTGGCGCTTGGCGTCCCACACGGCGTCGTGGTCGAGCAGGTCGTCGGCCGGCTCAGGGTCGGGCGCGAGCCCCAGCACCTCCTCGCGGGTGGCGTCGTCGGCGGCGGCGAAGGCGGCCACGTCGGTGACGCGCAGGTAGAGCGGGCTGGCGAAGCGTCGGCTCGACGGCGAGTACGGCGAGCGGACGAGCGGCGTCGACGGCACGAACGCCTGCACGGGATTGACGAGCAGGACCCCCGCGCCCTGCTCGGTCGCGGCGCGCCGGGCCAGCTCGGCGAGGTCGGCGAGGTCGCCCATCTGCCACGAGCCCGACGAGTGGACGGAGTACAGCTGCAGCATCCAGCCCCAGGTCCGCGGCACCTCCGGCAGCCGCGCCGGCGCCACGACGACCGTGACCTCGTCGCGGTCGTCGGTGACGAGGCGGTGCCAGCCCAGGGGCAGGTCGGCCGGCAGCGTGCCGTCGACGTCGAGGGTGGTGCCGTCCTCCAGCTCGATCCGACCGTGCACGCCGAGGTCGCGGGCCTGGCCCTGCACCACGGCCACCGTGCCGGGCACGGGCGAGCGGGTCGACCGGACGGCGTCCAGGGCGCTCGCGACCGACTCCGGCGTGCTCGCGTCGACACCGAGCTCGGACAGCACCGCGACGACCACGTCGGGGTCGACGTCGACCGGGCTGCGGTCGGACCCCTCGTAGGACACGGCCACGCCGTGGGCCGCGGCGAGGGCGGCGAGGTCGTCGTCGGGGAAGGCCATGACGCCCAGCATGGTCGCGACCGGCCCCGCCCACCACTTCGGCGAGGTCCGTGTGTCCCGACGCACGCGTGGGACGGGTCGCCAGCGCCTGCGCCGACGGCACGCAAGAGTCTGCATCCGTGCTCCGACGCGAGTCGCGGCCCGCGCACCTCGACGAGCGCGAGCGCCGCCAGCTCCGCGCCCGAACTCGACACCGTTCACGTGGCCGACACGAGACCCGCCTACGCTTCTCGCGTGGACTGGAGCGACTACGACGCGGCCCTCTTCGACCTCGACGGCGTGATCACGCCGACCGCCGAGGTGCACCGGCGCGCCTGGGACAAGATGTTCAACGACGTGCTGAGCGAGCGCGGTGTCGAGGAGCCGTACACCGACGACGACTACTACCGCTACGTCGACGGCAAGCCGCGCTACGACGGCGTCCGCTCCTTCCTGGAGTCGCGCGGCATCGAGCTGCCCGAGGGCACGCCCGACGACGCGCCCGAGGAGGAGACGGTCGGCGGGCTCGGCAACCGCAAGAACGTCCTCTTCGAGGAGATCCTCGACCGCGACGGCGTCCAGGCCTACCCCGGCTCCGTCGCCCTGCTCGACGCACTCGCCGAGCGCGGCACGCGCGTGGCCGTCGTCTCCAGCTCGCGCAACGCCCCGAAGGTCCTGCGCGCCGCCGGTCTCATCGAGCGGTTCCCGATCATCGTCGACGGCGCCGTCGCCGCCGACCGGCAGCTGGCGGGCAAGCCGGCACCCGACACCTACCTGTTCGCCGGGCAACAGCTCGACGTCGAGCCGTCGCGAGCCGTGGTGCTCGAGGACGCGACGTCGGGCGTGGCGGCGGGTCGGGCCGGACGCTTCGGTCTCGTCGTCGGGGTCGACCGCGGGGCGGGCGCCGACGCGCTGCGCGAGCACGGCGCCGACGTCGTCGTCGACGACCTGCAGGAGCTCGTCTGATGTCGCCGCTGGACCAGCCCACCGAGCCCGTCGACGAGGACCGTGGCCTCGGACCGTCGCACGAGGCGCCGCCCGTGCGCGACTTCCTCGACCGCTCGCGCTGGCCCGCCGACGAGTGGCGGCTCACCGAGCGTCGCTACGACGCCGGCGACCTCGGCCTCACCGAGACGCTGTTCGCCGTCGGCAACGGCTACCTCGGGCTGCGCGGCAACGTCGAGGAGGGCCGCGACTCCCACACGCACGGCACCTTCGTGAACGGCTTCCACGAGACGTGGCCCATCCAGCACGCCGAGGAGGCCTTCGGGTTCGCGCGCGTCGGTCAGACGATCGTCAACGCCCCGGACGCGAAGATCATCCGGCTCTACGTCGACGACGAGCCGCTGCTGCTCTCGGTCGCCGACCTGCACGAGTACGAGCGCTCGCTCGACCTGCGCGACGGCGTGCTCCGACGTCGGCTGCTGTGGCGCACCCCGTCGGGCAAGCGGGTGCTGGTGGAGTCGACGCGCATGGTCAGCCTCGAGCAGAAGCACCTTGCGGTGATGACGTTCGAGGTGACGCTGCTCGACGACCCCGCCCCCGTGGCGATCTCCTCGCAGATCCTCAACCGTCAGGACGGCGAGGACGAGTACCACGTCCGGCACAAGGCCATGGGCGAGGGCAGCGACCCGCGCAAGGCCGAGCAGCTCACCCGTCGGGTGCTGGAGCCGCAGACGAACGAGGGCGACAGCGACACCGGCCGGGTCGCGCTCGGCTTCCGGTGCGCCGAGAGCGGCATGACGCTCGGCGTGATGGCCGACCACGACATCGTCACCGAGAACGAGTTCACCAGCCGGGTCGTCACCGGCGACGACCTCGCGAAGACCACGTACCGGGTCGCCGCGCAGCCCGGCGTCCCCGTCCGGCTGACCAAGACGGTCGCGTACCACACGTCGCGCGGCGTGCCGTCGCGCGAGCTGCTCGACCGCTGCCGTCGCACCCTCGACCGCGCCCGCGACCTCGGCGTGCCCGAGCTGCGCGCCGAGCAGCGCACGTGGCTCGACGCGTTCTGGGCGCGCGCCGACGTCGAGGTGCCCGGTCAGCCGGAGGTGCAGCAGGCGATCCGCTGGAACCTGTTCTCGATCATGCAGGCCGCGGCCCGCGCGGAGGGCCAGGGCATCCCGGCCAAGGGCGTCACCGGCTCCGGCTACGGCGGCCACTACTTCTGGGACACCGAGGTCTACGTCATGCCGTTCCTGACGTACACCACGCCGCGGGCCGCGCGGAACGCGCTGCGCTTCCGCTACTCGCTGCTCGACGCGGCACGTCGCCGTGCCGGCCAGCTCGCGCAGAAGGGCGCGCTGTTCCCCTGGCGCACCATCAACGGCGAGGAGGCGTCGGCGTACTACGCGGCCGGCACCGCGCAGTACCACATCGACGCCGACATCGCGTACGCGCTGAGCCAGTACGTCGGGGCCACGGGCGACGTCGAGTTCCTCGACCGCGAGGGCATCGACGTGTTCGTGGAGACCGCCCGGCTCTGGGCCGACCTCGGCTTCTGGCGCAGCGAGGAGGGCAGCACCTTCCACATCCACGGCGTCACGGGGCCCGACGAGTACACGACGGTCGTGAACGACAACCTGTACACGAACGTCATGGCGCGCTTCAACCTGCGCCGCGCGGCCGAGGCGGTGCGCACGCTGCAGCACTCGAATCCCACGGCGTACGCCGACGCGAAGGCGCGCCTCTCGCTCACCGACGAGGAGGTCGAGGAGTGGGGTCGCGCGGCCCGCAACATGAGCATCCCGTTCGACGAGCACCTCGGCATCCACCCGCAGGACTCGCACTTCCTCGAGCGCGAGATGTGGGACCTCGACCACACGCCGCTCGACAAGCGTCCGCTGCTCCTGCACTACCACCCGCTCGTCATCTACCGGTTCCAGGTGCTGAAGCAGGCCGACGTCGTGCTGGCGCTGTTCCTGCAGGGCGAGGACTTCACGCCCGAGCAGAAGCGCGCCGACTTCGAGTACTACGACCCGATCACCACGGGCGACTCGACGCTGTCGGCGGTCGTGCAGTCGATCATCGCCTCCGAGGTCGGCTACCACGACCTCGCGTACCGCTACTTCCTGTCGGCGCTGTTCGTCGACCTCGCCGACCGGCACGGGAACACGTCCGACGGCGTGCACGTCGCGTCGACCGGCGGGGTGTGGAGCGCCGTGGCCGCCGGGTTCGGCGGCTTCCGCGACCTCGGCGCCGGGCAGTGGACGATGGACCCGCGCCTGCCCGACGACTGGGAGTCGCTCACCTACCGGCTCACGCTGCGCGGCACCCGCGTGCGCGTGACCGTGCGCCCCGACGAGCTCGAGCTCGTGGTCGAGGACGGCACCGGGCACCTGGCTTTCGAGGTGCGGGGCGCCGAGGTCGTGGTCGGGCCCGACGCCCCCGTCACCGTGCCGCTGGACGGCCAGGGTCCGCGCCTCGAGGGCGAGCCGCCCAGCCCGATCGGCACCCGCCGCTCCGACGGCACGATCATCTCCGCCATCGTCCCCGGCGCCTGACCCATGGGTCGCCCGTGAGGCCCGTTTGCGTGGGGCCCCACGCAAACGGGCTCTCCCCATCGCAAACGTGCGGGGTTTCTGCAGGTTTGGGTGGGGCCCCACGTAACCGGGCGCAGGCGGGGCGGTCCGTCGCGCGGGACCTGTCGGACCCGCCCTAGACTGCGGGGTGTGTTGATCGTCAGGTACGAGGTCAGTGACGGCAGGTCCGGGGAGGACGTCGTCCTCGTCGACCAGAAGTGGTCGTTCGGGCGGGTCGGCGGCGACGAGGCCCCGACCGTCGAGACCGACGACCGACGCGTCAGCCGCGGTGCGCTCGTCATCCGCGACAGCGGCCCCGGTCCCGTCGTCTTCCGCGGCCAGCGCGGCGAGCAGGCGCGGGTCGGCCTGGTCAGCGACGACGGCAGCACCGAGTGGCTCGCCGAGGGCAAGGCCGGCAACCTCACCGCGACCGCGCGGCGGGTGACCTTCGACCTGCAGGACGAGAACGTGCTCTCGCTCGAGGTCGAGTTCGCCGACCGGGGCAGCGTCGTCGAGCGGCAGCAGGCCGCGCAACCGCACCTCACCCTGGTGCCGGACCCCGACGACACCACCGAGCAGCCGTGAGCGGGCCGCAGGACGTCGAGTCCGTCGACCTCGCGTTCCTGCAGGGCCTGCCGAAGGCGGAGCTGCACGTGCACCACGTCGGCTCCGCGTCCGTCGAGGCCGTCGCCGAGCTGGCGGCCCGGCACGAGGGCAGCACCCCGGTGCCCACCAATCCCACCGCGCTCGCCGACTACTTCCGCTTCACCGACTTCGCGCACTTCGTCGAGGTGTACCTTTCGGTCGTCGACCTGCTGCGCACCCCCGACGACATCTGGACCCTCACGCACCAGGTCGGCACCGACCTCGCCGCGCAGAACGTCCGCTACGCGGAGCTGACGCTCACCCCGTACACGTCGATCGTCCGCGGCATCCCCGTCGAGGCCTACCTCGAGGCCGTCGAGGACGCGCGACGTCGGGTCGAGGCCGACACCGGCCTCGTGCTGCGCTGGATCTTCGACATCCCCGGCGAGTCCGGCCTGGAGGCCGCCGACGTCACGCTCGACGTCGCCCTGAACCATGCGCCCGACGCGCTCGTCGGCTTCGGCCTGGGCGGGCCCGAGATCGGCGTGCCCCGTCCACAGTTCGCGGAGCACTTCGCCGCGGCGCGCGCCGCCGGGTTGCACAGCGTCCCGCACGCCGGGGAGTCGACCGGGCCCCAGACCATCCGCGACGCGATCGAGCACCTCGGGGCCGAGCGCATCGGGCACGGCATCGCGGCCGCGCAGGACCCCGCGCTCATGGCGCTGCTCGCCGAGCGCGGCATCGTGCTCGAGGTGTGCCCGACGTCGAACGTCTGCACCCGCTCGACGCCCTCGCTCGACGAGCACCCGCTGCCGACGCTCGTCGCCGCGGGCGTCCCGGTCACGATCAACAGCGACGACCCGCCGATGTTCGGCACGACCCTCACCCGCGAGTACGCGGTGGCGGCCGACCTGCTGTCGCTCGACCGCCCCGGCGTCGTCGACCTCGCGCGGGCGGCGGTCGACGCGTCGTTCGCGCCCGACGCGGTGAAGACGTCGATCCGCGCCGAGCTCGACGCCGTCTGACCCGCTCGGTCTGCGTCAGCCCTTCTGCACGGTCGGGGCCACCGGCACCCGCACCAGCAGCACGCCGGGGCGGACCTCGGCGGTGATCTCGGTGCCCTCGTCGACGGGGTCGCCGTCGAGCTGCATCGGGGTCGGGCCGGTGGCCTTCACGTGCACCCGGCGCCCCGTGAACCGGTCGAGACGGTCGTTGGTGCGCTTGCGGCGCGTGATCACGCGGACCGCGATCGAGACCCACCCGAAGAACCGGCGCGGCGCGATCACCACGACGTCGAGCTCGCCGTCGTCGATCTGCGCCTCCGGCAGCAGCGGGAGCCCCGCCTGCAGGTAGCCGACGTTGCCGATGACGACCGTGCGGGCGCGGAACGTGCGCGGCTCGCCGTCGTCGACGGTGATCGTGACCTTGGTGCCGGAGTAGCGCAGCGCCTTGACGCCCGAGACGACGTAGGCGACCCAGCCGACCTTCTTCTTCAGCTCGTCGTTGACGCCGGTCATGATCATCGCGTCCATGCCCAGGCCCGCCATGACGAGGAAGCTGGTCTCGACGCCGGCGTCGGTGCTGAACCGGGCGAGGTCGATGGCCTTGTCCTGCCCGCCGAACGCCACCTCGAGGGCGTCGCGCGGGTTGAGCGGGATGCCGAGGTTGCGCGCCAGCAGGTTGCCGGTGCCCTGCGGGATGATGGCCACGGCCACGCCGGTGCGAGCGGCCTCCTCGCACACCGCACGCACGGTGCCGTCGCCGCCGGCGGCGATGATGAGGTCGGCGTCGGCCTCGAGCGCCGCCTCGGTCTGGCCGTAGCCCGGGTCCTCCACCGTCGTCTCGAACCAGGCCGGCTCGTTCCAGCCGTGCTGGCCGGCGACCAGCCGCACGAGGGTCTTGAACTCCTCGACGTCGGTCAGCTTGGAGGGGTTGAGGACGACCGCCACGCGCTTGCGGCCCGTGCCCGTGACCACCGCGAGCTCGGGCGGGAGCCGGGTCGCGTCGGTCGCGACCGCGAGCCACAGCACGACCGTCACCAAGGCGCCGAGGGTCAGGCCGGCGGTGACGTCGGAGAGGTAGTGCACGCCGAGGAGCACGCGGTCGGCGGCCGTCACCAGCGCCAGCAGGACCCACAGCGTGATCAGCAGCCGACGGCGCCACCCACGGCCGGTCAGCACGATCGTCAGCAGCGCGAGGACCGTGAACAGCACACCGGCGCCGGCGGAGTGCCCGCTCGGGAAGGAGTAGCCGCCGATCTCGTGGATCGGCTCCTCCCACGCGGGCCGCGGACGCTGGAACACGAGCTTGACCAGGGCGTTGCCGCCGATGCCGACCACGCCGCTGAGCGCGATCCAGGTGGCGATGCGCCACTCGCGCCGTGCCAGCGCCACGCCGGCCAGGAGGGCCAGGACGATGCCGACGCCGACGTTGGACAGCACGACCGCCAGCACCTCGAGCACGTCGACCAGCCACGGTCGCGCGACGCTCACGTCGAACGCCGCCCGGGCCACGCCGTCGTCGACGTCCTGCAGCCAGGCGGCGTCGGTGCCGACGAGGAACGCGAGCAGGGCGAGCAGCGTCACGAGGACGACGAGCACGGTCGCGTACACGCCGTCGCGGCCGGGCTCGGCGCGACGCAGGTCGATCGACACAGGCGTCCTTCCGGTCGGGGTCTGGCCGGGTTCAGCGTAGTGCGGACCGGGCCCGGACGCGCCGAGGCGGTGTCGCCGGGCTCCCAGGGGGAGGACCGGGCGACACCGCCTCGGTGTCACGCAGGGTCGCGGGTCAGCGCTCCTCGGTGCCGGAGATGAAGGCCTCGAGGCGCTGGCGGCCGACGTCGTCGGGACGCTGCTCCGGCGGGCTCTTCATCAGGTAGGACGACGCGCTCAGCAGGGCACCGCCGACGCCGCGGTCCTTGGCGATCTTCGCCGCGCGGATGGCGTCGATGATGATGCCGGCGGAGTTGGGGGAGTCCCAGACCTCGAGCTTGTACTCCAGGTTCAGCGGCACGTCGCCGAACGCGCGACCCTCGAGGCGCACGTAGGCCCACTTGCGGTCGTCGAGCCACGCCACGTAGTCCGACGGGCCGATGTGCACGTTGCGGTCGTCGGCGCCCACGCCGGCCAGCGAGCCGGTGAGGTTGGAGGTGACGGCCTGCGTCTTCGAGACCTTCTTGGACTCCAGACGCTCACGCTCGAGCATGTTCTTGAAGTCCATGTTGCCGCCGACGTTCAGCTGGTAGGTGCGGTCGAGCGCGACGCCGCGGTCCTCGAACAGCTTCGCCATGACGCGGTGCGTGATCGTCGCGCCGACCTGGCTCTTGATGTCGTCACCGATGATCGGGACGCCCGCGTCCTCGAACTTCTTCGCCCACTCGGGGTCGGAGGCGATGAAGACGGGCAGCGCGTTGACGAACGCGACCTTCGCGTCGATCGCGCACTGCGCGTAGAACTTGTCGGCCTCCTCCGAGCCCACCGGCAGGTAGGAGACGAGCACGTCGGCCTGCGTGTCCTTGAGCACCTGGACGACGTCGACCGCGGGGGCGTCGGACTCCTCGATGGTCTGGAGGTAGTACTTGCCGAGACCGTCGAGCGTGTGACCGCGCTGCACGGTGACACCGGTCGGCGGGACGTCGGTGATGCGGATCGTGTTGTTCTCGCTGGCCGTGGTGGCGTCGGCGAGGTCGAAGCCGACCTTCTTCGCGTCGACGTCGAACGCGGCCACGAACTCGATGTCGCTCACGTGGTAGTCGCCGAACTGGACGTGCATGAGTCCGGGGACCGTGCCCGCCGGATCAGCGTCCTTGTAGTACTCGACGCCCTGGATCAGGGAGGTGGCGCAGTTGCCGACGCCGACGATGGCGACGCGGATCTGGTGGTTCGCCGAACCCATGGGTTCTCCTTCAGGTGGGTGGTTGGTTGCTCGTGCTCGGTGGAAGAGGGTCAGGGGGACCCGGGCCGCTCGGCCGGGTCGGGGTGGGGGTTGCGCTCGCGCTCGATCAGGTCGGTGAGCCAGCGCACCTCGCGCTCGACGGACTCCAGGCCGTGGCGCTGGAGCTCGCGGGTGTAGGCGTCGGCGCGGTCGCGGCCGCGCTGGTTGGCCTCGCGGACGTGCTCGAGACGCTCCTGCAGCCGGCTGCGCCGGCCCTCGAGGATGCGCACGCGGACGGCCGACTCGGTGCGGCCGAAGAACGCGAACCGCACGCTGAACGTCTCGTCGTCCCAGGTGGCCGGTCCGGAGTCCTCCATCGCGGTGGCGAAGTGCTCCTTGCCGGCGGCGGTGAGGTGGTAGACGATCCGGTTGCGGCGTCCGCGCACCTCGACGTCGCGGTCCTCGTCGGCCTCGATGAAGCCGGCGCGGACCAGCGTCTTCAGGCAGGGGTAGAGGGTGCCGTAGGAGAGCACCCGCCCGAGCCCGAGCAGGCTGATGAGCTCCTTGCGCAGCTCGTAGCCGTGCATCGGCGTGTCGTGCAGCAGGCCCATGACCGCCAGCTCGAGGGTCGCGCCACGACGTGCCATCGAACCCTCCCCGCTGCTCGGTGGGGCGCCCGGCGACGACCCGCTATATCGGGACGATACATCAGATCGGCAGTTCATGTCAGCCCATGTCAGGTGCTGGTGTCAGGTCATGTCAGGTCCTGTTGTCCGGTCATGTCCGGTCCGCGGCGGGTGTCGCGGGGATCCGTCGGAACCGCCGCCCGCTCCAGCGGAGGATCCCGCTGGTCGAGTAGCGGCACGGGCGACGAAGGAGCTCCGTGCTGCGTATCGAGACCACCCGGCAACGGCTCAGCGCGGGCCGACCCTCAGCGACCACTGGGCAACGGGTCGGCGGGGGCCGGTTCCCAGCGTCTGCTTGGGGTGGTCTCGATACGCCCGGAGCACGCTCCTTCGTCGCGGCCCCGCGCTACTCGACCAGCGAACCCCTCCGCTGGTCGAGTAGTCAGGACGAGCTTGCGAAGTCCTGACGTATCGAGACCACTCGGCAACGGCTCAGCGCGGCCCGACGCCCAGCGAGAGGTCTTGCGGTGAGCGTCGCGGGCGGTGCCGCGGGGGATTCGACGGAACCGCTGCCGGGTCCGGCGTCGACCCGCCATCCTTGGGTTCTCAGGATGATCGGGCACACTGGAGCGATGCCGCGCCGTGTCCCGGGCGCACGCACAGCACCACGCCCTGCCCGCAGGGCCGAGACGGAGGAAGTGGTCCGTGGCCACCAGCACGCACCGAACCAAGCCGAAGAGCACGCCCCGCAAGCCCGGTCTGTTCCGCCGCATCGGCGGTGACGGACCGCGCTGGAAGCGGGTGCTCCGCTGGCTGGCGCTCCTGCTGGTGCTCGGCATCCTCGCAGCGGCGCTGCTCTTCTTCGTGCTCTACCGGATCATCTCGATCCCCGACGCGAACGCCGACTTCCAGACGCAGACGACGAAGGTCTACTACTCCGACGGCAAGAGCGAGCTCGGCACCTTCGCGATGCAGGACCGCGAGAGCATCCCGCTCGACGAGGTGCCCTCCGTCATGCAGGCGGCTGTCATCGCCGCGGAGGACCGCACGTTCTACGAGAACCAGGGCATCGACTTCAAGGGCATCCTGCGGGCCGTGCGCGACAACGCCACGAGCGGTCAGATCACCAGCGGTGGCTCGACCATCACGCAGCAGTACGTGAAGGTGCTCTACCTGAACCAGGAGCGCTCCTACAAGCGCAAGGTGCGCGAGGCGATCCTCTCGATCAAGATCCACAACCAGCTCTCCAAGCAGGAGATCCTCGAGGGCTACCTCAACACCATCTACTTCGGCAACGGCTCCTACGGCGTCCAGGTCGCCGCGCAGACCTACTTCGACCGTCCGGCCTCCCGCCTGAACTACGCCCAGGCCGCGCTGCTCGCCACCATCATCAACAGCCCGAGCTACTACGACCCGTACGCCGAGGGGGCGAAGGAGCGGATCCTCCCGCGCTACCGCTACGTGCTCGACGGCATGGTCAAGTCGGGTGCGATCACCGCCGACGAGGCCGCGAAGTACCAGGACCAGCTGCCGCGGGTCGTCCGCAAGAAGAACAGCAACCGGTTCCGGGGCACGAGCGGCTATCTGCTCGAGCTGGTCCGCACCCAGCTGCGCCAGGCGGGCTTCTCCGACAACGAGATCGACGGCGGCGGCCTGCGGGTCACGACGACGTTCGACCGTCGCCTGCAGCGCGACGCGGTGAACGCGGTGCGCACGATCATCCCGCAGAACCTGAACGAGCTCAACGTCGGACTCGTCTCCGTCGAGCCGGGAACGGGCGACGTGAAGGCCATGTACGGCGGGCGCGACTACCTCAAGAGCCAGCTGAACTGGGCGATGCAGAGCGTCCAGCCGGGCTCGACGTTCAAGGTGTTCGCCGTGATCGCCGGCCTCGAGGACGGCTACGGCCTGCGCACCACGCTGAACGGCAGCTCGCCGCTGCGCATCGGCAACAGCATCGTCGGCAACCAGGGCGACAGCGGTGGACGCTCGTTCGGCCCCGTCACGCTCGAGATGGCGACGCAGGAGTCGATCAACACCGCGTTCGTCGACCTCACGCAGCAGATGAGCGGGGGCGCCGAGGCCGACGCGAGCATCGGCGCGCGCAAGATCCTCAAGGCCGCCAACCAGGCGGGCATCCCGCGCTCGGTGACCGACAAGATCAACCCGGTCGCGGTCACGTCGCTCGGCTTCGCCGGCGTCCCCGCCGTCGACATGGCCAACGCCTACGCGACCATCGCCGCTGGTGGCGAGCGCGCCCAGTGGCACGTCCTGAAGAAGGTCACCGGCTCCGGGGGCAACGACCTCGAGCTGCCGAAGCGCGAGACGCGGCGCTCGATCCCTGAGGACGTCGCGGGCGACACGGTGGCGGCGCTGCAGAAGGTGACGTCGGTCGGCACGGGAACCAACGGCCGCACCATCTGCCCGACGATCGGCAAGACGGGTACCGCCACGGCGGGCAAGAACGACGCGGACCAGCACGTCTCGTCGTCGTGGTTCGTCGGCGCGACGCCCAAGCTGGCCACGGCCGTGACGTTGAGCCGCGGCGTGGGCAACGAGGACATCGAGGGTTACCTGGTGCCGTTCTTCGGCGGCCAGTACCCGGCGCGCACGTTCAAGGCGTTCATGGACCCTGCCCTGCAGGGCACCGAGTGCGGCAGCTTCCCGCCGCCCGGCAACATCCAGGCCGACAAGGGCCGCACCTACGTGCCGCCGGCGCCGACGGCGACCCCGTCGCCCACGCCGACGCCCACGCCGTCGCGGACCCCGCGTCCCACGCCGACGCCGACGCCGACGCCCACGCCGTCGCCCACGCCGACGGCGACGGAGCCGAGCCCGCCGGCGGAGACGACGCCGCCGACGTTCCCGTAGCGGCAGGACGACGACGCGGCGGCCACCCCGAGGGGTGGCCGCCGCGTCCGCGTCGTGGGCGGGAGGTCAGTCCAGGACGACCCGGTCGAACGTGGCCGTCGTGAACCGCACGGCGCAGCGCACGTCGTCGCCGACGGCCGGCGCCGTGGCCGACGCGGGCAGCAGCACCTGCGACGCGTGCATGTGCGGGGGCTCGGCGAACCAGCGCTGCCGGCCGTCGACCGTGAACGGGCTGAGCATGAGGCCGGCGGCCTCGAGGCTGCCCTTGGCGAGGGTCTTGCCCCGCTGCACCACGCCCGCGCTGGAGCGCGGCGCCTCGAGCCCGACGCCGTGGCTGGTGCCGCCGGAGATCACCAGCAGGTAGCCGTCGCGGGGGACCGCCCGCTGCCGGTAGCCGACCCGCTCGCCGCGGGAGATCCGGTGCACGTCGAGCACCTTCGCGCGCACGTCGAGGGCGCCGAGGTCGCCGAGCCACAGCGACGTGCCGACCCGCGGGCGCACGGTGAGCCCGGGCCGGCGCTCGCGCAGCTGACCGAGCTCGCCCGGACTGAGGTGGGAGACGTAGAAGGTCGTCGTCTCGAGCTGTGACGCCTCCAGCGCCGCCGCCCACGACTCCGCCTCGGCCAGGTTGCTCCCGGTCATCGGCAGGTGGGCGGCGAAGCCGACGACCTCGAGGCCGCCGAGCGCAGCCACCGCGGCGGCGAGCTCGTGCCGGTCGAAGCCGTGGCGCGCCATCGACGTCTCGCCCTCGACGACCACCCGCGCACCCGGTGCGCGCTCGGCCAGCGCCGCCACGTCGGCCACCCGGCCCACGGTGTGCACCACGCGAGGATCGGCGAGCGCCTGCTCGACCGCAGCACCGTCGAGGAACGGGCGCCACGGGCCGAGGACCATCACGTCGCCCTCGAACGCCTCGAGCGCCTCCGGCACCTCCGCGTAGACACCCACCGCGACGGTGTCGGCGCCGAGCGCCGCGCTCTCCGCGGCCAGCCGGTCACGACCCAGCCCGTAGCCGTTGCCCTTGATCACGGGCACCAGCCCCGGCAGGCGCTCCGCCGCAGACTTCAGGTGACCGCGCCAGCGCTCGACGTCGACGTGCAGCTCGAAGGTCATCCTCGTCTCCTCATATATGCCGTGAAGGCGGCGTACAGGGGGCGGTTGAGGGGGAGGTCCCACTCGCCGAGGTACTCGACCGCCTCGCCCCCGGTGCCCACCTTGAACTGGATGAGGCCCACGTGCGGGTCGTCCGGGTCGAGCGTGTCGGTGATGCCGCGCAGGTCGTAGACCGTGGCGCCCGCGGCGAGCGCGTCGCGCATCATCTGCCACTGGACGGCGTTGGACCCGCGCACCTCGCGCTTCGCCGACGTCGACGCGCCGTAGGAGTACCAGGCGTGCGTGCCCACGCGCACGAGCGTGGTCGCCGCGACGAGGTCGCCCTCGTGGTGCGCGAGGTACAGGCGCATGCGGTCGGGGTCCTCGCCCGTCAGCGCGTCCCACATGGTCAGGAAGTACGACAGCGGACGCGGCGTGAAGTGGTCGCGCTCGGCCGTCTCGACGTACACGCGGTGGAACGCCTCCAGGTCGTCGCGGCCGCCGAGCGTCACGTCGACGCCCGCCTTCGCGGCCTTGCGGATGTTGCGCCGCCACAGCTGGTTCATGCCGGCCAGCACCTGCTCCTCGGTGCGGGGCGTGCCGTCGGCGTCGGCCAGGGGCAGCCAGAAGTTGTACTGCGGCTGGCCCGCGCTGAACCCGCCCTCGGTGGCGAGCCGGCGCCAGCCGAGGTCCTGGAGCCGGTCGGCGACGGCGAGCGCCGCCGCGTCGTTCACGTCGGCCGGCACCTCGCCGAGCGTGCCGAGTGCGGGGTCGGCCACGGCGGCCTTCACGGTGGCGGCGTGCCAGCGGCGGGTCACGACCGGCGGTCCCATCCGGATGCCGAACGCCTTCTTCGCCTTCAGGTGCGCGGCCAGCGGCTCCAGCCAGGCGCCCAGGTCGGCACCTGCGTCGACCCACGGCAGCACGGGCCCCTCCGGCAGGTAGGCCAGGTAGCGCCTGACCTTCGGCACCTGGCGGTAGAGGACCAGCGCGGCACCCACGACCTGGCCGGACGCGTCGATCCAGCCGACCGACTCCGACCCCCACTCGGCCTTGACCTGCGCCCACGCGGGCGTCTGCAGGAAGGAGACGGAGGGTCGGCCGGCGACGAAGTCGAGGTGCTCCTCGCGGGTGATCGTGCGGACGGTCACGGGGGAGGGGCTCACCCGGTCGAAACTACCAGCGCGACGTCCGGGGAGCAGGGTCAGTTAGGCTAGCCTAAGCATCGCCACATACCGTCGTCGTCCCGCCCGGGGAGGAGAACCATGAGCGAGGTCCCACCGGTCTGCCGGGCCACCGTCGTGCGGAAGGTGCGGCTGTCCGCGCACCTCGTCACGGTCACGCTGCGGCCGGAGGACTTCACCTCCACCGGCGTGCCCGACGAGTACGTGCGGCTGATGATCGCCCCGGAGGGGGCCGAGCTCGCGATCCCCACCTACGACGAGAACTGGGTCATGCGGGTGCCCGAGGGCGCCGTCGAGCCCGCCGCCCGCGTCTACACGATCTCCGACCACCGGGTCGTCGACGGCGTGCCCGAGGTCGACATCGACATCGCGGTGCACGACCACGGCGTCGGTGCCGACTGGGTCAGGCGCTGCGTGCCGGGCGACGAGGTCGGGATGATGGTGCCGCACGGCCTGTACGCCGCGCCGGCCGACACCGCCTGGCAGCTCCTCGTGGCCGACGTCACCGGGCTCCCCGCGCTCGCCCGCATCCTGCGCGACCTGCGCCCCGGCCAGCGGGTCGAGGCGGTCGTGGTCCTCACCGACGACGGCGACCGCATCGCCCTGCCGAGCCCGGCCGACGTCGACGTGCGCTGGGTCGTCGTCGAGCGCGAGACCGACATCTGCGGCGCGCTCGAGTCGGCCGTGACCGAGCGTGGTCTGCCCGCCGCCGGCGAGGCGACCGACGACGTGCCGCTCAGTCGGTACGTGTGGCTGGCCGGCGAGGCGCGAGCCAGCCGCGCGGCCCGCAAGCTCCTGCGACGCACGCTCGACTGGCCGCAGACCGACTTCTACACCTGCGGCTACTGGCAGATCGAGGCCGAGAAGTGGAACGCCCGCTACGAGGAGGTCGCGGCGGAGGTCGGCGAGAAGGCCCGCCAGGCCTACCTCGAGCTGGCCGAGACCGACCAGGGTGCCTACCTCGACGCCATCGAGGAGATCTACGAGAAGGCCGGCCTCTAGCCGGCCGTGCTCCTGAGGTCCTGGCCCGTCAGGCGCCGCGGCCGCGCAGCGAGCGGACCAGGTGCGTGAGCTCCTGCATGCGGGTCAGGCGCGTGCCCACCAGGTAGGCCGCGGCACCGAGACCACCGGCCACGACGAGCGTCACGAGTGCACCGACGGGCTCGCCGCGGTCGAGCCCCACGGCGTCGAGGGCGGCCACGGAGCCGAGCATCGTGCCGACGGCCAGGGCCAGCGAGATCAGCAGCCGGACCGCGAAGACGCGCGTCTCGCGGTCGACCAGGCCGCCGAGCCGGCGTGACAGCAACGTCGCCGAGACGGTCGCGCCGACGGCGTAGGCGATGCCGAACGACAGTGCGAGCATCGGTGCCACGTGTCGCGGCTCCACGTCGTGGGTGAGGACGAGCGCGGCGACGATGTTGGTCGCGGCGACGACCAGCTGGACGAAGAACGGCGTCCGGGTGTTCTCGTCGGCGTAGAAGCCGCGCAGCACGAGGTAGTGGATGGTGAAGGCGACCATGGCCGGCGCGAACGCGGCGACGGCGAGGCCGATGGCGTCGGCGTTCGGGCGCAGGGTCGGCACGAAGCCGAGCACGCCGGCCGCCGACCAGCCGAGACACCCGACGGCGGCGGCGAGCGGCGCGATGATGGCGAGCGTGACCCGCAGGGTGCGCTGCAGCTCCAGCGCCATGCGGTCGTAGCGGCGCTCCGAGGCGAGGGCCGAGAGGGTGGGGATGATGGCCGTCGCGAGCGAGACCGTGATGACGCCGTGCGGCATCTGGCTCACCAGGAAGCCGATCTCGTAGACGGCCGACCCGGTGGCCGCGGTCCCCTCGCGCTCTCCGGCGAGCGTGCCCTTCACGCCGAGCCGCTGGATGACGATGAACGCGACCTGGTTGGCGGCGATGAAGCCGAGCGTCCAAACGCCGAGGCGCAGCGTGTGGCCGAGGCCCACGCCGCGGAAGTCGAACCGCGGTGCGTACCGGAACCCGGCCTGCCGCAGGAACGGCACGAGCACCAGCGTCTGCACGGCGATGCCGAGCGTCGCGCCGCCGCCGAGCAGCAACGCCTGGCCGGTGGAGAAGCCACCCTCGCCGCTCGAGGCGCCGTACAGCACCAGGTACACCGCCAGGGAGCCGATGGCCACCAGGTTGTTGACGATGGGCGCCCACATCATCGGCCCGAACTTCTGCCGCGCGTTGAGCACCTGCCCGACGAGCACGAACGCGCCGTAGAAGAACACCTGCGGCATGCACAGGTACATCAGCAGCTGCGCCGACTCGCGCTGCGCCTCGTTCCGGGCGGAGAACAGCTCCCCGTCGAACACCACGTGCATGATCAGGGGCACGAGGAGGGTGAGGGCCACTGCCGCGACACCCAGGACCAGCAGTCCGAGCGTGATGACGCGGTTGGCGTACGCGTCGCCACCGTCGGCGTCGTTGCGCATCGCCCGGACGAGCTGGGGCACGAGCACGACGTTGAACACGCCCCCGGCCACCAGGATGTAGAGCGCGTTCGGCACCGTGTTGGCGTTGTTGAAGAGGTCGGCGTTCAGCGCGGTGCCGATGGTCGCCGCGAGCATGAGCAGGCGGCCGAAGCCCGTGACCCTCGACACGACCGTGCCGATCGCCATGCCGGCACTCGCGCGGGCGACGTTGCGCTCAGCCATCGGTCGGGGTCTCCTCGGGGGTCGTGGCGGCGGCCCGTCGGCCACGCAGGAAGCGTCGGCCGAGCGCGAACAGGACGAACAGCCCCGCGGCGCCCATCAGCGCCCACAGGGCCACGCCCACCCGGCTCGACCGCACGTTGAAGGAGTCGGCGCGGCCCACCGCGGTCCCGTCGGGCGAGATCAGCTGCGCCGTCAACGTCGACGAGGTCTGGTCGCCGACGTCGACCTGCACCGTGACCGTGCGTCGCTCGCCGGCCTCCACCTGCACCGGGGCGACGTCGGGGATGCGCAGCGCGGGGTTGCTCGCGCTGATGCGCACGCCGACCCGTACGGCGGTGTCGGTGTCGTTGCTGACCGTGAGCGGGAAGCTCCCTTCGGCGCTGGAGAGCGTGATGGCGGGCGGACCCTCGACGGCGAGCCGGCCCAGCTCCGAGCGCACCCGACCGAGCGCGCCCGTGGCTGCGCGCAGCCCCTCGGCTCGGTCCGAGCGCCAGGCGGTCGACAGCAGACCCGCCGAGGTGCGGTCGGTGCGGGCGGCGAGGTCGTCGCCCTCGACGGCGAGGCCCGCCAGCACGCCCCCCTCGCGCGCCAGCTGCTCGACGGCCGTCACCTGCGCCTGCGAGAGCGGCCGCGCCTCCGCGGTGCTCGCGACGTCGCCTCCGTACGCGGCACGACGGGTCGTCATGAGGTCCTCGAGGTCCTCCGGCGAGACGAAGTCGGGGTCGAAGGCGCCCGCGAAAGCGTCGTCGTCGGTGTCGCCGGGGTTCCAGCGCGGGTCGACGAGCACGAACGCGTCCGCCTTGGACTCCGCGTCGCCGCTGCGCTCGAGCGACGCCAGCGCAGCCTCGCTGAGCAGCCGCTGGCGCAGCGTCGCCACCGTCGCGCCGCCGGGCACCCCGACGTCGAGCCCGGCGTCGACGAAGAGCGGTACCGGCCCGCTCTCGGACCGGAGGGTGACGACGGAGCCGAGCCGCGGCTCCCAGTCGGGCACGGCGTCGCGGGTGACGATGACGGGTCGGTCGCCGCTGCCGCGCACCTGGTCGATCAGCTCCGCCGTCGTGCCCCCTCGCGTCGGCCACGTGACGCGGCGACCCGACACCTGGAACTGCGCGAGGGCCGACGACGTCGCCCGCTCGATGGTGCCCATCAGCCGGTCGTGGGCGTCGGAGCGGCTGAGCGCCAGCCAGTCGGGCCGGGCGTAGCCGAGCGTCCACGTGGCGACCCGTCGCGAGAGGCCGGTGAGGTCTTCGACGAACGTGCGCGCGGCCTCCCGCTGAGCGTCGTCGAGACGCACGTCGCGCGGCAGGCGCCGACCCTCGGCCAGGTCGTCGACGGCCACCAGCAGGGCGGGGTCGAGCACGAGCGACGTGCCGCCCGAGGGCGCGGAGAGGGCCTGGTCGAGCAGGTTGCGGAGCTGGCCGCCCGGCGCGACGCGCTCGGCCAGACCGGGGGCGTCCATCCACGTGCCGGACGGGCCGAGGCGGTCGGGCAGCACGAACGGCCACACCAGGCCGCCCGGCACGCGCGTCGAGTCGCGGTCGAGGCGCGGCAGGAAGGTGGTGGCGCGGGCGATCGCGGCGTTGTCGCGCGTGCCGTCCTCGGCCGTCGCGAGCACCTGGACGCCCACCGGGTAGACGCCCTCGGCGTCGGAGACGCGCAGCTGCGCGTAGGGCACCCGCACGCGGAACGGTCGGGTGCTGCCGGGGGCGAGGGTGCCGACCTCGTCGATCGAGTCGAGCTCGACGACGCGCTCGCCGGTGTAGCTGGCCTGGCTCTCGACCGCGTCGCTCACCTGCTGGCGCGTGGTGAACGGCGTCCGCGCGATCACGAGGTAGGCCTGCGCCTTCGTCCAGCGCTCCTTGCCGCGGTTGGTGATCGTGCCGGTGAGCGTGACGGTGGCGCCGTCGCGCAGCTCCGTGGGGCTCACGCCGGTGATCCGCACGGCCACGTCAGGGTCGACGGCGGCCTGGGCGGGCGCGGCGACGGCGACCGTCAACGAGCCGCCGAGCAGCATCGCAAGGGCGCACGCGACCAGGCGGACCAGAGCTCCCGGGCCCGGACGCACACGTCGGGCCGGGTTCATCACCCGCCCATCGTAGTGGTCGGGCCCTACCGGTCCGGCCACCTCGACCGCGCGTGCTGCGGTCGTCGCAGCACGGCCCCGGGCCGCGCGGGTGCGGCGCACTACACTCGGGGCCCGTGTCCGCCCCCTCCTCGTCCTACGACGCCTCCGCCGTGCGCGCTGCCGCCGACGCGGTGTTGCGCGACCACCCCGTGCTCGCCGAGCTGGGCGGTCTGTTCGCGACAGCGGGTCACGAGCTGGCGCTCGTGGGCGGACCGGTGCGCGACGCGCTGCTCGGACGTCGGGTCAGCGACCTCGACCTGACGACGTCGGCCCGACCCGACGACGTCGAGCGTCTCGTCGCGGGTTGGGCGGACGCCGTGTGGGACGTGGGCCGCGAGTTCGGCACGCTCGGCCTGCGCAAGGGCGACGACCAGATCGAGATCACGACGTACCGCACCGACGCCTACGACCCGACGTCGCGCAAGCCGCAGGTGGCCTTCGGCGACACGCTGCAGGGCGACCTGTCGCGCCGCGACTTCACGGTCAACGCCCTCGCGCTGCGGCTGCCGTCGGCGGAGTTCGTCGACGAGTTCGGTGGACTCGGCGACCTCGCCGCCGGGGTGCTGCGCACGCCGGTGACGCCCGAGCAGTCCTTCAGCGACGACCCGCTGCGCATGATGCGGGCGGCCCGGTTCGTCGCGCAGCTCGGCTTCGAGGCCGACGCGGCCACGACGGCGGCGATGACCGCGATGGCCGAGCGGATCGAGATCGTGTCGGCCGAGCGGGTGCGTGACGAGCTGGTCAAGCTCGTGTGCGGGCGCGAGCCCGTGGCCGGGCTGCGGCTGCTCGTCGACACCGGCCTCGCCGAGCACGTGCTGCCCGAGCTGCCGGCACTGCGACTGACCGCCGACGAGCACCACCGCCACAAGGACGTCTACGAGCACTCGCTGACCGTGCTGGAGCAGGCCGTCGAGCTGGAGCACCGGCTCGAGCAGCGTCCCGACTTCGTCGTCCGGTTCGCCGCGCTGGTGCACGACATCGGCAAGCCGCGCACGCGTCGCTTCCTCGACGACGGCACGGTGACGTTCCACCACCACGACGTGGTGGGCGCCAAGATGACGCGCAAGCGCATGAAGGCGCTGCGCTTCAGCAACGAGCAGATCGCGCAGGTCGGCCTGCTCGTGGAGCTGCACCTGCGCTTCCACGGCTACGGCTCGGGGGAGTGGACCGACGCCGCCGTGCGCCGCTACGTCCGCGACGCCGGCGACCAGCTGGAGCGGCTGCACATCCTCACCCGCGCCGACTGCACCACCCGCAACCGGCGCAAGGCCCAGCGGCTGCAGCGCACGTACGACGACCTCGAGCGCCGCATCGAGCAGCTGGCCGCGCAGGAGGAGCTCGACGCCATCCGGCCCGACCTCGACGGCAACCAGATCCAGCAGCTCCTCGGCATCGGCCCGGGCCGCGAGGTCGGCGAGGCGTACCGGTTCCTGCTCGACCTGCGCCTCGACCGCGGACCGCTGGGCGAGGACCTCGCCGCCGAGGCGCTGCGCGCCTGGTGGTCGGCCCGGTCCGGACCTCCCCTCCCCGGCGGGGCGACGATCGGTCAGGACGCGCCGACCCGGCGGGCCTACCCTTGACCCCATGACTGCAGCGGGAGCCCTCTGATGGCCGGCGGACTGGTCGCCCTCCTCGACGACGTCGCCGCGCTCGCGCGCCTGGCGGCCGCGTCGGTCGACGACGTGGGTGCCGCGGCCGGCCGGGCCAGCGCCAAGGCGGCGGGCGTGGTCGTCGACGACGCCGCCGTCACCCCGCGCTACGTGCAGGGCCTCGACCCCAAGCGTGAGCTGTCGGTCATCGGGCGCATCGCGCGGGGCTCGCTGGTCAACAAGCTCGTCATCATCCTGCCCGCGCTGCTGCTGCTCAGCCAGTTCGTGCCGTGGCTGCTCACGCCGCTGCTCATGCTCGGCGGCGCCTACCTCTGCTTCGAGGGTGCCGAGAAGCTCTGGGAGAAGGTGGCGGGTCACGCGACGACCGAGGAGCCGCGCTCCGTCGGCGGCGCCGACCAGGAGAAGGCCGTCGTGAGCAGCGCCGTGCGCACCGACTTCATCCTCTCCGCGGAGATCATGGTCATCGCGCTCAAGGAGGTCACCGACGAGCCGTTCGTGTCGCGGGCGGTCATCCTCGCCGTCGTCGGCGTCGGCATCACCGCGCTGGTGTACGGCGTGGTCGCGCTGATCGTGAAGATGGACGACGTCGGTCTCGCCCTCACCGAGCGGTCGTCGTCGGCAGCACAGTCCCTCGGGCGGGGGCTCGTGAAGGCGATGCCGAAGGTGCTGGCCACGCTGGCCGCCGTGGGTGTCGTGGCCATGCTGTGGGTCGGCGGGCACATCCTGCTGGTCGGCACCGACGACCTCGGGTGGCACGCGCTCTACGACCTGGTCCACCACGTCGAGGAGGCCGTGCACGACGCGGTCGCCGGCGGCCTCGGGTCCGTCCTGGCGTGGCTGACGAACACGTTCTTCTCCGCCCTGCTCGGGCTCGCGGTCGGCGCGGTGGTGGTCACCGCGCTGCACCTCGTGCCCCGCCGCAGGCCGCACTGAACGGCACGGTCGCAGGCGGCACTGAACGGCATGGTCGCAGGCGGCACTGAACGGCACGATCGTCCAGGTCCGACCCCCTCCGGTGGTCGAGGCGTCTTCCGACGTCGCTAGGGTCCCGTCTGGGAAGATCCACCAACATTCGGGAGACCATCGTGACCATCCGTCGCACGTGCACCGCCGCCGTCGCCACCCTCGCCCTGCTGGGCCTCGCTGCCTGCGGGTCCGACGATGAGCCGCAGGCCGAGTCGAGCAGCTCGGCCTCCGCGAGCTCCTCGCCCAGCGCCGAGGCGACCGAGGAGCCGACGTCGACCGAGGGTGCGCCCGCCTGGGCCAAGCCCGTCACCACGCCCGGCACGAAGATCGGCACCGTGAAGGCCGGAGACGTGACCGTCGACGTCTACCAGGTCGGTACCACCAAGGCCACGAAGACCGGCAACTTCGTGGACCCGAAGGACAACAAGCCGATCATCGCCGTGGGTGACGAGATCGTGTTCGTCAACTACGTCGTCACCAACACCGGCGACCCCGTCGACCTCGGCTCCTCGCTCGTCGACGTCTCGGCGCGCTACGTCGACTGGCCGTACCTGCAGGGCATGGACGGCATCACCGACAACGACCTCTACGAGGCGCAGGACGTCCAGACCTCCGGCGTCGCCCCCGGCGCCTTCGTCGAGCCCTCCGTCTACACCCTCGGGAAGGGTGAGACGTTCTCCTACGGCGAGAACTTCCGCTACGAGAAGGGCACGAAGCTCGAGGTCAAGGTCACCTACACCCCCGTCGACGCCGAGGGCGAGCTGCTCCACGACGACCGCGTCGAGGGCGAGGGCTCGGCGACGATCTCCTGACCCCCCAAGCGGTAGGTAGCGCGCGGAATGCGGACCAGCGGTAGGTTGCGCGTGCCACGAGGGACGCAGACCGCGCGCCACCTACCGCCTGGCCGGGGGAAGAGGGCGGGGACCGGCCGGCGAGAGCCGAGGCGCCAAGGTCATGGCACGAGCCACGGGAAGCGTGAGGGAGTCGGTCGCTGCGCCGAACGTGGGCGCAGGACCGTCGTAGCCGCGCTCGACCAGAGCCTCGTGGATCCGACGGATCATCGTCCGGGGCATGGCGTACAGCTCGCGGGTGATCTGCACGTAGGCGGCGTCGAGCGAACGGATCCGTCGGTACCGGTCGATGTCGGCCACGTACTGGTGTCGGTCGACCTGGTGGTGCAGGCCCTCGTACTCCGCGGCCAGACGCCAGGTGCGCCACCACCAGTCGACGATCGCCACGAGTCGATCCCTGTCGCGTACCTCGGCGTTCGACTCGGGGCGGGGCAGGCCTGCGGCGTGCATCCAGGTACGGATCCTCGACTCCTGCGGTGATCTCGAGCCCGGGTCCAGCAGCGGCCACACCCACCACGCCTCCGGCACGCCCTCGCGCCAGTGGTCCCTCGTGCAGAACTGCCGGAACCGCTCGGTACCCACTCCGTGCTCACGCCGCAGCCAGTCGCCGGCCGCCACGGCGTCGAGCAACGAGAGCGTGCGACACGCCTCCATCCAGGCCGCCAGCGGGGAGACGAGGCGACCGCGATGCTCCGGCATCACGTCCGTGCGATGGATGAAGACGTCCGGAGACGTGCGGTGCAGGTCGCGGGCCACGACGAGCTGCAACGGCCGATGCGGTCCGATGTCGAGTCCGAGCTGTTGCAGCCGGGTGACTCCGGTGAGGCAGGCATCGTCCGGTGCGTACAGGAGGGCAGCCTGGTGCCAGTCGGGTTCGGACATGACGTGCGTGCGCACGACCCACACGCGCGGCAGGAGTCGGCGGTAGGCAGCGCCGCGCAGTCGGTCGTGGGTGACGCCGACGGCGGCCGCGTCGTCGACGTGGAACGGTCCGCGGAGGAGGGCCTCGGGAATCTGGGCTGGTCTGGGCATGCGTCCACTCGACCGCGCGGCGAGCGGCAGGCACAGGCCGCGACGGCTGGCTGTGGACGGCGGGTCCGCAAGCACGGGCCGGCGTCATCGGCGGTGGATGAAGCGCGGTGTCGCAGCCTTGGAGCGCGCGAGACCTACCGGAGCGCGGAGTTCCGCGTCCTACCTACCGCTGAGGGGGAGAGCGCGGCCGGCACGGATAGGCTGACGGGGTGATCGACGCCAGGCTCCTGCGAGACGACCCCGAGTCCCTCCGAGAGGCGCAGCGGCGCCGCGGGGAGGACCCCTCCCTCGTTGACGCGCTCGTCGCCGCCGACGAGCGACGTCGCTCGACCATCGCCGCGTTCGAGGCGCTGCGCAGCGAGCAGAAGTCGATGGGCAAGCAGGTCGCGCAGGCGCAGGGCGAGGAGAAGCAGGCGCTCCTCGCGCGCACCAAGGAGCTCAGCGCGCAGGTCAAGGCCGCCGACGCCGACCAGACCGCGGCCGGCGAGGAGTTCACGACGCTGCTCAAGGCGCTGCCCAACCCGGCACCCGACGCCCCGCCCGGTGGCGAGGACGACTTCGTGGTCCTCGAGGAGGTCGGAACCCCCCGCGACTTCGCGGCGGAGGGCTTCGAGCCGCGCGACCACCTCGAGCTCGGCACGCTGCTCGGCGCGATCGACGTCGAGCGCGGCGCGAAGGTGAGCGGCTCGCGCTTCTACTTCCTCACGGGTGTCGGCGCGCAGCTCGAGCTCGCGCTCACCCAGCTGGCCATGTCGAAGGCCGCCGAGTGGGGCTTCACCCCCATCATCCCGCCCGCGCTCGTCAAGCCGCAGGCCATGGAGGGCACCGGGTTCCTCGGCCAGGCAGCCGACGACGTCTACCACCTCGAGAAGGACGACCTCTACCTCGTGGGCACGTCGGAGGTGCCGCTCGCGGCGTACCACTCCGACGAGATCCTCGACGGCCCGCGCCACTACGCCGCGTTCAGCCCCTGCTTCCGGCGCGAGGCCGGCTCGCACGGCCGCGACACGCGCGGCATCGTGCGCGTGCACTGGTTCGACAAGGTCGAGATGTTCGTCTACACCTCGCTCGAGGAGTCCTACGCCCAGCACGAGCGCATCCTCGGCTTCGAGAAGCAGTGGCTCGACCTGCTCGAGCTGCCCTACCGGGTCATCGACGTCGCCGCCGGCGACCTCGGCCTCTCGGCGGTCCGCAAGTTCGACTGCGAGGCGTGGATCCCCACGCAGGGCAAGTACCGCGAGGTCAGCTCCGCGTCGAACTGCACGCAGTTCCAGGCCCGGCGCCTCGACATCCGCAACCGGCTCGACGACGGCGGCACGGAGCCGACCGCCACCCTCAACGGCACGCTCTGCGCCATGCCGCGCATCATCGTCGCGCTGCTCGAGAACGGGCAGCAGGCCGACGGCTCGGTGCGTCTCCCCGCGGCGCTGCACCCCTTCCTCGGCGAGGTCCTGCAGCCGGTCGGGGCGCGCGCATGACGAGCTGGCGTCCGAAGATCGTCGCGCTCGACGTCGACGGCACGATGGTCGACTGGGAGAACCGGATGACCGACACGGTGCGCGAGGCCGTGCACGCCATCAAGGACTCCGGCGTCCACGTCGTCATCTCCACCGGTCGGGCCATCCCCGGCGTGCTCGACGCGGCCCGCAACCTACGCCTCGACGACGGCATTGCCGTGGCCAGCAACGGGGCCGTCGTGCACACCTACTCGCCCGTCGAGGTCGTGCACACGGTCACCTTCGACGCCAGCGAGGCCGTGCGCCGCGTGCTCGAGCACATCCCCGACGCGCTCGTCGCCGTCGAGGAGGTCGGCACGGGGTACCGGATCAGTGCGCCGTTCCCGGAGTGGGAGATCGACGGCACCGTCACCATCCAGACGGTCGACGAGCTCGTGGCCGAGCCGGTCACCCGCGTCATCATCCGCGCCCCCGAGCACGACGTCGAGGAGTTCGGCCGGCTCGTGCACGGGCTCGGCCTCAACGAGGTGAACTACAACATCGGCTACACGGCGTGGCTCGACATCGCCCCTGACGGCGTCTCGAAGGCGTCCGGCCTCGAGGTCGTCTGCGAGCGGCTCGGCGTCGACCGGGCCGACGTGCTCGCCGTCGGTGACGGCATGAACGACTACGAGATGCTGCGCTGGGCCGGACGCGGCGTCGCGATGGGCCAGGGCTCGGACGAGCTGAAGGCCGTCGCCGACGACGTCACCGGCACGGTGCTCGAGGACGGGCTGGCCACCGAGCTGCGCCGCTGGCTGTAGGTCGTCTCAGGCGAGGCGCGCGGCGTCGAGCGTGTCGAACGCGTCGAGGACGTCGTCGACCGTCGGCACCCGGCGGGGGCTGGGCGCGACCTGCACGTCGGCCTGGGCGGCCTCGGCGCGGGCCCGGCGCAGGTGACGCTTGATGGTCGACGTCGAGCAGCCCAGCCGCTCGGCGAGCTGCTGGCAGGTGTCCTTCGGGTGCGTGGTGCGCGCCGTGAGCACCGCCTCGTGGCTCACGGGGCCGGCGCCGCTGCGGGCGGGGCCGTACGAGCCGGTGGGTGTGGCGTCGACGACGATGCCGAGGCTGTCGCGGATGGCGGCGCGGTCGGCCTCGGTGGTGCAGGCGACGAAGCCGGACACGTCGACCTCGACGACCGCGCGGTAGAGGCAGTCGACGAGCATGGGGCAGCCGGCGCAGCGGCGGTGCGCCTGCGCCAGCACCTCGCCCATCCCGGCGCGGCTGGCCGCGTCGAGCTCGTGCGCGCCGAGGTACAGGCGCTCGTCACGGAAGACGGGCTCCCGGGTGCACGGAGGCGCGTCGATGTCGGTCACGATGGTCATGGGTCCCTCTCCCGTTCGCATCCTTTGGCGACACCCTAGAGGTACATGCCTCCCGTGGGAGCCGATTGCGACGAATCGGTACTTTGGTCACCTTCGGTGCCGTTTGACTGCGGAAGTGCCAGCCTCATGTTCTGGAACTGCGCCTGGGCCTGCACCTGCTGCGCGTAGAGCGCGGCCTGGATGCCGTGGAACAGCCCCTCGAGCCAGCCGACCAGCTGTGCCTGGGCGATCCGCAGCTCCGCGTCGGAGGGCGCCTCGTCCTCGAACGGCAGGCTGAGCCGCTGCAGCTCGGCCACCAGCTCCGGCGCGAGCCCGTCCTCGAGCTCCTTCACCGACTGGCGGTGGATCTCGCGCAGACGGACGCGGCTGGCGTCGTCGAGCGGGGCGGCCTTCACCTCCTCGAGCAGCTGGCGGATCATGCCGCCGATGCGCATGACCTTCGCCGGCTGCTCCACCAGGTCGCCCAGCGCGGTGCCACGCTGCTGCGGCTCGACGTCGCCTCCGGGCGCCGCCGAGCCGTGCACGGGGGAACCGTCGGGGCCGATCACCTGGGGCGGGATCGCGGACTCACGGGGAGCATCAGTCATGTCTCCACCCTAGGAGAGCACGCCGACACGCACCCCTCGGCCGCGCGTCGCTCAGAGCGTCAGCAGCACCTTGCCGGTGTGCGAGGAGTCCTCGAGCAGCTGGTGGGCGTCGCGCACCTGCTCCAACGGCAGGCGTGCGTGGATGATCGGGCGCACGGTGCCCTCGGCCACCAGGGGCCACACCTGCGCGACCATCGCCGACACGATCGCCGCCTTCTCCTGCGTCGGCCGTGCCCGCAGCGACGTCGCCATGACCGCTGCACGCTTCATGAGGAGCCGGTTGAGGTTCAGCTCGCCCTTGACGCCGCCCTGCAGGCCGATGACGACCAGCCGGCCGGCCGTGTTCAGGGCGCGGACGTTCTGGTCGAGGTACTTCGCGCCGATGATGTCGAGGATGACGTCGGCCTTGAGCCCCGCCTCGTCGAGTGCGTCGACGAAGTCGGTCTCGCGGTAGTTGACGACCAGGTCGGCGCCGAGGTCGCGGCAGAAGGCCGCCTTCTCCTCGCTGCCGACGGTGACCACGACCCGCGCGCCGAACGCCTTCGCCAGCTGGATCGCCATCGTGCCGATGCCGCTCGCGCCACCGTGCACCAGCAGCGTCTCGCCGTGCTGCAGCTTGGCCATCATGAACACGTTCGACCAGACGGTGGCCGCGACCTCCATGAGTCCGGCCGCGTCGACGAGGTCGATGTCGCGCGGCGCCATCGCGACCTGCCCGACCGGCACCGCCACGTACTCCGCGTAGCCACCACCGGACAGCAGCGCCACGACGTGCTCGCCGACCGTGTACTCGCTGACCCCCTCGCCCAGCGCGACCACGTCGCCCGAGCACTCCAGGCCCAGCACGTGCGTCGCACCCTCCGGCGGGTCGTAGAACCCCTGCCGCTGCATCAGGTCGGCCCGGTTGATGCCTGCTGCGGTGACCCGCACCAGCACCTCGCCGGGCCCCGGCTCAGGCGTCTCGACGTCGACGACCTGCAGGGCCTCGACCCCACCCGGCTCCGGAACCACGACAGCACGCATGCGTCCGAGGCTAGCCGCGCCGTCTCGGGTCCGCCTCGGCGGTCACGGGTCGGACGGGGGTGACGGGCAGGCGGGGCGACTCGTCGTGCTGCTGCGCTGCCTCGGGGGTCTCGTCCTGCTGGTGCGCTGCCTGTGAGGTCTCGTCGTGCTGGTGCGCTGCCTGCGGGGGTCTGGGCTTGCCGCTGCGCTGCCTGCGAGGGTCTCGTCGTGCTGGTGCGCTGCCGCGGCTTCCGCTGGGGGTGGTCTCCGAAAGGGCCTCGACCGGGCGGCTGGGCGGTCGGCGGCTCGGGTTCTCGGGCTGCGGCTCCCGCTGTGGACGCAATCTTCTGCGTTCGTGCGTCGGAGGTCGAAGGCTCCTGCGTTTGCTACGGGATCCCGTCGTGAACGCAGAAGCGTTGGACCTCAAGCGCACAAAGGAAGAATCGTGGGTGCCCTTGGGGGTGGGGTGGGCAGCGCTTCTCCCTTCTCGTGGCACGGTCCACGAGAAGGGAGAATCTCTGCCACGTCTGACCCCGTCGGCGGTGGATCTGCCACCTGGACAGCGCTGGGAAGGTGGCAGATCCACCGCCGACGGCGATTCGGTGGCAGACCCACCGCTCGACCCGCAAGACCAACGCACAGCCCGAGACCCAAGACCAGCGCGGTCGCGAGCTGCCCGCTCGAGGCCCTTTCGGAGCGCAGGACGAGTCGAAGCCGCGCCAGCGCAGCCCCACCCGATCACGAAGCCGCGCCGGCGCAGCCCCACTCGAGACAGAAGCCGAGCCGACGCAGCCGCAGGACGAGAGCTCGCGCGCAGAGCCACCCCACCCACTGGACAGGCGGGCCCCCGCACCCCGCCCTAGCGTGGACGTCGTGAGTCGACGCGTCCGTCTGGTGCTGCCCCACCAGCTGTTCCTGAAGCACCTGGAGGCGCCGTCGGGCACGACGTTCGTGCTGGTCGAGCACGACCTGCTCTTCCGGCAGTACGCGTTTCACGCGCAGAAGCTGGTGCTGCACCGGGCGTCGATGGAGCGGTTCGGGGAGCGGCTCGCGGACGCCGGTCACGAGGTCGTGCGGGTGCGGACCGACGGGCGGACGACGAGCCGGGCGGCGCTGGCGCGTGAGCTGCGGTCGGGCGACGAGGTGAGCGTGTACGACGTCGTCGACGACTGGCTCGAGCGCGACCTCGAGGCGTGCGCCGACGACGTGGGCGTCGAGCTGGAGTGGCTGGAGACGCCCTGCTTCCTCACCACGCGCGAGCAGGTGCGCGAGCAGCTCGGTGGCAAACGTCCACGCATGCAGCACTTCTACGCGTGGCAGCGGCAGCGTCTCGACGTCCTCGTCGACGGCGACCAGCCCGTCGGCGGGAAGTGGTCGTTCGACGAGGACAACCGCAAGAAGCTGCCGAAGAGCGTCGACGTGCCCGACGTGACACGACCCGAGCGGACGGACGTGGTCGACGACGCGATCGCCTGGGTCAAGCAGGCCTTCCCCGACGCGCCCGGCGACATCGACGCGTTCGCGTGGCCCACCGACCACGACGAGGCCGCCGCGATGCTCGAGCAGTTCGTCGAGGAGCGGCTCCAGACCTTCGGCCCCTACGAGGACGCGATCACGACCCGGTCGGCGACCGTGTTCCACTCGGTCCTCACCCCGGCCCTCAACATCGGCCTGCTCACCCCGGCGCAGGTGCTGGACCGGGTGCTCGCGCACGCCGACGACCACGACGTGCCGCTGGCGTCGCTCGAAGGCTTCGTCCGCCAGGTGATCGGGTGGCGCGAGTACATGCGCGGCGTCTACGTCACGCACGGACGGCGGATGCGCAGCACCAACCACCTCGGCCACACGCGGTCGCTCGCGAGCGGCTGGTGGGATGCGACGACGGGCCTGGCGCCGGTCGACGTCGTGCTCGAGCGTGTCCTGGAGAGCGGCTACGCGCACCACATCGAGCGGCTCATGGTCGTCGGCAACGCGATGTGCCTGATGCGCATCGACCCCGACGACGCCTACGAGTGGTTCATGGCGCTGTTCGTCGACGCCTACGACTGGGTGATGGTGCCCAACGTGTACGCGATGAGCCAGTTCGCGGCGGGTCCGCTCGTCACCACGAAGCCGTACGTGTCCGGGTCGGCGTACCTGCGCCGCATGTCCGACCTGCCGAAGGGCGACTGGTGCGAGGCGTGGGACGGCCTCTACTGGACGTTCGTCCGCGACCACCTCGACGTCTTCGCGACCAACCCGCGCTCGCGCATGATGGCCCGCTCCTACGAGGGCATGGAGCCTGCGACGAAGGCCGCGCACACCCGGGCCGCCGCGCCGTTCCTGCGCGACTGACGCCCGGCTTTGCAGGGCTCACCGGCACCCGAAGGTGGTCGGGAACCGGTCTCATCCCGCTCTCAGTCCGCCCCTGTCACACTGGACGGCATGCGTGTGGCGGCTGTGCAGGTGGCGTCGACGATCGACTCCACCGCGAACCGGGACCTCGTCGAGGCCCGCCTGGCCGCGCTCCCCGCCGGCCTCGACCTCGTCGTCCTTCCCGAGGCGACCATGCACGACTTCGGTCCAGTCGACCACGACCTCGCCGCGGTCGCCGAGCCGCTCGACGGACCCTTCGTCGCGACGCTGGCCGCGCAGGCCCGTCGTCTGGGCGCGACCGTCGTGGCCGGCATGTTCGAGCAGACCGACGACCTGCCCTACAACACGCTCGTGGTGCTGGGCGCCGACGGCGACCTGCGCGCCACGTACCGCAAGATCCACCTCTACGACTCCTTCGGCTACACGGAGTCCTCGCGGCTGCGCGGCGGCGACGTCGAGCCGGTGGTGGTCGACGTCGCGTCGGCCGACGGCTCGTCGACGTCGGTCGGGCTCATGACCTGCTACGACCTGCGGTTCCCCGAGCTGGGTCGCGCCCTCGTCGACGCCGGTGCCGAGCTGCTCGCCGTGCCCGCCGCGTGGGTGGCGGGCGAGCACAAGCTGCACCACTGGCGCACGCTGCTCACCGCCCGAGCGGTGGAGGACGTCGTACCCGTCGTCGCGGCCGCGCAGGGCGGCGAGCGGTACACCGGGCACTCCCTCGTCCTCGACGCGTGGGGCACTACCCTCGCCGAGGGGGATGCAGGAGAGGACGCCGTGGTGACCGCCGAGATCGACCCCGCCGACGTCGCGCGAGCGCGCGAGGTCAATCCGTCACTCGCCAACCGACGGATGGGTCAGCGGTGAGTCGCACGCACGCCACGAGCAGCGGCGGACGCCGTCGGCTCGACGCCTCGGTACCCGTCGACTACGACGTCCCGGTCCGTCAGCCGCGTCTGGAGTCGCCGACCGCCACCCGGTACGCGTTCGCGGCCACGATCGTCGCGTGGGTCGTGGGCGTGCTGGCCGCGGGCTCGTCGCTCGTGGCGGTCGCGCACCCGCAGTGGATCGAGCGGGTGGGTGCGGCGCTGCTGCTCGTCGTGTTCAGCATCGGCCTGACGCACCGCGGCGGTGGCCACATGCGCATCTGGACGGTCGCGTCGTCGGTGCTGGCCGTGGCGGCGGTGGCGACGGGCGTGAACCTGCTCGTGGCCTCGGCGGCGGCGGTGTCGGCGATCCTCGCGAGCGTGTGGGCGGTGGTCGCGACGAGGCCGGCACGCACCGCCGTGGGTGCGGTCAAGGAGTTCGCGATCGCGCTGGTGGTGGCGTTGAGCGGCACGGTGGCGGTGGCGGCGTGGAACGCGCCGGTGGCCTACCAGCGGTTCAACCTCGTGGTGCTGGCTGCGTCGCTGACGGTGGCGATCGCGTTCGTCTGGAACCTCGGCGCCGGTCTGCACGGGCTCGGCAAGCAGAACCTGGCGATCATCTCGGGCGTCGCGATGGTGCTGGTGGTGCTGCTGGCGTACTCCAGCGTGGTGCGCACGCACGGTTCGGAGTCGTTGGTGGAGGGCATCTCGAACGCTGTCACGTGGATGCGGGAGACGGTCGGCGGGGTGCCCCGGCCGGTCGAGGTCTTCATCGGCTTCCCGGCCCTGATCGTCGGGGTGTCGTTGCGGTCGAAGCGGCGCGACGGCTGGTGGGTGCTGGTGTTCGCGGTGCTGGGCACGGGCGTGCTGACGACGTCGCTGGTGTCGCCGGGCGCGTACCCGTCGTACATCGCGCTGTCGACGGCGTACTCGGTGGTGCTGGGCGTGCTGGTGGGCCTGGTGGCGCGGTTCCTGCTGGTGCGCGAGCGCGGGTCGCGGTCGTCGCGGGTGCTGATGCCGACGCTGCGCTCGGAGCCTGGCCGGATCGCGCCGCTGAAGTAGTGCGAGAATCGGCGGTGGCGCCGCCCCGGTCCTGACCTGGCGGCTGCCGTGGAGGGGTGCCGGAGTGGCCGATCGGAACCGCCTTGAAAGCGGTCGTAGCGAGAGCTACCGCGGGTTCGAATCCCGCCCCCTCTGCCACCGGCGCGCAGCGCCCACTCGCAGAGGGCTCCGGATTCGAGGAGGAGCCGCTGGGGGCACCTCCCGCTTGCGGGGGCGGAACGAGCGGCGACGGAGTCCCGCCCCCTCTGCCACCGGCGCGCAACGGGCCCACGCTGAGCCGTTGCCGAGTGGTCTCGATACGCGGCCAGCGGGAACTGCCGGAGGCTCTATCTCTTGAGTGTGACGTTTCGGGCCCCGAACACCACGAATCGGGCCCCAAACGTCACACTCAGCGGGGTAGGGCAGACTGAAGGACCTCATGACCACCTACCGCCTCGACCGCGCCCCCGCTCTCGCCGTGGTGGGGGTCGTCGTGGTCGTCGCGGCGGTCACGGGCTTCGTCGCGTTCGTGGCGACGTCGGCGCTCGCGGGGGTGGTCACGGTGCTGCTGCTCCTCGCGGCGGTGGTGCTCGTGGCGCGTCCGCCCGTGGTGGCGAGGCTCGACGCGCACGGCATCCGCACGCGCCGGGCGCGGGAGCGCTGGGTCGACGTCGCCGACGTGTCCGTGCGCGACGGCATGCTGCTGCTCGCGCTGGGCGAGGAGGGGGCGGACCAGAAGGCGCTGCGGCTCTCGCTCGCGACGGTGGGCGCGCGGGCGCCGGAGCTCGTGCGCGAGGTGTACGACCGGCTGAACACCGCGCACGGCTACCGTCGCTTCGAGTGACACCGGTCGCCCCGTCCGTCGAACGGTAGGTTCGTCCCGTGCCCTCGACGTCGAAGCCACGCTCCCACTACGCACGCGGCCACCAGCGGCGCGCGGAGGTCGTCGCGGCCACGGTCGAGGTGATCGAGCGGCAGGGCATCGAGGGCGTCACCCACCGGTCCGTGGCTGCTGCCGCGGGGGTGCCGCTGTCGACGACGTCGTACTTCTTCGACTCCCTGGACCACCTGATCGGCGAGGCCGTCACCAAGATCGCCGAGGACGTCGTTGCCGGTGCCGACGCGCTCATCGTGCAGCTGCGGGACGCCGAGGGCGGTTCTCGACGCGAGGTCGTGGAGCGGCTCATCGAGCTGATGTCGGTGCAGCGTCCCGGTCCGCTGGTCGCCCAGTTCGAGGCCTACCTCGCCACCACGCGCCGACCGGAGCTGCGGGCGGCGGTGCAGCGCATCGTCGGCGTGTACGAGGACACCGCCGTCGCCGTGTTCGAGGCGCTGGAGGTCGACGAGCCGCGGCTGGCCGCGCGTCAGCTCGTGGCACTGCTCGACGGACTCGCCCTGCTCTCGGTCGCGGCGCCGCGGCCCGACGACACCGAGGTGCGCCGCGACGCGTTGCGGCGGCTCGCGGCCGTGCATCTCGGCCCCGACTGGGAGTGAGCGGTCAGCCCAGCACGAGCAGGCTGATCGCCACGTACTGGCACGTCCAGGCGGCGATCGTGAACGCGTGGAAGACCTCGTGGAAGCCGAACCACGCCGGCGCGGGGTCGGGCCGCTTCGTCGCGTAGACCACGGCGCCGAGGGTGTAGAGCACGCCGCCGGTGGCGATGAGCACGCCCGCGGCGACGTCGACGCCGAACACGCTGCCGATGAACGGCGCGATGCTCCACCCGAGCACCACGTAGAGCAGGGTCGACAGCCACCGCGGCGCGTCGATCCACAGCAGCCGGAAGCCGACGCCGAGCGCGGCGCCCACCCACACGACGGTGAGCACGGTGGCGCGCTGCCAGTCGTCGAGGGCGGTCACCGCGATAGGGGTGTAGCTGCCGGCGATGATCAGGTAGATGTTCGCGTGGTCGGCCCGCTTCAGGCGACGTTCGACGACGGGCGACCACCGGCCGAGGTGGTAGGTGGCGCTGGTCGCGAACAGCACGAGGCCGGTGAGCCCGTACACGGCGCTCGCCCAGCCGGTGTCGGCCGCGGGGGCGAGGGCCACGAGCACGATGCCGGCTGCGAGCACGAGCGGGGTGGCCGTGGCGTGCAGCCAGCCGCGCAGCCGAGGCTTCGCCACCCGCGCGACGACCTCGGCCACTGGCACCCCGCCGCCTGCGGCACGAGGAGTGCTGGACGACCGGTCAGCCACGAGGGTTCTCGGCCAGGCGTGCGGAGACGTGCCGCCGAGCGGCCTTCGACTCGGGCAGGAACGTCACGGCCGGGAACACGTGGAACCCGCCCGCGGCCTCCACCAGCGAGACGTCGACACCGGCACGACCCGCACGCTCAGCCAGGTCGCGGCAGTCCTGCAGGAACAGGTCCCGGTCACCGACGACGAGGGTGGTCGGGGGCAGCTCGTCGAGGTCCGCGAACCCGGGGCTCACGAGAGGGTCGCGCGGGTCGGTGCCGCCGGCCCAGAGCCGCCCGGCGTGCTGCAGGCCAGGCACGGCGAGGGACGGGTCGCGCGGCTCCACCTGGCCGACCCCGGGGTTGGACATCGTCACGTCGAGCCAGGGCGCGACGAGCACGAGGTGGTCGGGGACGGTCCTGCCCTGGTCGCGCAGGGCGAGCGCGGTGGCGAGCGCGAGGCCACCGCCGGCGGAGTCGCCCGCCCACACGACCCGTGGCCCGTACCTGGCGCGCACCGCGGCGTCGACGTCGAGCATCAGCGGTACGACGGTGGCGGCGGTGCCTGCCGGGGCGAGCGGGTACAGCGGCGCGACGACGCGCGCGTCGTTCTCGGTCGCCAGCGCGGCGATGAGGTCCCAGTGCTGCACGACTGGCGGGTTCACGTACGCGCCGCCGTGCACGTAGACGATGGTGCGGCGGGGGTCGGGACGTCGGGAGTCGACCACCTCCAGGCACCGCACGTCGGCGAGGGTCGTCTCGCGGAACCCGTACCGAGCCGAGTGGCGCCGGCGTGGCGCCGGCACGCCACGCGCGCCGTTGCGCCGACGGTCGTGCTCCGTCTGCTCGGCCGACCCCAGCACGCGCTTGGTGCCGCGCGCGGCCAGGACCTGGCAGACGAGGCGCATCCGCCATGACGGGGAGGAGCGCAGGAGGATGGTGTCCATGGACTCATCCTAGCGAACATCGGACACTTGTCCGATGTTCGCTAGGATCGACTCATGGACGAGTCCTCCCTGCACGAGCGGCTGCTGGAGTCCGCCGTCGCCACCGTCGCCGAGCTGGGTTGGCGCGACGCGGCCGTGGAGCCGCTGTGCGCTCGCGCCGGGACCACGCCGGCGGCCTTCTACGCCGAGTTCGCCACGCTCGACGACCTCTTCGTCGCCCTCTACCGCCGCGAGGCCCGCGACCGGGTCGCGGCGATCGACCGCAGCCTGCGACGGCTCGTGTCGCGGCGTCGGCGGCAGGCCGGTGCTGGTGCGCCGGTGGAGCCCGCCTCCGCGGTGGCCGCCGTGGCCGACGCGGTGGGCGCGGAGCTCTCGGACCGTCGCTGGTGGCTCGTCAGCACCGAGTACATGCTCCGCGCCGTGCGCCACCCCGACGTCGGGGGTGAGTACCTGCGGGTGCGACGCGAGGTCCACGAGCAGGTTGTGGACGTCGTGGGACGGGCCGTGGCCGACCTCGGCCTCGTGCTGCAGGTCGAGGTCGACCGGCTCGTCGAGCTCGGCATCGTGCTGCACCGCGGCGTCGTCGGGCAGAGCCTGCTCGACCCTGTGGCGACGTCGGCGACCGACCTCGACCGGCTCGTCTGGGAGGCGCTGGTGGTCCCGGCGGCTGCCGCCGACGGGCCTCGGCCGACGTGGGCTCAGCGGGTGGGCGTGGAGGTGGCGAACGCGTCGACGAACGCGAGGTCGTAGGAGCCGGCGTCGGTGCCGAGACCCTGTGCCACCTGCGCCGCGACGGCGCAGCCCAGTCGAGCCGACTCCTCCGCGGAGCGACCCGCGGCGCGCCCGAGGACGAAACCGGCGGAGAACGCGTCGCCGCAGCCCGTGGTGTCGACGACGTCGATCGCGAACGCCGGCACCTCGACCACCTCGTCGGCCGTCACCACCACGGCCCCGCGTTCGCCGGCTGTCGCCGCGACGCAGCCGACACCCTTCTGCAGAAGGGCGCGTGCACCCTCGACCAGGTCGGTGGTACCGGTGAAGCCGAGCACCTGCTCGTCGTTCGGGAGCAGCACGTCGCAGTGCGGGAGCGCGTCCTGGATCCACTCGAGCATGCCCGGGTCGCCGGGTGCGAGCACGTCGATCGACGTCGTGATGCCCGCGGCGCGAGCGGCGGCCAGCAGCTCGCCGGCGGCGGGACCGCCGACGAACTCGGGTCCGCCCAGGTGGAGGTGGTCGACGCCCGCGAGGTCGGCGACGTCGGGCAGGGTGAACCCGCCGTTCGCGCCGATGACGTGCCACGCCGGTCGGTCGCCGTTCGGTCGCACGGGGATGACGGAGGCCGACGTCTGCTCCGTGGGGTGGGTCGCGAGGCCGGCGACGTCGACGCCCTCCTCCTCCAGCAGCGCGCGCAGGGTGCGGCCCGCCGCGTCGTCGCCGACCGCGCCGTAGGACCGCACGTGCGCGCCGAGGCGGCTCAGCACCAGGGCGGCGCCGCCGGCGGTGCCGGCGGCCGACAGCCGGATCGACTCCACGAGCTGGCCCTCGGAGCCCTCCGGCACGGACTCGATGCCGACGGCGTGGGCGTCGAGCACGTGCACGCCGACGGCGGCGACGGTGACGGGGGTGGGGGACGAGGTGCTCATGGGTTCTCCTGGACGGTTCCGTAGTGGCGCTCCAGCGCCTGGGTGATGACCGCGAGTTGCTGCTCCTCGGTCAGGGGCACGGGCTCGGACACCTGGCTCACGCGCAGCAGCAGCTCGGCGAGCCACTCGACGAGCAGGGCGTGGTCGACGGCCGGCGTGCCGAACGTGGCGTACGGGGCGACGCGGATCTCGCCGCCGAGCAGGATCTGCTGGTAGTGCAGCACCGGCATCGACCCGAAGCGCGCGGGGGCGCACGCCACGGCGGTGGCGGCGGGGGAGTGCGTGTGGACGCAGGCCCGGGCGAACGTGCGGCGGTACACGTCGAGGTGCAGCGTCAGCTCCGACGTCGGCTTCAGCCGCCCCGACACGACCGTGCCCGCCAGGTCGGTCTCGACGACGTCGTCGGCGGTGCAGCGCCCGAGCACCACGCCGGTGGCGGTCACGAGCACGCGGTCGTCGCCGAGGCGGGTCGACACGTTGCCGGCGGTGCCGACGAGCAGGCCGGCGTCGGCCAGCTCGCGGGCGGCGGCGGCGAGCGCCTCGCGGGGGTCGTCGGTCTCAGGGTTGGTCATCGGGCCTCCCGCGGCAGGGGTCGCTCCGAGCGCAGCAGGGTGTCGAGGTTCTGCATCGACCGCTGGAACTCCTGCGGCAACGACCGGCCGAGGACGGCCGCCAGCACGCGACCGAGCGGTCCGAGCGCGAGGCCGAAGGTGACCTCGTACGTCATCAGGGTGCCCCGCCCGTCCGACGTCGGCGTGAAGGTGAAGACGTTCCGGAAGTCCCGCAAGGGGGCCAGGCCCTCCCCTGCGTCGACCCGCCGCACGTGCGGCTCGACCTCGAGCACGGTCCACGTCGTCGTGGCGATGAGCGGTCCGAGGGTGCTGTTGCGCTCGCCGTACGTGTCGCCGACGGTGGCGCTGCCGTGGTGGCGGGTCACCTCCAGGCAGCCGTCGACCCACTCGGCGTAGCGGGACGTGTCGTCGACGACGGCCCAGACGTCCTCGACGGGGGCGTCGATGCGGCGCTCGGCGCGCACACGGTGCTGGCTCATGCGGTCTCCTCGTGGCGGGTGGTGCGGGTGATGAGGTCGGCGACGTCCTCGCCGGTACGGACGGCGCCGTCCATGTAGCCGTTCCAGTGGTTCGCGTGCTCGGCCCCCGCCCAGTGGACGCGGCCGTGGGGCACGTCGCGCCACGGTCCGAGCTCGGTGAGCACGCCGGGCGCGAGCACGGCGGTCGGCCCGCCGCGGGTCCACGGCTCCGTGGTCCAGTCCTGCTCCCAGTAGTCGGTCGGCTCGAGCGCGCGCGGCCCGACGACGCGGGCGAAGCTGCGCAGCACCGCCCCTCGCCGTTGCGCGGCCGGCCGGTCGGCCCACGTCTTCCAGGCGTGCGCGCCGAGGAATCCCATGAGCACCCCCGGGGCGCCGGACGGCGGGGTGTTGTCGAACATCGAGCACACCGGCTCCGCGTCGCCACGGAACAGCCCCTGCCCGGACAGCCCGTCCGCACGCCAGAACGGCTCGTCGTACACGGCCTCGCACTTCATGAGCGTCCCGAACGTCATGCGGCGGAACAGCTCGGCCTGCGGGGCGGGGAGCGCGGGCTCGAGGTCGATGCCGGCCACGAGGTGCGGCGGCACCGCGACCACGACGTGCTGCGCGTCGACGTCGAGGTGGTCGGTCGACACCCGCCCGCCCGACGCGTTCTGCGCGATCCGGCGCACCGGGGCGTCGAGCACCACCGCGTCGCCGAGGTCGGCGGCCAGCAGGGCGGAGAGGCGGTGGGAGCCGCCGACGAACCGCGACTCCTGTGCCCCGCCGTCGACGCCGATCATGCGGTCGAGGGTGCCGCGGTGCGTCTCGTCGCCCGCGCCGGCCACGTACCAGAGGGTGAACAGCGCCGACGCCTCCGCGGCCGTCGTGCCGTACGCCGAGCCGAGCAGGATCTCCAGCACCTCCACGGCGCCGCCGCCGAGGGAGAGGGACCGCGCCCACGACGCGGTGGTCATGGCGTCGAGCCGGTGCGCGTCGGGCGAGCGCCACGGGGCGTCGACGTCGATGCGCCGCACCGCACGGTCGAGCCGGGCCATGAGGAGACCGAGGTCGGGGAGGGTGGTCCAGGCCGGGGGGATGTCGCCGCTGAACCGGCGCACCGCCTTCCCGTGCACGTACACGGTGTCGCCGACGTCGTGGGCGCGGAACGTGTCGACGCCCAGCTCGGTGGCCAGGGCGAGCACGCGGTCCTGCGTCGGCCCGACGAACTGCCCGCCGGACTCGACCACCTGCCCGTCGCCGAGGTCGTGGTTGAGGGTGCGGCCGCCCACGCGGTCACGGGCCTCCAGCACAAGCACCGAGCGGCCGCGCTCCTGCAGACGTCGGGCCGCGGTGAGGCCGGCGAGCCCGGCCCCGACCACGACGACGTCGACGCTGCGCCGCTCCCGTGCCGTCATCGGACGGTCTCCCCGGAGGCGAGCGGCACGAGACGCTTGCGCAGCTGGCCGGCGGCCTCGTCGAGGACGCGTCGGGCGACGGTGCCGACGCCGGTGGCGTTCACGAGCCCGTGGACGATGCCCTCCTGGCGGGTGAGCGTGGTGGGCACGCCGGCCTCGAGCAGTCGGGTGGCGTAGGCCTCGCCCTCGTCGCGCAGCACGTCGAAGCCGGCGACGACGACGTGGGCGGGCGGCTGTCCCTCGAGGTCGGGGGCGAGCAGCGGCGAGACGCGCGGGTCGTGGGCTTGGGCCGGGTCGGTCAGATAGTGCGCCTTGTACCAGTCCATCTGGGCGTCGCTGAGGAAGAAGCCGTCGCTGAACAGCTCGTAGGAGCGGTGCTTGGTGGTCAGGTCGGTGACCGGCATGAACATCAGCTGGAAGGCGGGCACCGGGACGGACGGGTCCGTGCGGGCCTCCAGCGTGCTGACGAGGGAGGCGACGGCGGTCAGGTTGCCGCCCGCGCTCTCGCCGCCCACGGCCACGGCCGACGGGTCGATGCCGAGCTCGCTCGCGTGGGCGACCACGTGCCGGAAGGCCGCGACCGCGTCGTCGACCCCGGCCGGGAAGGGGTGCTCGGGGGCGAGGCGGTAGTCGACGGAGACCACGGTGATGCCTGCTGTGTCGGCGAGGTAGCGGCAGACGGAGTCGGCGGAGCCCAGGTTGCCGAGCACCCATCCGCCGCCGTGGAAGTAGACGAGGCCGGCGGACAGGGCGGGCAGCCCGGCGGGCCGGTAGATGCGAGCGGGCAGGTCCCCGCCGGGACCGGGGAGGACGAGGTCGCGCACGTCGTGCACGGGGTGCTCGTAGCCGAACACCCACGCCTCGCCGTCGATCTGGCGGCGGCCCTCCTCGACGGGCAGCGTCTCGAACGTCTCGCCGACCGCGAGGTTCAGCAGCCGCACCCCCACCTGGGCCTCGACGTCGAGCGTCTGCCCGTCGATCGAGATCGGCTTTCCGGCGATGGCGCGCTTGAGCGGCTGCGGCAGGCGACCGAGCGTGCGCACCACGCGGCGCGCGACCCGGTCGGACAGGGGTCGGTGGGTGGTCTGCTTCTCGGTCATGCGGGCTCCCTCGCTGTGCGTGTGAGCCAGGGTACACCGAACATCGGACATCTGTCCGATGTTCGGTGTTGTTCTCTCGTTGGACGTGCGGGGCAGAGCAGAAGACTTCACAGTGAAGTGAACGTCCATGACGAAGGAGACCCGATGTCCACCACCCGACCCACCGTGCTCGTCACCGGCACGAGCATCGCCGGACCCGCGTCGGCGTGGGGCCTGTCGCGCGCCGGCTTCGACGTCACCCTGCTCGAACGTTCGCCCGAGCCACGCACCACCGGCCAGAACATCGACGTCCGCGGGCTCGGCCGACAGGTCCTGCGCCGGATGGGCGTCGAGGAGGAGGTGCTCGCGCACCTGACCGGGGAGGACGGCACCCGCTTCATCGGCCCGGACGGGACCCCGGTCTCCGTCCTGCCGAAGCAGGAGGGCGCCGACGTCGACGGGCCCACCGCCGAGATCGAGATCCTCCGCGGACGTCTGTCGCAGATCGTGCTCGGCACCGTGTCGGCCGAGGTCGAGCAGCGGTGGGGCACCTACGTGACGGCCGTGGCGCAGGATGCCGACGGCGTCGACGTCGAGCTCGCCGACGGCACGCGCGAGCGGTACGACCTCCTCGTCGTCGCCGAGGGGCGCGGGTCGCGCACCCGCCGCCTCGTCATGGGCGACCGCACCGAGATCCGCGACGCCGGCGTCTCGATGGCGTACGGCACGATCGACCGTCGCCCCGACGACACCGACTTCTGGGACTGGTACACCGCTCCGCGCGGCCGGTCCGTCACCCTGCGACCCGACGACGTCGGCACGATCCGCGCCACGCTCACCTTCGCGTGCGAGCCGTTCGGCTTCGAGCGGCTCGACACGGACGCCCAGCTCACGGTGCTGCGCGAGCGCTTCGCGGACGCCGGCTGGCAGACCGAGCGCGTCCTCGACGGGTTCGAGCAGCACCCGGAGGAGCTCTACGCGCAGCGGTTCGCGCAGGTCGTGCTCCCGTCGTGGAGCGAGGGTCGGGTCGCGTTCCTCGGCGACGCCGCGTGGGGGTCGGGTCCGACCGGGATGGGCACCACGCTGGCACTGGTCGGGGCGTACGTGCTCGCCGGTGAGCTCGAGCGCACGCTGCACGAGGAGCGCACCCACGCCGACGCCTTCGCGGCGTACGAGTCGATGCTGCGCGCGTACGTCGACCGGCACCAGTCGCTGCCGCCCGGCGGTGCCCGCGTGATGCACCCGTCGTCGCGGCTCGGCGTGCGGGTGGTCAACACGATGTTCCGGCTGGCGGGGACGAAGCCTTTGAGCTTCCTGCTCGATCGCGTGTTCCTGCCCGACCGCAAGGGTGAGCCGATCCTCCCGGACTACGCGTTCTCCCGGCGCGAGGGGCGTCCGGCGGCGTAGAGTCCTGCTCCGACCAGGAGGTGCTGGATGACCGAGTCGGCGGCGAGGATGCTCGAGGCGCTGCGTGGCTACGTGGTCGCGTACCAGGAGTCGGTCCACGACCTCGCGCGCTGGATGGGCCTGCCGCCGTCGGACGGTGCTGCGTTCGGCGAGGTCCTGTGGGCGGAGGCGACGGGGCGGCCGATGTCGCCGGCGCGCCTGTCGGAGCGGGTCGGGCTGACGTCGGGCGCCACGAACGCCCTGGTCAACCGGCTCGAGCGCGACGGGATGGTGGCCCGCAGCCGCGAGAGCTCCGACCGTCGGTTGGTCACGCTGCGCGCCACGCCCGGGGCAAGGCGTCGGGCCGAGGAGTTCACCACCCAAGCCGCCCTCGCCCTCCAGGCCCTGCTCGCCCAGCAGGACGACGCCCATCTCGACGCCGTCCGCGCCACGCTCGACCGGTTCGCCGCGGTCCTGCCGCGCCACCGCTGAGGTGTCGGGGCAGGGAGCAGCCGACGGCCGACTTGGTGGCGTCAGCCTGCGTGCAGGCCGACGAACAGCCCGCGCCCGGACGGGCCGCCCTCCAGGTACTCCACGTCGAGGCCGGCCTGGCGGAAGGCCGTCTCGTACTCCTCGCGCTCGAACAGCGTGATCTCGTAGTGCTCGGTCTCGTGCCGCACCCCGTCCGTCGGGTCCGCGACCAACCAGTGGATCTCGAGCCGGGAGACCCGACCGTCACGCAGGGAGTGCGACGTCCGCGAGATCGCACGGTCCCCCACGCGGACGACGTCGGCCGCGACGTACCCGGGCAGGAAGGTCTCCGGGAACCACCACGGCTCGACCACCACGACACCCTGCGGCGCGAGATGGCGGGCGAAGGAGTCGAGGGCAGCGTCCAGCTCGTCGACGTCGACCATGTGCCCGATGGAGCTGAACATGCACGTCACGGCGTCGAACTGCCGAGGTAGGTCGATGGCCCGCATGTCGCCCTGGGTGACGGTGAGCTGCGGGTAGCGCCGTTCGGCGACCTCGATCATGGCGGGGGAGAGCTCGAGCCCCTCCACCCGGCCGAACGACCGCGAGAGGGGCTCGAGATGGCTCCCCGTGCCGCACGCGACGTCGAGCACCGAGTCGGCGTGAGGGTATCGCGAGCGCACCAGGTCGGTCACGGCCGATGCCTCGGCGGCGTAGTCCTTGCCCCGCGCCTCGTAGAACTGGTCGTAGAGCTCAGCGAACTCACCTTCGTACACGGTCTCCTCCTGGACGGGTCGGGCTGGACGGGATCGTCGGTCACGTGCGGGCGGCGACGGTGCGCCGCTCGATCTCCTGCGCCACGGCCGTCGGCGTCGGCTCGGCGCGCAGCTCCTCGCGGAGCGCGCGGGCCTGCGCGCGGTAGGTGGGCTGGTCCAGGACCGAGCGCACGGCGTCCGCCAGGGTCGCGGCATCGGTCTGCTGCGGGTCGAGGGAGAGGCCGGCGCCGGCGTCGGCGACCTGCTGACCTCGCAGCAGGCAGTCCCACTCGTGCGCGACCGCCACCTGCGGCACCGCCTGGTGCAGCGCCGATGCCCACGTGCCCGCCCCGCCGTGGTGCACCACGACGTCGCACGACTCCATGAGGGCGTTCATGGGGACGAAGTCGACCAGGCGAACGTTGGACTGCACCTGGTCGGGGGCGAGGCCGGAGCGGGTGACCACGACCTCGTGGTCGAGGTCGGCCAGACGTGCGAGCAGCTCGGGCAGGTCCGCGCCGTCGCCGAGGCCCGAGAAGCCGCCGGTGACGGCGATCCGTCGCCGACCGTCGTCGAGCCAGGATGGCGTCCGCGAGGGGCCGTTGTACGGGGCCGACGTCGTCCCGGGAGTGATGTCCAAGCCGGAAGGAAGCCGGAAGCGGGCCGGGATCTGCTCGACGGTCCACTGTCCGAGCGCGAGGTCGGGCGTCGCTTCGACACCGTGCTCGCTCGCCACGTCCCGGAGCCAGTCGGCCAGGGGGTCGGGGCGGCGGCGGTTCTCCTCTTGGTCGGCCCGCAGCGCGAGGAAGTGTGAGCGGAAGTAGCCGGTCAGGTCGGTCCCCCAAGCCACGCGCGCGTGCGCCGCGCCGCTGGCTCGCGCTGCGACGGCACCGGCGAAGGTGAACGGTTCCCACAGGACGAGGTCCGGCTGCCACCGGCGCGCGTGGTCGACGAGGCCGGCGACGAACTCGGGGTTGTTCACCCGCGGGAAGACCGAGCGTGCGTTCGCCGTCTCCAGTCCGAGCAGAAAGTCCCAGGAGTGCAGCTCGTCGTGGCGACGAGCGAAGTCAAGACCCGTGGAGTACCGGTGGACCTCGGTGGCCTCCGCGGGGTCGATCTCGAAGAGTCGGTGGTCGACACCGACCGGGACCGCCACCAGGCCGGCCGAGACGATGTCGTCGACGAGGTCGGGCTGGCTCGCCACCCGGACCTGGTGGCCCGCGAGCGTGAGCGCCCACGCCAGCGGCACGAGGCCCTGGAAGTGGGTCCGGTGGGCGAAGGAGGTGAACAGGACCTTCACGTCAGTGGCTCGCTGCCTTCTCGTGCAGGGTCTCGGCGACCTCGCGGACGCCGTCGCCGAAGGCGACCTGCGGGATCCAGCCGGTGGCCTCGGAGAACCGGCCGTCCCCGACGTCGTCGCTGCGGGAGTCGTTCTCGGCGGCGTGGTCCGGCGGGGCGACGCTCGTGACGGGCACGGGCGGTCGCCCCGTGGCGACGGCGACCGCGCGGGCCACGGTGGTGAAGACGTCGAGCAGCGACTCGGTGCGCCCGGCGGACAGCTGCCAGACCTGGCCGGCGACGGCGGCGCCGTGGTCGAACGCGGCCGTGACGGCCCGTGCCGTGTCGTGGACGTGCAGCAGGTCTCGGCGCACGGTGCCGTCGTTCCAGAGGGTCAGCTCGCCGCCCTCGAGGGCGCGATGCGCCATCGCCGCCACGATGCCCCGGCCGGTCTGCCCCGTCGGTCGAGCCACTCCGTACACGGTGGGCAGTCGCAGGATCAGCGGGCGGAGGACCCGCTCCTCGCCGGCCTGCTGCACGAGGCGTTCCGCCTCGATCTTCTGCTCGGCGTATCGGCTGACGGGACCGGCGGCGGCCTGCGCCGAGCTGAGGAAGAGCAGGAGGGGTGGCTCCCGCCGGCGGCTCGCAGCGTCCACCAGCTCCCGCACGAGGTCGACGTTGACGCGATCCGAGGCCGGGTCCTCGGCGTCTCGCCACGTGGAGCCCAGGGTGCCGTAGGCGGCGGCGTGCACGATCACGGAGGCTTCGGCGACGACCGTGCCGATCGTCCCCGGTGTCGCCAGGTCGAGTCGGCGGTCGGTCACACGCTCGGTCGCTGGTACTCCTGACCGCGACACGGCGAGGACCTGCGAGGCGCGCGGGACCAGCTCGGGGAGCAGGGCGCCGCCGACGTAGCCCGACGCCCCGAGCAGGGCGACCACGGGCGCCTGCCCGGCGTCCTCCGACATGCCTGCCCCCTCTGCTGCGCAGCCGCAAACGAGAGGATCGTACCGGAGTTGTCGTCGGACCGGTACGGCGATCCGCCGGCCTGGAACAAAGTGCCACTTCAGTTTGTCCAGCCGCGCCCGTTCTGGTTTGCTGGCCGAGCACGGGCGGTCGTGCCGAGCCCGGGGGAAGCTTGAAGTCGAGGAGTCAGTCGTGGACCGTCACGCCGCCGATCACCACGCACCCAACGACGTCGGGGAGCATGCGGCGGCCCTGCCGCTCGGTGGTGCCGACCGTGACGCGGTGCGCGCGCTCGCGCAGGCCTTGCGGCAGGAGGTCGTCGCTGGCCGGGTGCACGACGTCCGCGCCCTCGGGTCGGCTCTCGCCGCCGACGCCGCCACGTCGAGGACCGACGGCCACCGGTCCGTCGTCGTCCTCGACGACGCCGCCTCGGCGTCGGACCTGGTCGAGGTCCTCGACGCCGTCGTCGCCGGGCGTCCGCACGCACGCCTCGTCGAGGGAGCGCCGCGACGCGATCCGGGCATGACCGCCTTCGTGTTCCCTGGCCAAGGCGCGCAGTGGCCCGGCATGGGTGCGCGCCTCCGCGAGGAGTCGTCCATCTTCGACGAAGCCATGACCCGCTGCCTCGCGGTCCTGGGGGAGGAGCTCCCGGGATGGTCGGAGGATGCGCTGCACTCGGAGGCCGCCCTGCGTGCGGTCGAGGTCGTGCAGCCCGCGCTCTACGCGGTGCAGACGTCGCTCGCAGCGTTGTGGCAGGCTCACGGCGTCCGCGCGGACGTCGTCGTCGGGCACAGCATCGGCGAGCTCGCGGCGGCGCGTGTCGCGGGCGCCTTCTCGCACGACGACGGTGCCAGGGGAGCGTCCCGGTGGAGCCGCGCGATGATGCCGCTGGTGGGCGTCGGGGACATGGCGTCCGTCGGGCTCAGTCTCGACGAGGTACTCGCGCTGCTCGAGCGGTGGCAGGACCCCGATGTCGAGCTCGCCGGGGTCAACGGCCCGGGCTCGGTGCTGCTCGCTGGCGCCCCCGACGCCGTCCGACGTCGCGTCGCCGAGCTGCAGGCCGAGGGCGTCCGAGCCCAGGTGATCGCGGTCGAGATGGCGGCCCACTCCCGTCAGGTCGACGCCGTGGCTGCGGACCTCGCGGGCGCGTTCGACGGACTGGCTCCGGCGTCGCTGGCCCTGCCGTTCGTCTCCAGCGTGGCGGCGGGGCACGTGGACGGACCGGACCTCGTGGGCGCGCACTGGGCCCGGTGCTTCCGCGAGCCCGTGCGGTACGACCAAGCCGTCGCCGTCGCGCTCGCGGACGGCGTGCGGACCTTCGTCGAGGTCAGCCCGCATCCGGTGCTCACCGCGGTGACCCGGCAGACGATCGAGGGCGAGGGCGTCGAGGCCCAGGTCGTCTCGACGCTGCGCCGCGACGTCGGCGGGTGGGCGACGTTCCTACAGTCGCTCGCGCAGGTCTGGGTCGCCGGGACCGACGTCGATTGGTCGGCGGCCTACCTCGGCGTGGAGCCCGCCGGTCTCCCGGTAGCCGTCCCCGTCGGACCGCTGTCGCCCGCCGGTGCTGGTCCGGCCGGTCAAGAGGCCGCCCCGTCGGTGGCGGAGTTCGTGGCGGCGGTCCGCGCACATGCCGCGACGGTGAGCGGCCGCGAGGTCCGTGCGGACGAGACCTTCCTCGACATGGGCCTCGACTCGGTGCTCGTCGCGCAGCTGCGCACCCAGCTGCAGGAGGAGCTGGGGCGTGCGGTCCCGATCACGTCGTTCTACGACTTCCCCACCCCGCAGGCGCTCGCCGAGGCCTTGACCGGTGGGTCCGACCGGCGACCGGCCCGACCGGCGCCCCCGGTGGCGCGCGTGGACGACGAGCCGATCGCCATCGTCTCGATGGCCTGCCGGCTGCCGGGCGACGTCGACACCCCCGAGCGCTTCTGGTCGATCCTGTCCGAGGGCCGCGACCTCGTCGACGGGCTCCCCGCGGACCGCGACTGGGACGTTGACGCGCTGCTGCACCAGGACACCTCCCGGTCCGGGACGACGGTCCAGCGCGCCGGGGGCTTCCTGCGCGCCGTGGCCGACTTCGACCCCGCGTTCTTCGGGCTCTCTCCCCGGGAGGCGCTGGCCATGGACCCGCAGCAGCGCGTGCTGCTGGAGCTGTCCTGGGAGGCGCTCGAGCGGGCGGGGATCGCGCCGTACTCGTTGCGTCGGACGCGGACCGGCGTGTTCGTCGGGTTGATCCCGCAGGAGTACGGACCGCGGCTCGCCGAAGGCGGCGCCGGGGTCGAGGGCTACCTGATGACCGGCACCACCTCCAGCGTGGCGTCGGGGCGCATCGCCTACACGCTCGGTCTCGAGGGGCCCGCGCTGACGGTCGACACGGCCTGCTCGTCCTCCCTCGCCGCCCTGCATCTCGCGTGCGCCTCGCTGCGGCGCGGCGAGACCCCGCTGGCCCTTGTCGGAGGGGCCACGATCATGCCGACGCCGGGCATGCTCGTCGACTTCAGCCGGATGGGCTCGCTCGCTGCCGACGGTCGCTCGAAGGCGTTCTCCGCGGACGCGGACGGCTTCGGCATGGCCGAGGGTGCCGGCATGGTGGTGCTCGAGCGGTTGAGCGACGCCCGGCGCCACGGCCACCCCGTGCTCGCGGTGGTGCGCGGCAGTGCCATGAACTCTGACGGTGCGAGCAACGGGCTGTCGGCCCCGAACGGCCGTGCGCAGGTCAGGGTGGTGCACGACGCGCTCGTCGACGCCGGGCTGTCGGCCGCCGACGTGGACCTCGTCGAGGCGCACGGCACCGGCACGCGGCTGGGCGACCCGATCGAGGCCTCCGCCCTGCGCGACGCGTACGGGGAGGATCGCGAGCGACCGCTGCTCCTCGGATCGGTGAAGTCGAACGTCGGCCACACGCAGGCGGCCGCGGGCGTGGTGGGACTGATGAAGCTCGTGCTGGCCCTGCGGCACGAGCTGGTGCCGCCGACGCTGCACGCGGCCGAGCCGTCGACGGAGATCGACTGGTCCGACGGCACGCTCGAGCTGGTGCAGGAGCCGACGCCGTGGCACCGCGGCGAACGCCCCCGCCGGGCGGGGGTCTCGTCGTTCGGCATCAGCGGCACCAACGTCCACGCCGTGCTGGAGGAGGCGCCAGACACCGCCGCCGCCCCGGCTCCGCCAACCACCCCCGTCGTCCCCTGGGTGCTGTCGGGTGCCTCGGAGTCGGCCGTCGCGACCCAGGCGGCGCGGCTCGCCGACCACCTGGAGGCGCGCCCCGACCTCGACCCGCTCGACGTCGCCCACGCGCTCGCGACCGGACGCTCACCCCTCGGGCACCGGGTCGGGCTGGTGCCGTCGCGCGACGACGCGGTTGCCGAGCTGAGGAGGGTGGCCGACGGCACGTCGCAGGCGGCACGCGGTGTCGTCGAGGCACCGCTGCGCCCGGTGTTCGTGTTCCCCGGCCAGGGCTGGCAGTGGGCCGGCATGGCCGTCGAGCTGCTCGACTCCTCGCCCGTCTTCGCCCGCACGATGCGTGAGTGCGCCCGCGCGCTCCGGCCGCACCTCGACCTCGACGTCGTCGCGTTCCTGCGCGAGGAGGCGGCGCGGGCGACGCCGGGTGGCGCCCTGAGCACGGAGCGGGTCGACCACGTGCAGCCGGTGATGTTCGCCGTCATGGTGTCGCTGGCGGCCACCTGGCGTGCCCAGGGCGTGGAGCCGTCCGCCGTCGTGGGTCACTCGCAGGGCGAGATCGCGGCGGCCTGCGTGGCCGGCCTGCTCACCCTGGAGGACGCCGCCCGCATCGTCGCGCGGCGCAGCGTGGCGATCGCGGGGATGACGCGCCGGGGTGCGATGGTCTCGGTCGCGGCTCCGGTGGAGCAGGTTCGTGAGCGGATCGGCGACGGGCTCGACGTCGCCTCGGTGAACAGCCCGACGTCCGTGGTCGTCGCGGGCGACGCCGACGCCCTGGAGCGGCTGGTCGCGGAGTGCGCGGCCGACGGCGTCCGTGCGACGCGGCTCCCCGTCGACTACGCCTCGCACTCGCGGCACGTGGACGACGTCGAGAGGGCGGTCCTCGAGGGACTGTCCCCGGCACCGCGCCCGCTGCCCGGTGCGGTCCCCATGCTGTCCACCGTCACCGGTCGGTGGGTGGGTCCGGGCGAGCTGGGCCCGCAGTACTGGTTCGACAACCTGCGCAGCACCGTGCGCTTCTCCGACGCCGTCGAGACGCTCGTCGAGAGCGGCCGGACGGCCTTCGTCGAGGTCAGCGCGCACCCGATCCTCCTGGCGCCGGTGGAGCAGACCGCCGAGGCGGTCGGCGTCGACGTCGTCACCGTCGGCACGCTGCGCCGTGCGAGCGGCGGTCCGGACGAGCTGGCCGCGTCGCTCGCACGGGCGTTCGTCGGCGGCGTCCCCGTCGACTGGCAGGAGACCTTCCGCGGCTCCGGCGCGACCCCCGTCGAGCTGCCCACCTACCCGTTCGAGCGGCGCCGGATCTGGTGGTCGCCGCCGGACCGGCGGGTCTCCGTCGGCGGCGAGCCCGACCCGCGGGCGTACCGGATCAGCTGGCGCCCCGTCGCCGCCGACCCCGGCGCGCGCCTGACCGGCACCTGGTGGGTGCTCCACCGCCCCGACCACGACGCCGGGCTGCTGGCCGGCGTCGAGCAGGAGCTGTCGCGCCGCGGAACCAGGGCCTCGACGTCGCTGGCGTCCTGAGCCTGCTCGCCGTCGACGCGCCCGAGGACACGTCGGCGCCGCTCGACTCCGACGCCGTGCGGGACCTGCTCGGCGTGGTGCAGTCGGTGGTGGCCGCCGGTGCGACGACGCGGGTGTGGTGCGTCACGAGCGGTGCGGTCGCCACCGGTCCGCACGAGGCTGTGCGCACGCTGGGCGGCGGCGCCCTCTGGGGTCTCGGCCGGGTGGTCGGGCTCGAGAACCCCGCCGTGTGGGGCGGTCTCGTGGACCTTCCGGCGGACGTGGGCGACGACGTCGTGTCCCAGCTGGGGGCCGTGCTCGCCACCGACGACGGGGAGGACCAAGTTGCGCTGCGCGGCACCGGCCCCTGGGCGCGGCGGTGGGTCCGGGTCGCGGCACCCGCGACACAGCAGTGGCGCCCGCAGGGCACGGTCCTCGTCACCGGTGCGACCGGTGGCGTCGGTCGGCACGTCGCACGCTGGCTCGCCGGTCGCGGTGCCCGGCGCCTGGTGCTGCTGAGCCGGCGTGGCCCGCAGGCCCCCGATGCCGCGGCCCTGGTGCGCGACCTGGAGGAGGCCGGGGCCGAGGTCGACCTGCGCGCCTGCGACGTCACCGATCGTGACGCCCTCGCGGCGGTGCTGTCCGACATCGGCGACGACATGCCGCTGACGTCGGTCTTCCACGCGGCGGCCACGCTCGACGACGCCGTCGTGACCGAGCTGACGGCGGAGCGGATCGAGCGCTCGAGCCGCGCGAAGGTGCAGGGTGCCCTCCACCTCGACGCGCTGACGCGTGCCGGTGACCTGGACGACTTCGTCCTGTTCTCCTCGTTCGCGTCGGCGTTCGGGGCACCGGGGCTCGGCGGCTACGCCCCGGGCAACGCGGTGCTCGACGCGATCGCGCACGAACGTCGTCGCGCCGGCCTCCCGGCCACGTCGGTGTCGTGGGGCACGTGGGCCGGCGGAGGCATGGCCGAGGGGCCCGTGGCCGAGCGGTTCCGTCGCCACGGGGTGCTGCTGATGGACCCCGACGCGGCCACCGCGTCGCTGGTGTCGGCGCTCGACCGCGCCGACCCCGCGCCGATCGTGATGGACGTGCAGTGGCGACGCTTCCTCGCCGCCTACACGGCCCTGCGTCCGACCCGGCTCTTCGACGAGCTGTCGGACGCGGCCGAGCCTCCCGCGCACCCCGTGCGCGGGTCGGAGCCGGCGGGACCCGGACGCCCGCAGGACGTGGGCGCCCTGGCTGCGCTGGTGCGGGACCGGGTGGCGACCGTGCTCGGGCACGAGTCGTCGGACGCGGTCGACGTGGACCAGCCCTTCTCGCGGCTGGGCGTGGACTCCCTGTCGGCGCTGGAGCTGCGCAACGTGCTGGGCACGGCCCTGGGGCTGCGCCTGCCCACCACCATCGTCTTCGACCACCCGACCACGCGGCGGCTGACGGCGCACCTCGCCGAGGAGACGGGGCTGTCCGAGCAGGCGGTCGAGGCGGGACGCCGCCCCGTTGACGACCGTGACGACGACCGCGACGACGACCCGATCGTCATCGTCGGCATGGGCTGCCGGCTGCCCGGCGGGGTCGACGGACCGCAGGCCCTGTGGGACCTCGTGGCCGCCGGCGCGACCACCGCGACGGACGCCCCCGACGACCGCAGCTGGAGCGTGGGCGAGCTGGCGCGCGGCGGCGTGGCGCGAGGCAGCTTCATCGACGGAGCGGGCGACTTCGACGCGGCGTTCTTCGGCATCTCGCCGCGGGAGGCGTTGGCGATGGACCCGCAGCAGCGCCACGCGCTGCAGTCGGTCTGGGAGACGCTCGAGCACGCCGGCATCGCGCCGGACTCGCTGCGCGGCAGCCGCACCGGCGTCTTCGTGGGCCACTCGAACCAGGGCTACGGCACGGGGGCCGTGGAGGAGGACGTCGACCTCGAGGGCTACCGGCTGACGGGCTCCACCGCCAGCGTGGTCTCGGGTCGGGTGGCGTACGTGCTGGGTCTGGAGGGGCCGGCGATCACGGTGGACACGGCGTGCTCGTCGTCGTTGGTGGCGTTGCATCTGGCGGTGGGG